>Ga0268266_10001522_pt1 | contig 27146 bp, 30 predicted proteins | sample KBSS13metaG_FD_190356 | JGI IMG/M metagenome (GOLD analysis project Ga0268266, IMG submission 190356) | Switchgrass rhizosphere microbial communities from Kellogg Biological Station, Michigan, USA - KBS S1-3 metaG (SPAdes) (version 2) | ecosystem: Host-associated > Plants > Roots > Rhizosphere... | reverse complement strand
CGACGACCCGGTGGCCCGCTGGCTGGTCCCGGTGGGGCGCTCGCTGATGCCGCTGTTCCGGGCTCACGTCCGGGCCGGGAACGCCGGCCCGCAACACCTCGACCTGGCGCTGCTCGACGGCGAGCCGGTGGGCGTGGCCGTCTGGCACGAACCCGGCTACCGCCTCTCGACCTGGCGTCAGCTCGCGTCGATCCCGTGGTACACCGTCGCTCTTCGTCGGCAGCTGTCGCGCGGGGTCACGTTGGAGAACCTCATGCACCGGGCTCGACCGCACGAGGAGTTCTGGTACCTCGCCGGGATCGGCGCCGCTCGCCGCGGCCAGGGGATCGGCACCGCGCTGCTCCGACACCGGCTCGACCGGACCCGTGGGCCGGCGTACCTCGAGAGCAGCAAGCAGGAGAACATCTCCCTCTACGAACGCTTCGGCTTCGAGCTCCGCGAGGCGCTGGAGCTCCCCGACGGCCCGGAGCTCTGGCCGATGTGGCGCCGGGGCTGACCCGACCCACTGTCCGGTCGTCCGCTTCAGTGGGTACAAGAGCACCCGCTCAAGCGGACGACCCGACCCACCGAACAGTCGTCCGCTCCAGCGGGTACTAGAACAGCCGCTCAGGCGGACGACCCGACCCACCGAACAGTCGTCCGCTCCAGCGGGTACTAGAACAGCCGCTCAGGCGGACGACCCGTTCAGCTGACCGGTGCCCCGGAACGTCCGGCGGTACGCCGCCGGGCTGACGCCGACGTGGGAGCGCAGGTGGGTGCGGAGCGAGGCGGCGGTGCCCATGCCGGCCCGGGAGGCGATCGTGTCGATGCCGAGGTCGGTCTCCTCCAGGAGGTGCTGCGCGTGCCGGACCCGCTGCTGGATCAGCCACGCGCCCGGCGACTGGCCGGTCTCCTCACGGAACCGTCGGGCGAAGGTGCGCAGGCTCATCCCGGCCCGCCGGGCCAGGGTCGGCACGTCCGCGTCCAGGTGCTCCAGCGCCCACGCCCGCGCTACCGCCGTCGACTCGTCGGGGCGGGTCGGCACCTGCCGCTCGATGTACTGCGCCTGGCCGCCGTCGCGCCAGGGCGGCACCACGCAGTAGCGGGCCACCCGGTTGGCGACCTCCGACCCGTGGTCGCGGCGGATCAGGTGCAGCGACAGGTCGACGCCGGCGCTGAGCCCCGCACTGGTGAGCACGTCGCCGTCGTCGGTGAACAGGACGTCGGCGTCGAGCAGGACGTCGGGGTGGAGCGCGGCCAGGTCGTCGGCGTGCTTCCAGTGCGTGGTGGCGGGGCGACCGGACAACGCGCCCGCGGCGGCCAGGACGAACGCGCCGGTACAGATCGAGACCATCCGCGTCCCGGGTCGCACGCTCGCCAGGGCGGTCGCGACGTCGTGCGGGAGCGTGCCGTCGTGGCGCGGTCCGGGGAGCTGGGTGCCGGGCACGATCACGGTGTCGGCCCGGGCCAGCGCCGAGGCGTCGTCCTGCGGGGCGATCGAGTAGCCGGACGACGTGAGCACCGGTCCGCCGTCCAGGCTGGCCATGGTCACGTCGTAGAGCGGGCGCCCCGCGTCGTCGACGGCCTCCCCGAGGAGCTGGACGGGGATCACCGCGTCGTACCCGATCGCGGGCTCGAGGAGGAGGACGACGACCCGGTGGCGGCGAGTGCTCATGGCAGGATTCTTACACAATGTGGCAATCCTGCCACTGGTCCGAACCGGCACCAGGCCGCCAGGATGGGCCCATGGCACGACGGTCCGAGCTGCACTGGGCGTGGGTGGTCGCTCCCGTCACCTTCGTCACCCTGGTCGGGTCGGCGGCGTTCCGGAGCGTTCCCGGCGTCCTGATGGACCCGTTGCACATGGAGTTCGGCTGGTCGCACGGCACCATCAGCCTGGCTGTCTCGGTGAACATGGTGCTCTTCGGGCTGATCTCGCCGTTCGCCGCGGCGCTGATGGACCGCTTCGGCATCCGCGTGGTCGTCACCGTGGCCCTGCTGATGATCTCCGTCGGCAGCGGCCTGACCGTCTTCATGACCGCCGCCTGGCAGCTGGTCCTGTGCTGGGGCGTCCTGGTGGGCGCCGGCACGGGCTCGATGTCGATGGCGTTCGTCGCCACCGTCGTGAACCGCTGGTTCGTCGCCCGTCGTGGCCTCGTCAGCGGCATCCTCACCGCCGGCAACGCGACCGGCCAGCTGGTCTTCTTGCCGGTCGTCGCGTGGATCACCACTCACCACGGCTGGCGCACGGCCGCGCTGACCACCGCGGCCGCCGCCCTCGTGGTGGTGCCGCTGATCGTCTTCCTGATGCGCAACCACCCCGCCGACCTGGGACTCCAGGCGTACGGCGCGACTCCCGAGGACCCGGGCCCGCCCCCGCACCAGGGCGCGGGCTCGTCGGCCGGACGGGCGCTGCGGGTGCTCCGCGACGCCGCCCGTACGCCGACGTTCTGGCTGCTCGCGACCGGCTTCGCGATCTGCGGTGCCACCACCAACGGGCTCATCGCCACCCACTTCATCCCCGCCGCGATGGACCACGGCATGCCACCGACCACCGCGGCGAGCCTCCTCGCCCTGGTCGGGCTCTTCGACGTCGGGGGCACCATCGCCTCCGGGTGGTTCACCGACCGGGTCGACCCGCGCTACCTCCTGCTCACCTACTACACGCTGCGCGGTGTCGGGCTGGCCGTGCTCCCGTCGCTGCTCGCGCCGCACACGAGTCCCGGCACGTGGGTGTTCGTGATCTTCTACGGCCTCGACTGGGTGGCGACCGTGCCACCGACCGTCATGCTGTGCCGCGAGTGGTTCGGCGCGGAGGACGGCTCGATCGTGTTCGGCTGGGTGTTCGCCGCGCACCAGATCGGGGCGTCCGCGATGGCCTTCGGCGCCGGAGTCGTCCGCGACCACACCGACTCCTACAACCCAGCGTTCTACGCCGGGTCCGGCCTGTGCGTCGTGGCGGCGCTGCTGTCGGTCAGCATCCGCAGACGCCTGGTCGGGCCGCGCCCCACGTCGTCGGTCACGCCTCCGGGCGACGAGGTCGTGGTGATGGGCTGACGGTCACCGCGTCTTGGTGAAGCGGACCGTCTCGGCGACCTTCCGGCACCCGAGCGCGTCGTTGATGGCGATCATGGGGGCGTTGCCCGATGCGTTCCAGGTGTCGGTCACATCGACGTCCGGCCGCTCGGTGCGCAGCCAGTCCAGCATCGCCAGCTTCAAGCGCAAACCCAGTCGGTGGCCGCGATGCGACGGGAGGACCGACGTGTCGTCCTGCTCGGCGATCGCCGGTCGTAGCTCGTGGACGTAGAGCAGGGTGATGCCGGCAGCTTCGCCGGTCGCGCGGTGGCGCGCCACGATCGTGTACGGCGTCTGGCGACGTCGGGCCAGGCTCTGTTCGTACGTGCGGATCCGTTCGGGCGGATAGCTCTGGAACTCGCCCAGTCCGGGGGCCTCGTTGATCGCCTCACGGAGCGGCACGAGATCGGCCAGCAGTCCGTCGGGGCACGGGCCGGCGAAACGCTCGAGGTCGTAGGCCCGGCTCGCCGCCTCCGCCGCGCTGACCAGATGGTCCGGCTGCGCCTGGCGTACCGAGAGCCGGCGTACCTCGTGGGTCAACCCGCGCACGTAGCCCAGGTGGGGCAGTGCCTCCATGCCGCCGGTTCCGTCCCAGGCGGGCGCTCGGAGCCTCGGACGGTCCGTCGCCGCCTCGGCTTCCGCGAGCAGCGCGCGTCCGATCCCCCGCCGCCGTCGGGTGGGGTGGACCGCGCCCAGGATCTTGGCGCCGTCGAGATTCGCGAAACGGTTGAGGGTCAGGGCGGCGTACCCGACCAGCCGCCGTCCCTCGCGTGCCAGCCAGAGCCCGGCGTCGGGACCCTCGCCGTTCCGGTCCTGGCAGTCCAGCAGGAACGTCTCGGGGGTGTGATGGCGGAGCGGTACGCCGTCCAGGGCGGCGTTGTCGATCGCCGCCAGGTCGGCGGCCGTCGACGGGTCGAGGTCGGCGACCTCGATGCGCTCCAGGGAGAACGTCATACGGCGAGGAGCTGGAGGTAGGCCAGACCGAGGATTCCGCGGTAGCCACCGAAGTACGCCGCGTGCTGGCGCGCCGCGAGGCCACGCACCTCCTCCGCGTCCGGATCGTCGGGTTCGTGCTCGGCGAGCCACCGGGCGTATCCGGCGGTGAAGCCGGACTCGAAGGTGTCCCACTCGTCGAGGTCCGCCTCCTGCGCGGCCACCACCGCGAAGCCGTTCGCCTCGGCCAGCGCCACCAGGGTGCCCAGGAGGACGTACTCGTCCTCCCGACCGGCCAACGGAGCGGTGGCCGCCGGGGTCGGCGGCGCGGACCAGACCCCCTCGCCGTAGACCAGCCGGCCGCCGCGGGGGAGGAGCTGACGGAGCGCGGAGAGGGCGGCCACGTAGTCGAGCGGCTGCGCCCCCTCGGCCGGTGGACCCCAGATCTGCGAGGCCCCGATGCAGGTCACCGCGCCGAAGGTGCCGTCGACCTCGCGGGCGTCGCGCGCCTCGAACGTCGCGCGTTCGGACAGCCCGCGGTCGAGGGCGTGGCGTCGTGCACCAGCGAGCGCCTCCTCGTCGAGGTCCAGACCGAGGCCGCCGGTGGCCGGCGCCGCCTCGAGCAGGCGCAGCAGCAGCTCGCCCCAGCCACAGCCCACGTCGAGCGCAGTCGACGGCGCGTCCTCCGCGAGGAACGCGACCAGGCGGGCGGCGCGGGACTCCGAGAGGGGCGAGAGGAAGGTCAGGTCGCGGTGGAGCGGCGTGAAGGTCGGCATCACCCCCAGTCTCGGCGTACGACGGTGGTGCGCGCGACCCGATTGCGCAGCCGGGGATGTGGCGTCTCCGCGCACCGGGACGGGGGCGAGCAGGGACGCGACGCAGATGACACCCCGAGCCCGGCCGCAGGTGAGCTTCCGGGCTGAGCCCGTCGTCTCCGTGCTCGCTGCTCACGACCACCCGGGCCCTGTCCGGCTGGGTGATCATCCACCTGCGGTTCTCGCTGCTGCCGCCCGGTGCGCCCGCTCCGCGGACGCACCACTGCCGTCTCGTACGCCGCGCTGTTACCGTGGTCCCCTCATGATGCGCAGCCTGCTCCTTCGCTGCCGCAGCGAGGTCTGACCAGCCGGACCTCCTCGCTGCGGAGTGATCGCGTGCGCGCCGGCCACCCGCCCACTCGCGAGCAGGACCGGATCATGACTCTCCAGCACTCAGGCTTCACCAACACCCAGCAGCCGAGCCCGATGCCGTTCGGGCGCTACCGCGCCTTCGAGCCGATCGACCTGCCGGACCGCACCTGGCCGACCCGCCAGATCACGCAGGCGCCGCGTTGGTTGTCCACCGACCTCCGCGACGGCAACCAGGCGCTGATCGACCCGATGAGCCCGGCCCGCAAGCTGCGGATGTTCGAGCTCCTCGTCTCCATGGGCTACAAGGAGATCGAGGTCGGCTTCCCGAGCGCGAGTGAGACCGACTTCGCCTTCGTCCGGCAGCTGATCGAGCAGGACCGGGTTCCCGAGGACGTCACGATCTCGGTGCTGACCCAGGCGCGTGAGGACCTGATCGAGCGCACCGTGCACTCGCTGGTCGGCATCCATCACGCCAACATCCACCTCTACAACGCCCTGGCGCCGCTGTTCCGTCGCGTCGTCTTCCGGGCGAGCCCGGACGAGATCAAGGACATCGCGGTGCGCGGCACCGAGGTGGTGATGAAGCACTCCGAGAACCTGCTCGGCCAGACGATCATCGGCTACGAGTACAGCCCCGAGATCTTCACCGGCACCGAGCTCCCCTTCAGCGTCGAGGTGTGCGAGGCGGTCAGCGACGTCTGGCAGCCGGACGACGGCCGCGAGATCATCCTCAACCTGCCCGCGACGATCGAGATGGCGACGCCCAACGTGTACGCCGACCAGATCGAGTGGTTCTCCCGCCAGCTGACCCGGCGCGAGTTCACCACGATCTCCCTGCACCCCCACAACGACCGGGGAACGGCGGTCGCCGCCACCGAGCTGGCGATGATGGCCGGAGCCGACCGGGTCGAGGGCTGCCTGTTCGGGCACGGCGAGCGCACCGGCAACGTCTGCCTGGTCACACTGGGCATGAACCTGTTCAGCCAGGGCGTCGACCCGAAGATCGACTTCTCCGACATCGACGAGATCCGGCGCACGGTGGAGTGGTGCACCCAGCTGCCGGTCCACCCGCGGCACCCCTACGCCGGCGACCTGGTCTACACGGCGTTCTCGGGCTCCCACCAGGACGCGATCAAGAAGGGCCTGGAGGACCTCGAGCGCCAGGCCTCGGAGTCCGGCCGGTCGGTCGCGGAGCTGCCGTGGGAGGCGCCCTACCTGCCGATCGACCCCAAGGACGTCGGTCGCTCCTACGAGGCCGTGATCCGCGTGAACAGCCAATCCGGCAAGGGCGGCGTGGCCTACGTGCTGAAGGCGGAGCACAAGCTCGACCTGCCACGGCGAGCGCAGATCGAGTTCAGCCGGGTCATCCAGGAGCGGACCGACAGCGAGGGCGGCGAGATCAGCCCGGCGGAGATCTGGGAGGCGTTCCAGGCGGAGTACCTCCACCGGACCACACCCCTCCGGCTCAACTCGGTGCACACGTCCTCGGCGGCCGGCGAGAAGGACCGGCTCGACGTCAACGTGTACGTCGACGGCGAGCTCCACGCGCTCTCGGGCGAGGGCAACGGGCCGATCGCGGCGTTCGTCGACGCGATCAACGGGGTCCACCGCAAGGCCGGCTCCTTCGACGTGCGGGTCCTCGACTACGCCGAGCACGCACTCAGCGCGGGCGGCGACGCCATCGCGGCGGCGTACGTCGAGTGCGCGATCACCGGTGCGTCCGGCGAGACCGAGGTCGTCTGGGGTGTCGGCCTCGATGCGAACATCGTGACCGCCTCCCTCAAGGCCGTGATCAGCGCCGTCAACCGGGTGGGCTAGCCACCGGCGCGACGTTCACGTCGGCGTGGAGGTCACCGCAGTCGCACGGCGAGCTGCCCGACGCCCGGTAGCGGATCGTGGCGGTCCCCGTCCACCGCGCCTGCTCGGTGCGGATGGTGATCTGCATGGAGGTGCCGTCCAGGTCGCTCCACTCGGTCCCCGACGGCAGGGTCATCGGCACCTGGTTGGTCCTCCGCGGCCGCCAGCGGAACGACTGGCAGTCCTGGCCCGTGCGGCATGCCGTCACGACCCCGTGCCGGATCTGCTCCGGCACGCCGCGCAGGAAGATCCCCGGAGCGGGGCAGGCCCCGCACACGTACGGACCGCCCTGGGAGCAACCCGTCACCACCAGGGCCAGCGCGACCACCCAGCGACGTCTCACCCACCTCCGACGGGCGGCCCTCCGTCAGGGTTCCCGGCGGAGCACCATCTGCTCCATCAGCATCGCGGAACCGGGGCGCAGGGGCTCGACCTCGCCCGTGCCGACGAACCCGTACCGCTCGTAGGCGAGCCGGGCACCGCCGTTGGTGATGTTCACGTGGAGCCGGACCCGGTCGTGGAGGGGTGTCACGGCGTCCAGGATCCGGCGCGCATGTCCCTGACCGCGGTGGTCCGGGTGGGTCCACATCCCCCAGATCTGGCCGACTCCGTCGTTGTCGAAGATCCCGCCGACGGAGACCGGGTCCGGGTCGTCCACGACGAACACCGGACCGGAGACGCGCTGCCGCCAGTCCTCCTCGGTGAACGCCCGCTCGCGCTCGAGCGACGAGCCGAAGGCGTCCGGGGAGTCGGCGAGGGAAGCCAGCCGGATCTCGCGGAAGGCCTCCCAGTCGTCGGGTCCGAGTCGGCGCAGGTCACTCATCAGGGCTCCCCAGGATGCAGGCGGTGCCGATGTCCTCGAACCCGATCCGGCGGTAGATGCTGGCGGCCGCGTCGTTGCCGGCACTGAGGAACACCGTCCGGACACCCGCGGCGCGGCACGCCCCGACGAGGGCCTGGGTGATCGCCGTACCGACGCCCGCGGTCCGGTACGCCGGGGGGACGCCGATGCCCATCAGCTCCGCCGTCTCTCCCCGGGGCGCCGCCGACCCGCCCCCGACGAGGCGCCCGTCGGTGTCGTACGCCGCGACCTCGATCAGGCGTCCGTCCGCGATCAGCTCGGGTCGCCTGCCGACCGGCCGGGCCGCGACCTCGCCCGCTTCGTCGAACGCGGCGTGGACCGCGCCCACCACCAGCCCGAGGTCGGCGTCGTCCGCCGCAAGTGCCCGGGTGCGCTCGGGCGCCCGGACCTCGGTGTCGTGCGGGAGTGCCAGCAACGGGTAGCGACCGGCCTCCTGGCCGGTGGCCGAGACCGCCGGCAGCAGCGAGGGCGTCACCTGGTCCACCCACTCGATCGCCCGTGGCACGCCGAGCTCGTCCTGGCGCGCCAGCACCCGGCGTACGTCGTCGGTGGTGAACGCGTCGCCTCCGCCGAGGCGTGGTCGGGCGTAGAACTGCCAGCCGATGCCCTCCTCGGCGAGGAACAGGGTGAACGGCCCGACCTCCTCGGTCGTGGCCGCGGCCCGGGGCACGGTGTCGTAGTAGGCCTCGATCTCGTCCAGGCTCCCGGCCCCCGCGTCTCTCACAGGTCCAGCCTCCCAAGGCGTCCTCGATCCAGCGACTAGATTTCGGTCCCATGTTGGTGTCCGAGCGCGTCGGCCAGTTCTTCTTCGACAGCGGCGCGGGCAACGAGCGCCTGGAGTACACCGAGTACGGCGCGGGCCGGCACTGGGTCGTCCTCGTCCACGGCCAGCTGATGCCGCGCCGGATGCATCAGCCTCTGGCCCGCGCTCTCGCGGCCGAAGGGCTGCACGTCGTCACGCTCGATCTCCTCGGCCACGGCCGGTCCGACCGGCCGGCCGACCCGCTGGTCTACTCGATGAGCGCCTTCGCCGACCAGGTGGTGGCGCTGCTGGATCACCTCGGCGCCGAGCGCGCCGTCATCGGTGGCACGTCGCTGGGCGCCAACGTCTCGCTCGAGGTCGCGGCCGAGGCGCCCGACCGGGTGCAGGGGCTGATCGTCGAGATGCCCGTGCTCGACAACGCGCTGGAGGCCGGGATCGTGGCGTTCGTGCCGATCCTGTTCGCAGCCCGCTTCGCGCCGTTCACCGTCAACACGCTGCGGCGGCTGACCAGGCCGGTGCCGCGCGGGATCGTGCCCTTCTGGGCCGGGATCGCCCTGGACACGATGGACCAACGGGCCGACTCCGTGGCGGCGGTCCTCCACGGCATCATCTTCGGTCGGGTCGCGCCGTCCTCGAGGCAGCGACGCCGGATCACCGCACCGGCCCTGATCGTCGGCCACACCGCCGACCCGATCCATCCCTTCGCCGACTCCCGGATGCTGGCGGAGGAGCTGGAGAACGCCGAGTTCGTGCGCGCCTCGACCCTGCTCGAGTGGCGGTTCCGCCCGGAGCGGCTGAACGCGAGGGCGGTCGAGTTCTCGCTGCGCTGCTGGAAGACCTCGCGGCGCACGCGCCGGACCGGGTCCTAGGGCGGCGCCGCCGCGAGCGGCAGAATGGACCGGTGCCCCTCTACCGCGACGAGGCGATCGTGCTGCGCACCCACAAGCTGGGTGAAGCAGATCGCATCATCACCCTGCTGACCCGTCAGCACGGGCGGGTGCGCGCGGTCGCCAAGGGGGTTCGGAAGACGACGTCGCGGTGGGGCTCGCGGCTGGAGCCGTTCACGCACGTCGACCTGCAGCTGGCCGAGGGGCGCAACCTCGACGTGATCACCCAGGCCGACACCCTCGACGCGTTCCCGGCACGACTCGGCGACCACTACGACCGTTACACCGCGGGCACCGTGATGCTCGAGACCGCCGATCGACTCGTCACCGAGGAGAAGGAGCCGTCGCTCCAGCAGTTCCTGCTGCTCGTCGGTGGTCTGCGGGCGATGACCTCGGGGGAGCGGGCGCCGTCCCAGGTCCTCGACTCCTACCTGCTGCGCTCGCTCGCGGTGGCCGGGTACGCCCCGTCGTTCACCCACTGCGCGCGGTGCGGCGATCCCGGCCCCCACCGGTGGTTCTCACCGTCGGCCGGTGGCGCCCTCTGCGCCGACTGCCGGGTGCCCGGCGCCGCGTCACCCTCCGCGGAGGCGCTGGAGGTGATGGGCGCCCTGCTCGCGGGCGACTGGCCGGTGGTCTCCGCCGCCGACCCTCGCCACCTACGTGAGGCGTCGGGACTGGTCGCAGCGTTCCTGCACTGGCACCTCGAGCGCGGGCTCCGCTCCCTGGAGTACGTCGAGCGATGATCACCGAGCCTGCGAGGTCTTCGCCGCGTGTCGAGACCCTAGGTTGAGCGACGTGAGACGCCGCGTCCGTCCCCCGAACCCCCATCCGTCCGGCGCCCGTCCGCCGGAGATCCCGAAGGCCCTGGTGCCGCGCCACGTCGCGATCACGATGGACGGCAACGGCCGGTGGGCCAAGGCGCGCGGGCTTCCGCGCACGCGCGGTCACGAGATGGGCGAGGCTGCGCTCTTCGACGTCGTGGAGGGCGCGATCGAGATCGGGGTGAAGGCGATCTCGGCGTACGCGTTCTCCACCGAGAACTGGACCCGCTCGCCCGAGGAGGTCCGCTTCCTGATGGGCTTCAACCGCGACGTGATCCGGCGCCGCCGCGACGAGATGCACGAGCTGGGCGTGCGGGTGACCTGGTCCGGTCGGTCGCCCCGACTCTGGAAGTCGGTGATCAAGGAGCTGCAGGTCGCCGAGGAGCTCACCCGCGACAACGATGTGCTGACGCTCAACATGTGCGTGAACTACGGCGGTCGCGCCGAGGTCGCCGACACCGCCCGCACCATCGCTCGCGAGGTCGCGGCCGGGCGGATCGACCCGGAGAAGGTCGACGAGAAGACGTTCGCCCGGCACCTCTACGTGCCCGCGCTCGCCGAGGCCGACATGCTCTGGCGGACGTCGGGCGAGAACCGGCTGTCCAACTACATGCTCTGGCAGGCGGCGTACGCCGAGCTGGTCTTCACCGACGTCCTGTGGCCGGACGTCGACCGTCTGGCGCTGTGGAAGGCGATCGAGATCTACGCCGAGCGCGACCGGCGGTTCGGCAGGGCCTGACCCGTCTACAGCGACGGAGCTGCGATGGCCGCCGGTGCGGGCTCGGGAGCGTAGGCGTAGTTCAGCTTGTGCCGGGAGATGTAGATGAACGACTCGGTGGTGCGCACCCCTTCGACGGCGCGGAGCCGCTCCACCAGGAGCAGCAGCTCGGCGTTGTCGGCACAGACGACCTCGATCAGCATGTCGTAGCTCCCGGCGCTGATCACGACGTACGTCGTCTCCGGCCAGGTCGAGACCAGCTCGGCGATCGAGTGGAGGTCCTTGTTGGCCTGCAACCCGATCAGCGCCATCACCCCGAACCCCATGTTCCCCGGGTCGGTCAGACCGACGATCTGGAGCACACCGGAGGAGGTGAGGGCTTGGACGCGGGCCCGGACCGCTGACTCGGAGATGCCCAGTCGCCGGGCGATCTCGGTGTAGGGGCAGCGACCGTCACGCTGCAGCATCGAGATGATCCCCCGCGACGTCCGGTCGAGCTCCATCTGCGAATTCCGATCCTAGAAGGGACCCTGACTGCGAATCTCGGACATTGACGGGGGTATTTCGTAGGGATACGTTACCGCAACAACGAATTGACCAGACCCGGTGGTGGGGGCGACCGGGTCTGGTCGACTCGATCAGTGGGGGCGGCCGGGGCCGTCTGCAGGGGTCATCAGTGGGAGGCACCTGGCGTGAGCTCCGTCGGAACCGGATCGGCGTACGACGTCGAGTTCCGCGCGGTCACCAAGCGGTTCGGTGACCTGACCGCGGTCGACGACGTCTCCCTCCAGGTCCGGCAGGGGGAGTTCCTCTCCCTGCTCGGACCATCCGGGTGCGGCAAGACCACGTCGCTGCGGATGATCGCCGGCTTCGAGCAGCCGGACGAGGGCGAGATCCTGATCGGAGGGATCGATGCGGTGGGGACGCCGCCGTACCGGCGCGACGTCAACACCGTCTTCCAGCAGTACGCCCTGTTCCCCCACATGTCGATCCTGGACAACGTCGCCTACGGCCTGAAGCAGCGCGGGATCGGGAAGAGCGATCGGTACGCCCGGGCACGTGAGGCGCTCGAGCTCGTCCGACTGACCGGCCGCGACAAGCACCGTCCGGCGATGCTCTCGGGCGGCCAGCAGCAGCGGGTCGCGCTGGCGCGTGCCCTCGTCATCCGACCGCGGGTGCTGCTCCTCGACGAGCCCTTGGGTGCCCTCGACCTCAAGCTCCGTAAGGAGATGCAGATCGAGCTCACGCGCATCCAGGACGAGGTCGGGATCACGTTCATCTACGTCACCCACGACCAGGGCGAGGCGCTGTCGATGTCGGACCGGATCGCGGTGATGTCCGACGGGGTGATCGAGCAGCTGGACACGCCGGAGGAGATCTACGACCGGCCGCTGACGGCGTTCGTGGCCGACTTCATCGGGGAGATGAACTTCCTGGAGGGCAAGGTCGTCAACGCCGCCGACGGGGAGTTCGACCTGGACACCGGGACCGGAGTGGTCGTGCACGGGAAGGGTGACGTCGCACGGGGTCGGGCCGCTCGGGTCGGCATCCGGCCGGCCCGGCTGCGCATCGTGTCCGCCGCCCCCGACGGCACGGTCAACGCCGCCCGCGCGGTGGTCGAGACGAAGATGTATCTCGGCGACGAGGTGCAGGTCGTCGCGACCCTCGACGGCGGCACCCGGATGGTCATCCGCGAGCAGCGGGCGGGCTCCGACGCGTCCAACGACGCGATCCGTCCGGGTGACCCCATCACGATCCAGTGGGACCCGAACGCACCGGTGCTGCTGGCCGAATCCCCGGACCAGTCCGACCACAGACCAGTCCAACCACAGAGGTGACGACCATGAGTGACGACCGCAACCAGCTCAACATCCTGGCACCCGTCGAGACCAAGTCGAAGATGGACGCTCTCCACCGCACGGTCGAGCGCGCCGCCGGGCATCCGATGTCGCGGCGCTCGGCGCTCGGCCTCGGCGGGCTGATGCTGCTCTCGGCGTGCGGGAGCACGTCGACCGGACAGGGTGCCAACCCGGGCGACGCCACGGCGACGGGCGGAGGCGGGCTCGCGGGCAAGCCGCTCGAGGACCACCTGGAGATCTTCAACTGGTCGGAGTACGACGACCCGTCGACGTACAAGAAGTTCATGGCGCTGCCCGACGAGAGCAAGGCCGGGCTGAAGATCCACGAGACCTACTACTCCTCCAACGACGAGCTGCTGGCCAAGCTGAACGCCGGCGGTACGACGTACGACATCATCGCGCCCAGCCAGAACGCCGTCGCGCAGCTGATCCAGGAGAAGAAGCTGCTGGCGATGGACCCGGAGCTGATCCCGAACCTGAAGAACCTCGACCCGAAGTTCCTCAAGGCGTCCTACGACCCCACGGGTCAGTACCACGTGATCAAGGACTACGGGATCACGATGATCTACTACAACAACACGATCGTCACCGAGCACCCGCAGACGATGCACGACTTCTACGCACTGCTCCCGAAGTACGTCAGCAAGGGACGGACCAACCTGCTCGACGGTGCGGAGGAGGTCGTGCCGCTCGCACTGATGGCGCTCGGGATCGACCCCAACACCACCAGCAAGTCCGACTTCAGCAAGGTCACCGACTACCTGATGACGTTCCGCAAGGGCGTCACCACGATCTCGTCGTCGTCGTACATCGACGACGCCATCGCCGGGAAGATCATCCTCGGCCAGGGCTGGAACGGCGACGTACGCCGGATCGTGCAGGGCCGCAAGAAGCAGGGCGACATCACGGCGGTGCTCCTGCACGACATGTCGGAGATCTGGTCGGACAACTGGTGCATCCCGTCGACCGCGCCGCACCCGGTCGCCGCGCACGCCTGGATCAACTGGCTGCTGACGCCGTCGACCGCGGTGACCGAGATGGAGTACCACAACTACGGCATCCCGATCCCCGCGGCTCTGTCGCAGCTCTCGCCGGACCTGGCCAAGGACCCGTTGTTCAACGTGCCCAAGAGCTACACCGACAACTACAAGTACATCCTCAACGTGAGCCCCCAGGTGGTCCAGGAGCGCACCAAGATCTACACGCAGTTCCGCGCTGGCTGATGACCGCTTCGGAGGAGGTCACGCGCGGCGAGGGACGCCGGCGACGATCGTTCAGCCCGCGCTACCCGGGCTGGCTGACGACGCCGTCCCTCCTCTACTACGCGATCTTCTTCCTCGGCCCGCTGGCGATCCTGGTCGCGTTCTCGTTCGCGACGCAGACCGGCTTCAACGCGATCACCTACGGCTTCGACACCAGCCAGTACCACCTGATCACCGGGGCCGACGGGCTCTACATCCACATCTTCGAGCGCACGCTGGTGATGGCGGGAACGGGGTCGATCCTGACGATGCTCGTCGGCTACCCGATCGCCTACTGGATGGCGCGCTACCTCACGACGTACAAGATGCTGATGCTGCTGCTCGTCCTGGTGCCCTTCTGGACGTCGTTCCTGATCCGGACCTATGCGCTGAAGATCATCCTCGACCCCCATGGCTACCTGGCCAAGGACTTGGGGATCGACATCATGTACACCAAGTACGCCGTGGCGGTCGGCCTGGTCTACAACTACCTGCCGCTGTTCATCATCCCGGTGTTCGCGTCCCTGGAGCGGATGGACTGGACGCTGGTCGAGGCCGCCACGGACCTGGGCGCCAAGCCGTTCAACGCGTTCCGCCAGATCACCTTGCGCCTCACGCTGCCCGGGGTCGTCACGGGTGCCCTGCTGGTGTTCATCCCGATGTCGGGGGAGTACATCATCCCGAACATCCTCAGCGGCGGGAACTACGAGTTCGTCGGCAACGTCATCGGTGACCAGTTCGCCTCAGCACAGAACCAGCCGTTCGGGTCGGCGCTGTCGATCGGCCTGATGATCGCGCTGTCGGGGTTCGTCGCGCTCTACATCCTGGTCGCGACCAAGGAGGAGCGCTTCGGTGCCTAGACGCGGCAGGGTGGTCACGGCGAAACGCGCCTTCACGGTGTGGGCGCTGGGCGTCTTCGCGTTCTTGTACCTGCCGATCGGCGTGATGGCCCTGTTCGCCTTCAACAAGCCGTCGCCGGCAGCGCTCGAGGGGTTCCACGGGTCCAACGTGTGCGACATCCCGCCCAGCCAGCTCGGCAACCTCACGGTCTGGAACGGGTTCACGACGTGCTGGTTCAAGGTCGGCCTGCACGACCCGACGTACATCCCGGCCATCCTCACCAGCGCCCGCATCGCGGCGGGCGCCGCGATCGTCTCGACCCTGCTGGGGCTTGCGGCCGCGCTGGCCCTGGCCCGGATGAACAAGTTCGTGCGCGTCCCGTTCGACTCGCTGGTCTACCTGACCCTCGTGGTCCCGGAGATCGTGATCGCGGTGGCCTCGCTGATCTTCTTCGTCCAGCTCCCGCACTACGTGCCGTTCTTCCCGCCCCTGGGCGCGTGGACGATCTTCTTCGGTCAGGTCGTCTTCGGGGCATCGCTGTCGATGCTGGTCATCCGGGCACGTTTCGTCGGCATGGGTGACTCGCTCGAGGAGGCCGGCTACGACCTGGGGTCGGGGCGGCTGGCGACCTTCCGGCAGGTCACTCTGCCGCGGCTGTTCCCGGCGATCATCTCGGCGGCGCTGCTGTCCTTCACCTTCTCGTTCGACGACTACGTGCTGCCGGCCTTCACCAACGGCACCACCAACACCTGGCCGATCGTGCTCTACTCCGCGGTCAGGTTCGGGATCACGCCGGCGGTGAACGCACTGGCGACGCTGATGCTGGCGGTGACGATCCTGGTGATCGCCGTGACCGGCCTGGTGCTGCGGAGGTCGCGCGTCTCCGCCATGGCCGGCGACGCCACGGCGGAGACCCCAGCGCCGATCCCGGTGCGCTGACCCGGCACGGAGAGCTCGGACTCACCTAGCCTGTCCGACGTGCAGCCAGACCAGGTTCCCGTGCCCGCCGCCGTCGCCGCGCGGCCCGCGGACCTGCGCGGTTACCCGGTCCTGGCGATCACACCGTGGCGCGACGGCGTCCCGGACTTCGCGGTCACGTCTCCGGCACGGATCCTGGTGTGCGCCGTGGAACGGCGGTGCTCGATCTGCGGGCTGCCGCTCGGGAAGGGTCCGGTCTGGCGGGTCGTCTCAGCCGACGAGGCCGCTGCCCTCGCCACCGGTCCGGAGGACGGGCTCGAGAACGCTGCCGCCACGGTCGAACCACCCGGACACCGGCTCTGCATGCTCTACGCCGCCGTCGTCTGTCCGTGGCTGGCGCGGCCGAACGCCCGTCGCCGGCTGGACGCGGACGTCGTCGGGCCGCGGATCTCCCGGGGCGACGCGCGTGGGGCGGCCGGTGAGGTGGGCGGAGCCGTGACGGCGTTCGAGCGGTACGAGTTCACGGTGAGCCGGCGGGTCGAGTTCCGCTACCGCGGACTGGTCGAGCTCGTGCCGCACCTGCTGGGGGACGAGCACCTGCAAGCCCTGCGGGACGGCGTGGCCGCCGAGGTCCTGCCGGAGACGGCCTGTCCACCCTGGCTGATGCGTGACGAGGTGTCGGCTGAGGCGCGGGCCGAGCGGTACCTGTGAAGCTCAGCCGGTGATGTCGGCCGGCGACCGCCGGACCGCGTAGCGACCTCCGTAGACCGCGCGCCCGACGGTGTCCGCAAGAGCGGGCGACGGTCCGAACACGTAGACGGCTCGCAGCACCGCCTGGCTGGCGGCGAGCCAGGTGCGGGTGGCCGGCGTGAGGCTGTGGACTCCGTCGACGGCGAGGACCGGCCCGACCATGCCGGCGATCAGGAGGTCCGACCAGCTCGCTGCCGTGGCGACGGACAGGTGACCCGGCGCGTCGTACAGCCGCTGCACGGCGGCCAGGCTGTCGCCGCTGCGGTCCCGCCCGCCGACGTCGACGATCCGGAACGAGCGCTTCCCGGCCCACGAGGAGCGGACGGCCGCCTGCGCTTCGCGGCCGACGGCGTAGACCGTCGCGGGAGCACCGGCGTCGTGCGGCATCCGGTCCAGCCGCGCGGCAGTGGCCGGCGGCATCGTCGCTCCATCTGTGAGCAGAACCGGGTCGGTGCCGCTGACCGACGAGGCGATCGCCGGGAGGTCGTCCCGCGACACCACGACGTACGTGCTGGAGAACCCGCCCGCCGTGGCGGCCGCGGCATCGGTCGCCGCGGTCGACGGGTCGAACCGGCGTACCCGCAGGTGCGCCGCGCGGAGCTCGGACGCGATGCTGTCCGGCACGTCGGTGGGGCCGGCCACGATGTCGACGGTGCCCGGCCTCCCGAAGTGGCGCGGGTGCTGGAGCAGCCTCAGGATCTCGTCGCGCACTTCAGGGGACAGGCGACCGTCGCGAACGAACAGGATCGGCCCACCGGACGCGACGGCTGCGGCGGCCGGAGCCGCCGTCGGGTCTGCCGTGCTGACGAGGGTGACGTGGTCGGCCCAGGAGATGCCTTCTGCCGATGTCTCGTCCACCGGGATGTCGGTGCCGTCGACGAAGTGTGCCCTCGACACGGCCAGGGCAGCCTGCACCGGGTCGGTGCTCGGGTAGGTGCCGACGATCGGCCGGGTCGAGATGCCCAGGCTCGCGACACCGGGGTGGGCGAGCACGATCCGAAGCGGGTTCCGGCCGGGACGCAGGGGCGTGCTGCTCACGGACTCCACGTCGTGCGACGTCGAGAAGACGATGCGTCGGCCGTCGGGCGACCACGCGAGGTGGCCGGTCGGACGGGCTGCCCAGGTCACCTGGGTGGCGTGGTGCTTGCCGTCGACCAGCCGCTCGACGTGGATCTGACCTGCCGCACCGATGAACGCGACCTGCTCGCCGGTCGGTGAGACCGCCGGCGCGCGCCCGGGCAGGAGCGGTGAGGAGCCGAAACCGCGCTGGTTGCGGTCGGCGAGGTAGATCTCGAGCCTGCCCCGCGGCGTGCGGTGCTCGAAGACCAGGACACTGCGTGCCGCCTGCGTGTGGGACGACTGGAACCAGGCCGCGCTCGGGGCCGTGTCGTCGCCGACGTCCGATGCGGTCTCGGCCACCGTCGGGTCGGGCTTGTCGGCCGTCAGGTGGTCGCGGCCGTCGGCGGCCACCTCCTTCAGCCGCCACACGCCGTCGTGTCCTCGCTCGCTGAACACGATCTCCGAGCCACCGTCCTCGAACGTCGGCTGCGCACGGCGGACGCCTGGGTCCGTGGAGGTCAGCACGCGCACGACGGTCCCGTCCAGCCGGGCCGTGGCGATGTTGCCCAGTCCGTCGACGAACCCGATGACAGCGCCGTTCGGTGAGACGACCGCGTCGGTGACGGGTCCGGGGTAGCGGACGGCGTGGCCGGCCACCCGGACGACGTCGGAGCCGTCGCTGATGACCAGCACCGACTCCCGGGCAGGTGGCACGGCCGCGGGAGCGTTCGCCGACACGGTCGAAGGCACCGGTGGCGCCGCCATGCCGTGGCGTCTGTGGACCAGCGTGTCCACCTCGCGGCTCCGATCGGCGGCCGACGATGCCGGGGGGTTCGCCGCTGCGGGCGACACCCCGTCGGGGAGGTGGCAGCCCGTCAGCGTCAGCGACGCCGAGGTCAACGCTGTCAACCACACCAGGCACTTGCCGCTGCTGCCCATGGCCCTGCTCCCGTCGCCCCCGGTGGATCCGGGTTCGACAATGAGATGCGCCGTGGGACCTGAGGAGTTGCGGGGAGTTCAGCTCTTCCGACAGTCGGCGCAGGTGCCGACGATCTCCAGCGTGTGGGAGAGGTCGGAGAAGTCGTGCTCCGCGGCGATGGCCGACGTCCACTTCTCCACCGCCGGTCCTTCGACCTCGACCGTCGCCCCGCACGACCGGCAGACCAGGTGGTGGTGATGGGTGTCCGAGCAACGGCGGTAGATGGCCTCTCCGTCCTCGCGCCGCAGGACGTCGACGAGGCCGTGGTCGGCGTAGAGCGCGAGGGTGCGGTAGACGGTGGCCAGGCCGATCGCCGACCCCTCGGCGGCGAGCAGGTCGCGCACCTCCTGCGCGGAACGGAAGTCTTCGACGCCGCTGAGCGCGTCGAGGACGGCCTGGCGCTGCGGGGTGGTGCGCGGGCCGCCGGCCGGTTCAGTGCTCGTCATAGTGCTGCCCCTCTCCGGTGACGTGGACGGCGTGCCGGTGGCCGTCGTGGACGTAGTCGACGTGGTCGCCGTGCTCGACCGCGAGGTGGCCGCACCCCGGCCCGTGCTCGTGGCGGTGCCGCTCGCCGGCAGCCTCGTGCAGCGGCAGCGCGTCGGCGTCGTACGGCACCTGGGCCCGCCGGCGCCGGTGGAGCAGCATCCCGACGGGCGAGGTGGCGACGAAGCCCGCCAGCGACACCAGCACGATCGTGGCACCAGGGGGCAGGTTGAGGAACGCCGAGATCACGACGCCGCCCAGCGAGGCCAGCAGGCCGCCCACCATGGCGAAGAGCATCGTCGAGCGGAAGCTGCGCGAGAACTGCTGCGAGGTGGCCACCGGGATGATCATCAGCGCGCTGACCAGCAGCAGCCCGACCGTCCGCATCGCGACGCTGACCGTCACCGCCGCGAGCACCGAGACCAGCGTGTTGTAGAACCACACCGGGACGCCGCTGGCCCGCGCGAAGTCCTCGTCGTGGGAGACCGCGAAGAGCTGCGGCATCAGCGCGAGCCCGGCCACGATCACGATGCCGGCGAGCACGAGGGAGACGACCACGTCGTCTGCCGAGATCGTGGTGATCGAGCCGAACAGGTAGGCCTGGAGCGCGAAGGCGCCGTTGCCGGCGAGCTGGACCAGCACGAGCCCGCCCGCGATGCCGCCGTAGAACAGGAGCGCGAGCGCGAGGTCGCCGGTCGCCTTGCCGGACGTCCGGATCAGCTCGATCGCCAGCGCGCCGAGGACGGCGACCACCACGGCGGTGTACGTCGGCGACGTGCCGGTGAGCAGGCCGAGCGCGACGCCGGTGACCGTGATGTGCCCGATCCCGTCACCGAGCAACGAGAGCCGGCGCTGGACGAGGTACGTCCCGATGCCGGGCGCAGCCAGGCCGGTGACCGCGGCGGCGATCACCGCCCGGATCATGAACGGCGCGAGGAGCAGGTCCCACATCAGCGGCCTCCTTCCAGCGGTGCCTGCATCGGAGGCAGCGGTCCGTGGTCGTCGTCGTCGTGGTGGTGGTGCGCGTGTGCGGCGCCCTCCGCGAGCTGGTCGGGGGGCCCGTCGTAGGTGATCCGACCCTCCCGGAGGGCGACCACGCGGTCGATCAGCGGCGCGAACGGCCCGAGCTCATGGAGGACGACGACGATGCTGGCGCCGGCGTCGGCCCGACCGCCGAGCGTCTCCGCGATGGCGAGCTGACTGGCGTGGTCGACCCCGGCGTTCGGCTCGTCGAGGAGCAGGAGGTCGGGCTCGCCGGCCAGGGTGCGGGCCACCAGGACCCGCTGCTGCTGGCCGCCGGAGAGGGTGGAGACGGGATGCGTGGCCCGGCCGGCGAGGCCGACCAGGTCGACGGCATGGTCGACGAGGTCATGCTCGTGCCGCGACATCGGGACGAACGGCCGGCGCCGGGCGATCCGGCCGCTGGCGACCACCTCGCGGACCGTCGCGGGGACTCCGGTGCCGAGGTTGGAGCGCTGGGGGACGTACCCGACCCGGGCCCAGTCGCGGAAGCGCGGCTGCGGTGTGCCGAACAGGAGGACGGAGCCGTGGCTGATGGGGTTGAGCCCGACGAGTGCCTTGAGCAACGTCGACTTGCCCGAGCCGTTGGCCCCGAGGATCGCCACCACCTGACCGGGCTGCACGTCGAACGTCACGTCGCGCACGATCGGACGTCCGTCGAGGACGACGCCGACGTCGGCCAGGGCGAGCGGGGGTGCCTGGTTCATGAGCAGTCGCCTGCTTTCGCGATGGCGGCCAGGTTCTGCCGCATCAGGGTGAGGTACGTGGCGTGCGGATCGGCCGACGTGAGGCCCTCGATCGGGTCGAGCACCGCGCTCTGGATCCCGAGGTCGTGCGCCAAGGACTGGGCGAGGTCGGGGCTGGCCAGGGTCTCGAAGAAGACCGTGGTCACGCCGCGGTCGCGGATCAGGTTCTCGAGATCGTGGAGCCGCTGCAGCGACGGCTCGGCGTCCGGCTCGAGCCCGGCGATCGGGACGACGTCGACGCCGTACCGGCGAGCCAGGTACTCGAACGCGTCGTGGCTGACCACGAGCGTGTCGATCCGGCACGCGGCGAGAGTGCGTGCGTACGCCGCGTCGAGGCGCTGGAGGTCGCCCACCAGCAGCACTCCCTGCCTGCGGTAGTACGCCGCGTGGGCGGGATCCGCGGCCGCCATCGTCGAGGCGAAGGCGCGGGTGGCCTCGACCATCAGCGCCGGGTCCTGCCAGAAGTGCGGGTCCTTGTCGTCGCTGGTGTGCTCGACCCCCGAGCCGGCCACCGGCGCCGCGAGGGGGACCACCGACGTCACGTCGAGGGCGTGGTCCGGGGAGTCGTTCTCCATCGCCTGGTCGATCGACGGGGCGACGCCGCGCTCGTAGAACCCGACCTTGGCCAGGTCGATCTCCGCGACCTGCCGAACGGTCAGCTCGTACTCGTGCGGCTCGACACCCGCGGGAGTCAGGTCGATGACGTCGTTGTAGCGGCCGGCCACCCGCTCGGCGATGAAGTAGAGGGGGTAGAAGCCGGTGACGACGGTGTGGTCACCCGATCCCGGCCCCCGGCAGGCAGTCGTGAGGCCGGCGACCAGCGTCACCGCCGCCACCAGCACCACCCATCGCCTCATGAGAATGATTCTCACTGAGAATGAGAATCATTGTCAAGGCCGCAGGTGTGCTCGAGGGACGAGAGGGCACCCGTGGCGGTCGCAGGTTGAGCGAGCTCGCGGCTGAGCTTGCGAAGTCGCGCCAGGCGAGTCGAAACCCGGTAACGCCCGAGCCGACCTCAGTCGGTCCGGTCAGTGCGTGATCAGCTCGAACGACTGGCGGGCCAGACCGGCGTCGGTGTCGGGCCCGGGCTCGGCGGTACGGACGACGATCCGGGTGCGGTCGGCCCGGAAGAGGTCGTGCGAGTGCTCGAACGCCGTGCCGTCGGCGCCGCGCGTGACCCGGGTGATCGAGAGCAGGGGATCGGCTCGGTCGATGCCGAGGATCGAGGCGTCGTCGGCGTCTGCTCGCACCACCTCGATCCGCTCGGTGGTCTCCTGAGGCTCCATCGAGAAGTTCTCGGCCAGCAGCTCGTACAGCGAACCGCCGAGCTGGAAGTCCAACAGCCCGGGGAACAGCGACACCGGCAGCCAGGCATGTTCCAAGGAGATCGGCGCCCCGTCGGCCAGCCGGATGCGGACGATCGCGTAGACCAGCTGTCCGGGCGCGATCTCCAGGGCCTCGCTGGTCGCCGCCACGGCAGGCGCCATCCCGGTGGACAGGATCCGCGTGCCCGCCGTGATCCCCTGGGCCGAGAGGAGCTCGGGCACCGAGCGGATGTGCGAGAGGTCGCGGTCGATCTTCTGGTGGCTGACGAAGGTGCCGCCCCCGCGTCCGATCACGCGGCGTACGGCGCCTGCCTGTTCCATCATCGCCAGGGCCTGCCGCAGGGAGGACCGACTGACCCCGAGCTCGAGGGCCAGGCTGCGTTCGGAGCCGAGCCGCTGGCCCGGCTGCCACCGACCCGCGGCGATCTGTGCCTGCAGGTCGCGCTGGATCGACTCGGCCAGGGGACCCTGGGCGTGGGAGATGCTGGTCATGTCACCGTCATTGTGCACGTCCTCGGCTCACCGTCAGGACGACATCGCGTCGAGCGACTCGGGGAGGACCTGACCTCCGTCGACCGCGATCGCCTGCCCGGTGACGTACGCCGCCTCGTCGGTGGCGAGGAAGAGACACACGTTCGCGATGTCGTCGACGGTGCCGAGCTTCCCGGCCGGGATCGAGGCGGCCATCGAGTCCTGGTACTCCTGACCGAGGTCGACGAGTCCCTCGGTGAGGATGTTCCCCGGCAGCACGGCGTTCACCGTGATCCCCTTCCGTGCCAGCTCGACGGCGGCGGTGCGCATGAATCCCAGCTGGCCCGCCTTGCTGGCGCCGTAGTGCGCCCAGCCGGGGAAACCGGTGATCGGCCCGGTGATCGACGACGTGAGGATCACCCGGCCGTGCCCGGACGCCTCGAGCGCCGGGAGCGAGGCGATCACCGAGAGCATGGTGCCCTTCAGGTTGGTGCCGAGCACCTGGTCGATGTCCGCCGCCGACATCTCGGCCAGCTTCACGTCGGGGAAGATCCCGGCGTTGGCACAGAGCACGTCGATCCCGCCGTGCCGGTCGACGGCCGCCTCCGCCATCGCCGCACAGGCGTCCGGGTCGGCCACGTCGGCGGCGAACGCCGAGGCACCTCCGCCGAGCTCCGCTGCGGTCGCTGCGGCCGCGGCGCCGTCACGTCCGACCACCAGGACTCGCGCGCCCGCGCGAGCGAAGCCGGCGGCGATGCCCTTGCCGATGCCCTTGCTGGCTCCGGTCACGACGACCGAACGTCCTTCGAGCGATGTGAACATCGATCCCTCCTGCGGTTGTGGTGGATCAGGTGTGGCTGGACAGGTACTGCTCGGCCAGGGCGCAGGTGCCGGCGGCGTACGACGGCGCGAGCTCCCGGGCGACGTCGACCTCCCCGTGCGACCCGATCCACGCGAGCAGCAGGAGGCGACGGAACATCACGAAGGTGCGCAGCTCAGCCTCCTCCTCCGGCGCCAGGGGTGCGTACCGCCGGTAGCCCTCGACCCACAGCGCGGTCGCGGCCGGCACGTCCGGATGGTCCTCGATGAAGCTCACGGCCGCGCCGAAGTCGTAGCCGAACCAGCCGAAGCCGCAGTCGTCGAAGTCGATCACCGCGGTCGGGCTGCCGGGTCGTGAGATCAGGTTGGCCAGGCGCAGGTCGGCATGGATGAGGCCCCAGCGCTCCGGACCTCGTCCGTACGCCGCGAGGCGCTCGCGCAGCGTCGCGTCGAGCCGCATCAGCACCGGCCGGGTGGCGTCGTCGACCCCCGGAGCGTCCTGCCAGCGGCCCCACCGGGCGATCGTTCCGAACGCCTCGTCGTACCCCCAGGAGAAGCGGCGGAAGCCGGACGCCGGCTGCCAGCGCCGGGCGTGCTCGTGGAGTCGCGCGGTGAGCTCGCCGAGCTCGGCGAAGTGGTCGGTCAGCGAGTCCTCGTCGGGGGATGCTCCCGGCAGCCACTCGAACATCACCACCGAGCGCGGAGCGGTTGCGCCCTCCGGGTCCGCGACGGTCAGCTCGCGGGTGCCGTCGCGGGCCACGAGCACCTCGGGCGTGCGGACGACCGCATCAGCGCGCAGGGCATCGATCCACGTCAGCTCGGACCGGATCGCGCCCTCGGGGTGGTAGTCGAGCCGGTGCACCCGCAGTGCGGCGACCGTGTCACCGGGCGGCGTCCGCACGGCGTACGTCGCGTTCTCGGACTGGTTGACCAGGTGCGCGGTGGTGCCCTCGGGGAGGTCGTACGCCGCGAGGGAGGCGGTGGCGACCCGGTCGAGGGCGCTCCGCTGGTCGGCGGCGGACGGCCCGTTCATCGCCCGATCATCGTCCTTCGACGGCGCGCAGCACCTCGTCGATGGCAGCCTGCGCGGTCGCGATCGACGAAGGGTCGCCCGCCAGGTACAGCCGCCCGGCCGCGCCGATCATCGAGACGTCGACCAACGTGACGTCGGGGGCCGCCCGCTCGGCCTCGTTCGCGGCGACCGCGGCGAACAGCGCCGGCGTCACCTCGCAGACCAGCAGCGACTGGCCCGGCAGCACCATCGACGCCTGCCGGGTCCGGTTGACGACGATCGCGTGCTGGTCGGAGAGGTCGTCGATCACGTCCCGGTAGAGCACCTGCGGCTTCAGCTGATCGGCCGCAGACGCCCCGATGCCGGCCAGGACCGCCGCCCCCGCTCGGGCGACGTCGTCGGCGTCGGAGGCGTGGACCTCGAGCACGCCGAACTGACGCTCGACGAAGAGGATCCCGGGGTCGACGCCGGGCACGGCCTTGAGCGCCAGATCGGTCACCCGCTCGATCGCGAGGCCGGGCGCGACCTCGACGATGAGGGCATGCTGGCCCGCGTACGGCGGGTAGCCGCGTGCCCGCGTCGGCGTCCCGAGGTACGCCGCGAACTGCGGCTGCAGGTCGTGGATCGGGAGGTAGACCCGGAGGTCGACCCCCGACACGACCTCCCCGGACGGCTCCGTCTGCAGGTGCGCCACCGTCACTCGGAGGTGACGGTGAAGTGCTTGCCGATCTCGGCGTGGGGACGCGGGATCACGTGCACGGAGATCAGCTCGCCGACCTGGCCGGCGGCCTCGGAGCCGGCTTCGGTCGCCGCCTTCACCGCGCCGACGTCGCCGACGATGGTGACGGCGACCAGGCCGTCGCCGACCTCCTCGCGCCCGACGATCGTGACGTTGGCGGCCTTGACCATGGCGTCCGCGGCCGCGAGTGCGGCGACGTACCCCTTGGTCTCGATCATGCCGATGGCGTTGTTGGCCACGGTTCTCTCCTTCGCTTCCGTTACTGCCCGTCGCTCGGCTGCGCCGAGGCGGGGTCTGGGGTGGTGGGTGACGACTGCTCCGATGACTGCGGGTCGACCGAGCCGATGATGAGCGCGTCGACGGGCGGATGACTCTCGCCGAACCAGGCCGAGGCGACGCTGCCCTGGACGACCAGGACCTCCTCGCCCACGCCGCTGCCGAGCACGTCGAAGGCGACGAGGACGGCCTCCGACCCGGCGGCGCGGACCTCGAGGAAGGCGCCGTTCGGGATCTCGTTCAGACGGCGGGTGGCCCAGATGGTTCCGGTCACGGTGGCGCGGATCATCGCGGCTCCTTTCCCTGGGTGCTGCTGCGGTCGATGGTCACGCCCAACGCACGGGCGCGGTCGCGGGCGAGAGGTGTGATCACGGCGCGCGGGCCGACTCTCAGCGGGCGCCGCTCGCGGGCCGCCTGCTGGACGACGCGCTCGGTGACCGCGCCCCGCTCGATGTCGAGGGGGCGGGGAGTGCCGGCCGTCGACGGCTCACCGGGCTCCAGGCTGAACCTGATCCGTCCGGTCCTCAGGTCCGCTGCCCGGCCGGGGTCCTCGGCCAGGTTCAGCACCTGTGTCACGACGTCGGCCAGGTCGGCGTCGTCGTCGACACGCACGCGGCGTACCTCCGGAGGGCCGGGCGTGGGAGGCGCGGCCGCGACGGGAGGTGCCGACCCGTCGTGGGGGAGCACGTCCTGCAGCACCTCGCGCACCATCCGGCGCAGGGCCTCGCTGGTCCGGGGGTCGCTCATCGCGCCAGCTCCGCCCGCACGGTGAGGGCGGTCTCGGCGGCCTCCGCCGCCTGGCGTACGTCGGCCTCCTGGCCGCTGAGGTAGACCCGGCCGGTTGCCCCGACCATCCGGTAGTCGACCACCTTGATCCCGGGCCCGACCGCCTTCTCGGCCTCGTTCGCCGCCAGGATCGCGTACGACGCGGGCTGCATCTCCAGCACGAAGACCGACTCACCGGGCAGTGCCATCGAGCCCAGCTTGTTCCGGTTGATCAGGAACGCGTGCTGGCTGTCGATCCGGCTCATGATCGTGCTCGCCAGCACCTGCGGCGGCGTCGCGGTCGACGCGTCGGCGTCCAGGTGCTGGAGCACGGCGCCGGCCGCGGCCCGGACCGAGTCGCTGGGCCCGTGGAACTCCAGGTAGCCGAACTGCCGCTCGACGATCAGCATCCCCGCCGAGACGCGTGCGTGCTTGAGCGCGACGTCGGTGAGTGGCTCGATGTCGAGTCCGGGGGAGACCTCGATGATCTGCGCGGCGTCGCCGGCGCGCGGCAGGGTGCCGCGGATCCAGGAGCCCAGGTAGCACATCGTCTGCGGCTGGAGCCGGTCCAGATGGATGAAGCTGCGCAGCTGGGTGAGGGGTTCAGGCACGGCGGTCACCGCCGATCAGTTCGTGGAGTTCCTCGATGATGATCCGGCGCAGCTCCTCGCGCAGGTCGCCGTCCTCGTCGACACACGGTGCGGTGTCGACCGCCGGTGGGGGCTCGCTCCACACCGGCGGCTCGCGGTCGCCGTGGACGTTCGACGGGGTGGGGTACGCCGGCACCGGGCCGTCGAGCGTCCGCCACGGCGAGAGTCCGGC
>Ga0268266_10001521_pt1 | contig 27164 bp, 20 predicted proteins | sample KBSS13metaG_FD_190356 | JGI IMG/M metagenome (GOLD analysis project Ga0268266, IMG submission 190356) | Switchgrass rhizosphere microbial communities from Kellogg Biological Station, Michigan, USA - KBS S1-3 metaG (SPAdes) (version 2) | ecosystem: Host-associated > Plants > Roots > Rhizosphere... | reverse complement strand
GTTGGTTTCTAACCAGCCCGCAGCAGGAGCACGGCTACAGACCGAGGCCTACTTTGGACTTTAGAATCAGACAACTCCAGTGTTTTTTAACGCTGTCGGATCTGCTTAACTACGGCAAGACGGCGCGTGCTCTCTACATGAGCCAACCCACGATCACCTTCCAGATCAAGTCTTTGGAAGAGGCCTTCGGGGTGAAGCTCTTCGAGCGAGATCGCCAGCGCGTGCGCCTTACCGATGCGGGATTCGCGTTCCGAGAGTATGCCCAAAACATTATGGATACGGTGGATGCGGCCCAAGAATGCCTCGGCAGTCTGCATACACGTCTTCGATTGCGCGTGAGCTGTGGCCCTGTTGGGCAATTCGTTCTACTTCCGGCAGTCATTCGAGCTCTCACCGTCTCTTATCCGGAGTTCGAGCTCGAGGTAAGCGAGCTAACGACTGAGCAGCGGATGACGCGCCTGTCGGAAGGCAAGATAGATGCTCTTCTCATGGTCGGGTCACTCCCCGTAGAAGGCCTCGTCTTCGATCCCATCTGTCGTGAGCCTTTGATTGCCATGGTCTCGCGGCAGAGCCCGCTTGCGCAGAAGAGATCGATCTCCGTAGAGGATCTTCGCCATACCAGCATCATCGCGTCCCGATTGAAAGACTGTCGATACCATCAACCTTATTTGCATGATCTCCTTGCACCGTTTGGCATCATTCCAAAGATTCTGGAATCGCCACAGTCTTGCTCCGTGCAATTGGCTTATGCAGCTTCAGGTGAAGGAATCGCTATTGTCAGTGCCTCTATGGGGACATGTGAATTTCCCCACCTTGTAGCTCTCCCCTTTGTCGAGCCCCTTCCAGAACTTCTGCTAGGCCTGGCGGCTTTGGAGACCAATCAATCTGCTGCGCTGAAGATCTTCCGCGAGATAGTTCTGAAATGCGCTTCTGAAGAACTTGCCTACTGCGGCTCCGCCAGACCGCTTTCCGCGCCTGCTCGGCAGCAGGTCGCGATGATAGATAGGCGAGAAGCAAGCTGACCTACAGAATTTTCTGAAAGTCCGCTAACTAATTCATTAGTTGTCCGTCCCTCAGACAGGGACAATGCCACCAAAGCGATCCAATACGTTGACTGAAGCCGAACTGAGGCTTATGAAGATTCTCTGGAGACGGGGTGAGTCCGCAGTCTCCGATCTTGTCTCGGAGGTGTCAGATACCACACCACTTGCGTATACCTCCGTATTGACAACCATTCGTATCCTCGAGAAGAAACGTTATGTATGTCATCGGCAGGAAGGGCGCGCCTTCCTCTACAGTCCCTGCGTTGCTGAACAGGATGCCGGCCAGAGCGAAGTTCGCCAACTCCTGCAGCGGTTTTTTGGGAATTCTCGCGAGCAGCTTCTGCTTTCGCTTCTTGGGGATGATGAAATCAGTCCGGAAGAGTTGAGACGGCTCAAAGAAACGATCGCTTCTTCTCCCGAAGAGGAGGATCGCTAACCCATGAGCAACCTGTTCCATGTGGTCTTGCTGGCTTCTTCTGCTGCTGCCGGTTCTCTCATACACGCCGTTGGCGCGGGAATCCTTCTGGCGGGAGCTGTCGCGATATGTCTTCGTCTTCTACCAGGGATCAAACCGGCTACGCGCTTCTTTCTATGGTTAGCCGTCTTGCTGATCCTGCTGCCACTGCATCTGATCCCTCTGGCGCGAACTGACCACGGCCTTTCACTGCCGGTAGATAGCGCTTCGTTCCACCTTGATGCTTACTGGAGCATATTGATCGTCGGATTGTGGGGAGGAATCTCCGTGATGCGAGCCATCCAGCTCATTCAGAACTTCATCGAGCTGCGGCGCATTGCAGCGACCGCAACGCCAGTTGAACCCAATGCTGCCTGGAGGGACCTTCTGACGCAGGGACGTCGATTCACCAGCCTTTGCATCTCTTCCGAAATCGATCGCCCCAGTGTTGTCGGTTTTTTTCAACCTCGGATTCTTCTTCCCTCTGCAATGTTTCAAAGATTTTCTGAGCAGGAACTTCGGCAGATCATTCTCCACGAGATGGAGCACCTTCGTCGTCGAGACGACTGGACAAACCTTCTTCAAAAGATCGCGCTGATCGTTTTTCCTCTAAACCCAGCTCTGCACTGGGTGGAACGCCGCCTCTGCATCGAACGTGAATTGGCCTGCGATGATTGTGTACTGAGCTTCACCTCGGCGCGAAAGTCTTATGCAATGTGCCTGGCTAATCTGGCGGAGCATTCTCTGGTTCGTCGGGGTGTCTCTCTTGCATTAGGTGCATGGGAGAAGAGATCGGAGTTATCCCGTCGGGTGCATCGCATCCTTCGCCAGCCTGAACAGACAATGGGCAGGGTCACTACAAACGTAGTGACAGGAATTTTGGTGGCCGGACTTATGGGCGGCGCCATCACTCTTGCGCATACTCCGGAACTCATCAGCTTCGCGCCTTCCACCGTCTCAACGAGTTCCTCAGTTCAGCTCGACACCGCGGCAATTGCTGCTCCTCCTTCCGCTCAATCGAAGGGTGCGTCGGCGCTATTCGTGAAGGCTGTTATGCCTGAATCGCCACGACCAGCAGCAATGCACCGTAGCCCGGAACGCGCTCGTCCACAGCCGGTCAAAGCGATACATCGCACCTCAAAATCTCAACCGGATGGATGGGTAGTTCTTACCAGCTGGCAGGCTGAATCTCCTGCTCGAGCAACACTGCGGCATGCGAACATCGCTGCATCAGAGAGTCCCTCTCCTTCTTACGCCGCTGTTCGCGTCGCGAATGGCTGGCTAATCTTCCAACTCTAACCGCCGTACCAGTGCATAGGAGCGATCGTTATGCCCGCAACAACTAATCAATTAGTAGCTAAGGCCAGGAAACTGGCGATCCCTGCGGCCCTGGCCGGGAGCTTCGCTCTCGGAGCCGCGTTCTTTGTCGGTACCGGAGGCGTGCATGCCGCAGCGGCCTTCACAGCGTCCCCACTCGATGATCACAGTGTCTCTGCCTTGACTTCACTCGATCAGGCAATGGAGTCAGTCGCCTCACGCGTCACCCCGGCCGTCGTCAATATTTCCGTAACCAGCAAAGGAGAGCATCAGGACGTTGCAGGCTCTGATGACTTCCCGCAAGGACTTCCCCCAGGCTTCGCGCAGTTTTTTGGTGGTCGAGGGATGCCGCAACAGCCGCAAATCGAACACGGTATCGGCAGTGGTGTTCTGATCTCACCGGACGGTTATATCGTCACCAATGGTCACGTGGTCGATGGCGCCACAGAGATTAAGGTGACCTTGCATGACCGGCGCGTCCTCTCGGGAAAACTTATTGGAGTCGATAAGCTTACCGATCTCGCCGTTGTGAAGGTGAACGCCAGCGACCTTCCCAGCATTGCATGGGGAGATTCAAGCAAACTGCAACCCGGGCAAACAGTGCTGGCTTTCGGCAGCCCCTTCGGCTACTTCCAGTTCTCGGTGACTCGCGGCATCGTGAGCGCGGTCGATCGTCCAAATCCTTATTCAGACGATGCACGTAAACCGGGCGGCTTCATTCAAACCGACGCTGCCATCAACCCTGGAAACTCCGGCGGAGCGCTCGTCAACTCGCATGGCGAGCTGGTGGGAATTAACACCTTCATCATCTCTAACAGCGGATCTTTTGCCGGAGCGGGCTTTGCCATTCCGTCACAGATCGTACGTTCGACCGCAGAACAGCTGATGAAGCACGGGAAAGTCGACCATGGATATCTCGGTATCTCTCTCAACGACGTTACCCCAGCTAATGCGCATTTCTTCAACCTGCAGGAAGCCTCCGGCGCCATCGTCTCCCAGATCGCTCCAGATTCACCTGCGAGTAAGGGTGGACTTCACACTGGCGATGTCATCTCTCAGCTCAATGCACAGAAGATCTCCAATGGAAGCGCTTTGCAGGTCGCTGTAAGTCAGATCACTCCTGGCACGAACATCGCGCTTGGTGTTCTTCGCGACGGCAAGCCGATGACGATCAATGTAACCGTCGGTCAATTCCAGAAGAAGACAGACGTAGCCGAGAACGACAACGGAGAAGCACCGCAGAGCGGCAAGCTGGGACTTGCCGTGAGCGACCTGACTTCAGAGGTCAAACAACAGATCAATGCACCGGATCAGCTTCACGGTGCGGTGGTTCAGAATGTCCGTCCAGCCAGTCCTGCGGAGGATGCCGGCCTGCAACCTGGAGACGTGATTCTGGAGGTGAATCGTCATACCACTACTTCCGCCAGCCAGTTCGTGGACCAGATTCACCAGAACACCTCAGGGAAGGATCTGCTCCTGCTCGTCTGGTCTAAGGGCAATGCAAGTTATCGCACGATTCATCCTGAAAGCCAGAACGGATAACCAAAGTTTTAGAGGTTCAGTGTAGTGGCTCACGGGCGGCGAGGTTACATTTCCGCCCGTGATTTTTTTGCGATTGTCGGTGGCTAGTTCTGAGGAAGCTGCGTTGAAGCCCAACCGCCTCCCAACGCGATTTGAAGCCGAGTACTCGCCAGAATCCGTTGTGCCACCAAGGAAGCAGCGGCTCTCTCATCTGTCAGTTCAATAGTCTGATTCGTCAACACTTCCAGATAAGGAGCGAGACCACGTTTGTAACGCAGCGTGGAAAGCTCTCTACTTTTTCTGGCAGCTTCGACCGCTCTGTTCTGGACAGAAGCTTCTTCTTCAAGCACCCGTAAAGCCGAAAGCTGATCTTCGACATCACGGAATGCAGATAACACCTGATCGCGGTACAACGCTGTCGCTTGTTCTCGTTGAGCGACTGCAAAATCAACCTGCGCTCTTCGTCTGCCTGCATCAAACAGAATCTGACTGGCGCTAGGCCCGGCATTCCATCCAGCACTTCCCGCATTGAATAGTTGAGTAATCTGGCTGCTTTCAATGGATCCCGAAGCGCCCAAAACGATTGTGGGGTAATAGGCAGCCTTCGCTACGCCAATCTGAGCGTTTGACGCTGCCACTCGTCGTTCTGCTGCAGCGATGTCGGGTCTTCGTTGCAGCACCTCAGAAGGAATACCGGTGGGAACACTTGGCGGATCGCCCACAAGTGGTTGCTCAGAGACATGAAAACCAGTGGCGGGAGCTCCGACGAGCACAGCAATGGCATGCTCCAGTTGCGCTCTTCCCACGCCAAGGTCAATCAATTGAGCTCGAGTCTGTTCCAGCTGAGCTTTGGCCTGCTCCACGTCGCTGTCGCTGCTCAGTCCGCCACGAAATCGATCTTCCGTCAGTTTTAGCGCCTGGGTATAAGCGTCCAGCGTATTTCGTAACAGCTGCGCCTGAAGATCAATCCCGCGCAATTGGAAGAAACTTACCGCCAACATCCCTTGGAGACTCAGCCGTGTATTGGCAAGTTCAGCCGCAGAGGCCTGGGCGTTCGCCGAGGTTGACTCAATCTCACGCCGGATGCGACCCCAGAAATCCGGCTCCCAGGAGATATTCAGCGGAATGAGGAAATCCCAGTAGTCCTGGGCAGCATTGGATGGTCGTAGCGGTCTCGTACTGGATATGCGATTGCGACTGGCTACAGCACCAATGGACACAGTCGGATAAAGCGAGGATCTACTTTGACGAACAAGGTCGTGAGCCTGCTCGTACGCATGAAGAGCAGCAGCGATGCTCTGATTCGATGTGGCGCAACGCTGCTCCAGGTCATCGAGCTCTTTATCTCCATAGATCGTCCACCATGCACCACGATCCACGGAATCAGCTGGCTTTGCTGCCGCCCAGGCACCATTATGTCCATCTTCGCTATACGCCGGTGGAGCAGGCATAGCAGGGGCCTTGTAGTTCGGTCCCACCTTACACCCTGCCGTAGCAAGCGTGCCCAGCAAAACCGAAGCCCATGTCAACTTTCCTGTCTTCATCGACGCGCCTCTTCTGATGAAGCCTGCTTCAGCTTCGACGGCGTGACAACACGCACCTCTTCCCCTTCCGTGAGGGAGTCGGGAGGATTAGCGATCACCGCTTGCCCGTCCGCCAGACCACTTAGGATTTCGATCGTCGCTCCGAAGTCTCGCCCAGGCGTGACTCGAAGAATATGCGCGCGATGATTTTCATCTACAGTCGCGACATGAAGCCCATCGGGTTCCAGGATGACTGCACCGATCGGCACGATTAAAGCGGGCGCAGCTCTGGAGACGTTCAAATGCACCTGAGTGTAGCTGCCGGGCAACAACTCACCGGTCCGATTTTCGACGTCCACTTCAACCAAAAGTGTCCTGGTTGCAGGATCCACCGAGTCGGAGGTGCGTACCAGCTTACCTTTGAACTCCCGGTTCGGGTATTGCGGTAGCGTCAGCGTCGCCGTTACACCCTTTTTCGCATCCGGCGCGTAGACCTGGGGCACATTGACAAAGACACGAAGCGTGTTGATTGCGGAGATGTCGAAGATCTCCCGGTTGCTTCGAACCGTGCCAGCCCCTGCAGTATTTGTACTTCCGTCAGCGCTAATGAGCTGGCCGATGTCGATATTGCGCGCTGTGATCACGCCGTCAAATGGAGCCACGATCCGTTCGAACGATACCAGTTCTTCCAGCCTGCGTACATTGGCGGCGGCTGAAGCCACCTCAGCGTTTCTTGCCTGCAGCTGACTGATGGCATTGTCTGTATCCTGTTGCGATACCGCATTGCTGCTGATGAGATCTTTGTATCGATCCGCAGTGGTCTTAGCTAAACCGGCATTGCTTATGGCAGTCGCCAAATCGGCTTTCGATGATGCAAGCTGTTGATCCAGCTCCGGGGTTTCGATGATTGCGAGCAGATCGCCTTTGCGAACCTTGGACCCGATGTCGTGGTACCACGCCTTCACATAACCAGTCGTTCGCGCATAGATCGGAGCAAGCGTGAATGCCTGCATATTGCCCGGCAAAACAATCTCTGAAGCGTTCTGCTGGAGTTTGGGGAGAGCCAGAGAGACCGGAGGGGCGGCGCTGGCATTGGTATAGCTGGCAAGCTCTGAGCTCTCATGCTTGCGTCGGACAATACCGAACACCGCGAGTGCCGCGGCAACCAAAAGAACAATAACCACAACTATGATTACCGAGCCGCGTGATACAACAGGGGGCTCATGCTTCGCATCTGCGTGATGTCCGCTCGCCTGCTGTCTCGCTTGATCTTCGCCGCTCATTGATTCTCTCCCTCTTCACTCTCATTCATCATGGAAGTACTGCAATCTACGAAACCAGCCTTTCTCATAGATAAGCCTCGCTCTCATCTCCCGGATGATTCTGGGTCAGCGGGGGATCATTGCGATGCATAAAAGCAAAGAAAGTTGGAACAAAGGTAAGTGTGCCAAAGGTAGCCAGTAGCAGACCTCCGATGACAGCGCGTCCAAGCGGAGCATTCTGTTCTCCACCGTCTCCCAACCCGAGAGCCATTGGAACCATGCCAATAATCATCGCCATTGCCGTCATGATGACTGGGCGGAATCGAGTGAACCCAGCCGTCAGAGCGGCTTCTGTGGAATTCATTCCCGCCTCCATCTGCTCCTTGGCAAAACTGACGACAAGGATCGAGTTGGCGGTCGCCACCCCCACACACATAATCGAACCAGTCAAAGCAGGGACGCTTATATGCGTTCCCGTCAGGAACAGAAACCAGACGATTCCTGCCAGCGCACCGGGAAGCGCCGCGATGATGATGAAGGGATCGAGCCAGCTCTGAAAGTTCACAACGATCAAGGCATAGACCAGAATGATCGAAAAGAGAAGACCGGAGACAAGGCCAATAAAGGACGTACGCATGGTCTCGATCTGTCCTCGAACAAAGATCTGAGAACCTCGCGGAAGCTTCTTGTTGTTGTCCTTTACGATCTTATCGATCCTGCGAGCAACTGCTGCGAGATCAGTCCCTTCAACAGCTCCATAAATATCGATAACGGGTCGGGCGTTATAGTGACTCACTGTTCCCTGTTCGGTACCGCGATCGACCGTTGCAAGGTTGCCGAGAATCTGCGGCTGCGAGGGGCTGCTCGATGCAATTGGAAAATTCTGAAGATCCTGGAGGCTCTTCACATCATACTGAGGTGTCTGGACCGCAATGTTGTAGCTGACATTATTCTGCGGATTCAGATAGAAGGTCGGCGAAGTCTGGAAGCTTCCGCTCAGTGCTATCAACACATTCGTAGCAACATCTCGCTGACTATAACCAACCTGTTGCGCCCGCGTTCGATCGACATTGATCGTCCACTTGGGCAGATTGAAAGGCTGCTGAATACGGAGGTCTGTCGTTCCTGGAATATGGCTGATCTCCTGCATGACCTGTTCGGCAAGTTCTCGATTCTGCTCCAATTGCTGCCCGACAAACTGGATATCGATCTGTGCGGGAAGCCCAAAGTTGAGAATCTGGCTGACCATGTCGGTCGGCAGGTAATAGAACAAAGTACCGGGAAATTTTTGGGTCAGCTTGTCGCGAAGGGCATGCGTGTACTCAGCCGTTGGTTTGTGATTCTCTCCCAGCGAAACCAGGATATCGGCATCTGAGGTTCCTACCGGAGCGGAGTTCGAGTAAGAAAGATTGATGCCCGAATAGGGCAGGCCGATGTTGTCGATAATCGTTCCAAGTTCGCTCGGAGGAATCTCCTGCCGGATTACATCCTCAACTTGATCGCATAGTCGAGCTGTATCTTCGACGCGGGTTCCCGTGTGAGCTCGCACATGAAGCTTGAACTGTCCACCGTCTACAGATGGGAAGAAATCCTGCCCGAGCCACGGATAAAGAATTCCAATCGAAAGAACCCAGAACGCGACGATAGAGAGCAGGAAGATCACGCGCCGTTCCAGACAAAAGTGAAGGACCCCGTGGTACCAATTGCGCAGCTTCTCAAAATAATGCTCGAAGATTCGCTGGAATCGAATGAATGGGTTTCTACTCTTATCTGCCTTGGCGGCATCGTCCGGTGAATGTGGCTTCAGGAGATACTTCGCCATCGTAGGAACAATCGTTCGCGAAAGGAAATACGAAGCCAGCATGGCAAAGACGACGGCCTCTGCCAATGGGACAAACAAGTAGCGAGCCACCCCTCCGAGAAGGAACATCGGAACGAAGACGATGCAGATAGATAGCGTCGAAACAAAAGCTGGGATGGCAATCTGTGCGGCGCCGTCGAGAATTGCCTGCTCAACCTCCTTTCCCTCTTCCAGATTGCGATTGATATTCTCGATCTCTACCGTTGCGTCGTCGACCAGAATTCCGACAGCGAGTGCCAGACCTCCCAGTGTCATAATGTTGATCGTCTCGCCCAGAGCCGATAGCATCAACAGGGAGCAGATCACAGAAAGCGGAATAGAGACGGCGATAATAAGCGTCGAACGCCAGCTACCCAAGAAGATCAAGATCATGGCTGCCGTAAGGCAGGCCGCAATCAAAGCTTCGCGCACTACACCGCTGATAGCTCCTTTTACGAATACCGACTGATCCCCTATCGGCTCGATACGAAGCGATTGCGGCAACTGTGCCGCGATCATCGGAAGCTGTGCACGCACATTGGAAATGATATCCAGGGTGGAGGCATTGCCCGTCTTCTGAACTGTTAGCAGCGAAGCTCTCTGTCCATTGACACGCACGATGTTAATCTGCGGAGGAAACCCATCGCGCACATTGCCGATGTCGCGAATATAGATAGTCGCGCCGTTCGCAGTCTTGATGGGAAGATTATTCAGGTCAGCGATCGAGGTCGGCGCGCTGTTCGTCTCCACCTGATAGTCGACGTGCCCCATCTTTACATCACCTGCCGGAAGGATGATGTTTTGCGTACTGATCGTATTAACGATATCTGAGGCAGACAGTCCGAACGCCTGGAGCTTCTGAGTGTTGATGTCCACCTGGACCTGACGCTGCTTACCTCCATAAGGGAATGGGATCGCAGCGCCTTGGACAGTGGCCAGCTGTGTGCGAATAAAGTTCTGCCCGAAGTCATTAAGCTGCTGCTCGGTCAATCCGTTTCCCGAAAGACCCAGCTGCAACACCGGTACACTGGATGCGCTGTATTGAATAACCAGAGGGGGCGTTGTTCCCTGCGGATACTGCCGTAACGCCGTCTGCGCCACGGCCGTCACCTGCGCCACGGCCTGCGAGATATTCACTGTCGATTGAAAATAGATCTTAACGACAGAGACGCCATTGAGCGTCTGCGATTCAATGTGATCGATATCATTGACTGTTGTGGTCAGATTTCGTTCGAACGGAAGCGTAATCCGGTTGCTAAGCTGTTCCGGGGATAGTCCTGCATAATTCCAAACAACCGATACGACCGGGATATCAATATTCGGGAAGATGTCGACAGGCGTCCGCAGAATCACCAAAGGACCAACAATGAACAGCAGAAGAGACAACACCACAAAGGTGTAGGGCCGTCGAAGTGCAAGCCGAACAATCCACATTGGAACTCCATCTAAAGAACCGCTTCATCAGCTGACAAAAAAGAGAGTCAGAAAAACACATCGCCTATGATTATTCTGTACCTGCAGAATAATTCTAAACATGCAGTTTAATATTGGACGAAGCAGTGGACAGAAAGACTCATGATCTTTTCACCGGCAGATCGACGATAGTCGATCCAATACCAGTGAATTCTTACTGTTCCGCACACCGCAATCCCCTGAATATAGTCTTTACCATAGTGGCCGACTCTTCGTCGTCAAGCGAACCATGCCCAGCAAGCAACCGAAAGACCATCGGGCCATACATAAGATCAAGAACGATCTCGGAATCGATGTCTTTGCGGATCTCCCCTCGGTCCACGCCCCGTCGCCACATCACCCGTGCACCGTCCCGTCTGGTATGGAGGAAGCGATCGCGAAAAAGTCTTAGAAACTCAGGATCACTCTGTCCTTCAGCCATAAACTGGCCAAACAAACGCCCGAGCGGTGATCTGTAGAACGCCACCACTAATTGAAGTTGCTGGATGAAATCCTGTTCCGCGCATCCGGTATCCGGTAGCGGCACCCGTTCCGTCATACCGGCCAGAAAAGCATCAAGTGCAACCAGACTCTTGTTGGGCCACCATTTGTAAATAGTCGCTTTGCTTACACCGGCTTTTTGAGCGATAGCATCGGCGGTGACCTTACGCAGCGGTTTATGCTCCAGCAGGTGGAGCGCCGCCTTCAGAATCGCTTGCTGGGCTTCGACACTTCGGTGCCGTCCGCGCCCTTTAGGTTCCATCCCGCCTGGAGCTGCTTGCACGATCGTTGAACCGCTTTTGTATATCTCCTGCAATATTGACCCCATATTCGGCAGAAAAATAGACCTGTCCCGCTACCCGGTATGCAATGTGACACTTTCCATCCCCTGAAAAGGGGGAAAGTCCCATCATACAGAATTCCCATGCCTCATCTGGATTTCCCACCGCACCGCGAACCTCAGGCAAGAGAAGAGAAACACCGCCGGTACAGCCGTTCGAGCCGGGGTAAGCAATGAAAGTGACGCTGGTGATAATCGTCGTCAGCAACGACAACCCCATGGCCCGCTAGGAATGGACCGGTTAGCCAGGAAGTAGTTGTCCGTAGTGGTCTGCTTGCGAGCAAAGCGGACACCAATACCCACGAGCGCCACCATATAGGTCGCAATCACTACGATATCGAGGACACGCATCGTCTCTCCGCCTATGTCCTGGCCGTCTGCAGAAGGCGATAATGAGCCATGGTGACAGCCATACGAATCGCTGCTTTCATGTTTGCTTCGTTGGCTAGATTTTTCCCGGCAATATCAAAGGCCGTACCGTGATCGACAGACGTACGGATGATAGGAATGCCAAGTGAGGTATTGACCGTCTCCTCGAAATCCAGAAGCTTCATGGGAATGTGCCCCTGATCGTGATACATCGCCACTACCAGGTCATGGGAGCCCTTGGCAGCTCTGAAGAAGATCGTGTCAGGCGCCACCGGCCCTTCGCAATCGATTCCGTGAGCCCTGCAGGTTTCTACCGCAGGCCTGATGATCTCTTCATCCTCACTACCGAACAGACCGTGCTCCCCCGCATGCGGGTTGAGACCGCACACAGCAATTCGCGGCGCCGACTTTCCTAACAGCTTCATCGCCTCATTGCCTAGCTCAATCGTCTGCACGATGCGAGCCGAATCCAAGTTGCACGCGTTACGCAGACTTACATGAGTCGACACATGGATGACACTCAGCTTCTTCCCCGCCAACAGCATGCGGGAGCCCCTCACTCCACATAGTTCCGCAATGTACTCCGTGTGACCTGAAAAGGAGATACCGTTCAGCGTCACCGCTTCCTTATTCAAAGGGGCGGTCACCATCGCATCCACTTCATGGCGGATACACATCAGCGTGGCGTCGTGAACGTACCGCATTGCCGCCTTGCCATACTCCGCGCGTAAGGCCCCATACTCAATCGGTTCTTTTGGCGAAAGAACGCCGCAATCCAGAAGCTTCGCTCCTAGCTCGCCAAAATTTACTCCTGTACTCCGCTCCGCCGCCGCCACAGCAGCGCGATCACCAAGAACCACGAACTCCGCAGAACTGGAAATCTCCGGATCTGCAAGGGCCTTTAAGACCACCTCTCCGCCCACACCTGCCGGGTCTCCCATGGTGATGGCGATCTTTGGAAGCTGCTCTCTCACACCAACTCCTTTCTCGTCGCAAAGCGGCCAACGAACTCGCGTAGAACGTCTTCTTTTCCGAAGCCGCCTGACTTCAAGACCACAGGAACCTGATCGAGAGTTCCCCCCTGAACAACTCCCTGCGGCAACCCTGGACGAAACTCCTCCGTCAGCCGCAAAGAATCTGCGCCCGACGCGCGGCAAAGTAGAGCTGCGGTATCGCCTCCCGTCATCAGACAACATCCAATTCCACGGGTAGCCAGACAAGAAAGAGCGCGACCAACCAGAGCTTCGCTCGTCAAACGAGGCACTTTCAGAATCAATACCTGGAAATCGGATGAACCCTCAGTGAAATCTTCGATCGAAGCCTCCTGCACTGGGGCTGCGGTGCTTTCTGTCAGCCTTTCAAGCTGCTGTCGTGTAACAGCGTGATCGCTGCCAACAAACAGAACAACAGGTCCACCACTACCCCAGCTCTTTTGAGACGGCTCGATCCTGGGTAGTGTCGAGGCCAACGCGTGGGCCAAACCTCCCGAGCCAATCCACAGAACTCGCTGAGCCACGTTGCGTGCTTTTTCTACCGTCAACATCAGATCCTCATCGGATCGCGCATCACAAAGCACAACCCGGCGACCCGTCTCCGTCACATCCCGCAGGCTTCGTCCGCTCGCTGCAACAGAATGAAGAGCAACATCGTTCACGCCTGCTTCGTAAAGCCCAGCGCATAAGTTTACGGAACGACTTTGCCCCGCTTCACAAACCTGCAATACACCATCGCGAACCGTCCTGCCCATCGCAGGATAAGCCGGGCTCAGAAGTGCCAGATCATACGGCAGACACTCCAGTGCAGCCCGAATCTCCACAAAGGAGTTCCCTCGAAAAACCGAGTCAACCTTCTTGAAGACTTCGCCTCTTCCACTCGCCTTGGATAATGCGTTCCGTACCCGCTCAGCAGCAACTTCGGCTGTGAGATCTCGACTCGCCGTACTGATCGCCACCACATCAGCTAAGGAAGGTTCGGCTCCCTCTTTCAGCAGAACCTCTACAGTTTTACCTCGCTGCGTAAAGGCAACCGCCGAATCACAAGCACCCGTCAGATCATCCGCGACAATCGCGAATCCTCTGTTCGAAACCTCATGTGCATGGATCGACCCCATTACCTTCCTTATATGCGATCAGCCGCCATCCAGAGTCCTCTGGCATGAATCGGCGATGCCAGCTCGAAAGCGAAACATAAACCTCGCGCAACTATATCGAATAGGGAAGATCTTGAAAAGGATAAAATGAAAATTGTCGAATAATATGAAAATTTTATTGTAATATTTGTACTGTTATCTCTAGCATGGTTTCTTTTCCAACCACCAAAACTACGCGAATAGCTTGAATTTGGGCTCTAGGAAGCTATGGAAGTCTTAACCATATAAAATGGAAGTTATCCATATATAGAGAGGGCTAAGCGATTGCGGAAAGAACCTGCGCCTAGCGGGCCTCCCCTCGGTCTTGAAATCCTGGGGATTCAGATCGACTATTTCAAAGTCTTTCTCACACAGGCCGCCACAGCCTTCGCCTGCAACGCACTTCCCTCTTTCGTAAAGTGCACGTCGTCTCCATGCATATCTTGGTGCTCAAGCATCAATGCGTGCTGATCGTCGATCAAAATTCCATCGCGTCTCGTCACGACCGCGGCTAGACGGTTCCGTTCGTCGATACGAGCATTCGTCCGTGAAAGCTCGGGAGCATCCTTACGAACGGGCGTCGTCGTTGTCCAGATCATTTTAGCCTTGGGAGCCCCCTTACGAAGGGCAGATATCAAATCGGGGAGTCCACCCGAGTACTGCGCCTCACTGTATCCCCAGCCATGCATGCCGTTGTTAAAGTGAACGACAGAGAATGGAACGCCGACCATTGCTAAATAGTCATTCACCTGGTCAACAAGACGGGGGTCTCCGGATGAGCACGATGTAGCAAAGAGGTAAACATTTGCGACGCCATCCAGCTCTTTCGCTGTCTCAGGATAGTACGCTCGGGTAATCGAATCTCCCAGCAGTAGTACATTAGGTAGATTCTCATTCGGGGGTTCAGGTCTGTCGGCCCAGGTCCACTCAATCTTTTCGGTAACGATCGTTGACCTCTTCGTCTGGCTTATCATGCCGGAAGAGATAGCAATCGCACACACAATCAATCCAAGAACAATCTTCATTGATAAGACTTCCCTATACCATTTAGCGAACAGCAGATTTCACATTCAACTCGCAATCAAAGAGGATCTTACCGCCGAACTGGACCTGACGCATCAGCCTGGTTGTGGCGTTGATCCGAATAGCTCCGAACGCCACAGTAAAGACTGTGCTTCCGCGGCCGTAATCCAAAAGGTTGAATTCGTTCGTTCCATAGAAACTCCACAGATGAGATCTTAAGGTCGGAAAACGAATTTTGGTCAATGGAACAAAATTTCATTCTTCCGAACGGCTCTCACCACCGCTCGATCTACCATCTATGAGAATCGTTCGTTACTGAAAGAACGCTGGAGTGGAGTGAATGATGTGCAGTTATTTGGAAAGCGAACGCAGCTTGAGATCCGTGGACTGCCGCACAATGAGGCGGCACTCCATCGTCGCGGCTCGATCCTGTGTCCGCTGCCCTCGAATGCGCTCTAGAAGAAAGCGCGCTGCCTCCTCGCCCTGTTGGGCAATCGGCTGCTCCACGGTAGTAAGAGGTGGCGTAGTAAACGCCGCAAGAGGGATATTATCGAATCCGGCTATGGCAATGTCTCCTGGAATGCTCATCCCCAGCGTATGTGCCGCGTGCATCGCGCCAATCGCCGTAAAGTCATTCCGTGCGAAGATCGCCGTTGGCGGACGATGCAACTGCGCCAGCTGCATCATTCCACGATAACCATCGTCCTGCGTTGCATAGGCAGGTCCCTCCGCAGGCCCCACCGTATATTCTTGTCGCGGTTCAATTCCCGCCTCGCGGAGTGCCGTCAGGTAGCCGTGATATCGGCGCAGCAGCTTTCCATTCTCTGGAGCAATCCCCACAAACCCAATCCGCTTGTGGCCCAGTTTGATGAGATGTGTAACCGCATCGAACGCACCCTGATAGTGGTTCGCCGTGACCGAATCGATCCCGCGAAAGCTGACCGGCCTGCCTATGGTCACGAGAGGTATTCCCTGCTTCGCAACAGTCTGGAGCACCTTATCTCCCATCGCTGTGCCGCGCGTCGCCACAATCAAGCCATCGACCCGATGATCCAGGAAAGATTGCAGGCTCGCGTCCTCCTGGTGGATAGATCGGTTCCCCGTGGCGATAAAAACCGTATACCCTTCAGGGTCGAAGACCTGCTTCATCCCGTTGACCAGCTCGCTCGAAAATGGGTTCGCAATATCCGGCAGCAAAATGCCGATTGCATCGAGCCGTCGAACCTTTAGTTGGCGTGCGGGAATATTCGGACGGTACTTCAGCTTCTCGACCGCCTGCATCACGCTCTTGCGTGTGTCCTCGCTCACATAACCGGAGCCATTTATGGCGCGGGATGCAGTCATCACCGATACGCCTGCATGGCGGGCAATATCCGCTAGCGTGGCGGGGCGAACGATAGAGGCGTGGGCTAGTCTGGGCATACGTGTGCGAAGCTTTGATCCCTGACAATCATACTCATTGAAGAATCTATTGTGATATCGCTATCTTAAACATTCCGCCAGAAACAAAACGTAGCGCTTGGCCCCTTACAAATCCGCTCCCATAAACCCAACCGTCGACCACGGATTACACATAAGCGCGGCTTCCGGCCCGAGAATCCTCAGAACCTCCAAATCCACGACAAAACAAAAATCTCTCTTGAAAATGCTATACGCCATAGTGTAGGGTGCAGAACGTGTTAACGATAACACATTAGATATCTTTGAACCGATACACCAATGCCTCTCCTGCGAGAGCAGCTCGTCGATAGAAAGATCCGGAATCAAAACCGGACAAGCAAGACCGGACAGGACGGGAAACCTGGAGGACTCTGTAAATGAACTTGAAGAAGATCATCCCTTTACTCTTACTGGCCATGTTGCCTATGTTTGCTCACGCCCAATTAAGCACCACGAGCGCCATCGGAACCGTAACCGATGATTCCGGCGGCGCCATCCCAGGTGCCACTGTCACCCTTACTCAGACCGAGACCAACGTCGTCCGTACGGTAACAACGCAAGCCGATGGCGCTTTCCGCGCAGAGTTCCTTCCCGTTGGTCCTTACAGAATGAAGGTAACGGCTGCCGGGTACAAAGCGTCCGAGCAGGCGGGAATCGTCCTCCAGGTCCTCAACACCACCACGCTAGACGTCAAGCTCTCTGTCGGCGAGGTCTCCGAAGTAGTCAACGTCACCAGTGACGTTCCTCTCATCAACGCCAGCAACGCCACCCTCGGCCGCGTGGTCGATAACCGCGAGGTCGACAACCTCCCTCTCGTTGGTCGCGATGTCTATCAACTCCTCACGCTCACTCCCGGCGTTCAGTTGACGCAGAACATCAACAATACCGGCTTCCCCGAGCAGCACACTCTCATCAACGGTTCTACAGACGGCACCGTCGGCCAGATCAGCTACTACCTCGATGGTGGAACCAACATGACTGGCCTCCGCAACACCGGTAACATTCTGCCCAATCCCGATGCCATCCGTGAGTTCACCGTGCAGACCGCCAACTTCAGCGCCGAATTCGGCCGTTCCTCCTCCGGTTTTGTAAGCGTCCTCACCAAGAACGGCACCAATCAGCTTCACGGCTCCATCTTCGAATTCGTTCGCAATACCGCTTTGATCGCGACCACACACAATGGCATCGACAAAGACCTGACCCCCTACCACCGCAATCAGTTCGGAGCCACTCTCGGCGGCCCCATCAAGAAGGACAAGCTCTTCTTCTTCGGAAGCTACGGCGGTCTGCGTCAGAGCACCACCAGCACGCTCACTGCTCTCGTTCCAACCGCAGCCCAGCGCAATGGAGACTTCAGCGCCAATCTCCCCACCTCGGGCAGCCAGACCACATGCCGCGTCGTCAATGCTACTCAGTTCGTCCTCTGCAAGCCCGATCGCAGTGGACCCTATGCCGGCAACATCATTCCCAAAGGCAGCTTCGATCCAGTCGCGCTCAACATACTGAACTCCTATGTCCCTCTCCCAAATCCCATCGGACGTCCCACCGACACCGTCAATACTCGTACTGATCCCCTGAAACTCGCTTACATCACCGATGAGTTCCTCATCAAAGGCGACTATCAGCCGGTAAACTCGCACCGCATCACTGCCAGCTACTTCAACACCTCTGGTCACAGCCAGCAGAATCCCGGAGGAACCATCGTCGGCTGGTCCGTTCAGAACTTCAACTGGCGTCAGCAGAATGCAAACCTCAGCGATGTCTGGACCCTGACGCCAAACACCGTAAACCAATTCTGGCTGGGCTACACTCGGCAGATCGCGGGACGCGTCAACACGCCGCAGATCTCTCTCGGCGATCTCGGCTCCGCGTTTCAGATTCAGGGCGTCCCACAGCTTCCGCAGATCGCTGTAGCCAACTGGTTCACCCTCGGTCAGTCCATCTCCGGCCCACTCGCTGGAGCCAACGTCTACCAGATCCGCGACGTCATTAGCGCGACCAAGGGAAAACACACCTTTGCCATGGGCGGCGAGGCAGCTCTTGAAAAAGACATGCTCCAGACTCTGCTCAATAACTACGGCGTCTTCAGCTTCACCAGTGCCTCCAGCCAGCGCACTGGAATCTCCCTTAGCGACTTCCTCCTCGGCCGTCCTAACACCATGAACCAGGACTCCACCGTCTACGCCAACGCCAACTACTGGAACTATGGCGCATTCCTTCAGGACGATTTGCGGATTCTTCCAACCCTCACAGTCAATCTCGGCCTGCGCTATGACATCCAGACCGCGCCTACCGATTCGCTTCGTCGGCAATCCAACTTCCGTGCCGGCGTGCAGTCCACCGTCGTTCCCTCCGCTCCCACTGGTCTTCTCTTCCCCGGCGATCCTGGAGTTCCCGAGGCAGGAGCTCACACTCCCTACAACCACGTCTCTCCTCGCGTAGGTTTTGCTCTCGATGCCTTCGGTGACGGAAAGACCGTCTTCCGCGGTGCAGCCGGACTCTTCTTCGGCACCATCGGGGGCAACGAGTGGCAGTATCCCTCCAACAACCAGCCCTACGCCATTCGTCAGCAGTACAACAAGGTCGTCTCGCTCGCCAATCCATACGCCACAGATACCTCCGAATTCGCAGGCGGCGTCTCTCCCTATCCCTATTACTTCGATCCCAAGAACCCACGCTTCACTCGTCCCGCTGGGCTCGTCGCCATGGATGCTAATTACAAATGGCCCTACAGCTATCAGATCAACCTTGGTGTGCAGCAGCAGTTCGGCCGCTCCACAGCTCTCTCCGCCAGCTACGTCGCCTCTCTTAGCCGCAAACTTCCACTCTTCTTTGACCACAACTATCCTGTCTACAACGCGACTAATCCCTCAGCAAACACCACCTCCAACGTCGATAACCGCAGGCCACTTCAACCCGGAGGATCAGCAAGCGACCCCACCCTTAAGACCGTCTACGTCATCGAGTCAGGCCAGACCTCCAACTACAACGGTCTACAGGTCACACTCGACCAGCGCATGACGAAGAACATCAGCTTCCAGGGCTTCTATACCTGGTCCAAGACCATGTGGAGCGCCTACATGGCCAACAACACCCTCCAGAATGCCTTTGAAGATTTCAACATTCCCCAGCTCGATCGTCAGCGCGCCGACTCCGACTATCGTCACGTCTTCGTAAGCTCCGTCGTCTGGAAACCAAACTACTTCACCGGCTCGAACCGTTTCGTTCGCGGTACGCTCAACGGTTGGACCATCTCCTCCATCATCACCCTGCAAAGCGGAGCTCCCTTCAACGTCACCACCGGCAGCGACACCAACGCCGACGGCAACAACAACGATCGCCCCAACGTCGCTCCCGGCAAGATTGCCCGCGTTCTCGACAACGGCAGCTCTCGCGTAGCCATGATGAATCAGTGGTTCGACACCAGCGCCTTCTGTGTCTACTCGCCTTCTGCCGGAACCTGCAAGGGTGCGGGAGCCGCAGGCCAGAACGGCACCTTCCGCTACAACGCACTCGATGGTCCCGGAACCCGCAACGTAGATGCTTCGCTCTTCCGCGACTTCCCCATTCACGAGCGCGTAAAGTTCCAGTTCCGCAGCGAGGTCAGCAACGTCTTCAATCTCACCAACCTCGGTCAGCCGACCGGAGCCGTCTCCAGCGCGAACTTCGGAAAGATCACCGGAAGCAACAGCTACTTCCCCAACCGCCGCATTCAGCTTGGAGCACGCATCCTCTTCTAGTTATAGAGAAACGTACTTATGGATGAATCTCCAAAATTCGCGCTTCGCTCACAAGATGTGTCATTCCGAGGGAAGCGCACAGCGCGTAGTCGAGGAACCCGCATTTTGTCCGTAGCGGCAATGGATAAAGCAGACAGAAATGTCTCATCCCAAACGAGCATTGCTTCACAACGTGTCATCTCAAGCGACCGCAGGAGGCGCAGTCGAAGGATCTGCGGATCCACACCCATCCCAGGACAAATTCCTCTCCCAGGAAGTACCGCAAAAAACAAATAAGCCTGCCGGAACCATCACTTCCGGCAGGCTTTCCTTCACCAGAACTCATCACCACAACATTCTCTGCCATTCGTGTTTATTCCATCAGCAGCATCCGGTAGCCGAGCGCTACTTCAAGGAGTGAACAAAGCTCATGAAACGCATTCTTCTCAGTTCCACTCTGGCACTTGCTTTTACTGCCACCGCAGCATTCTGCCAGCAATCGACCCCACAGCAGCCCGCCGGCGACGTCACCACACAGCAGGCCCCCGCTCAGCACGGCCGTCACCATCATGCCTTTGACGCGCACAAAGCCGCGCAGCATCTGGGCAAGCGTCTCAATCTCACTGACGATCAGACCGCCAAGCTCGAGCCCATTCTGGCTACCCAGCAGCAGAAAGTCTCCTCGCTACGCTCCGACACCAGCCTCACCCCCGATCAGCGTCGTGAACAATTCCGCGCCATCCACAAGGACACACAGACGCAGTTCGCAACCGTTCTTACCCCCGACCAGATGCAGCAGCTTCAGTCCATGCGCCACTCGCACGGACGTCGCCAGCCTCAGCAGCAGCCCGGTCAACAGCCTGATTCCGCAACTCCTCCATCTACAACCTAACTTCCTGCCTTTATCTCTCTTGCCAGCGGAGCCCCTCCCGGGCGGCTCCGCTTCTTTTTCTGTACCAATCTCAACACCCATTTCCTCGTAACTCTTTCGTAAACTGGGGAAATGGACAAGTTTGTTGTACGCGGCGGCAATCCCCTTCTCGGAACCATCAAAGTCTCCGGAGCCAAAAACTCCGCCCTCCCCTGTATGGCTGCCGCCATCCTCACGGAAGATGAGGTCATCCTCGAGAATATTCCGCAGGTCCGCGACATTGAAACCGAGCGCAAGCTCCTTGCTTCGATGGGCGCCGAGGTCGATCTTGGCTACGGTCGCGCTCAGCACCGCACTCGCATCAAATGCAGTCTTCTCTCCGATCCCGTCGCCAAGTACGAGATCGTCAAGACCATGCGCGCCAGCTCACTCGTGCTCGGCCCACTCATCGCGCGCACCGGGATGGCCCGCGTTGCCATGCCTGGAGGCTGCGCCATCGGAGGTCGCCCCATCGACCTTCACATTAAGGGCCTCGAGTCCATGGGAGCCACCATCACCTACGACCACGGCTACCTCGAGGCTCGCGCCGACCGCCTTAAAGGCGCACATATCGTATTCGACAAGATCACCGTCACCGGCACCGAAGACCTGCTCATGGCAGCTGTCCTTGCCGATGGCGAGACCATCTTCGAGAACTGCGCCCGCGAACCCGAAGTTACCGACCTCGCCGCCCTTCTCGTCGCCATGGGAGCAAAGATCGAAGGCGCCGGAAGCTCCACCATTAAGGTTCAGGGCGTCACCAGCCTCCACGGAGCTCGTCACCGCATCAATCCCGATCGCATCGAAGCTGGAACCTTCCTCATCGCCGGTGCCATCACGGGTGGCGACCTCAATATCGACTCCTGCGAGCCTGCACACCTCGGCGCTCTCATCGCCAAACTCGAAGAATGCGGAGTCCGCCTCGACGTCGGCAAAGATCACGTCCGCGTTCACTCCAACGGCTCCAACTCGCTCAAGGCAGCCGATATCTCCACAGAAGAGTATCCTGGCTTCCCCACGGACATGCAGGCCCAGTACATGGCCTTAGCTACGCAGATGGAAGGCACCTCGGTCGTCACCGAAAACATCTTCGAGAACCGTTTCATGCACGTCGGTGAGCTCAACCGCATGGGAGCCAACATCAGCGTGCAGGGTCGAACCGCCACCGTCCGCGGTAAAACCCCGCTGCAGTCCGCAGCCGTCATGTGCTCCGATCTGCGAGCCTCAGCTTCGCTCGTCCTCGCCGCACTCGTCGCCGACGGCGAAACGATTCTCGACCGCGTTTATCACATCGATCGCGGTTATGAACGCATCGAAGAAAAGCTTCGCGGCGTAGGCGCACAGATCCGCCGCATGGGTGACGTCTTCGGCAAAAAATAGATCATCACTTTCATCTATCGAACTTCATCTATTACCTAATCCGCACAACGCGTGCTGACCGTCATTCCGAGCGAAGCCGAGGAATCCCTGTATTTCGCTTGGGGGCGCCACCAAATCCTCAGGAAGAAACTCACACTAAGAAGGATCAAGCCTCTACCGACCCAAGATCCTTCCAGTACATCGCCGCATCCAACCCAGGCCCATAAAACCCCCGCTGCATCCCTACACGGCCATACCCCATCCGTTCATAAAATCGGACCGCCCGTTCGTTCTCGACGAACACATGCAGCATCACCCCAGCCCCAGACCAGCCACCAACCCAAACTTCACCAGCCGAAAGCATCCTCTCCCCAACCCCTTGCCCTCGGAATGGCTTCGCGACATCGATCGTCACCACGTAGCCCATCTCGGCCACTCCAGCACTCTCTCTATGCAGAATGCAGAATCCGGCAAGACTTCCGTCATACTCCGCTACACGCACCCATGCATTTCCGGCTTCTGCGAATCTTTGCATCGCCCGGCGACTGAACCGAAATGGCGGACCAAAACACTCCTCATCTAGCTCAACCATCGCCGCAAGGTCCCCTCGGCGATACTCCCTGAACTCAATTTCCCTACTCATTTCAGACGCCACTGTTATGGAATAACCCTCTGATTGCGTAGCTTTTGAAACAGCGAAAAGAAGCTGTCATCCGTCGCCACATAATCCAGAAAGCCCAGACGCCGGCTCTTGCTCATATCCGTTACCACCTCAATTGGCCGACCGAGATCGGCGTCCGTATGCCACGCAGAGATCAGTGAATCTAGTCTCGGTTCAACCAGGCTATATTTAGCTGCAATCTTTTCCCACACAGGGGCCACATCCCTCAACTGCCGCTCCAGCGGAGAGACCTCGGTAGGAAAAGGTGCCGCCTCGATCCCAAACCACTGCGCCAGCCGTTGCCACATCCAGCTCCATCGAAAGACGTCGCCGTTCACTATGTTGAAGTCCTGATTCCGCGCGGCTGGTGTCGTAGAGGCCCAGATCAGATGACGCCCCAGTAGTCGGGCATCCGTCATATCCGTAAGGCTCCTCCATTGCGTCTCCGATCCCGGAAATACAAATGGAAGCCCTGTCTCCTTGCAGATCGACGCGTAGACCGCAAGCGTCACTCCCATGTTCATCGCATTGCCGTGCGCCCAGCCGATAATCGTATGGGGACGATGTACGCTCCATCCAAAACCATCGCGATCCGCGGCGGCAAAGACCTCATCCTCCTGCGCATAGTAGAAGTTCTCCACATCCAGACGTCCCTGCTCCTCCCGAAAAGGAGTCGCTGGAAGCGTCCCTTTACCATAAGCCTCAAACGGCCCCAGATAGTGCTTTAGCCCGGTAACCAGGGCCACATGCTCCACCGAATCATGTGGCCGAATAGCGTCGAGCAGATTCCTCACCAGTGCGCTGTTGACCTTGATATTTTCAGCCTCCGTGGATTGCCGCATCCACGTCGAAAGAAACACATGGGTCGGCTTGATCGCCGCCAATGCCGAGCGAAGTGAATCCGGTGAAGTAAGATCCGCTGAAACCGGCTCAACTCCATCGATCGTTGCAGGCTTTCTGGATAGGCCAAAAACCCTCCACTCGTCGCCTCGCGCAGCTAGCTCTTCGGCAAGATTTCTTCCGACAATTCCCGTTACGCCCGCAATCAATGCTGTCTTGCTCATTCTGTCCTCCATCCTTACCACTCGTCACAAAGGCCGCCGTGAAGACCCTCTTTCTCTATTTTCGCTTGATTCTGGTTCCCTTCCCTGATCGCGGCAGTGTAAAAATGTTGCATTCTCCAGCCCAAGCCGGAAGCATCATGTCCCCTAAAAAAAAGAACATTCCTGATACGAACAAACCCGTAACGCTCAAGATCCTCGCCGAGTATCTCGATCTCTCCCCCGCGACCGTCTCCATTGTTCTCAACAACTCACCTGTCGCAAAATCGATCTCTCCCGAGACCCGCCAGCGCGTCCTCAACGCCGCCAAGAAATTCGATTACCGGCCTAACCTGCATGCACGCATGCTCCGCACCCGACTCACTAACACCGTCGGTGTAATCGTCCCCGAACTCAGCGAAGGCTACTTCACCGGCCTCATGCTCGGCGTCGAGCAGTACCTCTTACAGGCCGGATATCTTTACTTCACCGTCAGTCATCTCTGCCGCCCCGACCTCCTCGAGGAATATCCCGACCTTCTCATTCGCCGGGCCGTCGACGGCCTCCTCCTCGTGAACACAGAACTTCCAAAGCGTGTCCCTCTTCCCGCGGTCGGCATCTCCTCACACATCAAAACTCCCGGTGTCACCAATGTTGTGCTCGATCATGATCGCGCCACTCGACTTGCACTTCGCCATCTCTACGAACTTGGTCATCGCCGTATCGCATTCATGAAAGGGCAACGCTTCTCGCTCGACTCTGAATCCCGCTGGAGCGCCATTCAATCCATCGCCCAGGAGATCGGAATTACCATTCGCCCTGAGCTCTCCATCTATCTGGAACAAAACTCCTGGTCCCCTGACCTTGGCTATGCTCCTGTTCGCGACCTTCTCACCCGCACCCGGAACTTCACGGCGGTCTTCTCCTTCAACGACACCGCCGCCATTGGGGCCATCCGAGCTATCGAAGATGCTGGACTCTCCTGCCCCAACGACATTTCCGTTATCGGCTTCGACGACATCCTCGTCGCCGAGTACACCAATCCGCGCCTCACAACCGTTCGCCAACCTCTGCACAAGATGGGCAGTACAGCCGCTGAGCTACTCGTCAAACGCATCCAGGCCCCTGATCAGCCTTTCTCTGATACCGTCTGGTTCACTCCCGAACTCGTCGTTCGTGAGTCCACTGCAGCAGCCGCCACTCCCAAATCGCATCGCGCCGCATCCAAGAAGTAATCTGTTTGTGCCTCTCCCTAACCTGATACTCTCAATCTCCGGATGACTTCAAATCCCCGGATGCCCTCAGATCCCAACCCCCTCTCCCCGCCCGCCTTCTCCTTCGAGCACTGGCGACGGCTCCTTCCGCTCTTCATCTGTACCGCAGCCTGGGGCATGGTCACCGTTATGCTCGGTCCCCTGCTCCCCGCGCTCACCATACGCTGGCAACTGCAGGACGCACAGGCCGGAACTCTCTTTACCGCATTTTTTGTAGGTCAGCTTCTTGGAGCCTGGTTCGCCACCCGCAATCTTCGCCTCAGTCTCCTCTATGGAGCAGCCTTCAGCGCCGTCGGAACCATCGCCATCGCCTGGACCAGCTTCCACGGCGCACATCTCGCACTCTTCGCTGCTGGCTTCGGGCTTTCCCTGGGGATCACTGCCGGGAATGTCGTCGCAGGAACCGCTACCGCCCATCGCGCCCGCGCCCTGGCCCTCTTCAACGTCAGCTGGAGTCTCGGAGCCATCGCCTGCCCGGCCCTCGTCCACCTCTGCGGCCCGGCCAACATCAACCTCTTCTTTTTTATTACCGCAGCATTTGCTCTCTTCGGTGGCATCTCAATCGCTACGTTGTCACGCGATCTCACCATGACCCGGCAAACTGAGACCTCTTCCGCCCCGAAGGCGCTGCTCCCCCTTCCTCTGTCTCTGCTCGCGCTTTTTGCCTCTTCCATGCTGCTCTATCTCGGAAACGAGAACTCCCTCGGTGGATGGTTACCCAGTTTCGCAGCCCGCAACACTTCCGCTCTCACCGCCTCCACCATCGCTCTGCTCTTCTGGCTTTCGGAATTCATCGGAAGAATCCTCATGGGGTCACTCCTCCACCATATCTCCGAAGCCGCGCTCTACCGCATCTCGCTTCCAATCCTTTTCTTCACCCAGGCAGCCCTTCTTTTGGCCCCTCATCCATCTCGCGCAGTAATCCTCTCCGCTACCATACTCACCGGCCTCTCTCTCGCGCCCCTTTATCCCCTCATCGTCGCATTTCTCCTCGAAAGGACCGGCCGTCATCCACGCCTCGGACAACTCTTTGCCTTTGCATCTCTCGGCGGAGCCAGCCTTCCCTGGCTCACGGGAGTCGTCTCAACTCACTTCAGAAGTCTTCGAGCTGGCCTCCTTGTTCCCATGGCAGGCATCCTCCTCCTCCTTCTTCTCGCTCCCGGTATCCTTCCAGCCCGACGACAATCCTGAACTCGATCTCTCCTAAAAAGACGCAAGAAGGCCGAAACCCTTTACGGGCCTGGCCTTCCACGATGAATCATCTATTTTTTTTTGAGTACTCGGTTAGCGCAGTTTGAACTGATCCTTCAAAGTGATGCCACCGATAACAACCAAAGCAACCAACGCAGGGAGAAAGAAAATATACATACAAGCCTCCTCAGGCAAAATCGTTTTGAAACCAGGCCCGATTGGCTTCGGGCGAGCCTCTTTTTTTAGGCTCGCCTTCGGCTGATAACTACCTACTACGAAATACGCGCGCTAACCTTGCGGCGTACTGCTCCTGCAGCTCCTACCAGTCCAGTGCCCAACAACAGTAGCGTCGAAGGCTCCGGAGTTGCAGCTGGGGGATCTGAAGGCAACATCGATCCGATCATGTCCTGCGGCTGACCATCACGCCGCGACCAGTCAGTCGGAATATAAAACGCAAAATCGTCCAGAAAGTCCTTTGTGTAATGGAAGTCACGCGCGTCTTCGACAAGGTCATCCGCCCAATGATTCGTATCTGCGTCATGGTCGAAGATGTACCAGAGTGCTTCCTGAATATCCGTGTTGCTGTAGGTATGACCATGACCGTTCACCTGGCCCAGCATGCTGTAGATGTACGCCTCTTGCTCATACTTGAAGTTGGTCGAGTGCGTATTCGTCGTATAAAAATGATCGCCAGAGTAGACGGCAACCTGCCACGTCTCTCCCTGCGAAATCGTTCTGAAGTCATCCAGACAAAACAGACCAACATTGGTGTCGCCATTCAACTTCATCTGGTAAGG
>Ga0268266_10001520_pt1 | contig 27166 bp, 23 predicted proteins | sample KBSS13metaG_FD_190356 | JGI IMG/M metagenome (GOLD analysis project Ga0268266, IMG submission 190356) | Switchgrass rhizosphere microbial communities from Kellogg Biological Station, Michigan, USA - KBS S1-3 metaG (SPAdes) (version 2) | ecosystem: Host-associated > Plants > Roots > Rhizosphere... | reverse complement strand
TCATAATGACCCTACTTGGTCTCGGTCTGCGCGAAAATTATCCATTCTCGAATTTCCCGATGTTTTCTTCGTTCAGCGACCGCACCTATTTCATTCATCTCGCCGATGCCGACGGGACAGTGCTCAAGACGCGCCAGTTCGGTCTATCCAATTCCGCGATGAAAAAAATTTTCGACCAGTATCGTCGGGCGGAGTTGAAACATTTCGCCGATGCCGGAAACGAGCGCGTTCCTCTGGCTGAGGCGGCGGCCGGTCAATCGCTCCTGCGGTATCTCGATGGATTGACTGCCGTGAAGCCCGCCGCCGGGAAACTGCTTCCCGGTCTGCAGGTTCAGCACGTGAAAGTGCACCAGGAGTCCAGTAAGCTGACTTTCGAGACGAGAACCATCGCACGGCATCGATGACGGCACAGCGGCCGATTCCAACCTTCGCCTTCTACGAGCGGTTGGTGATGCGGCTGCTCTTCGCCTGGCTTGTCTGGAGGGCGACGCCGGATAGCCTGATCGTGAATGGGATTCCGTCGCCTAACGGAATTACGCATCTCTTCGACCTCCACTTTCTGCTCGATCCGCACGTCTTTTCGTTCGCCCGGATCGCCTTGGGTGCCGCGCTAATTCTTTATGTCCTGCGGCTGGTTGTCTGGCTAGCGCTGCCAGTTGCGCTCTTTGTTAATCTCGCGGCCAACGGAATCACGAATTCGCAAGGTGCAGTTCAACACGCGGCCCAGATTGTTTCGCTCATTCTATTCGCGCAGACCGTAGCGCATTTTTACGGACTTTGGCGACGGCGCCAGGGCGAAGAGAGCGACATCCTCGAGAGCCGCGCCATTTGGTGGTCGCAACAAACGATCGTCGCGGTCTATCTGCTCGCTGGAATCGCCAAGCTGATCGTGACCAAGGGCCTTTGGATTTTTCAGGCGCGCTGGATTGGTGTCTCGATCGCGAAAGCGGCTTATCAAAAATTTTACAACGACTTCGATTGGGCCAATCTGCAGCAGCAACTGGCGGTCGCGCATTTCGCCGCCGCGCACGGATGGATGGTCGCGCTCATCGCAGGCGTCGGACTTTTCCTTGAACTGGGCTCGCCGTTGATGTTGGTCAACCGCGCCTGGGCCGCGATCCTGGGCTGCGGGTTGATCTGTTTCCACCTCGGGCTCGATTACACGATGGGTCTGACGTTCATCTTCAATCAGTGGGCGCTAGCTATTTTCATGATCAACGCGCCCTATTGGATTGTGACCGGTATCAGAAAGGTCGCCGGTACATCGCGCCGAGATCACATCCCCATAATCTGATACCCGCCGTCGACGTAAAGCACCTGGCCCGTAATCGCGGCCGCGCCGTCGCTCGCGAGGAAAAGTCCGGTCTGCCCAAGCTCGGCGGGATCGCAACTGCGCCTGAGCGGAGCGCGTTCCTGATAATGCTTGAGCATTGAAGAGAAACCGCTGATCCCGCGTGCCGCAAGGGTGTTGACTGGCCCGGCGGAGATGCAATTCACGCGGATTTTTCTTGTCCCGAGATCGTAGGCAAGGTAACGCGTGCTGGCCTCGAGGCTGGCTTTGGCGACGCCCATCACGTTGTAGTGCGGGACTACTTTCTCGGCACCGTAATAAGTCATCGCGAGGATGCTGCCTCCGTCGGTCATGAGTGGCGCGGCGGCCCGGCTGAGCGCTACTAAGGAATAGGCGCTGATGTCGTGCGCGGTCCTGAAGGCGTCGCGGGTCGTGTTGAGGAAGTCGCCCTCGAGCGCCTCCTTGGGGGCAAAAGCAACCGAGTGCAGGAGCAGATCGAGTCGATTAGTTTGGCCACGCACTTTTTCAAAAAAGGAATGGATCTCTTCGTCCTTCGAGACATCGCAAGGGTAAAGAGGAGTGCCCGCGCCAAATTCACCGACGAGTTCCTCGACGTTTTCCTTCAGGCGTTCGCCCTGGTAATTAAAAATGAGTTGTGCTCCAGCCGCGGCCCATGCCTTGGCGATCGCCCACGCGATGCTGCGCTTGTTCGCGACGCCGAAGACGACGCCGGTTTTGCCTGCGAGAATCTGTTCCGCCATAACGTGAGAACTTTAGCGGCTTTGCGTCGGGGCGAAAGCGCTACGATGCCGGAAGATCCATTCGATTCGGTGTCGGGTTCAACTGCCAGACTAGCGTTGAGGGAAACGGGAGCCGGTTGGGGAAGGATCCGGGATGAAATGCGTGTCTTTTTACTTCCGGCCTCGCGTTGACCGGATAATAGTGGCGCATGAAGGTAAAAGTGATCGTGACACCGAAAGAGACCGTGCTCGACCCCCAAGGCGCTGCGGTGCGCGAGGCGATGCTTCATCTCGGTTTCAGCGCGGCGCGCGACGTGCGCATCGGTCGTTATCTCGAGATCGAGTTGGAGGGCGACCTCCAGGCGCAAGAGCCGAAGTTACGCGAACTTTGCCGCGATCTGCTCTCCAACCCGGTGATCGAAGACTACCGCCTCGAAATGCCTAACGAGACAAAATGAAGTTTGCCGTCATTCAGTTTCCCGGATCGAATTGCGATCAGGATTGCCTTGCCGCGTTGCGCAGCATCGACGGGATCGAGAGCGATTACGTTTGGCACAAGGAAACGTCACTCAGTGGTTGGGACGCGATTGTGCTCCCGGGCGGGTTTTCCTACGGCGATTACTTGCGCTGCGGGGCGATCGCCCGCTTTTCACCGATTATGCGCTCGGTCGTCCAAGAGGCGCAATCGGGCATGCTCGTGATGGGGATCTGCAACGGTTTTCAAATTCTTTGTGAAGCCGGCCTCCTCCCCGGCGCGCTGGTCCGCAATCGCTCGCTCCATTTTGTCTGCGATATGGTCACGACACGAGTGGAGGTGACCGATTCGCCTTTCACGTGCGAAATGCCTGTGGGGGCGCTGCTTCACCTGCCGGTGGCGCATGGTGAGGGATGTTACTACGCGGACGAGAGGACATTGTCCGAACTAAACGAACGCCAGCAGGTTTTGTTGCGCTATTGCGACAAAACCGGGCGCGTCGTGCCGGCCGCCAATCCCAACGGATCAGTCGAGAACATCGCTGGCATTTGCAACCGCGAGCGCAACGTCTTTGGCTTGATGCCGCATCCCGATCGTGCATGTGAGAAGCGGTTAGGGAGCAGCGATGGCGCGCGGCTTTTCGAGTCGATGCTCCGCTCCCTCGCGACCGACCGGGCGGCCGCGTGAGCGTGTTCGTCACCGGCACCGACACGGGGGTCGGCAAGACAAAGTTCACTGTCTGGCTGCTGCGGTGCCTGCGCGAGCGCGGGGTGCGATGCGCAGGATATAAGCCGATTTGTTGCGGCGATCGCGGTGACGCCGAGCAATTGCGGGACGCGAGCAGTTCGGGCCTAACAACCGATGTTGTGAACCCGGTCTGGCTGCGAACGCCGGCCGCGCCGTTGCTAGCGGCGCGGATTGAAGGTCGAAAGATCGACCTGCCTGCGCTGCGCGAGGAATTCGTTAGGCTAAGCGCGCGCGTCGATTTTATCGCTGTCGAGGGAGTAGGCGGGTGGATGGTTCCGATCACAAGTGACTATTTCAGCAACGATCTGGCGATGGATTTGGACCTGCCGGTCATCGTCGTCGCGGAAAACCGCCTCGGATGTTTGAATCACGTCCTGCTCACGGTTCGCGCCATTGAGACAGGGGGCTTGAAGTGCGTCGGGGTAGTGTTGAACAACCTCGCGAGAGAGCCCGACCTTGCCATGACGACCAACGCGGAAATTCTTCAAAATTGCCTAACATTGCCAGTTCTGGCCGGCTTTGACCCTGATAAAGCCGAGCTCGGCTCAGGGATGCGCCGAATGATTCCGGAAATTAACGAATTACTGTAACTGTCTCGACGAAAGAATGATGACAGTTGTGTATCAAAAATGAACACAAAAGTGGGATATGGAATTGGGTTGTTCGAGGGAAAAAGGGCATCGGCATATGCATTGCTAAACAATCGTCACAACCTCATCTAACCTATGCTGCTACAAAAAACGTTTCACATGAGCCAGTCGCTGGAAGAGTGCAAAAACCGCCTCGCCAGTATCCATTCCTACCGCCGTCAGTTCGCGATGGTCACGAAGGCGACGGTGACATCGTCTAAAACGCTCGACTTTGGCTTCCGGGGTCCTTTTGGCTTTGAAGCGCAGACGGTCCTCGCGATCATTGAAAGTGATTCGCCGGACCAAATTGCCTTCGAATCGGGGGGCGGGAACATTGACCTGATGGGCCTAATCGAATTCGAGGAAGTACGGCCGGATTGCACCGAGATTACTTTGGCGGTGCATTATGAGATCAAGAGTAAATCCTACGCGTGGCTCGACCGGAGATTCGGTTTTGTCGACACGTTCCTGACCTCCGAGTTGCGCAGCCTGCGTTCACATTTCGAAGGCATTGCCGCCCCGGTGAAGGAGCGCGCACCGGTCTTCGGGATTTTCGAGCCGCTTTCGGCCTGACCAACCCAAGTTTCTCCATCAAGGAGCGCGGACCGGGTAACTGGGCCGCGCTCTTTTACTTTACTCGGACCGCGCGCGTCTTATCGAGGCGCAGCACATCGCCCGTTTGCAGCGTGATTTCCGCCTGCGCGTCTCGTATTTTTTTGCCATGCAGCTGGACGCTGCCCTGCTCGACCAAGCGACGGACCTCGCCACGCGATTTCGTTAGGCTAAAAGCTGCGCTGTAGGCCGCGACGACGAGCGAGATGATATTGCTTTCGTCGGGAGGCGGAGAAAATTCCGGAAGTTCTGCCTGGTCGAGACGCTTTTCACTGAAACGGCGCTCCCAGTCCTTCGCCGCCCGCTCGCCTTCCCCGGGCTCGTGATAGGCATCGACGATCTCTCTCGCGAGCTGCCTCTTTGCGGTCATCGGATGCAGTTCCGGCGGCTGATTGCGCCCGAGGAGGAGGGGATAATAGCGCGCCATCAATTCATCTGAGATGCTCATCAGCTTGCCAAACATGTCGTTAGGCGCGTCCGTCACCCCGACGTAGTTACCGAGGCTCTTGCTCATCTTCTGCACGCCGTCGAGGCCTTCGAGGATGGGCAGGAGCAGGACGACCTGTTGCGGCTGGCCCTCCTCTTTTTGCAGGTCGCGACCGACCAGGATGTTAAAGAGTTGATCGGTGCCGCCGAGTTCCACATCGGCCTGAACCTGCACCGAGTCCCATCCCTGCATGATCGGGTACTGAATCTCGTGCGCCCGAATTGGTTGCTGCTGCTCGATCCGCTCCTTGAAATCTTCCCGCTGCAGCATCTGCTGCAGTGTCACGCGGCTGTTGAGACGAATCGCTTCGGTGAACGACATTTTCTTGAACCAATCGCCATTGAAAACGGTCCGCGTCCGCTTCGGATCGAGCACCTTGAAGGCTTGTTTGCGGTAGCTTTCGGCGTTGCCGAGAACCTCTTTGTGGGTCAATCGCGGGCGGGTGGCGGAGCGTCCGCTCGGGTCTCCGATCATGGCAGTGAAATCGCCGATGATGAGGATTGCTTCATGGCCCAGGTCCTGGAATTGACGCAGTTTGCGCAGCAGGAGCATGTGGCCGAGGTGGAGGTCGGCGCTTGTCGGGTCGACTCCCAGCTTGACTCGGAGCGGCCGGCCTAACGAGAGTTTTTGGCGCAGCTCCGCTTCACTGATGATTTGCGCCGTGCCGCTCTTGAGACGTTCGAACGAGTCCGCTGGATCCATCCCGCAAGGTGCGTCAGCTTCGCGCGGCTTCAAGCTGGCCCGGAATCGCGGCGCCACCCGGCTATTTGCTCTTGTTCAAGAGCTCGCGGACCTCGTCGATCGTTAGGGGTTTGTCTTCCTGGCTAAGAATCTTCTGCCGTGTCCCTTTCCCGATAAACGGCCGGCCATCCGTGTAGTCGCGGGTTGCCGCCACCTTGCCTTCGTCCGAAGCGGTCTGAGCTTGGGAGCTCATCCTGGTGACAAATTCTGCATCGGCAGATCCCATTTTGGTTTTGGCCTGGGTGTTCGGAGTCTGTTCAGCACGCGCAAATTTTTCCATCTTAAGTCCTTTGGCGGAAAAATCCTTTTCGCTGGAGAAGCTCTTAAAGGTTCGCTCGTCGACGGTAGAAAATGATTTCGTGACGAACTTCTTGCTGACCGGCGTAACGTCCGCGCCAGCAAATTTCTTGTCCTGTGCCGAGTTGACCAGCGTCATGTTGGGCCGCAAGAGCCGATCGGCCAGCTTTCTTTCTTGCTCCTGCGCTCGGACGGGAAAAGGGAAACTCGTCAGACAAAGAAGCAGAAAAAACCAACGCACGCCCGCGATCCTGCCCCAAGCGCTTCGCGCCTGCAAAAAAAAAGCGTGGCTGCAGAGGTTGCTCAATACCGATTCAGGAGGCCGACCAGGGTCTTAGCGCCCAGCGGTGGCGCGATGCTCCCAGCTAAAATCGCGCGCGCTCCTGCAACACGCCCGTAGTAGCGGTCATTGGCGGTGTTCTGCGTCGCAATGATCGCGCCTTCGAGCGAGACACCGGCAAACAGTCCCTTGCTGCGGCTGTAGGTGTAAACCGCCGCCGTGGTCGTGACGTCGGCTTGCAAATCGCGTCCCACCGGGCCCGCCGCTGCGCTCACGTCAGCTCCCAACTTGAAGTTGCCGCCCCGCGAAAAAGCGCGCACAGCGGCACCGTTGTTGAGAACGAAGATAAAGTCGCTCACCTGCGCGCCGATCTGCAGCCCCCACCCGGCACCGCCAAGGCCAATGAAGGACGGACCCGACCATCCGTGCTCGGTTCTTGCCACGACCACGCCTTGGCCTCCCTTTCCGCTGAACACGAATCCGGCTTTCAGCACCCGGATAATCGCGAGACCGCGGGCATTCCTCATGATGTTGCGCGGGATTTGGCGCTCTGGCATTTCGTGGAAGTCGCGAAGGATTTTGACCGATTGATCAACGAGTTCCTGTTCCGTGGCGGCGACGGCACTCGAGGAGGCCACGCAACAGGCAAGTAGGACGGACGCTAGTTTTTTCATTGCTCTTGTGTTTCGCTGCTTCCTGGCCTTTTGGTTGTGAGGGCCTGGTTGTATTCAGGTGAAAATTCGGAAGCCGTTAGGCATGAAGAGCGACGACACAGGCGCGCCCATGAGTGCGCAGCGTGAAATCATTTCTTTTTCAACGTCTTCTCAGAGTTACTTACCAAGTGGGGACACGGTTTCAAAACAAATCGTAGGATGGAAACGATTATCGACTTGCAAAGCGACGCTTATTTCATGAGCGAGGCGTTGCGCATGGCAGGGCGCGCTTACGAGGCGGAGGAGGTCCCGATTGGCGCGGTGGTTGTGCGTGGCGGGAAAATCATTGCGCGCGCTTTCAACCAGGTCGAGTTGCTCAAGGATGCCACTGCCCATGCCGAGATGCTCGCCTTGACACAGGCGGAAGCTAGTGTGGGTGATTGGCGTCTAACGGATTGCGACCTCTATGTGACGAAAGAGCCCTGCCCGATGTGTGCCGGCGCGTTGGTCCACGTCCGGATGCGGCGGCTCATTTTTGGCTGCGCCGATCCGCGTGGCGGAGCCGCCGGCGGATTACTGAACCTCCTGCAGAATCCGTCGCTCAATCATCAATGCGACATTGTCGCGGGCATTCTAGGCAACGAATGCGCTAACCTGCTGCAAAGTTTCTTCCGCATCAAACGCGCCGGGAACAACCAGGAGTCGTAGCGTGGCGACACTAATCCCACACAGGTAATCGTATGGGCGCTTGGTCCTTCATTGGCGACGTTCGGGATGTCGGATCCATTACCCGACCCGGTGCTGGAATTATTCGACGCCAATGGTGCGCTGGTTGAAGTCAACGACAACTGGCGTTCGACTCAGGAAAAGGAGATCATGGCCACCATCCCGCCGACAAACGATCTCGAATCGGCCATTGTGGCCACGCTTCCGCCCGGCGATTACACTGCCTTGGTGCATGACGCAACTCATTCGGCCGGCGTTGGGCTGGTCGAAGTCTACAACCTCGATCCCTAAGGCTGGCTGCCTCGCAAGGACTCGAACCTTGACAAAGAGATCCAGAATCTCTCGTGCTACCATTACACCACGAGGCACTGCAGAGGAACGAGAGCTAAGCCCGGTCGTGCGTCTGTGCAAGTGACGACGCGGCGAGCCGGAGCCTAACGAAACCCTCGCACCATCCGATTTGCGATCGGTCCACGCCCCCACTCCGCAATCGTTCTGGTCAGGAGGTCGAGCCGCTGAATCCGCTTGGCGAGATCCGATTTTAATTGCCGTTCCACTCGCACCTGCAGATCCGCCCTCGGACCAAGTCGCGCAAAATTCCATGCCTCTTCGCCCTCTGCCTCGAGCAAGCTTTTCTCAAGCGCCCACAACGCCCGTTCCAATTCCGCCCGCACCCCGTGCATTTGCGAGAGTGACTGACTGACGGTGCGTCTGGTCTCGATATCGCTGAGCGCAAGCAGTATCTCCATCCGGGCCACATCGCCTGCTCCGTACGCTTCCTGCACCTCATGCCAGAGTCCGGAGACCGCCGCGCTCCCATCCGCGCGCAGGTCCGGATGTAACCGCCTTACGAGTCGGCGGTAAAGTTCCTTTATGCGCGCATCCACTAGCGTCGCCTGGTCCTCCGTTATCCCGAGCGGAATCGAGCCCTCCCGCGGCGAAACCTGAGGCCTCTTCGCAGATCGAGCGATATTCGGTGGGCGGTCTTCTGCCGGACTCCGGAACATGTGCGATTTGAAAGCCTCGAATGTGGTCGCGTAGGCCGCGTCATCCATTTTCTCTGGGTTCGTGCCTAACGACCTTCTTACCCATTCCTGAAAGAGCGCTTCCTGCTCGAAATCGCTCACCTTGCGCGGGCTTCCAGGCCGCTCTCGCGAGCCGCCCGCTTCATCTTCGGTCGGAACGGCCGAAGGATTCGCCCTGCGAAACATCACTCGCAGATAAGCGCCATGCTCATCTTGGAACCCTCTCCGCATCTCCATCTCCACTTCGTGCACAAGTGTCTGGCAATCGCGAATCTGTGTTTCCACCTCCCGCGCCGTGCTCAGGAGCGCGCCAAACTCGCGCGCACGCCAGCGAGCGAACGCCGGCTTGTCCTTTCGCTCAAAGTGGTGCCATCCCACACGGGCTCGTTCCAGGCGTGCCATCGCCTCCGAGCATTCCGCCGCCACCCGTTCGCGCAACGGTTCCTGATCGACGAGCACGATATACCGCGCGGGAGAATCTCGATTTGATCCCGCTTTCTGCTTCCGCGGCCGTTGCCCTCGCGACATTCGGCGAATCTACGCATGGGTTTGCAAGGGGAAAGCTTCGATGCTGTTCGTAACCTCACCCTGGAAGCGCAAAGGACGCGGTGTGGTTCAGGTACAGTCCGACATTCCGCACAATGGGAGACGCAAACCCGTGGGCACTAGAGCTGCTCTCAAAGAGGGGTGGATTCTCTGACAAAGTTGGCCTTGGAGATCGGAGCGATCGCCGTAATCGGCTTTTTTGTTGAGCTAATGATCTCCAGGCTAAGGCGTGGTCCCCGCCGGCGCACGGATTCAAGAATTGGCGATCGACGTTTCTGACTCTTTGCAGATCGCCAGAAGCCTGGTAACTCCCTTGGACCGCTCTCATGTTGCCGGCGGCCAATCCGTGAGATCCAGTCGTTGGAACGACGGAACTGCCGGTCTCTCTTCCGCCGACCGTTGCGATCCTACTATCCTCGCGACTACCCGGCGGAGGCCAATTCCTGTGCCACCGCTTTTGCCTCGCTGGCCTCTTCTCTTTCGCGTTCCTTGATGGCCATTAACCGGCGAATGGCGACGCGGGCCGGATTTTTCGCTCCCTCTTCACCGTAGATTCTGCCGGCTAGCAGGTCGAGTGAATCCACCTTATCCCTCCAAGTCACGATACGCTGAAACGCGAGCGGATATTCCCAAAGCACCCCGATGACATCTTCGACGACATCCTGGCCCTCATCACAGAGCCGCTCGAAATCGGCAAACGGGTTGCCATTGGATTTGACCTCACCGGAGAGATACCTGGCGATCGCTTCGGCGGCGAACTCGCCTTCTTGAATTCCAAAGTAGACGCCGTAGGCAAAAATCGGGTCGATGAAGCGGTGAGAGTCGCCAATACAAAGGAAGCCCTTGCCCGTGTAGTTTTGCACGCGATAGGAGAAGTTAGGGATGGCATAAATCGGTTCTTGGGGCGTGAGATCGGGCAGGCGCTCGGAAAGCACCGGTGTCATATGCCGGCATTCGTGCAGCATCATCTGCTCCTTCGGCATGCCGGCCTTCTTGAAGTAGTCGGTGCGGAAGACCACGCCGACGCTGGTCAGCTCGTCGCTTACCGGGATGAACCAGGCCCAATAGTGTTTCTCCTGATAATAAAGAAGCGTGTTGCCCGGCTGTTGGGAGAGTTCCGGCCCACTGTCGCGAATGGTATTGGCGAACTGAGTGAACAAGGCGATTTGCTTGTCCGAGGCGCCGGGCGTTTTCCTCCCTGTGACACGGTGATTGGCCAGGAAGGTGGCGCAACCAGAGGCGTCGATCAGCACCTCGGAGCAAAGCTTCTCAGTTGTGCCATCTGGTGTCCGGATGGTTAGCCCGACGACTGCGTCTTTCTCCACCACGGGAGCGACCGCGGTCGCCTTAATCCAAGTGGCGCCGCGTTCGACCGCGGCATCGAAAAGAATCTTGTCGAACGTGCTTCGCATTACGTTCCAAGTCTGGTTCGGCACCTGCTCGCCGTTTTCGTTGCGCCTGACCAATCCAACCCAAAAGTCGTTTTTGCCATCAGGCCCGTAGAAGACGGCCCCGTGCTTTACCGGATAACGCTGGGCCTGGATGGCCGGTCCAAGCCCCAGTTCTTTTAGGGCGATCGCACTCGCTCCAGTAAGTGATTCGCCGACGTGAAAGCGAGGGTGGTCGTCGCGTTCGATAATGACCGGCGTGATCCCCTGTCGAAGCAGATACATGGCCCCGGCCGCGCCAGCAGGACCGCCGCCGAGGATAATGACAGGATGTTTTTGAGGAAGCATCGATTTCGTGGCGGGATCAGAAAAGCCAGGAGCGGAAGGCCGAAAGCGGTAACCAGAATCGACTTTTTCTGTTATTTTCGTCAAGCAGGTTTGCCCTGGCCCAGACAGGGCAACTTTTCGAGGTTCCTTGGGAGCGCCGACGGAATCAACTGAAGTCAGCCTTCCGGCGCTTGTCACCCGGGTGCGGAGATCGTTAATCCGCCTGCATGTAGATTTGCCAGGCGCGATGTCCGACGCTTGCGCCGACGGAGACAAAAACCTATCCTCGCCCCATGAGTAACGGCAATTTCGTGTCGGCCATTCAAGGCGGGTATTCGTTTAAGGGCGACGCGGTTTTGCTCGGCGCGGCGACCCTTGACGGGAAAGTGTTTGCCGAGGCGCCAGTTCGACTCCCGCTGCGCACCATGAATCGTCATGGGCTCATCTCCGGCGCCACCGGCACCGGGAAAACTAAGACGCTCCAGATGATTGCCGAGCAGCTTTCCGAGGCGGGTGTTCCGACCTTGCTGATGGACATCAAGGGCGATCTCAGCGGCTTGGCCATGCCGGGTACGCCAGCACCCGCCATCACCGAGCGCCAGGCGAAGATCGGGTCCGACTGGTCGCCGAGCGCCTATCCTGTGGAATTTCTCACTCTTTCAAATGAACCGGGCGCACGTCTCCGGGCGACGGTGCTCGAGTTTGGACCGCTCCTTTTCTCCCGCATGCTCGGGCTCAACGAGACGCAATCGAGTCTGGTCGCGCTCGTCTACAAATTCTGCGACGATAAACATCTCCCGTTGCTCGATTTGAAGGATTTCAAGAAAGTCCTCGAATACATTACCGGCGAAGCGAAACCGAACGTAACCGCTGAATACGGACTCGTCCCGACTAGTTCCACCTCTCTCATCCTGCGCAAGCTGATCGAACTTGAACAGCAGGGTGCGGAGGAATTTTTCGGCGAGCCGTCATTTGAGATGTCCGACCTGTTGCGGGTCGTCGACGGCTTCGGCGCGATCTCAATTTTGCGCCTAACGGATATGCAGAATCGTCCGAAACTATTCTCCTCGTTCATGCTTCAGATGCTGGCCGAGCTCTACGCCACGCTCCCGGAAGTCGGCGACCTGGAGAAGCCGAAGTTGGTCCTCTTTCTCGACGAAGCCCACCTGATTTTCGACGACGCCGAAAAGTCGCTCCTGACCGAAATCGAAACGGTGATCAAGCTCATCCGCTCTAAAGGCGTCGGCATTTTCTTCTGCACGCAATTGCCGACCGACGTTCCAGACGCGATACTCGGGCAGCTCGGGATGAAAGTGCAGCACGCCTTGCGCGCATTCACCGCGAAGGATCGCAAATCTATCAACCTCGTGGCGCAAAACTATCCGGAGACATCTTTCTACAAAACGGAGCAATTGTTGACCGAGCTCGGAATCGGTGAAGCCCTCGTTACCGTGCTCGATGAACGCGGTGCGCCGACCCCGCTCGTCGCAACCGTGCTCTGCGCGCCGCGATCCCGTATGGGCCCTCTTCTGCCTGACGAATTACAGAATTTCGCAAATCGCTCCGAGGTGGCGGAGAAATACAACACCACTCTCGACCGACAGAGCGCCTATGAGATTCTTGGCGGAAAAATCGCAACCGCCGCTTCGCCGGAACAGGCGCAAAGAGTGGCGAGCGCGACGCGACGAACCTTCGCGCCCGGTGCCAGCGCCGGGCGCAGTCCGGAGTTGGACGCCGCCCTGGGAGTTCCCGAGGATGCTGGCGAACATCCGGGCGGTGTTCCCTATGCCCGTCCAGCACCGCCAGCCGAGACGCAGCAAAATGTTCTCGGCGAAATATTCGGGAGCAGCGTCGCTCGAAGCGTCATCCGCAGCGTGGCGGTCAACGTGACCGGTACGCTGACCCGTTCGCTTCTCGGGGCGATGGGCGTGCGCGGGCGGCGTCGCTAGGTGGAATTTCTATTCCAGGGCGTTCGCTCGTAATTCCTCGAGTGAGACGAATTCCAGCGCAGACGAGTGCGTTGCCTCGAGATCAACCGGCGGCGCGACGCCGCGTTCGAGCGCCTGCTTCCAGCGCGAAACGCAAATGCACCAGCGATCGCCCGGCTCCAATCCCGCGAAGCCCCACTCCGGGTGCGGTGTGACCAGATCGTTGCCCATTAACACCGAGTAGTCGAGAAAGTCGCGCGTCATCTCCGCGCAGACGGTGTGCCATCCGGTATCTTCCGGGCCTGTACGGCAATAACCGTCACGATAGAAGCCGGTCGCCGGATCGCGGCAGCAGGAACGCAGTTCAGTTCCGAGAACGTTCGTCGGCATGCTGAATGTTAGCGATCATTACTCTGCGCTCCACGGGAATTTTGGGCTTCGAGCTCTGTGAAGACGCTCCGGAGTGCGAGAAGCGGTTCAGCGAATCAGAATGGAGAGTCCCGAACGTCACGGCGAGGAATAAAGCGCGACTCTCCAGCATCTTAACTCCGAAAAGTGCGCCGAATCGTCCGCAAGCAAAAATTGATGCTCGACAAGAGGAAAAGAAATGAACAACAAACATCCAAGCACTGTCTTAATTGCGATATTTAACCTTGTTAAGTAGTTCGCCAAATGCTACAAGATGCATTCCAAAAATGCCGTGGTTTCGAGCCGAACGGCGTTTTGTGCCCTTGCCACCCAACTTTCGACCTAATTCATGAGAACTTATATGGCCGCTGAAGATAGCGACACTGGTATAAAGATCTACTTGCGCGAGATCGGGCAAATTCCGCTTCTCACGCCCCTGCAGGAGATCGAGCTTGCTGCGAAAATCAAAAAAGGCGACAAGGAAGCGCGCGCCCTGATGATTCGCTCCAACCTGCGTCTTGTCGTCAAGATTGCCCACGATTACGCGAACCTTGGTCTGCCGCTGCTCGACCTCGTTTCGGAAGGCAACATCGGTTTGATGAAAGCCGTCGAACGGTTTGATCCCGCCAAAGGCGGCAAGCTCAGCACTTATGCCGCCTGGTGGATCAAACAGTCGATCAAGCGCGCCCTGGCTAACCAGAGCAAAACGATCCGGTTGCCAGTGCACCTCGTCGACAAGATCTCCAAGATGCGCCGCGTCTCGCTCCAGATGAGTGAAGAGCTTGGCCGTGAGCCGACCGACGACGAGCTCGGCGAAGAGATCGGCATCGCTGCGGGCAAAGTCTCGCAGCTGAAGACCGTCTCGATTCGCCCAGCTTCGCTCGACGCCCCGATCAGCGACGATGATTCGACCGAGTTCGGCGAGATCGTGGGTGATGAGGAAGCGCAGACGCCGTTTGAGTTGCTGCGCGACAAAAACCTGCGCAATGAAGTCGGCGGGCTGCTCGATGTGCTCGACGACCGCGAGCGAAAGATCATCTTCTCGCGTTTCGGACTCGATGGCGGAAAGCCGAAAACGCTCGAGGAAGTCGGCAAGAAATTTGGTGTGACGCGTGAGCGCATTCGTCAGTTGCAAAACATAGCGCTCTCGAAATTACGCCGTGCGCTGAGCAAGAAAGAGCGCCCAGTCGACGTCGAACTGACCGAAGTCTAACGACTCGCGAAGAAAAATATTTGGAGCGCGCGAAGGGAAACCCTCGCGCGCTTTTTTTGCCGTCCAGCGCGAGGTCCGATTTGTTATCCCGATCTGTCGTAGGAGACGGAAGGGACCTCGCAACCGCACTCCGCGATTTCTCGCTCCTCGGTGTCCTCTTTTGCCACTGGGAAGGGCCCCTTTCCGCGCTTCGCTCGACCGAGATAACACGCTAAAGTAGAGAGGCTTCGTCTGGCGCGAGCCGCGCCCGTTCCACCCCGAAGATCTGCTTCTTCGGCGGATACTCATCGATCAATCGCTGATAACGCGCGATGAGATGCCTAACGAGATCAATTTCAAACAAATTTGTCGTTCGGCTCATGGCCGATTCGTGATGCCGGTAGAGGCAAAGAATGTTCGGAACCAACACTGCCCCCAGATGAGCTGCCGCCATCCGCAGCCAGAGTTCATAATCTTCCCAACCAAACCAACCGACCTTGAAGAGCTCGTTGTCGTAGCCGCCGAGGGCGAGGAGCTGCGGCCGGTCAAACAGGGCCATCGCGTCGATGTAAGGATGTTCGACGAGCATCCGCGGATCCCAGTCGAAGTAGGAGAGAAGACCACTGCGATTGTTAGGCTGGCCGCGAAATCGGCAAAGAATGGAGTAGGCGGCGGCCGAGCCAGATCGCGTGATCGCTTTGTAGAGCTCCTCAAATGCCCGAGGGAAAATCAGGTTGTCCGCGTCCATGATAAAGGCATAGGGGGCCCGGGCGAAGCGCAGCCCGACATTTCGCGCATCGGCCAGGCCGGTGTTGAACCTTTTCTCGATGATCCGGACGGGCAGGACCGAATCGCGCTGCGCCAGTCGCGCCTGGCGGAGCGACTGATCAGTGGAAGCGTCATCGATAATAAGTATCTCAATACCCCCCGGGATCGCGTCGAGCGATGCCTCGTTCAGACTCTGAACGCAGGACTGAATGTAGTTTTCGTAGTTGTAGAGCGTGACAATCACGGAAATCGCCGGTGCATCGCGACTGCGAAACGAGTCGTTATCGCTTACCCGTAAGGCTTCTTCACCGCCTTCTTCCGTTTTTGCCTGGAGCGCGAAACGTTGGGTGAAGCCGCGGCGGCGTTCCCGGATCGACTCGATTATCCTCGTTTGTTCGATCTCCGGCATGTTCGTTAGGGGAGGAGGCTCCGCTGAGGCAAAAAAGTTGGTCAAGTCGGTGCGCAAAGCGCGCCGGAAAGAACGGGCCCCGCTGTGTCCGATTGATCGTTGGAGCGATCTCGGGAGCGGTTCGGACGTCGCAGACTCGGCATCGCTGTCTTTTCCTAATGAAAAGTAGCGGCCGCTGGCGATTTGTTCCACACAGGTGAGGCAGTTGTCCGCCTGGGTAAAGTGGTGGCGAATAAAGGCCCGTCCGGCCTGGGCGATCGCTATTTGTTCCTCCTGATGTTCGAGATAATACCGGCAGGCTTCGACAAGCTGCCCGGGCTCCACCATGACAAAATGCTTCCCCGGGATGAGCGGCGCAAAACCCTCGCAAGTTTCAGTCACAATGCAGCAACCGTTGGCCAGGCCGACCAGCATCCGGTGCCATTCGAAATAACGGAGCTCGGAGTAATGAATGTTGAGCAAAAGTTTTGAGCGCTGAAGCACCGCGTTCCGTTCCTCAACCGCGAGGTAACTCTTCGTTTCCTCGGTCTTGGCAAAGCCCAGCGGGACGAGCCGCAAGTGGCAATTTCGCTCGGCGAAAAAGTCGGCATTGCGCGCGAGAAATTTTTCCCTGCGCTCCGTCAGGGAAGCGAGCAGACATATATCGAGATCGCGTTCAACCGCGGGCGGGCTGCTCGTGCGTCCGAGCATCGGATGGTATCCCAGAGGGAGGTGAAAGCAGCGCAGGCCGCAGAGACGATAAGCTTCCACTCCGAGCGGATTGATATCGAGCATCGCGCGCGCGTTTGGCGCCACCATCAGGTTACTGTGAAACCAGTCGCTGTCCGGTTGCTCGGTCCCGAGGAGATAAAGTTGCCGGGTCATCTGTTTCAATTCCGGCGCGGAAAATTTTGGAGTAAGAAACAGATTGAAGAACTCGTGAGGGGTAACCACGATCTGGATGGTGTTAGTCGGGATTTCCACAAAAGGAATCCCATCCACCAAAAGTTCAGCAATGAACCCGGCCTCGCGAAATCCTGCGCAGACCAGTTGCGCAATTTCGATGATGAACAGGTTCGACTTTGAAGTCACAAAAACGTGGACCGTTGTGATCTGAACCGGCGCTGCGATTGTCGCTACATCGGCGAGACGCTCCTTGATTTCTGCCAGTTCGCCGGCTTCGCTCTTGAGAGCCGGAGGTCTTCCCGCAAAACGGTCGCGCAACCGCCCCACCAGCACGCGCTGCACGTTGGGCAGCCGGAGCTGGCCGATGAAGTCGAGGGAGAAAACCGTAATCGTCGTCGTGTAGATCGTTCGCCAATTCTTCTCCTGATCCCTCACTTGCAGTTCGAGCGTGCAACGCCCGAACGGAAGGTCTTCGATCTCGAGCAGAAACCCGCTCATCGCCGCCTCCGGCAAGTCGGGATAGGCCGCTCCGATGGCGGGTCGAGCGCGTTTGCGCCGGGCTTTGTGAACGCGCTCGCTGCGCAGCGCCCTTTTCACTATTCCGCGGAGACCGTGGATTCGCTTCCCTTGGCGATGGAAAAGCCAGCCGCTGATTTCGATTCGCCTGCTGAAACTGACGCGATCGGGTACTGCGTCGAGATGGAAGAGATACTCCGCTTCGGCGGCTGACTCCTTCGTCAAGACCGTCGCTTTCACTTCGTTCGCCATTGGAACGAAACGCGCGGCGGAAAGGCGAGGGTGAAGCCGCCCGAGAGGAGCGACAAATTTGGATTGTACGCAGGGTCCTGCCGAAGCGCGTCGCCCCAGGTGTCGTGCATGTATTTTATCTCCGCCTCAAAACGACTGTTCTTGGCCACCGTGTCCTCCAGGCCGCGGCTGGCCGATTCGGCATGGTGGAGCTCAGCGTATGGTGTGTAGACAATACGATAACCGTGCTGCCTGAGACGGAGGCAAAAGTCGACATCATTGAAGGCGACCTTGAGATGCGTTTCGTCGAACCCCCCAGCCTCCAGATAGGCACTGCGCCTAACGAGCATGCACGCCGCGGTCACGGCGGAAAGTTCCTGGACAAGAATGGCGCGGGAAAAATAGCCATGATTGGCCCGCGGTAGGCCCTTGTGCGCGTGCGCCGCCACGCCCCCGCCCCCGAGGATGACTCCAGCATGCTGAATATGGTCGTCCGGATAGAGCAGACGCGCGCCGACTGCCCCGACGTCCGGTTGCAGCGCCTGGCTTACCATCTCGTCCAGCCAATCCGGATTGATGACCGTCAGGTCGTTATTCAGCAGGGCGACAAATTCAGACTCGACCTTCCGCGCCGCGAAATTATTGAGCCGACCGAAATTGAATTCCTCTTCCCAGCGCAGCACCCGAACCCGCGGTTCGCGCGCGATGGCGTCGAGGAAGGACAACGCCGCTGGCTCCTGCGAGCCATTATCAACCAGAATGATTTCGAAATTCGGATACGTCGTCTGCCCAAGGAGACTCTCGACGCACGGCTGGAGCAGCGCGACCAGGTCGCGCGTTGGGATGATGATCGAGACGTGTGGCTTGTCGTTAGGCAAGTGATAGCGGATTCGTCGGAAATCCTCGTCGCCGGAACTGGTCACCTCTGCGGCGATCTCGCGGCGGGCAAGATGTTCTTCCACCGCCTTGATCGCAGCCGCGCGGGCGTGCGGCTTTGCGTTAATGTTGAGCGCCGCGCTCTTCTCCGACATCCGCCAGTGATAAAGCAGACGTGAGATGTGCCGAATCTGTCGTGGCTCGACTTGCTCGGCGCAGCGCAGAACGAGGTCGTAGTCCTGGGACCCCTCGAAGCCGGCGCGAAATCCGGCACTCTTGATCAACTCGGTTTTGAAAACCCCGAGGTGCGAGAAAAAATTCTGGGCCAGGAACAGCGGCCAATTCCAGTCGGGTTTGAAGTGGGCATTGCCGCGGCGCCCGGTGGTATCGAGCTTGTCTTCGTCGCTGTAGATCAGCCGCACGTCCGGATGCGCGTTGACCTCACACGCGACAAAGTAAAGCGCGCCGGGCGCTAGCACGTCATCATCGTCGAGTAGCGCGACGAAATCGCCGGTCGCAAGAGCCAGCGCATCGTTCGAGGCGGTGGCAATCCCGCCGTTCTCCGCTCGGCGCTGGACCTTGACGCGTGCATCGCATTTCGCGTAACGCGCGAGAATCCGGTCGACATGTTTGGCGGGCGAGGCGTCGTTCACCACACAAAGTTCCCAATGCGGATAAAGCTGAGCTCGCACCGACTCGATCGCGGCGCGTAGGTGGGCGGGAGAAGGATTATAGACCGGCATTACGATCGAGATCAGCGGAGTCGCCGCGAATCGCTCGATGTGGGCCCGAATCTGACTCCGGTCGGACGAGCGCAAGGTGTCGTAACGCTTGATCCAGGTCGTGTAATCACCGATCTCCCAGAGCTGCGCATCGGCAATCGGGCGCAAATTGATGAGCGGCGCGCGGATTTTTTTAGCAAAGATTTCAGTCCAACTGCCATCCGCGCGGCGCACGTCGACGGCGAGGGTAGCGCGGCCGCGCGGGGCTTCCGCGATAATCTCGAAACCGCTTTTGAAAGTCGCGGTGTTCTCTTGGTGCATCTGGGCGACGTCCGCGCGAAAGACGCCGTAACTCCCGGGAAATTCCCGCGACCCGATGCGTACCCGGATGGCTTCGATCGGTGTGTTGTCCCGACAGAAGCACCATCCTGAGAGGCGGAAGCGTCGTGGAAGTTTTGTCCAGTCGGATGGCTCATCAAACCATAAGTAGAAACCCGGATGCGGCAATTCCGCCGGCGGAGGCGACCCCGGCGGTCGAGGTTTCTCGCGATTCGCTTCGGTTTCTCCCGGGGTTGCGACTGTGGTGCGGAAGAATACGCTCCAATCGTCGTTAGGGCTGGCGCTTTCCAATTGCAGTTTGAAGCGACAACGGGGTGGATTCCTCACCTGGATCGCGAATCCGCTCGCCTCGGCATTCCGAGCATTGGGAAAAGCCGCCGCCACATCCGGGCGCGGGATAGGAAAAACTGCGAGGTGCGTCCCGTCAGGCGTGACTGCTCGGACGCCCTCGATCGGTCCGCCAGCTTCCGCAAAAACCCAGCCTTCGATCCGGACAACCTCCCCGGTGGGGATTTCGACGCGCTCGACGTGAACCCAGGATCGGGTTGTCGATACCATCATGTAGTTCTTGTCCACTCCGCTCAAGCTTGCCAAAGCAAACGGTTTGTCCAACCTCAAGCTGCAAATGGAAACACAATGGGGGAAGGATGAGTCGGGGCTATAGACTGGGTAGATTCAGCCCGCGGCGGCTCCTCATCGTTGCGCTGCTGATCGTCGCCGTCCTGCCAGCGCTAGTGATGTGGCACTGGGTATCCACCAACTGGGTTCCGCTCCCGTTTTGGGACGAATGGCATACGCCCGGGAGCCAGTTTGAATCGTGGTTCCGCGGAACGCTCACCCTCAAGGAGATGTTCTCCCAGCATAACGAGAGCAGGAATTTTTTCCCCCGGCTTCTCTATTTCGCCCTTGAGCGTTTCGGCGGCTGGGATGTGCGCAAGGAAATTCGGGTCGTGTTTTTTGGCGTTTGCGCGCTTTGTCTTCTCCTCCTGCATCTTCTTCGGCGAACGCCCGGCGCAACTCCCGTTTCCATTTTGGTTGGTTGGACGCTGATGACGTTCCTCTGCTTTGCACCGGTGCAGGTAGAGAATTTTTTATATGGCATCGAAATCGAGACTTTCTTCCCGGGATTCGCGCTGCTCGCGGTCGCGGCGATCAATCTCTCCGCATTCTCGTTTCGCTGGAAGGCGCTGGCCAATCTCGCTCTCGCCTTCGTCGCGACTTACACTTTTGCCAATGGCATGCTCGTCTGGGCGCTAGCCTGGCCGCTGCCCGCGCCTAACGAACCGGTGCCACCGCGTCGCCGACTCGGTTGGATGTTGCTCTACGCGCTCGTGGGCGCGATTTCGGTGGGCGCTTATTTCATCGACTACCATCGCCCTTCCTACCATCCGGAGTTCGCTTCGATCAGTGCGCGGTTTCTCGATCTCGCCCATTACATTGTGCTCTGGAGTGGGAATTATTTTTCCACCGGCTTCGCCTCCGCGTTTCTCCTCGGGATTATCGCTTTAACGCTGTTTTTTAGCGGCGCTGGTTTCGCGATCTGGGCGATCTGGCAACGCGGAGATTGGCGAACATTTTATCCTTGGCTGCTGCTGGGCGTATTCGCCTGTGCCACGGTCGGGCTCACGGCTCTCGGGCGGTTGGGCTTCGGCGTCGAGCAGGCGCTTGATAATCGATACCTGGCCTTCAGCCGTTTCCTTTACATCGCGCTCTTCGGGTTGTTTTTTGCCCTTTACTGCGCGCGCGTGCGCACCGCCTCGGCGGTGCGACGAACCCTCTTCCTCACGAACGCAAGTTGGGTTTTGGGCTTACTGGCGCTTTGTTGGGCGGCCTCCTACCGGAAAAATCTGGCGGTGGTGGCCGAGCATCACCAGACCCGCGCTCGTCTCCTGCGCGCCTTGGAATGGATGGAGCCGATCCCGGATAATCCCGATCTTTTGCTCATCCTTCCATTCGTCGAAATGCTCCGGAACCGGGCGCGTTTCCTCGCGGAGAAAGGAGTTCTACGGCTGCCTTTCGTGCATGACCCGCTGGCTTCCGCTGTCAAACAATCGCCTGGGCCGGCGGATAGCAGCCACGGCCGGATTGAATTAGCCGAACTGACCGCGGATGGTCACCTCGGCGTGCGAGGCTGGGCTTGGTTGCCGGAGCGAAATCGCCCGGCCGATTGCGTCGTGATCGGAGCCGAGGAGCGCTCTGGCGACTTCAAACCGATCACAGTCCTCGGAACCGGGATCGCGCGGCCGGATCTGCGCGATCAAAGGCGCGATCCACACTTTTACCGCGCTGGCTTCGCACAGACCATCAGCACCACCAATCTGCCCCAGGGAAAAGCCAGCATCAAAGGATGGGCGATCGATCTGCGCGCGCAAAAAGCGTGGCCGCTCGAGTCACCGTTGTAGACGGTTCGTTCTGCGAAGCGCAGGAGAAGCCAACTCTTCTTGGAACCAACCGCGCCCCTGCGTCGCCTGGAGAGTGGAGCGAGACTTCATCGAGGTGACACGCATCACGTTCACTTCGCAACCTGCCTCAGCTGCACACAGTCGACCAGTGCCTGCCCAGCCCGGACATCGCTGATGATAACCAAGTTATCGTTAGGCACAATCAAGTTCGCGTCGCGCAAATATTTTTCTGCTGCCTCGATCGTCGCATTAGGATCTTCCGAAAAGTCGATCCGGATCGGGAACGTTCCCCAACAAATCGCGAGCTGGCGGCAAACGTTTTCGTTCGAGGCGACGGCGAAAATCGGAGCACGCTCCGGGCGCAGGTTAGAAACATAGCGCGCCATCGTTCCATGGTGAGTGAAGACGATGATCTTCGCGCGCGCGAGTGAGTTGGCCAGATTGATGGCCGCGGCGACGGTCTTCTCGCGCGGGTCTTCGAGGAGCGCTTCCTTGCCAAAACCAGCGCCGCCGCTCCGCTCGATTCGCAGCGCAACGCGATTGAGGACGTTCACGCACTCGACCGGATAGCGGCCCGAGGTCGTTTCGCCAGTGAGCATGATTGCGTCGGCCTGCTCAAAAACGGCGTTGGCAACATCGGTGATCTCGGCTCGGGTCGGCACCGGATGATTGACCATCGACTCGAGCATCTGCGTTGCGACAATCACTGGCTTGCCAAAGCGCAGGCAGCGTTTCACGATCCGCCGCTGAATAATGGGTAATTCTTCCATCGGGCATTCGATCCCGAGATCGCCGCGTGCGATCAGGATCACGTCAGCGGCCCGGATCATGTCGTCGATCTCGCGGACCGCGCTTTGACTTTCAATTTTCGCCACGACCTGCGCGACGCTTCCCGATTTTTGCAGGACCTGCCGCAGCTCCTCGATGTCTTCCTTTTTGCGCGCGAAACTGAGCGCGACGAAATCGACGCCCAGCTCGACGCCGAGGGCCACATCGGCCAGATCCTTTTCGGTCAGAGCGGGGAGATTCACATGCACGCCGGGGAGATTGATGTGCCGGCGCGAACCGAGCGCCCCCGGGGTCAAAACCACGGTCCGAATCCGGTCGCCCCCTTTTTCCAGCACGCGCACCTGCATAAGGCCGTTATCGAGGAGAACCACGTCGCCCACCGAGACGTCGTCGGTCAAGTCGTCGTAGTTCACCGTGATCGAATTCGGTTCCGTACATTTTGCGCCTCGCACGGTGATTTCCAGAACGTCGCCGACCGCAAGCGAGAGGTCGCGCTGCAGAATGCCGGTGCGAATCGATGGCCCCTGCGTATCGAGAAGGAGGGCGACATTGCGCCCGAGCTGTTCCGCTAGAGCGCGGACTCGGGGGACGATGTCACGCACCCATTCGTGCTTCGCATGGCTCATGTTCAACCGAAACACGTCGGTGCCTGCCTCGATCATCTGCCGGATGATCTCGGAATTTTCCGAGGCTGGACCGAGAGTGCAGATGATCTTGGTCTTGCGCATCGCGTTTCAGAATTCAGTGCGGAGATTCATTTGCAAGACTGATTTGGCTGGCTCGAACCCGTCGGCTCAGGCGTGAAAATTTTGGCAACGGCGGGCGCGACGCGTTCTCGCAGACCGGTGCACGGCTTCTCAAAGAACCGAAAAAGCAGAGCGCTCAACAGAATTGCGCCGCCGATCTCGAAAACGAACAGAATGAGCGCATGGCTGAATGAGGCCCGCCAGTCTTGATATCCATATTTCATCAAGAGCTGAATGAGCGGGATGTGGACGAGGTAAAGGGCATAGGACCAGAGAGCAATCTTGCGCACCGCGAGGCTGGCCAAATTCTCATTTTCGAGTTTCCAAAGCGATGCCCACGGCAGAAGGAGGGCAAAGCCGAGCGACACGAGAGTGAAGCGAAAGGTGCGGGCAAAATAATCATCCGGTGCGAAACCGAATTGCCCGTCCCGCCATCGCCATAGCGAGCAATAGAGCGCGAAGAGCAAGAGACAACCAATCGCCGCACTGAGCCTCGGCCGTGCTTTCCAAAATTCGGGCCAGCGCAGCGAGATCCAGCCAGCGAAAACGCCGATCATGAGTCCATCGAATCGGTAGATGACGATAACTCGTTGCCATTCTGCCCAGGTGGCGTCCGGCCCGTAGGCCGAGATCATGCGGCCGATGGTCGAAAAAAGAAAAAATGTTGCCGCAACGGTCAAAAAAACAGGCGCGAAACGCCTCCGAAAACGCAGCCCGAGCCAGATGGCGGCCGGGAAGAGAAGGTAAAACCATTCCTCGATCGCGAGGCTCCACGCCTCAGGAAAAAAGACGGGATGATAGGTCGCAAAGGTGCGCAAAAAGAAGCCGTGTTCCAACACCTCCCCTAACGAGACCGGGTGGTCCTTGACCTGGAACTCGAGCAAAACATTGAGGACGACGAATAACCAGAAAAGCGGCAAGGTTCGAAACCAACGCCGGATGTAGAATACACCCACAGTGCCGGGGTTCCCCAAATCGGTATCGTAGCGGATCAAAATCCGTCCGATGAGAAACCCGCTGAGGACGAAGAAAAGTTCAACGCCGTAAAAGCCACCGTGCCCGAGCAGGCCGAACCAGGCTGGCATTTGCGGGTAAAGCAATCCGAATCCGTGAGCGAACAGGACGCTCGAAATGGCGAGAGCCCGGAGGCAATCCAGTCCGAAGACGCGTCTTTTGTCGGCGTGTGTCATCGACGGATCGTGGGGAGCGTCTTGTCGGGCCCGAAGAAGTGCAGGAAAAAGATCAAGCGTTGCATGTAAGTCGCAGGATGCCGTATCAGCGGAGCATTGCATAAGTGAAAATCAGGACCACGAACCGTCCCCCAGTTGCGCTTGCCCGATGATCGATCGGCTAGCGCCCGTCGGCGAGTGCCACGGATTGGCGCTGGCAGAGAAGGCGTCCATTTACGGTTGGCCCTTCTGACCAACGCCGCTAGTGCAATGAAATCATTAAGTTCTGAACTAGGTGGACGAGGCTATCTGCACGTTCAGGACTGGCTCAACGAGGCTCTTCGGAGGATGAGCTTCTTCTCACCAACACTGGAGTCCCGAGAGAAGCCCGTCACTTTGACATTACGCTTCAGAGAAGGGCGTGAAGAAGTAGCCTGCGGATTTCCGTCATTTCTTGGGCGCCATCATTTTGTCGCGCCGGGCTTTGAACTCCGAGCCTGGAAGCCAGGCCGGAAATTGGTCTGCCTGTGCAACTTGACAGCCGATTTCGAAGAGCAGCCTGGTATCCTCCACGGCGCCGGACAAGTCCCACGTCGGATTCACTTCGTCGGAGACCTGATGGTAATGGTGTAACGTGTAGTCGTCGCTTTTCTTCTGACCGTAATCGGCCGGCTGGCCGACATAATCTTTCGGCTTGCTTCCGATGTAGAGGGCGGGCACACCGACTTTGGCGAACTCAAAATTATCGGCCCGGAAGAAGCTCCCTTTCTCCGGTTCACTATTCGGCACAGCCGTTCGACCCGACCGAGCGGCGGCCTGCGCGAGGAGATCGTCAAGGGTTGAATTCCCGCCGCTGATGTCCTCAATGTCGCGTGTTTTACCCCACGGATTGACGCAATCGATATTAATGTCGGCCAGGGTGTGGTCGAGCGGGTAAAGCGGATGCTCGGCATAATATTTTGCGCCTAACAAATTCGCTTCCTCGGCGGTTGTGGCCATGAAAAGAAGGCTGCGCGGTGGCGCCTGCGAGAGCCTGGTAAAGGCCTGCGCGATCTCCAGAAGCGACGCTACGCCAGAGGCGTTGTCGATTGCGCCGTTGTAAATCTGATCGCCCTGCAAATGCGAGTCGCGGCCGAGGTGGTCCCAGTGGGCGCTGTAGATGATGTATTCATCTTTCCGCTTCGGATCGCTTCCTTCAAACCGGCCAACAACGTTGTGGGACTTGAAATGCTGAATTTGGTTTCGGAGAGAGAAATCCGCCTTCGCCCCTAACGAGACCGGCTTGAACTCCCTGCTCAAGGCCGCCTTTTTCAGCTCATCGTAATTCTGGCCGGCCGCAGCAAAAAGCTTTTTCGCTGTATCGAGCGTGATCCAAGAGCGAACTCCGACCGTTCCCATGTTTTTGTCCGGCGCATCAATAACGAAATTCTGTTTCGCGTTGCTATTTTCGACCACCGACCAGGGGTAGGCGGCCGGAATCGTTTCATGCACAATGACCGCGGCGGCCGCGCCTTTCTCGGCCGCAATCTCGTACTTGTAGCTCCAGCGGCCGTAGTAGGTCATCGCTTTACCCTTGAACATTTTGTCGTCGAGCTTTGACGGACCCTTCGGGTCGGGCAGCGGCGGGTCGTTGATCAGAAAAATTAGCGTCTTCCCCTTAACGTCGAGGCCTTTGAAATCGTCCCAGCCGTACTCCGGGGCGACCACGCCGTAGCCGACGAAGACAACGTCGGAATCTTTCACTTCGACCTCCGGAGTGATCCGCTGCGTAAAGGCAACAAACTCGCTAGGCGAGTGCAGCTCCATCCGTTTATCGCCGACCGCGAACGCGGCGGCAGGGGTGCCAAGGATGCCAGCGAGCGGAACCTCCTGCGTGTAGATGCCATTGGGGTTGCCAGGTTTCAGGCCGAGCTTCTTGAACTGCTCAGAGATGTATTGGACGGATTGTTCTTCGCCCTTCGAACCGGGGGCGCGTCCCTCGAATCCGTCGGAGCCGAGAACTTTGATGTGTTCGAGGAGACCATCCCGATCGATCGCGTCTTCCGCCTGCCTCGGTGGTTCGAGCGGTGTGTCGGCTGCAACGAATGAGATTGTCGAAAGTGCGAGCGAGAGATGGATGAACCGTTTCATGCGAGACATGCAACCTACCGCGAAAACGCCGAAGTTCAGGTCGATCTCGTCATCCCGATCTCCCTCGAGACGGAGTTCCATTCCGTAAGTTTGTTCAATTTGGTGGCAAAAGTTACAACTCCGTAACTTATCCGAGCCTTGCGCGACTCCCTGAACCTCGCAATCGTCCGCGTATAACTTCATCACAACCATGAGAAAGTTAAGCTTCATCACCGTGGGCATTGCGACAATTTTGTTTGCCTGCGCTCTACTCTTTCCGGACGCTCGCACACTCATCGCCGCGGGTGTAGCGCGCAAACAACTGGGACCTGCCTTTACCTATCAGGTCATGAAAACAAGTTCGGAGGCGCCGCTAGCGTTGCGTTTGTTTACGACGGCGGTAAAGACAGACTCCAAGGGCAAAGTCATCACCGGACCCACAAGCGACCCGGTGAAAAACATCATCGGCCCGGAGTCGGCAGGCGAACGTGGTGGCATTACTCGGTACACTAAGGTCATGTTTGGTGCCGGTTACATCGATGGTCGCCCGGATCCTGGCACCAGGATCGATCCTAATAACCCAGTGGTGAAGAGCGGCAACCAACTCTGGCCTAATCGCCCTCAGCCATTCCGCAGTCAGCCGCGTTCCTTGGCGCTTACGCCGGATGGGAAGAAACTTTACGTCTCTTTGCCTGGCCGGGAAGGTTACCACG
>Ga0268266_10001518_pt1 | contig 27210 bp, 22 predicted proteins | sample KBSS13metaG_FD_190356 | JGI IMG/M metagenome (GOLD analysis project Ga0268266, IMG submission 190356) | Switchgrass rhizosphere microbial communities from Kellogg Biological Station, Michigan, USA - KBS S1-3 metaG (SPAdes) (version 2) | ecosystem: Host-associated > Plants > Roots > Rhizosphere... | reverse complement strand
TCATCGCGCCAAAGACGCGCGAACAAAAATCCTCGGCATCATGGCCGAAGCGATCGACAAGCCGCGTGAATCGCTCAGCAAGTACGCGCCGCGCATCGAGACGATCAAAATCAATCCCGAGAAGATTGGCGCCCTTATCGGGCCGGGCGGTAAAACGATCAAGGGCATCGTGGCTGAGACCGGCGCGGAGATTAATATCGAAGACGACGGCTCGGTTCACATCTATGCGACGAGCGGCGAGAGCATGGCCCGCGCGAAGGAGATCATCGGCGGCATGACGAAGGAAATTGAGGTCGGCCAGACCTATCACGGCCGCGTTGTGTCGATCAAAGAATTCGGCGCTTTCGTGGAAGTGTTCCCGGGCAAAGACGGCCTCGTCCACATTTCCGAGCTGGCTGATTTCCGAGTGAATCGGACTGAAGATGTCGCGAAGATTGGCGAGATGATCTGGGTGAAATGCATTGGCATCGACGACAAGGGGCGAGTGAAGCTCTCGCGCAAAGCGGCCCTCAAGGAGCGCGGCGAAATCGAGACTGGCGCACCAGTGAGCGGCGATGTGGAGCGAGTCGACGGCGGCGAGCGACAGGCCGATCGAGGCGACCGGGGTCGTCGAGGCGATCGTGGCGATCAGCGCGGTGGACGCGGGGGTCGCGGCCGCGAGCGGCGACATGATGAGGCGCGTCCGATGGGCGAGTCAGGGTCCGCCCCCGCTCCGCAATCACACCCCGAAGACTACGAGCCTTCGCGCTAGCGAGGGCCGTTCGCTCAACGAAACAACTTTCGCTCGCTCGCGTCGCCAAGATGCGGGATAGACGAATCGTGCCAGGATGGTTTCGTTGCGGTTGGACGCTCGGCGTAATTTTCCTCGGCGCGCCGTTTCCTCAAGTATCGAGGGCGGCCGTGCCGATCGAGATCGGTGGCGGCAGGATTGAGATCGTTTTTTCGGAGGACGATTCTGATTTCCCGAGGGCTCTGACGCGGGAGTGGGTGGCGACCGCCGCTGGCGCGGTCACGAAATACTATGGGCGTTTTCCCGTCCCTCACGTTTTCGTGCGGATTCGCGCGGTCGAGGGTAATCGGATCGATTCTGGAAAAACATTTGGCACGCGCAATGGCGGAGTGATCACGGTCTCGGTCGGTCGCTCGACCACCGGAGCGCGCTTCAATTCCGACTGGCTCATGACCCACGAGATGGTGCATCTAGCGTTTCCGAGTGTGCCGGATGAGCATCACTGGATCGAAGAGGGATTGGCGACGTACGTCGAACCGATCGCCCGGGTGCAGGCGGGCAATTTGCAGGTGCGACAGGTTTGGTCCGACCTCGTGCGCGATCTGCCACAGGGACTGCCCGAGACGGGCGACCGTGGACTCGATTTCACTCATACCTGGGGCAGGACCTACTGGGGCGGCGCGCTCTTCTGTTTGCTCGCCGACGTGGAAATCCATCGGAGGACAGCCAATGCCAAAGGCTTGAAAGATGCATTGCGCGGAATCCTCGAGGCGGGCGGCACCATTTCTTCCGATTGGAATCTGGAGCGCGCATTGCGGATCGGCGATGACGCGACCGGCGTATCAGTCTTGCAGGAGCTTTACACTCAGATGCGGAGCGCACCGCATTCGGTGGATCTCGATCAGCTTTGGCGCAAACTCGGCATCGAACGTCAGGGCGTAACCGTCATCCTGCACGACGATGCGCCTCTCGCTGACGTCCGCAACTCAATTATTCCGGAATGATGGTTTTTTGCTCTGCGATGAATCCGACCACCCTATGACAGACGAATCATTCGCCAACCACGTTAGTCTGACCGCGTTATCTGGTTCCCGGGAATAATCCACTCATGATCCTCTCCCATTCGGACATGTCGCTTACCCAGCCCGGCAGTTCGGTCCGCCCCCGTCGATTTTATCCGCACCGGCCTCGAATAATTCGGGGAATCTCCGGGCTCGGGTAAGAAAACAAACAAAAGGAACAAACATGAAATCGAAGTCAATCCTCGCCGGCGCTGCAATCGCCGGTTTAATGAGCGGATCGTTCGCCGTCCAGGCGCATGCCGCCAACGTCACTAACAAGGCCGGCGTCTCTCTCAAGCAGATGAGCGATGAGACCAAGGACGTTCACTCCTGCAAAGGACAGAACTCCTGTAAGGGCAAGGGCGGTTGCAAGACCGGCGACAACGGCTGCAAAGGGCAGAATTCCTGCAAAGGAAAAGGCGGCTGTGCGACCGACGGCAGCCATCCGGCCCCGAGCCCCTCAAACTAAGGCGAAAACGTTCGCGCATGTTTGCGCGAGTTGCGGGAGAGCCGGAGTCCTAGCCTCCGCTTCTCCTTCTCTTTGAGATCATGCCCGCCAATTCATTTAACAATTTCAACGACTACGGCATCGGAATCGGTCTGCGCGTGCCGCATTACCGCCACATCCTGGAAAAGAAGCCGGTCGTCGACTGGTTTGAGATCATTTCGGAAAATTTCATGGTTGATGGCGGGCGTCCGCTCGAAGTACTCGACCAGATTCTCGAGCAGTACCGCGTCGTGCAGCACGGCGTGGCGATGTATTTCGGCTCAGCCGACCGACTCAGTCGCGAGCACTTGAAGAAAATAAAGCGACTCGTCAGGCGGACGAATACGCCCTGGCTGAGCGATCATCTTTGCTGGGGGAGCGTGGATGGACGCTACACGCATGATCTGCTCCCCATGCCTTACACATTCGCCGCCGCTAAGGCCACCGCCGCCAACATTCGCGAGGCGAGCGATTTTCTCGAGGTGCCGATTTGCGTCGAGAATGTGAGCAGCTACGCGGAATTTCACGCCTCGGAAATGACGGAATGGGAATTTCTCGCCGAAGTGGTCGAGCGAGCCGACTGCGGGATTCTGCTCGACGTGAACAACATTTATGTCTCCTCGAAAAACCACAATTTCGATCCCTACGAATACCTGAACAATGTCCCGCCTCATCGGGTCGGACAGATTCACATCGCGGGGCATTCGAAGTTTGAGAAATACATTCTCGACACGCACGATCATCCGGTGCTCGATCCAGTTTGGCAGCTCTACGCGCACGCGATCAAGCGAGTCGGGCGCACTGCGACCCTCCTCGAGTGGGACGATCACATCCCAAGCTTCGACGAAGTCCACCAGGAGGCGCTAAAGGCGAATCAGTTTGTCGAAAGACAATTCGAAACCGCAGCGACCTAACGGAGCTCGCAAGCATCGTGTGGCGGCGGTCTATAACCGCCGCAAGCGATCAGACCGACGAAAAGCAGCACCAAAGCGCAGAACGCCGGCGCTCATCGAGCGCCGCTACGATGTTGGTTCGCGGGCGCAGTTGAAGAAGCTGCAAAGGTTGATGGCCTCGGCCATCTTTCGCCCGCTCAACTCGCGCGACGGGATGCAAACGCGCTGGACCGACGGAAGCACGACGCGCGCCGTTGCCGCCCAGTTCATCAAGCCTAACGATCGGCTCAGCTCCTTCGAGCGGCTCGAGATCTATAACCGCGTTTACTGGTTCCGCGTCCTCGATTGTCTCTACGACGACTACCCCGGGCTGCGCGCGATCCTAGGTGAACGCAAATTCCTGAAACTCGCCACCGCCTATCTGGCCAAATATCCTTCCGCCTCTTTCACCCTTCGCAACCTCGGACAGCGGCTGGAGAAATTCCTTCGCGAGGAACCGCAATGGATCGTGCCTAACGAAGAGTTGGCACTCGACATGGCCCGCTTCGAATGGGCGCAGGTGGTAGCGTTTGATGATGCCGCCCAGCCGAAAGTCACGACCGACGATGTGCTCGATACGGTGCCTTCTAAACTGCGGCTTGGACTGCAGCCGTATCTCTCACTCCTCGAATTGACCTACGCGGTGGACAAGTTCCTCCTCGCGGTAAAAAAGCGCGAAGGTGCTGTCCTGCGGGACGAAGCGAGCAACACCTTCGAGGCGATGCCGCAAACCACCCGGCGCAAACGTCTGGTCCGCCGGCCGAAACGGGAGCGTGTCTACCTTGTCGTCCATCGCTACGACAACATGCTTTACTACAAGCGGCTCGATCCTGAGGCCTTTGCCATTTTGCAGGGATTGCAGAAAGGCAGGACCGTGGAAAAAGCCTGCGTTGCGGCACTCGCGAAAACGACCCGAACCGACATCGACTGGACCCGGCAAATTCAGGAATGGTTTCACGACTGGTCTGCCCTCGGCTGGTTTTGCCGGTCGAAAAAATGAGCGCGCTGGTGGAAAAATTCTACCGCTGGTTGATCGCGCTCGGAAGCGCCTTGCGGTCGCCCCTCCTCCTCGCTGTTCGACTTTTTTGGGGCTGGCAATTTTTTCTCACCGGCAAAGGTAAGCTGATGGATCTGGCGAAAACCACGCAATTCTTCGACAGCCTAGGAATTCCCTTCCCTCACGCCCAGGCCGTCCTGGCCGGCAGCCTGGAATGCTTCGGCGGATTGCTTCTGCTCATCGGTTTGGCTACGCGGCTGATTTCCGTTCCGCTCATGATTCTGCTTACTGTCGCGTATCTCACCGCCGACATCGATCGCGTTCGCGCCATCTTCGGTGATCCGGACAAATTCGTCACGGCAGACGAATTTCTCTTTCTCTTTACGGTCGTGATCATCTTCGTTTTTGGGCCGGGCGCGTTTTCGCTCGATGCGCTCATCGGCAAATATTTCGAACGCCAGGCGGAGAAGGGGAGCCAACGGATTCGCTCCTGAATGCGGCAGATTCTTGCCGTCCAACTCTTTTTCGGGATGACGTTCCGAGCCGGTAGAAGTTCCAAAGTGGCGGTTGCACTCATCCTGGCGTTGTCGTTAGGCGAGATGGCGTCGCTTACTTTGGCGAGCACTCCTCAGCCGGCAACGATCCACTGGCAACACTGGTCGGATTCAGACCAGCTCCCCTCGGGGGTTGTAGTCCGAAAACGCCGTTCTGCTTGAGCGCGCGCAACAAAAGAAAATTCTGCATTCTTTTGCCAAAATTCTTTTGCCAAGCAAACGACCATTTATAGAATTGGCCACTCGCGTACCGCAAAGGGAGCCTATCAAAACCCGTTTTTCAGTTCTGAAGCCGCCACTACCTTTCATTTCAGCTCGCGCTTTTACCGCTTGGCGACCACTCACGTGCCGGTTTAGTCTCCGCTGATTTCGTTATGGCGAATTTTTTTCCGCGCTGGACCAACTGGCTCCCACTAAAGATCATGATCTGCGGCATCGTGATCGTGACGGCGCTGGTTGGCGCGACCTGGTATTACGACACGCCGAAATACACGCGTGTTGGATACATGCCGACCCAGCCGGTGCCTTTCCCGCACGACCTGCACGTCACGCAGTTGGGAATGGATTGCCGGTATTGCCACAACGCCGTCGAGGTCGCCGCGCACTCGAACGTTCCCGACACCCAAGTCTGCATGAACTGCCACACGCAGGTGCAAAAGGAGAATCCGAAACTTGAGCCGGTGCGATCGAGTTGGACGACCGGCCAGCCAGTGCCGTGGGTGCAGATTCATCGCACGCCGGACTACGTTTATTACAATCACTCCGCCCATGTGAATCGCGGGATCAGTCGCTACAGCTGTCACGGCGAGGTTAATCACATGCCGGTGGTCTACGATGCCAAACCTCTCAGCATGGCCTGGTGCCTCGAATGCCATCGCGCTCCGGAGAAATTTCTGCGGCCGGAAGATCAGATCACCAACCTGAATTGGAAACCGGCGGACGTGGTTCCGGCGGCATTTGTCGCGAAATATGGGAAACCCGCCGGGGTGAACGAAGATTGGTCGACAAAGAAACATCTCACCCAGGAAGAGATCGGCCTGACGTTGAAGCAGCGGTGGAGTGTGAACCCGCCGACAAATTGCCAGGGGTGCCACCGATGAAACGTGTCTTACAACATCCGGCTCCGTCGCAAACCGGGAAACAATACTGGCGCAGTCTCGGCGAGTTGAGCGACACGCCGGAATTTCGCGATTGGTTGGAACGGGAGTTTCCCGCAGGTGCGGCCGAGTTGACCGGCGACGAAGTGTCGCGCCGCAGCTTCCTCAAGTTGATGGGTGCCTCGATGGCACTCGCCGGTTTCGGGTTGAATAGCTGTCGCAAACCCGAGATGCACTTGGTGCCCTTTACGAAAAGTGCGGAATGGGTCATTCCGGGGAAACCGCTTTATTACGCAACCGCGATGCCGCGACGTTACGGTGCGATGCCGCTGGTCGTTTCAACGGTAGACGGTCGGCCGATCAAGATCGAAGGCAACCCGCTCCAGCCCGATAGTGAAGGGGCGACAGATGCCTTCGCTCAAGCGTCCCTCCTAGATCTTTACGATCCTTCGCGCTCAAGACGGTTTGTGCAGAAGAACAAGCTGTCCGATCGCGCGGCGTTTGAAAAATACGTGACCGAGTTGCGGCCGAAGATGGCGGCCAACGGGGGGGCCGGCCTCGCCTTTCTCGTTGAGGAAACGCACTCGCCAACGCGCGACCGACTGCGCAGCGAGCTCGAGAAACAGTTTCCGCGCATGCGCTGGTGCGTTTTCGATCCGCTCCTGAGTGAGGCGCAGCGTTTTTCGACCCAGATCAGTTTTGGCGATAACACGCGACTCATTCCGCAATTCGACAAGGCTGACATTATTTTTTCGCTCGACAGCGACTTCCTGAATTGCGGCGAAGGTGACCTCGCTTCGATTCGCGGCTTCACTTCACGGCGACGCGTGCGTGAGGCCAAGGATTCGATGAATCGACTTTACGTCGTCGAGAATCACTACACGCTGACCGGCGCAATGGCTGATCACCGTTTGCGTTTCCCAGCGAGCCAGATCGGGGCGATCACCCATGCACTGGCGAGCAAAATCGCCGTCGCGACCAAGGATCCGGACCTCGCTTCCGTTCTCATTACATTAAAGGCGCCGACTAAGACCCAGAAATACGACACTCGCTGGCTTGATGAAGCGGCCAAGGATCTGATTTCGAAGCCCGGCGCCAGCCTGATTGTCGCTGGCCCGCATCAGCCGGTTGTCGTTCAGCTCATGGTTTACGCGATGAACGCCGCGCTGAAAAATCTCGGGACAACGTTGCTCCTACGCTCTTTGCCGCCGAGCAAGCGGACGAGCAGCATTCTGCAATTGGCGAGCGATATCGACGCCGGAAGGGTTCAACAGCTCTTCATCTTCGGCGGCGATCCCGTCTACAACGCACCACGTTCGATTACTCTGGATCGCAAAACCAAGCTTGCGCTCGACTGGCCCGACCTGCAAAAGCGAGTGCCCGATGTCGTTAGGCTGGGTCACTACGAGGATGCGACCTCGGCTTTGAGCCAATGGCATATCCCAGCCGCGCACTATCTCGAAACGTGGGGCGACGGCTTGACTCCACGCAGCTCCTACGTGCCGATTCAGCCGATGATTCTGCCCCTCTTCGGCGGAATGTCGGAACTCGATTTGCTGCAAATGCTCCTTGGACAGCCGAAGATGGAAGGGCCGCAACTGGTGCAGGAGACTTTCCGTCAGACGGCGCCGCCGGGCGACTTCGACGCGGCTTGGAACAAGTTTTTGCACGACGGCTTCGCCGCGCACCTCACGCCGAAAGACCAACCGCCCAAGTTCAATGGCAATACCGCCGGCGGCGTCGCGCACACACTCTGGACCAACGGGGCGACCGTGCCGACGAAAGATTCGCCGGAGATCGTGCTCATCGGCAGTTATTCGATGGATGACGGCCGTTACATCAATAACGGCTGGCTTCAGGAAATGCCCGACCCGATCACGAAACTGACCTGGGACAATGCGGCGATGATGAGCCCGGCCTTTGCCAAGCACATCGGAGTTAAGGATGGCGATCTTGTGGAAGTGACGATCACCGAGCCGACGCCGAAGCCGCCGCCGCCAGCTAAAGGCAAGCCGCCCGCTCCGACTCCGCCGCCGAGGAAACCGATCCAGCGCCAGCTCGTCATAGCGGCGTTGATCGCCCCCGGTCACGTGGACAACTCGGTCACGATTCCGTTAGGCTACGGTCGCAAACACACTGGTCCAGTTGGGAATGAAGCGGGCTTCAATGGCTATCTGCTCCGCACCAGCTCCAATCCGCATTTCATCGTTGCAGACGGTAGGGGAGTTGAGAGCGTGTCGGTGAAAAAAGTCCCCGGAGAGTACGCGCTTTCCACAACCCAGGAACATTTTTCGATTGAAGGCCGAGGACTCGTGAGGGAAGCGACGCTCGAGCACTATCGGGAAGACGAAGAATTCGTGAAGAAGATCGCGGGCGACGAAGAATTGCCCAAACAGTTGCCCTCGCTCTACAAACACCCGCCGCTGACCGCGCCACAGCAATGGGGCATGACGGTTGACCTCAACATTTGCACCGGTTGCAGCGCCTGTGTCCTCGCCTGCCAGGCGGAAAACAACATTCCGATTGTCGGCAAATTGCAGGTCGCCCATGGCCGTGTCATGCACTGGATCAGGATTGATCGCTACTACGCCAGCGCCAAACCCTTTAACCAGGATCACGGTCAGTGGCCGGAAGATCCCGAACTCGTGCACCAACCGATGATGTGTCAGCACTGTGAAAACGCGCCGTGCGAGACCGTGTGTCCGGTCAACGCCACGATTCATAGCGAGGCGGGCCTCAACGTGATGGTTTACAACCGCTGCATCGGGACGCGGTATTGTGCGAATAACTGCCCGTTTAAGGTGCGGCGCTTCAATTATTTCGATTACAACCAGCGGCCGGTCGGCAAGAAGAAGATCGGCGGCGTCTCGGTTTATCAGGAATATCTCGGACCGCTGACGGAAAAAACGACCGCCGACACGATTAAGTTGCAGAAAAACCCGAACGTGACCGTACGGATGCGCGGCGTGATGGAAAAGTGCACGTTTTGTGTGCAACGGATCGAGGAGGCGAAGATCGCGGCTAACGTGCGGGCCGGCGCTTCCGACAAGACGATGATTCCGCGCGACTCGTTTACGACCGCCTGCGCGCAGGCCTGCCCGACCGAGGCGATTGTTTTTGGTGATATCGCCGATCCCGAGGCGCGAGTGTCAAAAATCAAGGCGCAGAATCGCAATTATCGACTGCTCGATTACTTGAACGTTGAAGCGCGGACAAGTTATCTGGCGCGGATTCGTAATCCGAACCCGAAGATGCCGGACGCAGGAGCGATAGCGATCGCGAGTTTGGGTCATGGACACCAAGACGGGGAGAAACAGGGCGGCCGCGCCAAGAAGGAACATCACGAGGGCACGCCGCAAACGGAGGCCAAGCCATGACGGCATGGCGCGTTTTTTAGATGGACGGCTCAGCCACAGCACCTGAAGTGATCAGAGGCGAAGCCTCGACGGCGGTGACGCAACCGCTGGCCCGCGTCCCGCTCGTCCTGAACAAGCGCAATTTCGATTGGGTGACCAATCGCATTTCCGGTGCCGTCGAGAATCCAACTCCACGCTGGTGGTGGGTCGCCTTTGCCATTACCTCGGCGATCGCCGTCTGGGGTTTGACTTGCATCGGGTACCAAATCTCGACCGGCGTCGGCGTTTGGGGATTGAATTCGCCGGTCGGCTGGGCTTGGGACATCACCAACTTCGTTTTCTGGATCGGTATCGGTCATGCTGGCACCCTCATTTCGGCGATCCTGTTTTTGCTTCGCCAAAAGTGGCGTACTTCAATCAATCGCTCGGCGGAAGCGATGACCCTCTTTGCCGTCATTTGCGCCGCGATTTTCCCCGGTATTCATGTCGGGCGCGTCTGGATGGCGTGGTTCCTCGCCCCGGTGCCGACGCAGTATGCGATCTGGCCTAACTTTCGCAGCCCGCTCCTTTGGGACGTCTTTGCAGTCTCGACCTATTTTACGGTCTCGGTCCTCTTTTGGTACACCGGATTGGTTCCCGACCTTGCTACGTTGCGCGATCGCGCGACCTCAAAGATCAAGAAGTTTTTCTACGGGATTTTCGCGCTTGGCTGGCGCGGCTCGAACCGCCACTGGCGGCACTACGAGATGGCGTATTTGCTCCTCGCCGGTCTCTCCACACCGCTCGTCCTGTCGGTGCACAGTGTCGTTTCCTTCGACTTTGCCACCTCGGTCATCCCGACTTGGCACACGACGATCTTTCCGCCCTACTTCGTTGCCGGTGCCATCTTCGGCGGCTTCGCCATGGTGCTCACGCTCATGATCCCAGCGCGTGCCATTTTCAAACTGCAGGACATCATCACGCCGCAGCACATCGACAAAATGGCGAAGATCATTCTGCTCACTGGTTCGATCGTTTCCTATGCCTACTTGATGGAATTTTTCATCGCCTGGTACAGCGGCAACGAATACGAAAAATACGCGTTCTATAACCGCATCTTCGGTCCCTACTGGTGGTACTGGTGGGTCGGCATGCTCTTTTGCAATGCGCTTTCGCCGCAGCTCTTTTGGTTCAAGTGGTGCCGGCACAACATCTTTGTCGTTTACTTCGTCTGCATGTGCGTCAACGCCGGCATGTGGTTCGAACGTTTCATCATCATCGTCGGTGGTTTGCACCGCGATTTTCTTCCTTCCTCATGGGGCTTCTTCACGCCGACCTGGGTCGACATCTGGACTTTCGTCGGTACCTTCGGAATCTTTCTCTCGCTCTTCCTGCTTTTTATCCGTTTCGCGCCCATGATCGCGATGTCGGAAGTTAAGATCGTCTTGCCGGAAGCGGATCCGCATCACGCCACACCGGAAGAGCATCATGTGGTCGCGGCCGGCGGAAAGGAGCGTACATGATCACACCGAGCGGCAATCGCGTTTATGGCATGGCAGCTGAGTATCCAAGCGCCGCAGCTCTTTACGAAGCAGCGAAGCAAGTGCGCGATGCGGGCTATAAGCGTTGGGATGTCCACTCGCCGTTTCCGGTTCATGGCATGGATGACGCGATGGGCCTCGGCAAATCGTGGTTGAGTGCGGTGGTGCTCTGCGGCGGCGTCACCGGACTTCTCACGGCCTGCGTCCTCACCTTCGGGCCATCGTCGTTTCTTTATCCATTAATCGTGCATGGGAAGCCGTATAACTTTTGGACGGTGCCCGCGTTCTTTCCCATCATGTTTGAGCTCACGGTTCTTTTTTCGGCCTTCGCGGCGTTTTTCGCCTGGCAGGGGATGAACCTTCTCCCGCGCTGGAACCATCCGATGTTTAACTGGGAGCGGTTCAAGCGGGTGACGAACGACGGCTTTTTTCTCGTGCTCGAAGCGCGCGATCCGCGATTTAACGAGAACGACGCCCTCGCCCTCCTCGAACAAACCGGGGGCCAGCACATCACGGTGGTGCACGAGGAATAACCATGCTGCGCGCTTTCTTCCTCATTTTTGCCCTGATCACGATCGCCTGGCTTGCGGTCTTCGGTTTCCGTGGGCAGAAGAGCGGCAAGCCTGAGATTGAAATTTTTCCCGACATGGTGCGACAACCGAAGGTGCGGGCGCAGTCCGAGTCGAATTTCTTTCCTGATCAGCGCGGCGCCCGCCAACCGGTCGATGGTACGGTGCCGATTGGTTATGAGATGCCACTGCCGGAGGACGAAGGCACGGCGGTCGATCAGCAAGGCGAAATGGCGATGCAACCGCATCTCGGTTTTACTGAAGGGACCGACTACTTTAATACCGGCAAAATGGGCGCGAACTGGGGCACCGGAATTCCGCTCGAAGTGACGCCGGCACTGATGCAACGCGGCGAACAGCGCTTCAATATCAACTGCGCGGTCTGTCACGGCCCGCTGGCGGCCGGTGACGGGATCGTGAAACAATACGGCTTGGCGACCGTCGTCTCGCTGCAGGACGATCGCCTCCGCAACATGGCGGACGGCGAAATTTTCAACACCATCACGCACGGCAAAAATACCATGATGGCCTATGGACCGCGTGTCACAGTGCACGATCGTTGGGCGATCATCTGTTACCTGCGCGCGCTGCAACGGAGCCAGCACGCCAGCGCGGCCGATGTGCCGCCGGAGCATCAGGCGGATTTGGAGAAAAAAGCGGAGCCCGCAAAGGCCGCGGAACCGGAGAAGAAATGAGCGACCGATCCCACGTCCTGCCCGCGCCTGAGGGCGAATTTTTTGAAAACAGCCGCTTCGCCGGATTGTCACTCCTTTGTGGGTTGATCGGCATCGTGGGAGTCCTCCTCAGCGTTATCGGCGCGTTTAGATCGCCGGTGCAATTCAGCTATTCCTGGCTTTTCGCTTTCATCTTTTTCTTCACTCTCTGTATCGGATGTTTCTTCTGGACCATCGTACACCACGTCGTTGATGCGGAATGGTCAGTTGTGGTTAGGCGACAGCTCGAGAACATCGCCCTCCTTCTTCCACTACTGGGCGTCCTCTTTTTGCCGATTTGGTGGCTGAGAAAATATCTCTACCGTTGGATGGATTTGCCACCTGGGGTCGATCCGGTGCTGGACGCCAAGCATGGCTATCTTAACTGGCAGTTCTTCCTCTTCCGCACCGTCTTCTTTTTTGTCGCACTAACGATCGTCGCCTACCTGCTCCGGCGTTTTTCCGTCCGCCAGGATCGCGACGGCAATCCGCAGTTCACAATCTGGATGCGAAAGGCGTCCTTCGTTGGTCTCCCGCTTTTCGCGCTTTGTCTGACTTTTGGGGCTTTCGATTGGTTGATGAGCCTTAACTGGCACTGGTTCTCGACCATGTGGGGCCCATACGTCTTTGCCGGGACCGCGGGCAGTTCGATGGCGCTCTTGGTTCTGGTGACGGCGGCGCTGCAGCGCGCCGGTTATCTACAAGGCGTGGTCACGATCGAGCATTACCACATCATGGGGAAATGGCTTCTCGCCTTCACTGTTTTCTGGGCCTATATCGGCTTCAGCCAATACATGCTTTATTGGTATGCCAACATCCCCGAGGAGACGCAGTACTTCATCGTGCGAAATACTGAATCCTGGAATGTGCTCTCCTGGTTCCTGGTCATCTTCCGCTTCTTCGTGCCGTTCGCTCTCCTACTCCCGCGGGCGACAAAAACGAATCGTACCTGGCTCTGCTCCATCGCAGGCTGGATCATCTGTATGCAGTTGCTCGACATGTATATCATCGTCCTGCCCGCGCTCCACGGCACCGGCGTTCACCTTAGCATTCTCGATTTTCTACCGTTGATCACAATCGGCGCCATACTGGCTTTTTTCTACCTGCGGATTGTCGGTAAGACGTCCCTCTTTCCGGTGCGTGATCCGCGTCTCATCGAATCGCTCCGCCTGACCAACTAGCCGTGCCTAACGACGACGAAACACTGGCTCATCCCGAGCAGCCGCGCTTCCTGCTTTCGGCCTGGTTGTGGGCGGTGGTCCTTTTTGTTTTTTTTGGCGCCATCGTCGCGATTACTTTCGGTACGATGCAGCGTGGCTCGTCTTACGAAGAGCAACGAGCGAAAGCGCGCGCAGAGAAGCTCACGACTGCGGAGGAAGAATGGAACAAGACCTCGACCAGCTATGGGTGGGTCGATAAGGAGAAAGGTGTCGCCCGCATCCCGATCCAGCGCGCGATGGAGCTGGAACTCGCCGATCTGCAATCAAAAAAGCCCGCGCCCGCCGGTCCGATCGCGACTCCGGCACCTGCCGAGGCGCCGGCGCCATCCACTGGCGTGCCACAACCGGCAACTTCGCCAAACCCGGCGTCCGCGCCACCGGTTGCCGCGCCGAATTCTCAACCCGAAGGTTCGCCGGCGGTGACCCCGCCACAACGACCGCTTGACACCCCTCCGCCTTTGGGCGGGAAAAAGGCGGCGCCAACCTCGCCGAGTCCACCAAGAGGGTAACCAATGAGCTTGACCGAGTTTTTTGCCAAACTGAAGCGTTACAACCAGAACGCGACCGTCATCTTCGATGATGAGGAGCCGATCGGTCGAGCGACGGACCTGGTCATGCCGCGAAAGCGTTGGTTTCGAGGTCCAGCCTCGCCTGACCCCAGGGGCGAAAGAACTTCGCCGCTGACGCATTCCGCAGCCGTATCCAAACTTTCATGAGCATGCCCGCCGAATTAACTCAGGAGCCCTTAGGCGATGTGGAAGTCACGACGAGCGACGTCGAACGTGTCGAGCGGGCGCTGATTGATGCCTCGACGCGGCTCCCGGTGCTCGTTTTCTATACGTCAGCGATCGCCTGGTTGCTGCTTGCGACGCTTCTCGGGATTCTGGCTTCGTTCAAGATGCATTCGCCCGATTTTCTATCCGGCCCGCCGTTCCTCACGTGGGGCCGTATTCGTCCGGCGCATCTAAATGCTTTGATTTACGGTTGGGGTTCGATGGCCGGGATGGGCACAGCCATCTGGCTCATGGCCCGGCTCTGTCGCACAACCTTACGGCATCCGCTTCTCCTCATCGCCGGAGGGGCCTTTTGGAACCTCGGGGTCTTGATGGGAATCGGCGCGATTGTCGCCGGCAACACCACGGGCTACGAATGGTTGGAGTTTCCCGGTTTCTCCGCCTTCACGCTGTTCATAGCTTACCTGCTCATCATGACCTGGGCCTTGATCATGTTTCGCTACCGGCGGCGTGGCCATGTTTACATCACGCAGTGGTATTTATTGGGCGCGTTCCTCTGGTTCCCGTGGCTCTACGCCGCCACGCAAATAATGCTTTTTATTTTTCCCGTGCAGGGTGTGATGCAGGCTGCGGTTAACTGGTGGTTTGCCAACAACCTGCTCTTTCTCTGGTTCGGCTCGATCGGCCTCGGCACGGCCTATTACATGATCCCTAAAGTGATCGGACGTCCGGTTCACAGCTACTACCTGGCTGCAATCGGCTTCTGGAGCTTCGCCCTCTTCTCGAGTTGGACTGGGATGCAACGCCTGATCGACGGTCCCTTCCCGGCCTGGATGATCACTGCGAGCATCGCCGCTGCCATTCTCACGATCATTCCAGTCGCCACCGTCGGGCTCAATCATCACATGACAATGCGCAACCACTTTCCGCTGATGCGATACAGCCCGACGCTGCGCTTCACGGTTTTTGGCGCGATTGCCTACACCGCCTTTAGCATCGTCGGCGTCCTCATCTCCCTTCGCTCAATGGCGCGGATCGTCCACTTCACCGAAGCAAGCATGGGTTACACCTACATGGGACTCTATGCGTTTTTCACGATGGTGACGTTCGGCTCAATGTATTACATCGTGCCGCGTCTCGTTGGCCGTGAATGGCGTTATGCTTCGCTGATCAAGCTGCATTTTTGGGCATCCGCCTACGGTATCGGTTTGATGGTGCTGCTGCTGCTAGTGGGCGGTTTCGTACAAGGGCTCAACCTGAACGATCCGACACTCGCTTTCAGTGAAACCACGCAGACCATCCTGCCTTATCTTCGCGGTTGCACACTGTCCTGGATCCTATTGATCGTCTCGCACTGCGTTTTTGCCTTCCACTTTGGTTTGATGCTCCTTGGCTTTGGCCGGACCGCGAGTGTCCCGACATTCTTGAATCCGCTCGAACCTAACCCCGGGGGAGGACACTGATGAAAGGGTTACAGCCGCTTTTCCTCGGTATCTTCGGCATTTTCGCCTTCTCGTGGCTCGGCATGACGGTGGTGCCAAATCTTCAGATTGGCAGTCTTAATCCCCAGACCGATGAAGACGGTGGCGACGCCTATCCCGTGCCTCCTTCGGGTATGGTAGTGCGCGGCGCGCGCGTCTACGCGTCGAATGGCTGTGTCTATTGTCATTCGCAACAGGTGCGCCCCGAATACGGAGGCTCCGATATTGAGCGCCATTGGGGCGAACGGCGCAGTGCACCACGTGACTACATTTTTGAGCCCATCGTTTTTCTCGGCAAAATGCGCATCGGTCCCGATCTCGCCAACGTGGGTCATCAGCCGGCGGTGGAGGAAAAGAAAGCTGCCGCATCATCATCGGGGCCGGCAGCGGGTGCGCCCCCCGCCGCAGGTCAACCCGCGGCTGCTACAGCTGCTACTGCTGTGGCGACTCCGCCGACCGCCGTTGCTGCCAGTCCGGCAGCCCTTGCCTCTCCGGCGCTGGCGGCCACTGCGGCGCCCGTTTCACCTTCCCCCGCGGTCAATGCTGCTGCGCCGGCAACAGTGCCAGCTACCGGCGTTCAGGCGGCGGTTACAGTTCCAACCTCTCTGCCCGCTGCGATCGCGAACGTTGCGGGCCTGACCGCGAGCGGCGAGCCGCTGCCCAACACCGCCGCGTGGCATCATCGGCACCTCTTCAATCCGAGGAGCATTACCGACGATTCGAATATGCCCGCATATCGTTTTCTCTACGAGAAGCGTCGGATTAGCGGCACCGGTTCCTACGACTCCATTAACTTCGCCGGTGACGAAGCCGAAGCACCCGGGGAGGGTTGGGAGATCGTTCCCAGCTATGACGCCAAATGTCTCGTCGCCTATCTCATGTCGCGCGACCAATCGCATCCCTTGAAAGAAGCGAAGTCGCCCGTAACGCTGGCGTCCGCCCCGGGCAAGGAGGCGCAAAAATGAGCGACCAGATTCCAGAGAATCTTCCGCGCCAGGGGATGGATTACGGCGAGACGGAGGAAGTGCAGGATACACATGCCGCGATCTATCGGGAAAAAGTCGAGCCGCGTATCGGGCGGGAACCTCTCTCGCTGTGGTTGATCGGGATTTATGGACTGGCGGTCTTTTTTGGTGGCGCTTATCTCGGTCGCTACGCCGGCGATTTTAGCGGCAACGGACTCGATTACCTCGGGGGCGCACCCCGGGTCGCAACCAAGGGCAGCGGCAACGCTGGAGCCCAGCAGACTGCCGAACTGACCCCCGCGGAAAAAGGAAAGAAGATTTTTTCCGCTAACTGTGCCACCTGCCACCAGGCGAATGGCCTCGGCGTCCCCGGCCAATATCCTCCGCTCGCCGGTTCGGAGATTGTCAACGGGGGTGCTCGTCGTCCGACCATGATTGTTCTCAAGGGTTTGCAAGGCCCTCTCACGGTTAAAGGCCAGCACTACGGCTCGGCTGTGATGCAGCCGTGGGAGAAAACGCTGAACGATGAAAAGATCGCCGACGTTCTGACCTACGTTCGTCAGGAATGGGGTAATACTGCCGGACCGGTCAGCAAAGAAGGCGTTGCCGCGTTACGCAAGGAACTGGCCGGCCGCACAGAATCTTGGACTGAACCCGACATCCTCGCCGTGCCGACTGATGCTGAGCTTTCGGGTGGCGCGCCACCGGCGCCGGCGGGCGGAGCGCCGACCCCGGGCACGAATCCTCCCTCGCCGCCACCTAAATCGTAAGCGGGCGCGCCTAACTAAAGCGCCTCCGCCAGCAACTCCCCATGTGTTTCGCGCAAGCGCGGTAAAATCGGCGATCTGATGACGGTGACGTGTCCGTGAAGTGATAACCTCCCTTTCGTGTGGGGTTGCGCTTCACTTGCTCAACCAACGGCTTAGCATTTTTGAGCGAAATCGTGTTCGCCGTCAGCGTGGCGAAACGTAACTCAGCGCTCAAGGAAAGAATCGGAAGCTGCTCTCCTACGAAAATGGGGTCTGTTACGGGGTCGGTTGCCCGCTCGCCGCCGGAGTCGCGACGGGCTCCCCTGCCGGAACGACGACAGCTGGTGAGGACGCTGTCCCCTCCTTTGGCGCGACAGTGCCTTGCGCTTCCGGATTCAACTTCATTTTTGCATCGGTCGCAGCGTTCTGCGCGGCCGCTTTGGCCGGGATCGAAGCGGGAGCCTTGCCGGTCGCCGCCGTCTTCATCAACTCGCGGCGGACGGCAGAGTCAGGGGCGCCCCGATGAGCATAGAGCACCGAAAGGGCGAGAACGATGATGAAGAAGATGCTCGCTAGCCAGGTGGTGATCGTTGTCAGCACATTGGTCGTTTGCGCGCCGAAAATGTTTTCCGTCACTCCTCCGCCGAATGCCGCTCCGAGTCCCTCACTCTTCGGCCGCTGCATCAGAATGACGAGCATCATAAGAACGGCGACGAGCGCCTCAACGACGAGGAGGAAGTTGATCAGAATGGGCATCGGGACGGGCAATATGACCAATGCGGGGGGTTTGTCCAGACGGGTCCCATTCGATCTAATGGCCCGATGAGACGCGTGAGTCTTATCGCACCGGAACCCTGCGATGCACCCAGACGCTATTCACAATTCCGAGGCCGAACATGATCATGAGTGCAAACGAACCGCTGTAACTAATTAGCGGCAACGGCACACCGGTGATCGGCAGGATCGAAATGGTCATCCCGACGTTCTGGAAGATGTGGGTAAAAATGAGAGTGGTGATTCCGATGACCAGCAAGAGCCCAAACAGATCGCTCGCCTTGTAGGCCACAAAAAGACAGGTCATCAGCAACAACCCGAAAGCGCTGAGTAGGGCGATGCCGCCGACGAAACCCCATTGTTCACCGATCGCGGAAAAGATGTAGTCATTGTGGACCGCCGTCGCAGGCAGAAAACCGAGCTCGATTTGCGTGTTCGGCGCCTTGAAGCCCTTGCCCGCCCAACCGCCCGATCCGATCGCGATGAGCGACTGATTAATCGCCCACGCCGAGCCCTGCCGATCGATGTCGGGATTGATGAACGCGGTGATCCGTTCCTGTTGATACGGCTTAAGCCCGATGTAGGCGACCGGGATGAACGCAAGCACGATTAACACGATGCAAATCAGGTAGCGCAATGGAATTCCGCCCACGAAAAGCAACGCCAGCACCACCGGTCCCCAGATGATGGTTTCGCCCAGATCGGGCTGCATTAGGACTAACAGACAAGGAGCACCGACGATTGCGCCGCAGAGCGCGAGCCGCAGCATCGGATGCATCTGGCGGAATTGGCTCAGAAAAAGCGCGAGCACCATGATGCCGGCGACGACCGCGAGCTGCGCCGGCTGGAAATTTATCGGCCCAAGATGCAGCCAACTGCGGGCACCGTAAACCTTGGTGCCCATAAATCGGGTCAGGATAAGGAAAAAAAGGCCGGCAAGATACATCGGCAGCGCACCCCATTTCACCCATCGGTAATCGATCAGGCTCGCGACAATGAACACCAGAAAACCGACACCGACCCAGTTCGCCTGTTTTCGCCAGAACTCCGCCGCGGCTGGATCCTGCCTCATGTAGGTCGCACTGTAGATAGCGATCACCCCAAACACCGCAAGCGCAAGCGTGTTAACGAGGAGTAACCAGTTCAGGCCAAGCAGTTTTCGAAGAAATGGAGTCATTTGCCAAGCAGCGATTTTTTCTTCTGGAGGATTAAAGATGGCGAACCGGAGCCAGAAGTCCAGTACCCGACTAGATCGAGGTGTAAATAAATTTTATGTTGTTGATAGCATGAGATTTACATCAACATCTGTCAATCGCACAATTGCTGAAGCTTGTCAGTCCGCTTAGCGTTACCTAAACTTGTTGCCGCTCCCTCTCTTTATCGAAAATCCCGATGCCGAAAAAAGCGAAACGAAAAGTGTCCCGGCCGACGCTGCCGATGCAGCGGCATCTTAATTTGCGCCACGAAGGTCGCTGTTTTGATTTGCGGGAAATTTTCGAACGTGTGAATGCGCGTCATTTTCGCGGACGCTTACGCGGCTACAAAGTGGTTTGGGGTCGACGCCGCAAAGAGCGGCCGAAAGAATATTTCATCTTCGGATCCATTCAGGAGGAAGATCGCGTGATTCGGATTCATCCGCTGCTCGATCAGCCCTTCGTCCCGCGATGGTTTCTCGAGTATGTGCTCTACCACGAGATGCTGCATTCGGTGGTGCCCGACGAAACGAATTCAGCCGGTCGTCGTCGCATTCACACGGCGGAATTTTATCGCCGCGAACGAGCTTTCCCGCGTTATCGTCGGGCGCGTCAGTGGGAAGACGAAAATCTCGCGCGCTTTTTGCGTTGAGTGGCGACGCCACCTGCCTAACGAACCTCCGCCGCTGCAGGGCGATCGTTGAATTCAGACGGCGAGGGTGTCGTTGCTACGTTCTTCTTGATGAGGTACCAGAGCGCGGTCGCGAGCAGGAGGGAGGTCAGTTTCGCGCGCCAGTTGTTCAGGATCAGCTTCTTCATGGTAACGATGGAGTAAAATTTCGCCGAGCCGCTGCCGGAATGTCTCCGGCGTAAAATTCCGTTCAATCCGGCGCCGGTGGCAGATCGAAATGGCGCCCGTCTCTTCTGAGACTACGACCGCGACGGCATCCGATTCTTCAGTAATGCCGAGAGCGGCTCGATGCCGCAAACCAAGACTGCGATCGAGGGTTTCGCGCTGGCTAACTGGAAAAATGCAGGCTGCGGCGGCGATTCGACCGTTGCGCAGGATCACGCCGCCATCGTGCAGCGCGGATTTCGGCTGAAAGAGTGTGAGGAGCAATTCCGTCGAAAACGCTGCATCGACGACCACCCCGGTTTCTTCATAGATCTTGATTGAAGTGTCACGCTCGATCGCAATCAAGGCGCCGAATTGCTTGTTTGAAAGTTGCGTCACGACCTCCGCCAGGTCGTGCACTGTTTCGCGCTTTTCGCTTGTCAGGGAAAAGATAGGGTGACCGCCCAGTTCGGCCAAGGCGCGGCGCAATTCCGGTTGAAAAATGACCACCAGTGCCACGGCGAGGAAAACCGAAAAGCTGCGAATGATGAAGCTGATCACGACCAGGTTCAGGAGTTGCGAGATTAGAGTCAGCGTCAGAAACACGATCGCCATACCCGTCAGCACTTTGGCCCCGCGTGTCCCGCGAAAATAGAGATAGCCGTAATAGATCACCACACTCAGGAGGAGTATCTCGACGGCGCTCCGCCACTTATCGAACCAGAGCTGGGCGAATTCGTGAATGGTCATCGGGTGGCGGCTAGAACGGCTTCCGCGGTGCGGAGAGCATTGGCATTTGGGAGCACGTCGTGGACCCGCAAGACGTGGGCCCCGCGCGCGCGCAGCAGCGCAGTCAGCGCGACGGTCGCGCTCGCCCGGTCCTCCGGTAGACCAGAGACTTTTCCGAGAAACGATTTGCGCGAAACGCCGACGACCAGCGGGCGACTTTCAATCTGCAGACGGGGGAGATTCGCGAGCAACTCGAGATTGTGCGCGACTGTTTTCCCAAAACCGATTCCCGGATCGAACGCGATGCACATGGGATCAACTCCTGAGCGTACTGCCTGTGCAAATTGCCGTCGAAAAAAATCGGCCACCTCGCCGACCACGTCGCCATAGGTCGGATTAAGCTGCATCGTTTGCGGCGTGCCCTGCATGTGCATGATGATTACGGCCACTCCCTTTTCCGCCGCGAGCGCGAACATCCCGGAATCGCCACGCCCGCCGGTCACGTCGTTGACGATCGCGGCGCCGGCCTCGATCGCGGCATGCGCCACCCCGGTTTTGGATGTATCGATCGAAATATGAGCCCGGATGGCCGGCGCGATTTGTCTGATCACCGGGAGGACTCGTTCCATCTCTTCGTTAGGCGAGATCGGTTTCGCGCCGGGGCGGGTCGATTCGCCGCCGATATCGATGATCGCGGCGCCGTTGCGCGCCATTTCGACGCCGTGTCTAATCGCCGCTTCGGTCGCAAAAAATTCTCCGCCATCGGAAAATGAATCTGGCGTCACGTTGAGGACACCCATGAGCAGCGCGCGTTTGGTCAGGTCGATAACGTTTCCATCGACTTTCCAGCGAGTTGCGTTCATCACTGTTCAGACTATCACAGTCGCCACTTTATTCGACCGGGCCCCGTGGCCACTCCGGAGCCCAGTAGGGCGGCAGCACACTAAATGGCGCTTTCAATCCCGGCTGTTTCTCCGATGCTTCGCAGCGCAGAATGACAAAGCCAAAAGATCTCAAATTCCAAATCCTCTCGCTCATGCGCGCGCCAAAATACCGGCCGCTCGACTTGGCCGAGTTCGCCCGCGCACTCGGATTCAAGAGCGAGAATCGAACCGGCGTGAAGGAAGCGCTGCGTGGGCTGGAGCGCTCCGGCGAGATCGCCCGCATCCGCAAGAATCGCTACATCCTTCCTGAGGCGGCGGACCTCGTTACCGGAAAGTTGCAAATCCATCAGGCTGGCTTTGCATTTCTCGCCCGCGAAGGTTCCGACGAGGGCGACATTTTTATTGCGGCGGAAAATACTGGCACGGCGATGAACGGCGACCGCGTCGTTGCGCGGATCACGCGTGATGCCGATTACGCCCGCGCTCGCGGCGGGAGCAATCGACCCGAAGGCCGCGTCATCCGGATTCTGGAGCGCGCCCACGACACGATCGTGGGCACCTTGCAGCAGACGCGCAACTTTTTCTACGTGGTACCAGATGATCCCCGGATGGTGCACAACGTTTACGTGCAGCCGCGCGCGATCCCGGGGGCGCCCCGGCGGCCCGAACCGGCCGACAAAGTGATCGTTAGGCTGGAACCGTGGGAGTCGCGTCACGTGAATCCTGAGGGCGAAATCGTTGAGCTTCTCGGGCGGGCTTCCGATCCCGGCGTCGACATGCTCTCGATCATCCGGAAGAACAATCTTCCGTTGCAGTTTCCGTCGGAAGTGCTGGCCGAGGCGGACGAGATCCCGGATGCGGTCGACCCGAGCCGTTTTCAAGAGCGCGAGGATCTGCGGGGCAAATTCATTGTCACGATTGACCCCGACGATGCACGCGATTTCGACGATGCAATCCATGTTGAACCACTCCCTGGTGGCGAATGGGAACTTGGAGTTCACATCGCGGACGTCTCCGCCTATGTCATGCCGGGTAGCGCGCTCGATCGCGAAGCGCTGCGGCGCGGAAACAGCGTTTACCTCGTCGATCGGGTCATCCCGATGCTGCCGGAGCGCTTGAGCAATGGCATCTGCAGTTTGAATCCGGATGTCGTTCGCCTGACCCGTTCCGTCTTCCTCCGACTAGCGAAAGACGGTGCGCCGCGCAGCGCCCGTTTCGCCCGCACCCTCATCCAGAGTGCGCGGCGGCTCACTTACAAGGAGGCCTACGCCATTCTGCAAAAGGCACCTGATGATGAGCTCGCACGCCGTTTACACGCGGCTTGGAATCTGGCAACATTACTCCGCCGTCGGCGTTTCGCCCACGGCTCGCTCGACCTCGATTTCCCGGAAGTGAAAGTGATCGTCGATCGAAAAACCGGCCGACCGCTCCGGCTCGAGCGGATTGAGAACGACGACTCCCATCAGCTGGTCGAGGAGTTCATGCTGGCCGCCAATGAAGCGGTCGCGGCCGAGTTGAAGAATCGGCTTATACCGACGGTTTACCGCGTCCACGAGGATCCCGACCCTGAGAAACTGGCCGAGTATCGCGAGTTCGTGATGAGTTACGGATTTAATGCCGGCGATCTGACGCATCGACGGGAACTGCAACGCCTCCTCGAATCCTTTGGGGGAAAGCCCGAAGAGCAGGCACTCAAGATCGGGCTGCTGAAGAGTTTAAAGCGCGCCCGCTATGCGACGCAACCGCTCGGTCATTTCGGTCTCGCGAAAAACAACTATACTCACTTTACCAGTCCGATTCGGCGTTACGCCGATCTCATTGTCCATCGCACGCTCGGGGAACGCGACGGTAAACGCGGCGCCCGCCCGTCTGCCGGCGAACTAACCGGAATCGCCGAACACATCTCGGCCACTGAGCGCGTCGCCGCTGAGGCGGAGAATGAGTCGGTAAAAATGAAAAAGCTCGAGTTTCTCCAGCTGCAGTTAGCCGAAAAAAATCCGCAGGTTTTCCGCGCGGTCGTGATCGAGGTGCGCAATTACGGTTTGCTCATCGAGCTGCCTGACGTCCTGCTGACCGGCCTGGTTCATGTCTCGTCCCTCAATGACGACTTCTATGTCTTCGATGGGGTCCGGCGGCGTCTGGTCGGCCGGCAATCGAGACGGTGCCTCGCCGTGGGCGATGTCTTGGAAGTGGTGGTCGCGCGAATCGACGTCTTCAAGCGCCAGGCTGATTTCGCGATTGTGAACGAGCGCCCGGTAAAACGTGGGCGCCGCAGCCGTTAGATTTCAAAAAAATTTGCTTCCATTTTCGCTGCGGGTCGGCCTAACATCCTCGGCGTCAAACATGGATAGCATCATCGAATCAAGAGAGTTGCAGATCGAACGAAAGCTTTTTTCGATCGATCTGCGCGAAAACGGCCGCGGCAGATTCCTCCGCATCACGGAGGACAGTCAGGGCCATCGCAACGTTATTATCGTGCCGATGTCGGGTGTCGACGACTTCGCCGACGCGATCGATGATGTGCTCGCTTCCGAACCGGCAAACGAGAACAGTAGTTAGTGCGTTACACCTGCCAGCGCCGCTTTCGGCAGCCCTCTTGGTGGAGAGATAGTCCTCCAGACGTGGTGTAAACGGTTGCGGCAGGCTATCGCCGTTATTTCTCCAAAAGTTCGGCTGAGTCTCGCTCCACCGGGACCTGCAAGCCGCCACGGGCATGCCAACGGGCGCTTCGTTGACACCCCAGGCATGCGCTTTAGTTTGCGCTTCGCGTCCAAAGTTTAAGGCGCGAAATTCCGATCCCACGATTCACGGCTTTCCGCATGGCCAAGAAAACCAAATCCCGTTCCAAATCCGCGCAAGATTCCAAGCCGAAACCGAAGCCCAAATCGGCCAGGGCTCCGCGGTACGTTTACTATTTTGGCGACGGCAAAGCCGATGGCGCGGGCGGCATGAAGCCGCTGTTGGGTGGCAAAGGCGCCAACCTTGCTGAGATGACGCGGATTGGTTTGCCGGTCCCGCCCGGGTTCACGATCACGACCGAAGTCTGCACCTATTTTTCCGAAAACAAGCGCACCTACCCTCGCGGACTCCAGGCGCAGGTCGAGGCCGCGCTCGCCAAGGTGGAGAAATCGGTCGGCAAGAAGGTCGGCGACAAGGAGCGTCCGCTGCTCGTTTCAGTCCGCTCTGGCGCGCGCGACTCCATGCCCGGGATGATGGACACCATCCTCAACCTCGGGATGAACGATACCGTGGTTGAGATCGTCGCGCAGAAGTCGAACAACCCGCGCTTCGCCTGGGATTCATATCGCCGTTTTCTGCAAATGTACGGCGATGTCGTGATGGGAGTGCAAAAGCGCGCAGGCGAGGATCACGATCCTTTCGAGAGTGCCATCGAGCAACTCAAGGATGAACACTACGGCAACCACAATTTCCCCGACGTCCAGCTCACGGTCGATGATCTGAAAAAGCTTGTGCAGCGCTTCAAGGATTTGATCAAGGAGCGCACCGGCAAATCGTTTCCGCAGGATCCCCGCGCCCAGCTATGGGGCGCGATCGGCGCCGTTTTCGGTTCCTGGAACAACGACCGCGCAGTCGTTTATCGGCGCAAGTACGGTATTCCCCACGATTGGGGCACGGCCGTTAACGTACAGACGATGGTCTTTGGCAACATGGGTAATACCAGCGCTACTGGCGTCGCCTTCACCCGCGATCCGGCAAGTGGTGAGAAAGTCTTCTACGGCGAATATCTCATCAACGCCCAGGGCGAAGATGTTGTCGCCGGCGTGCGCACGCCGCACCCGATTGCCCAGCTCGCCACCGAAATGCCCGCAGCCCACAAGGCGCTGATGAAAGTACGCGGGATCCTCGAACACCATTTTAAGGACATGCAGGACCTCGAGTTCACGGTCGAAGATAACCGCCTCTACATCCTGCAAACCCGAAACGGCAAACGCACCGGCCTGGCCGCTGTCCGCATCGCGGTCGAGATGGTTGGTGAGAGACTGATCACAAAAGAAGCAGCCATAAGGCGCATTCCCGCTGACTCGTTAGGCCATCTCCTTGCCCCAATTTTCGATCACAAATCGATCGCCGCGGCGAAGAAAATCGGGAGCGGCTTGCCGGCCGGGCCGGGGGCGGCATCGGGCCACGTCGTACTGAGTGCCGAAGAAGCGGTACGACGCGCTGGTCGCGGTGAGAAAGTGGTCCTTGCCCGAATCGAAACCTCCCCGGAAGACCTGCGCGGTATGATTGCCGCCGAAGGGATTTTGACTTCGCGCGGCGGCGTTTCTTCGCACGCCGCGCTCGTCGCGCGGCAGATGGGTAAGGTCTGCGTCTGCGGCGCTTCGGGGATAGAAATTGATTATCAGCGACGCACGCTTTCCGCGAGTGGCGTCACCTTGAAGGAAGGCGATTACATTTCCATCGACGGAACTGCGGGAGAAGTCTTTGCAGGTGAAGTGACGACCGCGCCCTCCGAAATCGTGCAGGTGCTGGTCGCTCGCTCGCTCTCTGGAAAAAAGAGCGCGACCTATCAACAGTTCGCCAGGCTGATGACTTGGGTCGATCGCGCGCGAAAGCTCGGAGTGCGAACCAACGCCGACACGCCGGAACAGGTTGCGAACGCCGTCGCATTTGGCGCGCAGGGGATCGGTCTTTGCCGTACCGAACACATGTTTTTCGAAGGCAACCGGATCGACGCGATGCGCGAAATGATCCTGGCCGAGAACAAAGAAGCACGCGTCAAAGCGCTTGCGCAGTTGCTCCCGTATCAGCGCGAGGATTTCATCGGCATTTTTCGGGCGCTCGACGGGCTGCCGGCGACGATTCGTTTTCTTGATCCGCCGCTCCACGAATTTCTCCCGCACGAAAAGGAGCAGCAGCTCGATCTCGCGCGCAAAATCGCCATACCGGTAGAAAACATCATCCGCCGCGTGCGCGAACTGCACGAGTTCAATCCGATGCTCGGCCACCGCGGTTGCCGGCTTGGGATTGTTTATCCCGAGATTTCCGAAATGCAGGCGCGCGCGGTTTTTGAAGCCGCCGCCGCGGTGCAGAAGAAAGGCAAAAAGGTGCGGCCGGAAATCATGATACCGCTCGTCGGTTATCCGCGGGAATTGAAGCTCCAGATCGAGATCGTGCATCGCGTCGCCGCCGAAGTGGCGAAGGAGAAAAAGACGAAATTCAATTATCTTGTCGGAACGATGATTGAGATTCCGCGTGCTGCGCTCGTGGCGGACGAGATCGCGAAAGATGCGGAGTTTTTCAGCTTCGGAACGAACGACCTGACGCAGACCACCCTCGGGATGAGCCGCGACGATTCCGGCGGCTTCTTGCCCGCCTACGCCGAGCTGGATATCGTGCCTAACAACCCATTTGCCTCGATCGACCAGAAAGGGGTGGGGCGCCTGATGGAGATCACGCGTGACCTCGGCCGCAAGACGCGGCCGAAGATCAAGCTGGGGATTTGCGGCGAGCACGGCGGCGAACCGTCGAGCGTCAAGTTCTGTCACGAACTTGGGCTCGATTATGTCAGTTGCAGTCCCTTCCGCGTCCCGATCGCGAAACTCGCCGCGGCCCAGGCCGCGCTCGGCGGGTAACGCCGCTTTCGGACAAACCAGCTAAGAGGCAGC
>Ga0268266_10001516_pt1 | contig 27237 bp, 23 predicted proteins | sample KBSS13metaG_FD_190356 | JGI IMG/M metagenome (GOLD analysis project Ga0268266, IMG submission 190356) | Switchgrass rhizosphere microbial communities from Kellogg Biological Station, Michigan, USA - KBS S1-3 metaG (SPAdes) (version 2) | ecosystem: Host-associated > Plants > Roots > Rhizosphere... | reverse complement strand
GGCGTCTGGCGATTGCTTCAAAGCAGGGATCAAAACCTGAGTGAGCGCGAATGCGGCCGTGACATTGACGTGCATGACACGGCACCACGTTGGGACGTCGTAATGTTCGATTGGGGAGAGGGTGCCGAGGAGGCCTGCGTTGTGCAGGAGTCCGTCGAGGCGGCCGAAGCGTTCGGTTATGGCAGCAGCGAGCTGGTCGTAGTCTGACGCCAGGGCTTTCTCCAGATCCAACACAGCGATTGTCGGCTCCGGGCCGCCGGCGGCTTCGATCTCACCGTGCACGGTCTCCAACTTGCGTGCGTTTCGGCCAATCAAAATCACCGTCGCGCCGAACTTGGCGCAGGCGAGGGCGACGGCGCGGCCGATGCCGCTGCTGGCGCCGGTGATGGCGATGACCCGTCCAGCGAGCTCATCGGGGCGCGCTATGTGAGTTCGTGGGTCGAAAGAATCGCTCATCTGGGGATCACTCCAATTTAAATCGGCCAACGGTGGCGCGGCGTGCGATACGCCAGGCGTACCAGGCTTCGCGGATGCCATCGAGGCGGCTGGGTTGCAGGCGGTTGGGTAGGGCGTCTTCCATGCGTTGGGCGGTGCGCCACGAGAGGGATGCCCACACCAGGAGACCGCGTAACGCCTGTTGCTCCTCGCGGCTCAGGCCGGAAACGCCGCGTTCGATGTCGGCGCGCAATGAGGTGAGGCGACTGCGGATCAAGGCCGCGGCGGTCTCAGGCCAGGGCTGTTTGGCCAAAGCGTTCGTATCGACGTTTGCGCTTGCCAGTTCATCGAGCGGAAGTCGAATCCGCCCGCTGTTGGCATCCCGAGCGAGCCCCGCGAGCAATTCGATCTCGCAGATCGCGGCGCCCAGCTCTTGCCAAGCCGCGCTCCGTTGCGCGGACGCGAGCAAAGCCGCTGACGCAGTAGCCCCACCGGGCGCGGACTCGGCGCCCTGCGTTGCGGGCGGGCCGCTGTGCGGCGATGACGGCGGCGCGTGCGTTGATGTGCCGGAGGCCATCGAGCTACTAGCAGTGGTCATTGCCGCCGCGACCAGCGGCTCAATCATCGCCGCGGCCCATCGCTGGCAATAAGCCTCCAACTCGCGGCGCGTCTCAAACGTGGCGCTGGCGAGATCCCACGTCGCAACGTCGACGATGCCGCCCAGCCCAGCCAGCTGAGGAACAGACTTCGCCTGTGGATCACCCAGCGCCGTGATGAGCGTCCGCGTAAGCGGGTGCGCCGCGCCACCGCGAGCAGCGCGCTCGCATTCCTCGCGCCACCATTGCAGCCTCGTATGAGCAACATGGTGATCGAGCTCAGGCTTCAGGCTGTCGAAGACTTCGCGCTCAATGCCAAACAACGCGTCCAGGGCAGGGCGCTCCCCAGGAGCCGCGTACAGCGACGCAAAATATCGTGCTGACTGTGACTCAGGAGTCACTGCCACCACCTGACCCAGGGGGCGGAGAACCAACATCATCGCGCTCGTGCGACGAGTCCTCTGCGGGCCCAATCGGCAATGACTCCTGCCCGCCCGTGTCAGGCCGCGCCCGCCTTGCGGCGGCAGACTGCGTCGCTCGTCCCGCGCGCGCCGCGCCCGCTAGCGACGTCGCGGCCGCAGGCGAAACGACTGCCGGCGAAGCTGCCGAAGGCGAAGTGGCTACAGGCGAACCGGCCGCGGGCGAAGCGGATGCGGGCGAAGCGGATGCGGGCGAAGCGGATGCGGGCGAAGCGGATGCAGGCGAAGCGGATGCAGGCGAAGCGGATGCAGGCGAAGCGGATGCAGGCGAAGCGGATGCAGGCGAAGCGGATGCAGGCGAAGCGGATGCATCGCCAGCAACGTCGGTAAGCGATGCATGCAGCGATGGCGTCGACTCCACGCCAACCCCAGCCGGCACCCGCGCAAGCGAATCAATACTCTCCAACGCAGCCAGCGGCGCATCGGCCGTGACGCCGAGGTCGGTGAACCGCCGCGCCTGCGACAGCACCTGCTTCTCGAGCGACCCCACAGCAGCGTTGTAGGCCTCAACGGCGGCGCCCAGGCGATTGCCGGCGCGGCCGAGGTGGCCGGTGAAAGTACCTAATCGCCGATATAACTCCTGCCCCAGTTCCCGGATCACGGCGGCATTTTCAGCTACGGCGGATTGCCGCCATCCATACGCAACAGTCTTCAACAACGCGATCAGCGTTGAAGGCGTGGCGATGATGACGTTCTGCTTCAAGGCTGTCTCGAGAAGGTCCGGGCGCTCAGCAAGCGCAGAGGCCAGAAACTGATCCCCCGGCAAAAACAGAACCGCAAACTCCGGGCTGCGCTCGAACTGAGCCCAGTACGATTTGGAAGACAACTGCCGGATGCGCGTTTCCAGGTGCGAAGCATGGCGTTTGAGCTCCAAGGAGCGCGCTTCTTCTGTGGGTGCCTCGAGCGCTCCTAGAAAAGCATCCAGCGGTGTCTTCACGTCCACCACAAGATCGCGGGCGTCGGGCATGTGAACAACGAGGTCGGGCCGAAGGGCACCCTCGTCAGAGGCAACATGCAACTGCTCTGTGAAATCACAGTGCTCGGACATGCCGGCCAGTTCAACAAGCCGGCGCAACGTCAGCTCACCCCAGCGACCACGCACCTCGGGCCGACGAAGGGCAGTTACCAAGTTGCGCGTCTCACGCTGCAGAGTCGCGTGACCTTCCGCGAGCCCCTCGATCTGCGTGCGCAACGAAGCGTAGGCGTCCCGGCGTTCGCGCTCCAAAACCGCCACTTGCGCCTCAGCTTTCTCCAACGCAGCCCGCAGCGGCTGGACGAGTTGGGCCATGGTTGTGGACATGGCCGTCTCACGCTCCTTCAATGAAGCGGTCGCGACAGCTTGATCGCGTCCGAGCGCTTCACGCGCCATCCGCAGAAACATTTCGCTATTTGCGTGTAAGGCTTGGCCCGCGAGCGATTCGAATGTCGATTGCTCGCTCTCGAGCCGCACCCGCGCGGTCTCCAGCGCAACGTGCAGTTCCTCAATGCGACGGCCGGCGCGAACCTGCGCTATGAGGAAACCCAACGCCGCGCCGACGAGGAGCGCCACCGCTCCAATCACCAGCGCCGTAGGCGTATCAAGTCCGTTCAAGGTGCGCCAGGTAGTTGACCGATGGATTGGTGCTGAGATGGCACGTCGAAGTCAGTGGATTGAATTCCAAACCAGCAATCTCACGCATCGACAGTCCCGCCGCGCGACCCCATCGCTCCAGCTGCGAGGGCCGTATGAGGCGGTCGTATTCGTGTGTCCCGCGCGGAATCAGATTCAGCAGATATTCCGCTGCCACAATCGCCAACAAAAAGGATTTGAGATTACGGTTGATAGTGGAGACAAAGAGGTGGCCGCCAGGCTTGACCAGCGTCGCCAATGTCGCAGTCATTTGGGCAGGGTCGGGGACGTGTTCGAGCATTTCCATGCACGTCACAACGTCGAACTCACCGCCGACTTCTTCAGCGGGCGTGACTTTGTATGTTATGTCGAGTCCCTGCTCGGCCGCGTGCAGTCGAGCTACTTCGATCATCCCCGGCGCCAGGTCGATTCCCGTCACGTGCGCGCCGGCGCGCGCCAACGCTTCGCACAACAACCCACCGCCGCAACCCACATCGAGTACGCGCATGCCGGCCAGCTTCGCCCGATCCGCGACGAATCGGGCGCGGATGGGATTCAGGATGTGCAGCGGGCGAAATTCACCCTGCGTATCCCAGAAACGGCTGGAAATGGAGTCGAACTTACCGAGTTCACTCCGATCCGCATTGCTTCCAACGGCGCTCATGTTCCACTCCCGATCTTCAGCCACTTTTGTGCCGACGCGATGAGCTCATCCGCGTCGAACCCGAGCAATCGACCTTCGCTGACGGCCGGGCGTCCAGATGTCCACACATCGCTCACCTGCTCGCGCGTGGCGCCAAACAATATGGAGTCCGGCACGCTCGAGATTGGCTGACACGCGGGGCGGCTCAGATCAATGCAAGTCAGGTCAGCGTATTTTCCAGCTTCAATCGAACCAATGTCGCTGGAAAAGCCGAGCGCGGTCGCGCCCCCGAGCGTCGCCAGTCGCAAGGCTTCCGCTGCGGAGAATCCGAGAAGACCCGCCATGCGGGCTTCGGCGAGAAGATCGATCGCCCCGACGCTCGCCGGCTCTCCCGACCCCAGCCCCACAACGGACGACAGCAAGGTCGGCGCAACGCGAAATGTGACGGCACCAATGCCTAGGGCAGCGCCAGCCGGCAACCCGACCATGTACTCGCCTCCCGCAGAATCTCTTACGGCATCGTCGGCGCCAACATCATCCGTGCGGTCGAGAGATCCCCTCCAAGAGGTAGCGCCAAGCCTCAGATCGCTCTGCAGGCATGTGATCATGCTGATGCCAGTAGATGAAACCAGCGTTTCTTCGCCCTGAGCCAAGGCTGCATGGGGAATAGTCGCAAACCCCGGCCGCAAAAGCCCCAACGAATGCAGCCGCCGCAGTGGCGGTGAATCCATAGCAATCCGAGCGTCCAATTCATCAGCCACCCGCCGCACCCGAATCAGCGTCTCGTCTGAGACAAATGCAGCATCCTGCGGCGCAAAATAGAGACAAACCCACGGGTCCGCCCGGTACTCATCCCAAAGTTGCTCAGCGCGCTCGAAATGCGCCGTGGCGCTATCCGCCCAGACATTCGGTGCATCGGCCACGGGCAGGCCGATAGCGGCGCGCATTCGGGCAGCGGAGGCCACCCGCGCCGCTTCTTCAGGGAACAGGTACATGTCCGCGAACGATGTAATTCCTGCCCGCAACATCTCGGCGACCGCGAGCTGCGTTCCCTCACGCACGAAATCAGCGCTCATACAGCGCTGCTCGACGGGACGAACTATCTCGCGCAGCCAGCGACTACGGGGCCCACGAACGGGCAGCCCTCGAAGCAACGTCATCGCCGCGCGCGTGTGCGCATTCACAAAACCTGGCAGCAGCGCATGGTGCCGACGAACGACCCGGTCACGCGGCCCAAAGCGCTGGTGCATCTCCGCCACGGGCCCCAGACCGACGATTTTTCCGGAAGAAACGGCGACCGCGTGATCCGCCAGCACGGTGTTGACAGGTGCCATCGGGAGCACCCAGCGGGCCTCAATCAGGAGATCTACGGGTTCGGGCGGCATGTGCGCGAAAGCGCTGAAAAATGACAGTGCGCAGTATAGCTATTTGAGTGGGCAGAAGGGGTCGTAAACGGGCTCATGTGTTAAGATTGGCGTTTTCACAAAGCCTTTACGGGCCCGGTTTTTGATGGCCGAAATTGCACGCGAAATTCTGACTGTCACTCTCGAAGAAGAGATGCGGCAGTCCTATCTGGACTATGCCATGAGCGTCATCGTCGGGCGCGCACTGCCCGACGTACGCGATGGCCTGAAGCCCGTTCATCGCCGCGTTCTGCACGCAATGCGCGAGCTCGGCAATGACTTTAACAAGCCCTACAAGAAATCCGCGCGCGTCGTCGGCGACGTGATCGGTAAATACCATCCGCACGGCGATACGGCTGTCTACGACACCATCGTCCGCATGGCGCAGCCATTTTCGATGCGCTACCTGCTCGTCGATGGGCAAGGTAATTTCGGCTCGGTTGACGGCGATGCGCCGGCGGCCATGCGTTATACCGAAGTGCGCATGTCGCGCATTGCGGGCGAGCTGCTCGCGGACATCGACAAGGAAACGGTCGATTTCACGCCCAACTACGACGAATCCGAGACCGAGCCATCGGTGCTTCCGGCCCGGATACCCAACCTGCTGGTCAATGGGCAGACGGGTATCGCGGTGGGCATGGCCACCAACATCCCCCCGCACAACCTAACCGAGATCATCAATGCGTGCCTCGCGCTGCTCGATGATCCCTCGCTCAATCTCGCTGCATTGATGCAGCATGTGCCCGGCCCTGATTTTCCGACAGGCGGCATCATTAACGGGGCGCAAGAGATTGCGACCGCGTATCGGACGGGCCGTGGCCGACTGTCGGTCCGTGCCAAGGTGTCGATCGAGGATATTGGCAAAGGCGACCGCCAGGCCATCATCGTGACGGAGCTGCCGTTCCAGGTGAACAAGGCGCGGCTCATCGAGCGCATTGCGCAGCTGGTGCGTGAAAAACTGCTCGAGGGAATTTCGCCGGATGGTCTGCGCGATGAGTCCGACAAGGACGGCATGCGGATCGTCATCGAGCTGAAGCGCGGTGAAGTGACCGAGATCGTCCTCAACAACCTCTACGCACAGACGCCGATGGAAACGGTGTTTGGCATCAACATGGTTGCGCTGCAGGATGGCCAGCCGAAGTTGATGTCGCTGAAGGAGATGCTGGATGCGTTCATCCGGCACCGGCGCGAAGTCGTTACCCGCCGCACTATTTTCGATCTGGCCAAAGCGAGGGAGCGAGCGCACATCCTCGAGGGCCTCGCCGTCGCACTGGCGAACATCGACGACATCATTGCGTTGATCAAGGCTGCGCCGTCGCCTGCTGAGGCGCGTGCGGGCCTGCTTGCACGGCCTTGGCCTGCCGGCATCGTTCCGCAGCTCCTGGAGCGTGCGGGTGCGATATCCACTCGCCCCAATGGTCTTGCTGCCGATTTTGGCTTGAATGGCGGCGGCTACCATCTGTCCGAGGACCAGGCCCAGGCCATCCTCGACATGCGCCTCCATCGCCTGACCGGGCTGGAACAAGACAAGATCATCGACGAGTACAAGGAACTGCTCGAGCGGATCAAGGACCTCGGCGACATTCTGGCGCGCCCCGAGCGTCTCACGCAGGTGGTGCGCGATGAGCTCATCGTCATCCGTGAGACCTACGGCGATGCCCGTCGGACCGAGATCAATCGCGATCATCTGAATCTCACGACAGAAGATCTGATCGAGCCGCAGGATGTGGTCGTGACGCTGTCCCACACGGGCTATGCGAAGTCGCAGCCGCTGACGGAATATCAGACGCAGCGCCGCGGTGGCCGCGGCAAGTCAGCCACGGCCGTGAAGGATGAGGATTTTGTCGAGAAGCTGTTTGTAGCCAACACCCACGACACCGTGTTGTGTTTCTCTAACAAGGGAAAGGTCTACTGGCTGAAGGTCTACGAAGTTCCGCTCGCCGGGCGCGGTTCGCGCGGTCGCCCCATGGTCAATCTGTTGCCCCTGGGCGAAGGCGAGAAGATCAACGCGATGCTGCCGGTCAAGCAGTACGACGAGAATCATTTCGTGTTCATGGCCACCAGCCAGGGCACGGTCAAGAAGACGCCCCTGACAGCATTCTCGCGCCCGCGCGCGAGCGGCATCATCGGTGTTGATTTGCGCGACAACGATCGGCTCGTCGGCGTGGCCATCACTGACTCGGCAAAGGAGATTATCCTGGTGTCGAGCGGCGGCAAAGCCATCCGCTTCCACGAAGAGGAAGTGCGCCCAATGGGGCGTGAGGCGGCCGGCGTCCGCGGCATCAAACTCGGCGACGGCCAGGAGCTGATCGCGTTGATCGTAGTCGGGGAGGGCAATGTATTGACTGCCTCCGCCTCAGGTTACGGCAAGCTGACTCCGCTGGAGGAGTTCCCCTCGCACGGACGTGGTGGTCAAGGTGTCATCGCGTTGCAGACCTCAGACCGCAACGGCACGACGGTGGCAGCGCTGCAGGTGGTGGCTGGTCAGGAAATCATGCTGATCAGCTCAACAGGGACACTGGTGCGGACGCCCGTGGACGAAATATCCGTTCTCGGACGCAACACACAGGGTGTGCGCCTGATCAGGCTGGCGGACGGTGAGCGCCTGGCAGGTATTGAGCGGATCGAGCACCTGGAAGGTGAAACTGGGGAGGCACCTACAGGCGACCCAGATGCACCCGCCGACGATGCGGCCCCCGAACCCGCACCCGACAGCGAGAACTAGCCAGAACTAAAGCGCCAATAGTTATGACGCCCGCGACACTCCGTTGGTAGTATCGCGGGCTCCTTAGTAACTTCGATACCACTGCTATGCGAGTGTTCAATTTCGCGGCGGGGCCGGCGACGCTGCCCTTGGAAGTTCTGCAACAGGCACGGGACGAAATGCTGGACTGGCGTGGCTCCGGCATGTCGGTCATGGAAGTCAGTCACCGCAGTAAGGCCTTCATCGCGGTCGCGCAGGAAGCGGAGACGGTGTTGCGCGAGCTGCTGAATGTCCCTTCCAACTACAAAGTCCTCTTTCTACAGGGTGGCGCAACGGGCCAGTTCTCGGCCATTCCGCTGAACCTGACGACAGCGGAATCCACGGTTGATTACATCAACACCGGCGCGTGGTCGAAGAAGGCCATTGGCGAAGCCAAACGTCTGACGAAGGTCAACGTCGCCGCCGACGAAGCCGCGTCAAACTACAGTACGGCGCCGGCGCAGAGCGCGTTGAAGCTGACTTCGGGCGCGGCCTACGTGCACTACACGCCTAACGAGACCATCGGCGGTGTCGAGTTTCCGTACGTGCCTGAAACCAACGGTGTGCCGCTGGTGGCGGACATGTCCTCCAACATCCTGTCACGTCCCATCGACGTGTCGAAGTTTGGCCTGATCTACGCCGGCGCCCAGAAGAACATCGGCCCGTCGGGGCTCGTTGTGGTGATTGTGCGCGATGACCTGATCGGCAAAGCGCGGCCGGGTGTCCCCGCCGTGTGGGACTACAAGTCCATGGCTGATGAAGGCTCGATGCTCAATACTCCGCCGACGTTTGGTTGGTATTTTGCGGGGCTGGTATTCAAGTGGTTGCAGGCGCAAGGTGGCTTGCAAGCGGTCGGCGAGCGCAATCGCGCCAAGGCCGAGGCGCTCTACGGTTACATCGACAATTCCGGCTTTTACCGCAACCCGGTGTCAAAGAACGCGCGCTCGTGGATGAACGTGCCGTTCACACTGGCGACACCGGATCTCGATAAAACCTTCCTGAGTGAAGCCAATGCCGCAGGCCTTACCAACCTCGAGGGTCATCGCTCCGTCGGCGGCATGCGCGCCAGCATCTACAATGCGATGCCTCTGGAAGGAGTCCAGGCACTCATTGCATTCATGAAGGAATTTCAACGTCGTCACGGATGAAGTACAGCCCATGCGCTACCGAATTCTGACTCTGAACAACATCAGTGCCCGCGGTCTGGAGCGACTGCCGCGGGAGCGTTACGAAATTGCGTCCGACCTGGATCGTCCGGATGCCGTGCTCGTGCGCTCTGCCGACATGCACAGCACCCCGATTCCGGACAGCGTGCGCGCGGTCGGTCGTGCCGGAGCGGGTGTGAACAACATTCCGGTGGCGGAGCTCAGCAAGCGCGGTATTCCGGTATTCAACTCGCCCGGCGCCAATGCCAATGCGGTGAAGGAGTTGGTGCTCGCTGGGTTGTTCCTCGCGGCGCGAAACATCTGCCCCGCCTGGTCTTTCGCACGCTCACTCACCGGCGACGATCAGACTATTGATGAAGCGGTAGAGAAGGGCAAGAAGAAGTTCGTCGGCTTCGAGCTTCCCGGCCGCACGCTGGGAGTCGTGGGCCTGGGCGCGGTCGGCGTGGAAGTTGCCAACTCGGCGCAGTCGTTAGGGATGAAGGTCCTCGGCTACGACCCGCAGATCACGGTGCAGCGCGCCTGGCAGCTCTCATCGAGCGTCGAGCAGGCGCTGTCGCTGGATGATCTGTTCGCGCGTGCGGATGCGATCACCGTGCACGTGCCGCTCAACGATCACACGAAGAAGCTCGTGAATGAGTCCCGTCTCAAGCTGATGAAGAAGAGCGGGATCATTCTGAACTTCGCGCGTGCGCCGATTGTGGATGACGAGGCGGTGATTGCGGCCCTGGACTCCGGCCGGCTGCATTCCTATATCTGCGATTTCCCGAAAAATGCCCTGAAGGACCACCCCAAGGTCGTGACCCTGCCGCACCTGGGCGCCTCTACGGGCGAGGCCGAGGAAAATTGTGCCGTCATGGTGGCGGAACAGGTGCGCGACTTCCTGGAAAACGGCAATATTCGCAACAGCGTCAATTTCCCGGAAGCCGTGATGCCACGCGCGCCCAATGCCACGCGCCTGGTCATCGCCAACAGCAACGTGCCCAACATGGTCGGCCAGATCTCTACTGCCCTTGCCAGCGCCCGCATCAACATCGCGGACCTGCTGAACAAGTCGCGGGGCGAGTACGCCTACACGCTCATCGATACCGATGGCGCGGTGAAGGAGGACGTCCTGAAGCAGATCAGGGGCATCAGCGGCGTCTTGTCCGCCCGAATCGTCTGATGGCACGCGGCGGCGACACTGGTTCAAAGCGCGCGGGCGGCCGCGCGACACCCGAGAAACTGGATCTGGGCAAAGTCCGCAGCCAGATCGACGCCATCGATGAAAAAATTCACGCTCTGATCAATGATCGCGCCCGCCTGGCCCAGCAGGTGGGGATCTCGAAGACCCAGGAAGGCAAGACGGTCGATTTCTACCGCCCCGAGCGCGAAGCGCAGGTGCTGCGGATGGCCAAGGAGCGCAACAACGGACCGTTGCGCGACGAAGAAGTCCTCAGGTTATTCCGCGAGATCATGTCCGCCTGCCTCGCCCAGCAGGAGCCGCTGAAGGTGGCATTCCTCGGGCCGGAGGGGACGTTCACTCAGGCAGCGGTCCTCAACCATTTCGGTCACTCGGTGCGCGGCTTGCCGCTTACCTCCATCGACGAAGTGTTTCACGAGGTGGAGGCGGCCAGCGCGGACTTCGGGGTGGTTCCGATCGAGAACTCCACCGAAGGGACCGTGAACCATACGTTGGACCGGTTTATCTCTTCGCCGCTGACCATCTGCGGTGAGGTCGAGTTGCGGATTCATCATTCCATCATGGGGAAGATGAATTCGTTGGGACGCATCGTGCGCATCTGCTCGCATCCCCAGGCGTTGGCACAGTGTCGTGTCTGGTTGGATGAGCATCTTCCCGATGTCGAGCGTGTGCCGGTGTCCAGCAATGCAGAGGGTGCGCGACGCGCCCGGGACGAGCAGGGCACTGCGGCGATTGCCGGTGAAACAGCGGCGGAAGTCTACGGGTTGAAGATACTTGCGGCCGAAATCGAAGACCGGCCCGACAACACGACGCGGTTCTTTGTGCTGGGCCGCAAACTCTTCACCCCCAGCGGCGACGATCGCACGACGCTGTTGGTTTCGATTGGACACACGGATTCACCCGGCGCGTTGCAACGCCTTCTGCAACCGCTGGCCGATCACAGGGTCTCCATGACCCGCATCGAGTCACGTCCCTCACACAAGAAGAAATGGGATTACGTTTTCTTCATAGACATTGAAGGGCATGCGGACGACAAGCATGTCGCCAAAGCGCTGGTCGAGCTGAAAAAGCGCGCCTCGCTGTTCCGCATTCTCGGTTCTTATCCGCGCGCGGTGCAGTAAGTCATGATGTCCAAGAAATATCTGGCCGGCCCGGGCGGTGTTGCCCAGGGCGAGCTGACGGTCCCCGGTGACAAATCCATCTCCCATCGCTCCCTGATGTTGGGAGGCATTGCCGAGGGCGTTACCGACATCACAGGTTTCCTCGCCGGCGAGGATTGCCTGTCGACACTGCGTTCGCTGCAGGCGATGGGTGTTCGTATCGAACGCCCCGAAGAGCAACACGTGATTGTTCACGGTGTGGGTCTCCATGGTCTGAAGGCTGCCTCCAAGCCCTTGGATATGGGAAACGCCGGCACGGCCATGCGTCTTTCCATGGGATTGCTGGCCCCGCAGAATTTCAAATCAACCTTGGTAGGCGATGAGTCGCTGATGAGCCGTCCCATGGAGCGCGCGGCGGTGCCGCTGCGGCTGATGGGCGCCAACATCACGACCCACAATGGTGGACGTCCGCCCGTGGAGATCCAGGGCACGCCGCTTAAGGGTATCGACTACAAATTGCCCGTCGCCAGCGCCCAGGTGAAATCGGCAGTGATTCTCGCGGGCCTCCAAGCGAGCGGCCGGACGAGCGTCACCGAGCCGGCACCTACACGCGATCACACGGAAAGAATGCTTCGCGCGTTTGGCGTCCAGATCAGCACGGATGGCCCGACGGTCACCATCGAGGGCGGCCAAACCCTTAGAGGCACGCAGATCCAAGTACCTGCGGATTTCTCGTCCGCCGCGTTCTTCATGGTCGCGGGATGTCTCGCCGCTTCGGAAAAACCGTTGCTTCTACGTAACGTGGGCGTCAACCCGACCCGTACTGGGCTGCTACAGCTCCTGCTCCAGATGGGTGCCGATATCAAGGTGCATCCGAAAGGGGACGCCAAAGAGCCCATCGCAGACATCGAGATCCGCAAAAGCCGCCTGAAAGGGATCACCGTTTCCGAGGACCTCGTCCCGTTGTCGATCGACGAGTTCCCGGTGTTCTTCGTTGCCGCTGCCTGCGCCGAAGGCGAGACCCTGGTCCGGGGCGCCGAGGAGTTGCGCGTGAAGGAAACGGACCGCCTTGCGGCCATGGCTGAAGGGCTGACGACATTGGGAGTCGAGAACAAGCTGCAACCCGACGGTCTGTGGATCCGCGGCGGCGACGGCTTCAAGGGCGGGACGGTCGACAGTCATGGTGACCACCGTATAGCCATGTCCTTCGCAGTCGCCAGCTTGAGGGCGAAGGCCGAAATCGAAATCCTGGATGTCGCCAACGTCGCTACCTCGTTTCCAGGATTTATTGAGCTTTCTCGTTCGGTGGGCTTGCACATCCAAACGGCGTGACCCACGCTCTCGCGACTGATGCCACGCTCACCCATCGTCACTATCGACGGCCCTAGCGGGTCCGGAAAAGGAACCATAAGTCGTGCCGTCGCCGTCCGGGTGGGATGGCACCTGCTGGACAGTGGTGCGCTTTATCGCCTGGTAGCCCTTGCGGGCCTGAAACGGGGCGCCAAATCCGATGACATTGAGAGCCATGCCCAGATAGCTGGGTCCATGGACGTCCGTTTTGACGTCGCCGCCGATGGGGGCGAGCTCGTAACCTTGGCCGGGGAAGAGGTTACCCGGCAGATCCGGTCGGAAGAGGCCGGGCAGGGCGCCTCCCGGGTAGCCGCCTGGCCCCCCGTCCGCAGCGCATTGCTCGACCGTCAGCGTGCCTTTGCCCAGCCCCCTGGACTGGTCGCCGACGGCCGGGATATGGGGACGGTGGTGTTTCCCGAGGCCGACCTCAAGATATTCCTCACTGCCAGCCCGGACGAACGCGCTCTACGGCGCTATAAGCAGTTGAAAGACAAGGGGTCCGATGTTAGCCTTCCCGCCCTTTCGCGCGAGATCACCGAGCGCGACCTGCGGGATTCCACCCGTGCGGTCGCCCCCCTGAAGCCCGCGCCCGATGCGGAAGTGATCGATTCGACGAGCCTCACCATTGAGCAGGTCATCGATCGCGTCATTGCGTTGGGACGCGCGCGAAAGATTTTTTAGACGGTACGTGCAGGACGCGCGCACCTTTTTTAACTTGCCCTGGGCCACAGCGGATGCGGCTCCAGTAAATGCACGGTATGTGCCGTGCGAGTGAAGGTATGACAGAAAGTTTCGCCGAATTATTCGAGTCCAGTCTCGCCAACCAGCGTATCCGCCCGGGAATGATTCTGACCGGGCTCATTGTGGACGTCACCGATGACGTCGTCATCGTCAACGTCGGTCTCAAGTCTGAGGCAGTCATCCCCCTCGAGCAGTTCAAGAATGAACGCGGTGAGGTGGAAGTCAAACCCGGTGATGAGGTGGAAGTTGCATTGGATTCCGTCGAGGACGGAACCGGTGAAACACGCCTCTCCCGCGAGAAGGCCAAGCGCGCACGCACCTGGACGCGCCTGGAAACTGCATTCAACGACTCGCAGATCGTCGTCGGTGTCATCACGGGCCGCGTCAAAGGCGGCTTCACAGTAGAAATCGACAACGTCCGCGCATTCCTGCCGGGCTCACTCGTCGATGTTCGCCCTGTACGGGATACGTCGTACCTCGAGAACAAGCCGCTCGAATTCAAGGTCATCAAACTCGATCAGAAGCGCAATAACGTCGTGGTTTCACGGCGTGCCGTCGTGGAGCAGGAGTTCTCCGCAGAGCGCAGCGCACTGATGGACAACCTGCAGGAAGGCGCTGTTGTGCGCGGCTCCGTCAAGAACCTCACCGACTACGGTGCGTTTGTTGACTTGGGCGGCATCGACGGCCTGCTGCACATCACCGACATGGCGTGGAAGCGCGTCAAGCATCCGTCGGAAGTGGTGAAGGTTGGCGACGAGATCGATGTTCGCATCCTGAAGTTTGATCGCGAGCGCTCACGTGTGAGCCTCGGCCTCAAGCAGCTGGGCGCGGATCCGTGGGAAAACATTTCCCGCCGTTACCCGCCGCACACCCGCGTGTTCGGCAAGGTCACCAACATCGCCGACTACGGTGCGTTTGTGGAGATCGAGGACGGCGTCGAGGGTCTGGTCCACGTGTCCGAGATGGACTGGACCAACAAGAACGTCAACCCCGCGAAGGTGGTGCACACCGGCCAGGAAGTCGAGGTCATGGTTCTCGACGTGGACGAGGAGCGCCGTCGTATTTCGTTGGGCTTGAAGCAGTGCAAAGCCAACCCGTGGAAGGAGTTCGCAGAGAACTACAACCGCGGCGACAAGGTGTCGGGACAGATCAAGTCCATCACCGACTTCGGTATCTTCATCGGGCTCCCAGGCAACATCGACGGCCTGGTGCACCTCTCCGATATTTCCTGGGATCAGCCAGGCGAAGAGGCCGTGCGCAATTACCAGAAAGGCCAGCAGCTCGAAGCGATGGTTCTGTCCATCGACCCCGAGCGCGAGCGCATTTCTCTCGGTATCAAGCAGCTCGCCAAGGACCCGTTCTCGGCGTACATCGCAGAGAACCCGAAGGGCACTATCGTCAAGGGTGTCGTCAAGGAAGTGGACGCTCGCGGTGCGGTCATCGACCTCGGCAACGGGATCGACGGTCAGCTGCGTGCTTCCGAGCTTGGTCGCGATCGCGTGGAGGATGCACGTACAGTTCTGAAGGTGGGCGAAGAGATCGAAGCGAAGTTCACGGGCGTGGACCGCAAGTCCCGCACGATCTCGCTGTCGATCAAAGCCAAGGAAATGCACGAGGAACAGGAAGCCGTTCAGAGCTATCGCTCTGAGACCGGCAGCTCCTCGGGCACCAGCCTGGGCGATTTGCTCAAGGAACAAATCGGCTCGGATCGCGACTGATGATGCGACGACTGTCCTGACCGCATGAGTACTGAAAAGCTCATGACGAAATCGGAACTCATTGAGATCATTACTGCGAAGCAGAAGCACCTGCCGGCTAAGGACGTGGAGCTCGCGCTGAAGCAGATACTCGAAATCATGAGCGATGCGCTCTCCCAGGGAGAGCGCATCGAAATCCGCGGTTTCGGCAGTTTTTCTCTGCACTTCCGGCCGCCTCGCCAGGGTCGTAACCCGAAGACTGGTGAGGCGGTTGCGTTGTCAGGGAAGTACGTCCCGCACTTCAAGCCTGGGAAGGACCTGCGGGAAAGAGTCAACGATGGGGCCGATCGTCCCATCAGAGATTAGCGCTGTAACGCAACTGTGCTAACTTCGGCAGCGTCGTGATCGAGCTGCCGCCAATACTGCTCGCACTTGCTTTTATAGCCGTAGGCATTGCTGCCTGGGTGCTAGGGCGCCGCAATGGCGCTGCAAGAACCGTCCGACTGCCACGTGATTACTACGTCGGCCTCGACCATCTCATCAACGACCGTTTTGATCACGCCACCGAGATCTTCTCGCGCATGGCGCTTGCGGACGGCGACGCCGCCGAAATCCAATTCGCACTGGGCAGCCTGTTTCGCCGACGCGGTGAAGTTGATCGCGCTATTGCCCTTCATTCCCGCTTGAGAGAGCACGGGGCTGTTGCCCTCCGTGAGAAGGCTGCGTTTGCTCTTGCGCTCGACTACCTCAGCGCCGGCCTCATGGACCGCGCGGAGCGACTGTTGGAAGAGTTGGCCGCTTCACGGGAATATCGCAACGCCGCGCTGGATCATCTGTTGCGCATTTACGAGCAACAAGGCGACTGGGCTAACGCGCTCAAAATATTCCACGATCTTCCCCCCAACCTCCAACACGAACGTCGCACCGTCGCCGCCCACTATCTTTGTGAACTGGCCGAACATGCACTTCTGCAGGGCGACACCGAACGGGCTCGTACGCTCCTACGACAGGCACGCACCCACGATGCCGATCTACCTCGGGCTCAAATACTGACGGCCCGTATGACCGAGCTCGGAGGCAACTCCGGCGAAGCGCTGATGCTCTATCTCAGCGCCCTGGAGTCGTTCCCCGGGTTGGCCCTGGAAATCATTCCAAGGGTCCTGGCGTTGGCCAAACAGGCAGGGGAGAGCGACGTCCTTGCCCAGGTCGCCCGCCGGCTGCAACGCAACGGTCAGGTGAGCGGGCGCCAACTTGCGTGGTTATTGGCGACAGCGTTGCCACCGCAGGATGTGATCCATTTGCCGTCGGTAACACGTGAATTTGGTGGTGGCGTTGATTCGCCAGCGGATGCGGCTTCGCTGGGGGCATTGTTGACCCGCATAGGGGACGCCGGTGGCCGCTACCAGTGTGATGATTGCGGACTCCATAGCGTCGGATGGTATTGGCACTGCCCCAAGTGCCGCTCGTGGGACAGCATGCGCCCCGCGGTTTTCCGGTGGGCCGAGCGTACCGACGAGGCCGCCAGGGCCATATAAATATGTGCACTGGCATATACTTTGCTGCTTTTCGGGGCGTTAGACTCAGACCCCTATAAAGCAGTCCCCAGGAGAAGAATTTGATGAGGACGAACTCCACGTCGGCCATTCGCACGGCCGTATTTCCGGTTGCCGGTCGCGGTACGCGGTTCCTGCCTGCTACCAAGGCCAGCCCCAAGGAGATGCTGCCCGTCGTCGACAAGCCGCTGATTCAGTATGCAGTGGAAGAGGCGTTGTCGGCTGGGGCAACACGGCTGGTGTTCATCACGGGTGCTTCGAAGCGGGCGATCGAGGACCACTTCGATTCCGATCCTGAGCTCGAGCACGCTCTGGAGGCGCAGGGTAAAAGTGACCTGCTCAATGAGGTACGGAGTGTGCTTCCGTCCTACGCTTCCTGTATCTATATCCGTCAGCCAGCACCGTTGGGATTGGGCCACGCTGTGCTGTGCGCGCAACCAGCCGTAGGCGCTGAACCGTTTTTTGTGCACCTCGCCGACGACCTCATCAAGAGCGAAGTTGCCTGCCTGCGGCAGATGGCTGAAGTTTACGAAGCCCGGCGCGCCAGCGTGCTCGGCGTTCAGGTTGTACCGAAGAGCGACACGGACAAGTACGGCATCGTTGCCGTTGACGCCGACAAGTCGGCGACGAGCCGCGTGAACAGTATCGTTGAGAAGCCGAAGCCGGCAGATGCCCCGTCCAACCTCGCGGTTGTGGGTCGTTATGTACTGGCACCGTCTATCTTCCAGCACCTCGAGAAGATCGGGCAGGGCGCTGGCGGTGAGATTCAATTGACCGACGGCATTGCCGCCCTGATGAAGGAAGAGGCCGTCTACGCGCACCGTTTCACAGGCAAGCGCTATGACTGCGGCAGCAAGCTGGGATATCTGCAGGCGACTGTCGAGTTCGCCTTGGGCCATCCGCAGCTGGGTAAGGAATTCGGTAAGTACCTGCAGAGCCTGAACCGCGAGACCATCAACTCCATCGCGGCCAAGGGCAACGAGTACGTGCAGGTTGACCGTCGCAAGAGCAATGGGGCTGAGAAGCCTGCGGCGCGTTCTAGTGGGCGGGGACGGAAGGGATCCACAGGATCACGAGCGCGCCCGTAGCACTGTCAGTGCGGTTCGCCAGGCTCAGGCGACCGCCGTGCGCTTCTACAATCTCCCGGCACAGTGTCAATCCAAGACCTGTGCCGGTTGCTTTTGTGGAGAAGAAAGGCAACAGGGCGTCGCGTAGCACGTTGGGCGTCAGGCCGCTGCCCTTGTCGGCAACTTCGACCACAAACTCGTTACCGGCTTCGCGCACTTTCACGGTGATGTCCTCGGGCTTGGAGCCTGACTCGGCTGCGTTCTTCAGCAGGTTGATCATCACCTGTTCCAACTGACTGGCATCGAAGGACGCCGACTGCTTGGGCAGCGACCCTTCGAGTTTGAACGTCATGGCCGCCTGCAGCCGCCCGATGAATTGCGCCCAGTCGACGGCTGCCGGTCGCGGCCGCGGCAGCTTTGCAAAGCGCGCATAGCCGTCTATGAAAGACGCGAGATGGGCTGCTCTGTCGCCGATGGTAGTGAAGACGCGATCCAACTGAGGGTTTTCGCCGGCCAGCAAGCGGCCCGAGTGGGCCAGCGAGTTGATCGGCGCCAGGGAGTTGTTCAGCTCATGGGCGATTACGCGGATGACCTTTTTCCAGACGGCGACTTCCTGGGCTGCCAGCTCGCGGGTGAGCTGTTTCAGTAGTAGCAACTGCTGGGGTTGGGCATTCAGGTGGAACCGGCGTTGCGACAAGTGATAGACCTGCGGCTCGCCTTCGACCTCCATGGTGAACAGCGTGTCGGTATTACCGGTAACCGCTTCGCGCAGCGGTGCCGGGGACTGCTGCAGGAGTTCCAGGAAGTCCAGGCCCTCCAGCTTGCGGCCGGCGTTGAATAACTGGCGGGCGGCGATGTTGCTGTAGACGACGCGACCAGAGGTGTTGGTTAGCACCATCACCAGCGGCGTGGTCTGGATGACTGTGTCGAGCAATAGTTCCCGCTGGTACAGATCGAGCCGCTCGCGGCGAAGGAGGTCGCCCAGGGCATTATAGGCGGTGACCACATCGCCAACCTCGTCGTTGGAGATCGTGCGGATGCTCACGCTGAAGTCGTGGTCGCGCATGCTAACGATGCCGTCGCTCACCGCCCGCAACACGCGCGACCAGGGGCGCGTTACCAGCGTGGCGATCCACACCACCAACGGTGATGCCGCCAGCAATCCCGCCACCGCAGCGATCACCGGCGACCTGAAAAAGTAGCCCGCCGCCGCCGTCACCACCGCGACGAGGAGGGCCGTGAGCCCCAGCCCTACAACGGCTCGCCCAGCTAAAGAGGTGCGCATCACGCCTCGAGTGCCCTCAGCCCCAACCCGACAAAGTTCGCATCATGCGCCACTTCCAACAAGCGGTTGCTCGCCGGCCGATGCGCCAGCCTGGCGCTGGCCCATTGGAGGCAACACAATGCCCTCAACTCAGGCCGGTCCCGACAACCTACGGTTTGCGCCGCGGCGAACCTCAGCGCACCGCCGCGGGCAACGGCCGCCGTGGGTGTCACCTTCAACGCCGACCCAGGGGTCGCCAGCGTCATGTGTTGGGCGTCCTCAGCCCTAACTTATCCATCCTCCGATACAACGCCTGCCGCGACAGCCCCAGCTCCCTGGCCGCCTGCGCCACCACACCCTGCGCACGTGCCAGCGCTGCCTCAATGGTGGCTCGATCCAGCGTCGTTTCCTCAAGGGGCTGCGCAACAGCGGTGACGGCTGGCAGTGCCAATGCCGCCGCCGATATCGACTTGTCACCCGACAACAAACAAGCTCGCTTGATAGTGTTCTGCAGCTCCCGCACATTCCCCGGCCACGGATACCGTGTCAGCGCGTCGACGGCCTCCTGCGCCAGCGTAAACCCAGGCTCCAGAAAATGCCGCGCCAACACCGGAATATCCTCCCGTCGGTCCGCCAGCCCCGGCATCTCCAGCTCAATCACATTGAGCCGGTAGAACAAGTCCTCCCGAAACCTCCCTTCCCGAATCGCCGCCCGCAGGTTCGCGTTGGTAGCCGCAATAACCCTGACTTTAGTCCGTCGCGTCGTGTTGGACCCCAGCCGGGAAAACTCCCCCGTCTGCAACACCCTCAGCAGCTTGGCCTGCCCGCTGGCGGACAAATTCCCCATCTCATCCAGAAACAGCGTCCCGCCGTCCGCCGCTTCAAACCGACCCATGCGGGCCTTGGCCCCGGTGAATGCCCCGGTTTCCGTGCCGAAGAGCTCCGCTTCCATTAATTCGTTAGGTAGCGCCCCCAGATTCACCTTGAGATAGGGCTTCGCGCGCACGGACGAGTTAGCTTGGACAATGTCGGCCAGGACTTCTTTCCCTGCGCCGTTCGGACCAGTCACGAGCACCGGGACGTCCGCATGCGCAATATGCGTCGCCGTACTCACCAGCGTATGCATGGTCTCGCTTTCGTAAACGATGCCGCACAGATCGAACTGCTGAGCGAGAGTCTCCCGCGCCTGCGTCCGTTGTGCCCGCAGTGCCTGCGCTTCGGCCCGGGCCTTTCGCAAATCCAAGAGATTGCGCACCGTCGTCAGCAGGCGCGAATCGTCCCATGGCTTCGCCAGATAGTCGGCCGCGCCGGCCTTGACCAGTTCTACCGCCGTTTCCAGGTGCGTCCACGCCGTCAGCAGGATGATCGGCAGATCCGGGAATCGGCTGCGAATCTCACGGAACAGCGCCACGCCTTCCTCACCGGAAGTCGCCTCCCGGCGGAAGTTCATGTCCTGAATCACCAGATCCACGGCTTCCCGGCCGAGCAGGCTCAGCCCATCCGCAGGCGTCGCCGCACTCAACACCCGCGCCCCATGGATCGACAACAGCACGTCGAACGCCGTGCGGACTGCCTCATTGTCATCAATGACGAGAACAGTGCCGGCGCTCAGGTTCATACAGTGCGTGTCGCCACAGACGGTGATACGGCAGATGCCTTACGAGCAGGTTGCCACACAGCGAGCTGACCGATGGTCCACAGCACAGGGATACCGCCTACCAGGTAATAAAGGTCCAAGCGCGGAAGTTTATATTGCAATGAGAGGTAATACCCGACTCCCAATGCGAGCGCACACCCGATCGCAATCCCGGTGCTCGTGATCATGGCGTTCTCGACCATGAAGTACCGCAGGATATCCCCACGGCGGGCCCCAATGGCGCGGCGCGTTCCGATCTGCTTGGTCCGGGTGCTGACGTTGAATGTTGCCAGCCCGAAGATCCCCAACATACTGATAGCCACGAGCACCGAGGTCACAGTGACGAGGAAATACTCCATATTTTTGTCGGTGCCGTAGCTGCGATCCTTGAAGCTCTGCAGCGGCCGAATCCAGTCGATGATGCGATTCGGATTTGACGCGGACAGATGTTCCTCCAGGGTGCGAGCCACCGCGTCTCGCTGGCCCGGTTGAGCCCGGACGATGTAGTACATAGCGCCGTAGTACGAGAACGGCAGGCGTGGGAGCAGGAACACGCTGTCGATGTGGGTGTAGTCCGGCCACGCTGCCTGCATCCTTTCCACGACACCGATAATTGTGGCTGGATGCTTGAGGATATCGAAAACCGGTTTGCCTACAGCGTTCTGGCCGGGGTAGAGCGAATCGGCTATCGCCTTCGTGACAATGATTTTCGACTCAAAGCGGGACGTCGAGCTTTTGTCGACCGGCGGCTGAATCTCCTCGGCGCGGAAATTGCGCCCCGCGACGAGGCGCAGGCCCAGGGCATCGATGCCTTGCTCATCGACTTCGATGTATTGACCGTTTTCGCCATCGCTGGGGTTGTCGCTCGGATGGTTCGACACGGTGCGAGCACTGCCGGCCGAGCTGAGCGGGACCGAGTTGATGGCTGTCGCTGCGATCACGCCACGAACCCCTCGAATGTACTCCAGGTCGTTCCGGATCGCACCGACAGTGTCGTAGTCGCGAGTGAACCCGGAGCTCGACACCACCAGGATATTGTTTGTGTCCATCCCCGTCGGCCGGCCGATCCGGTCGACTCGCTGCTTGACGATATAGACCGCGTTGACGAGTACCGCGAGCGCAATGGCGATCTGAATCGCCACGAGCACGGCACCGGTCCGGTTGCGCAACAGCGCGGAAAGAATAGGGCGTACGGCTACCATGGGTACTTTCCTCATTGACTCTTCAGATACACGGCAGGCGGCAAGCGCCCGATTCGCCACGCCGGATATAAACCGGCCACCAGTGTTGCAACAATCGCCAGGATGACCGCCCAGATGACACTGGCGGTATCGAAGTGTGTGAGCTCCTGGAACCCGCCGGGCTCACCGAATCGCGCGGACGCATAGAGTGCATGTACCAGTCCCAGTCCTACTGCACTGAGTATCAGCCCCAACACCGCACCGATACTGGCCAACACCCCGACCTCGACGAGATGCTGGTGGAAGACCTGCCGGCGGCTGGCTCCCAGCGCGCGGCGGACACCGGTAATGGCGGCGCCGTTCAGGAATTTCGCCAACAGCAGCCCGACCGTGTTGATCAGGCAGACCGCGAGGAACGCGAACGACAGACCCACCAGCACGCGATTATCGTTCTCCACCACGCCCTGATCGATCAGCCACTGCCCGACTGGTGTCAATTGGTTCCTGCGGGCGCGTGGGAAGCGGCCTGCTGCGTGCTGGTCACTCCAGTAACCGTCCATGAAGTTCTGGAAGCGCTCGCGCGACTTCGCATCGGGCAGCTCCACCCACATCTCGATCCACACGCAGTCCGAGTTCATAAACTCCTCAAACGAATCCAGGGGTTCGGGCTTCCAGCAATTGGAGCTGCCGGCCGACAGCAGCTGCAGGCTCGGCCCCCAGCCGATAGGCACGTAGGCGTCTTCCGGAACGTCGAACGGGCCGTTGTTGAGATCATAGAACTTGGGCTGCGGCGACCATTCCTTCAGAACCCCGATGATGCGGAACTGGGTGTTGTTCCAGAGGATGTTGCGACCGACGCTGTTGCCGCCGCCGAACAGGATCTGATTTTCCTTGTGACTGATGACGATGACCGGCTCCGGACCTTCGTCAGCGGCTGCGACCCAGCCGCTCCCGTATTCGAACGGGATGTCGAACATCGCGAAGAAGTCGGCCGAGGTGGCCCGGGAGATGACATGGTGCGGGCGCTTTTCGGCGGTGCCGCCGGTCACGATCGAGTTCACCTTGTACATTATGACCTTGCGCTCCGGGATGTTGGACTGCGCGAGGAATTTGCTGTCCTTGTACGTCATCATCGGGGGCGCGAGCGCTGGATGTTGGTGATCGTAGACGTCATTCGGGTCCCAGTTGTCCATGGTGACGGCGTACAAGCGGTCGCCTTTCCACCAGATGGGGTTACCGGACATTGCGTGGAAGACGGTCATCGTCATGACGCACACCGCAATGCCGAGGGCGATTGCGCCGACCATGAGAGCCGTGAGTCCGGGGTTGCGCCGGAAGCTCTTGAATGCGAGTCGCATGTAATAACCGGTCATGGCTGGATACCTCAGGCCGGCACTGCGCGCGGCTCGTACGCCTTCAGATCGGAGATCTGACCGTCGACAACATGCACGTTCCTGTGAGCGCGCCTTGCGAGCTCGGGATCGTGCGTCACCAGGACGATGGTGGTTCCCATCTCGTTGATCTGCTCCAGTAGATCCATCACCTGGCGCGCCATCAGCGAATCCAGGTTACCGGTTGGCTCGTCTGCGAGGAGGAAGGCCGGGTCACCTGCGATGGCTCTCGCGATGGCAACACGCTGTTGCTGACCGCCCGAAAGCTGCGAAGGCATGTGCTTCACACGCGACGCCAGCCCGACCAGCTCCAGTGCGCTCGAGATTCGCTCGTGCCGGTCCGTTTGCTTCAACCGCCGATAGCGAAGTGGCACATCTACGTTGTCATAGATGTTCAGATCCGGGATCAGGTTGAAACCCTGGAAGATGAAGCCGATCTTTTCGTTGCGCAGGTGAGAGCGCGCATCGTCCGAGAGGCCTCTGACGTCCTTGCCGTCCAGGAAGTACTGACCCGACTCGAATGTCTCGAGGAGGCCGGCGACATTCAGGAAGGTGGTTTTGCCCGAGCCGGAAGGCCCCGTAACGGCCACGAACTCCCCGGCGGCCACTTCGAGCGAGAAATCCCGCAGCGCGTGGGTTTCTATCAGGTCCGTGCGGTAAACCTTACCGACGTTCTGCATTTTGAGCATGACTTTCAGTCCTCAATTTGAAATCAACAAGTCGGGCGCGTCGTTGAAGTCACGCGTGTCCGAAACAATGACCCGGTCGTTTTCCGTGAGCCCGTGCAGCACTTCGATCTCCGAGACGGACGCCGCTCCGAGCTGCACCGGTGTGCGTACTGCGCGGTCGCCGCGAACGACGTACACGTGGTTCGTGCCTTCGTCGATCTGCGGGCCGCGCTCGAATTTCAACACCTGTTTGCGTTCGTCCAACACGATGCGTACGGAAGCACGCTCGTTCTGACGCAACCCCGGCGGCTGCTCCTTAAACCGAACCCGCCCCGTCACCAGACTCTGGCGTACCTCAGGTGAGATAGCGGTGACGGTACCCGGCTGCACGCGGCCCTCGAGAGTGATCTCAGCTGCCATGCCGGATTTGATGTCGCGGGCGTACGTTTCGGAGACCTGAAATTCCAACTCGAAGGCGCCGAGGTCTACGACGGTAATGATGGGAGCGCTTTCTGCGATTCGAGCTTTCTCGGGTTGACCAAGATTGGCCACCATGCCATTGACGGGTGAGCGGACGTTTAATTCGTCGACGCGCCGCTTCAGATTCTCGACGACGAGGGCCTGGCGATCGCGTTCGAGCTTGCGGGTCTTGAGGTCGAGCACGACGCTGTCGCGTTCCAGGCCGGCGGTATCGCGAGCGTGCTCGAAATTCAGTTTGGCGGTGGCGACATCGTCAATGGAACGCTGGTAATCGCGCTCGCTCATCGCACGCTGATCCCAGGCCCACTGAGCGCGTTTGAGCTCGCGTTCTGCTGCGGTGATGGCGACTTGGGCGAGATCCGCCTGCTGCTTGCTGGTGAGCAGTTGGCGGCGGATCTCGATTTCCTGGCGCTCCAACGCGGCGTTGAGACTGTCGAGCGTGGCGTGCTCGCGTTGATATTCGTTGTTGAGCTCGGGGCTTTCCAACGTCGCGAGCACTTGGCCTTTGGTAACGGTATCGCCGGCGCGGACTACGTAGCTCACTGTGCCGGGGGCTACAGCGAACAAGGTTGGGTTGACGGCGGCGATGACGGTGCCTTGTGCCGCGACGTCGCGCACGAATTGCCCTTTAGTCACTGGGACGATGCGCAGACGTTCGGCTGAGATGACGTGGCTGGAGTTGGACCATGCATGGACGAGCCATGCGACGAGTACCAAGAACGCGACTGACGCGGTGCCAGCGATGCGCACCCACCGTTGCTTGTGCCACGGCTGTTTCGCTGGGGCGATGCTGGTGTCCTGCTTCTCTGTGCCTCGGACGGAGGCGGCTTCGGAGATGCGTTTGAGTTCGGCGATTTTCATGTTGCAGATGCAATTGCACCCGCTGTGCCAATCGGGTCAGCGCGTATAAGCTGCTGATTTAGAACGATCTATTGGTCGTGCGGCACGGCCAGCGAGTGTCCGGGTCCCGGACACCGGACAGGTGCGCGGACACTTGCCGGACGCTGGAGGACGCATCACGCCGGAGCTGAGGTGCGAGCCCCCACGCCGCGAAGGCGTCGTCGGGGGCTGTGGCACATGTCGCCGCGCCTTGGTGCACGACGCAAATCGGTAGTCAATGCGGCACCGGCATTTGCGGATCGTTCGCGAGCGAATCGCACCGCGGCGGTTGCGGACATGCTCCGGCAACGGTGCGGACATCGAGCGTTAACTTAGGTAAGCGATAATCGCATCAGCACATCGGAGGTTACCCAACGCTGTTGTCGCCGTCTGGAGGCGCTTAGTGTTGGCCGCATTGCACGGCAACGGCGCATACATGCCTGTACGCGCCCCGTGATCGCGCACACCCTCTGCTTGGCTGTCGTTTCGGCTTGCGCCCGCGTGCGCGTGCCCGCAAGCTCACACCAACATTCACCCAGGAGGATCTGATGGCCACTCGCCGTCCCACTGAGCCCCCTCGCAGTGCAGATCTGTCGAAGGAAATCCCTAACGTTATTAAGGCAGACGAGAAGCTGGCCCCCAAGGCACCTCGCGTGCGTGCGAAGTCACCGACGCCTCGTGCGAAGAAGCCGTCTGCCACTGCTGCTACTGCAAAGGCTCCCACGGCTGTTACCGTTAGCGAAGACGTCCGTCGCGGCATGATTGCCGAAGGTGCCTACCTACGCGCCGAACGACGCGGCTTTGCTCCCGGTCATGAGGAACAGGATTGGCTCGCGGCGGAAGCTGAAGTCGACGCGCTGCTCAAGGCACGCGCCGCCGCAACGTCGCAGTAAGCGACGCTCACTGCTTCGGGGGCGCCTTCGCGTCCGGCTTTGGCGGTGGTGCCAAGCCGTTGGAATACAGCACCCTTCCATCCGGCGTGACGAAAATCGCGTCGTACTGCGGCATCCGGTTGATGATTTCCAACGCCTTTTCCGGCCCCAGGACGAAGGCCGTCTTCGACATCCCATCCGTTTCTGTTGCGGTGGGTCCGAGGATAGTTGCACTGCGGACCTTGCTCGCAGAGTGACCCGTCCGCGGGTCGATGATGTGGTGGTACCTGACTCCACCCTCGTCGAAATAGCGCTCATAGTCACCCGACGTTGACATCGCCGAGTTCACGATCGGAATCCGCGTGACGACTTTGTTCTTGTCGTCAGGATTGCGGATACCGACGACCCACGGCCGTCCCATGCGATCGCCGATGATGCGCGAGTCACCACCCGCGGTGACGAGTGCGTGTTGGAATCCGCGCGCCTGCAGAATCCCGATGCCGTGATCGACGGCGTATCCCTTGCCGATGCCGCCGAGGTCGATCCGCATTCCCGGCCGCTCGAATCTGACGGTGTGGTGCTCGGAGTCGAGCAACATGTTGCGCCAGTTTACGCCGGGGAGCGCCTCTTTGATTTGCGCTTCCGTTGGCTTCACGTGATGCGGGAAGTCGTAGAGGTGACCAACACTCGCGTACGTGATGTCGAACGCGCCCTCGGTGATGATGGAGTAGTGCGTCGACAGCTTGATCAGGTCGAACAGCTCGGGGTCAACCTGCACGGGTTCCTGTGCCGCGAGCTGATTGATCTTGGAAAGCTGGCTCTCGGGCTTGTAGTGGCTCATGAGCTCGTCGATGCGACGCATGTCCGCCATGACGGCATCAATGGCGGCTTCAGCCTTGGCGGAGTCCTCGCCCCAGAGCTCGACGTAGATGCTCGTTCCCATGATCGCGTCGTTCCGCTCGTGCCATTCCGCCCACGCGGGGGAGGCTAGAAGAGCCAGTACGACTGCAAAGAGCTGCTTTTTCATAGGGGCGCGAGGCTAGCCGACGTACCGGGCGATTGCCATACAGACGACTGTGACGAGGAGCAGTGCTGCGGCAATAC
>Ga0268266_10001515_pt1 | contig 27246 bp, 16 predicted proteins | sample KBSS13metaG_FD_190356 | JGI IMG/M metagenome (GOLD analysis project Ga0268266, IMG submission 190356) | Switchgrass rhizosphere microbial communities from Kellogg Biological Station, Michigan, USA - KBS S1-3 metaG (SPAdes) (version 2) | ecosystem: Host-associated > Plants > Roots > Rhizosphere... | reverse complement strand
GGTATTTCAAATCCTAGCCCTTAAGCCCTTAGCCCTGAGCCCTAGTTGTAGTACTTCTTCTTCCCGAGCGGCATCCGGATCTCTTCGTCGATGTTCGGCTCCTCGCGACGTGTGCCGCGGCGGGGCGCCGACGATTCGGCTGCCGAGTAGCCGCGCTCTTCGCTGCGGCTGATCTTCTTCTGGGCGTAGAGACCCTCGAGGATGAAATCGATGGCCGACGCCAGCGACGGCGCGGCCGCGCCGGCTGCGAGGCCCGCGTGCGTGGTCAGCTCGCGCAGGCCCTGAACGCCGTGGGTCTGCGCGATCACCTCGTCGGCTGACGTGGTGTCGCTCAGCGGCAGTGAACCGCCGAGGTCGAACCACTCGATCACCGTGCGCGTGTCCACACCGTCGAACATGCCGGTGAAGACCGAGCCGACGGCAGAGCGGATCAGATCGCGGGCGATCTGTTCGGCTCCGCGCAGCTCACCTTCGTACTCGAGCTCGAACTTGCCGGTGATCGACGGGAGCGCCGCGTAGACGTCGGTGATGCGCGGCACCACCAGCTTCTCGCCGCTGGCGAGCGCCCGGCGCTCGGCATTGGAGACGACGAGCTCGAGCGTGCTGATCGGCAGACGCTGGCTGACGCCGGAGCGCTTGTCGATCTTCCGGTCGCCTCGCGCCTGGAACGCGACCTCTTCGACCACCTCGCGCACGTATCCGGGAATCTCGGTCTTCATGCCGCCGGCGCGCTCGGTCCACGCTTCCTGCCTCGTGATGGCCATCGCATGGCTGCGGGTGGACGGATAGTGGGTGCGGATTTCCGATCCGATGCGGTCCTTGAGCGGCGTGATGATCTTGCCTCGCGCCGTGTAGTCCTCGGGGTTGGCCGTGAAGACGAGCATGACGTCGAGCTTCAGCCGGATCGGGTAGCCCTTAATCTGGACGTCGCCTTCCTGCAGGATGTTGAAGAGACCCACCTGAATTTTGCCGGCGAGGTCGGGCAGCTCGTTGACGGCGAAGATGCCGCGGTTGGCCCTCGGCAACAACCCGTAGTGCATCGTCAGCTCGTCGGACAGGTTGAGCCCTGCCTCGGCGGCCTTGATCGGGTCGATGTCGCCGACCATGTCGGCGATGGTCACGTCGGGCGTAGCCAGCTTCTCGACGTACCGGTCGTCGCGGCCGAGCCACGCGATCGGCAGGTTGTCGCCTTCCTTCGCGATCCGCGCGCGGCACGCCGCGCACAGCGGCGCCAGCGGATCGTCGTGAATCTCGCAGCCGGGAACGACCGGGATCCGCTCGTCGAGCAGATCCGCGAGGCCCCGCAGGATGCGGCTCTTGGCCTGTCCGCGCAGCCCGAGCAGGATGAAATTGTGCCGCGAGAGCACCGCGTTCACCAGCTGCGGTACCACCGTTTCGTCGTACCCGATGATTCCGGGAAACAGCGTGTCGCCGGACTGGAGCTTCTTCACCAGGTTGTCGCGGATTTCCTGTTTGACCGAGCGCGAGCGATAGCTCGACCGCTTCAAGTCCCCGAGAGTCTCTATGGCCGCCATGGATCGATTCTATAGCAGGCGGACAACGCGCGGAGGACCGGTTCACGGGCGCGCGGTTGACGACCGCATGCCGCCGGCATATAGACTCGCCACGGTGCGCCGCCATCCTTTCTTCATATCCTCCCGCCCGCTCGTGTTCGCGCACCGGGGAGGCAGCGCGCTCGCCCCGGAAAACACGATGGCCGCGTTCGACAACGGTCTGGCGCTCGGCGCCGACGGCCTCGAGCTCGACGTCCACCTTTCGCGCGACGGCGTGGTGGTCGTCCATCACGATCGGCTGCTGGACCGCACGACGGCGCTGCGCGGGCCGCTCGTCGAGCGAACCGCCGACGAGCTCGGACGCGCGGGCGTCCCGGCGCTCGAGGACGTGCTCGCGCGTTACCGCGAGCCGCGCGTCATCATCGAAATGAAGGTGAACAGCCGCGCCCTCGCCGCAGCCACCATCGACGTGGTTCGTCGCGCGAAGGCGGTCGAACGCGTCTGCCTCGGATCGTTCGGGCTGGGCGTGCTGCGCGCGGCGCGGCTCATCGAGCCGGCGATCGCGACGAGCGGTGCGCGCGAGGAAGTCCGATGGGCGCTGTACCGCTCGTGGTGCCGCTGGCCCGTGTCCCGCGTGGCGTATAGCGGTTACCAGATCCCCGAATGGGCAGGACGAACGCGCGTGGTGTCGCCGCGGTTCGTCGAGTACGCGCACGACGCGGGGCTTGGCGTGCAGGTGTGGACGGTCGACAGCGTCGAAGACGCGCGGCGTCTGCTTGGATGGGGCGTCGATGCCCTGATCACCGATCGGCCCGACGTCGTCGTTCCGCTGGTCCGCCGCGGCGATTGAGCTACGATTCTCCGATGCGCCGTTCGATCGCCGTCCTTGCCGCCGCGCTCGTGGCCGCGCCGCTGGTCATCGCGCAGCAGGGCCCCGCCGCACCGCCGCTGCTGGTTCGAAACGTCACGTTGATCGACGGAAACGGCGGTCCGGTCCAATCGGGCGTCAACATTCTCCTGAAGGACGGCCGGGTATCGTCCGTCGGACGCGACGCCGTGGACGCCGATCTCACGATCGACGGCCGCGGGCTGTTTGCCATGCCGGGCCTCACCGACGCTCACGTGCACCTCTCCGGTATGCCCTGGGCGGAGCGCGCGGAGCAGTTGAGGCGTGTCCTCCGTGGCGGTGTGACGACGGTGTACGACGTGGCGAGCGACCTTCGCCACACCAGCGATCTGTCGCGAGCGGCGTTGACCGGTGAAATCGAATCGCCGGCGATCTACTACGCCGCGCTGTTCGCCGGGCCGGCGTTCTTCACCGATCCACGCGTCGTCTCGACGTCGCGCGGCTATCGTCCGGGCGATGCGCCCTGGAATCGCGAAATCACGGGCGATACGGATCTCGTGCGGGCCGTCGCCGAGGCTCGGGGCGCCGGCGCGACCTCGATCAAGCTCTACGCGGCGCTCGACGTCGCGACCGTGCGCCGCATCGGCGAAGAGGCAAAGCGACAGAACGTCCGGCTGATCGCCCATGCGACCGTCTTTCCGGCCAGGCCCAGCGATCTCATTGCGGCCGGCGTGAAGATGCTCGCGCACACCGCGTATCTCGTGTGGGAAGGCACGCCGCCGAGCCCGGACTTTCCCCGGCGCGCGCGAGGCGATTTCGCCGGCGTGCCCGCCGATGGCCCGGTGATCACGCGTCTCCTCCAGTCGATGAAGGACAACGACGTCACACTGAATCCCACGCTCTGGATCTTTACTGAAGGGACACCGAAAGACGATCTCAGCGCCGCCAGGACCGCGTGGATGAACACCGTCACGAAACGGGCCCAGGAGATGGGTGTAGTCATTGCCGCCGGTGTCGACAGTTTGACGACGCCGAACGATCCCCTGCCGGTGCTGCACAAGGAACTCGAGATGCTGGTGACGGGCGCGAAACTGACCCCGCTTCAGGCGATTACCGCCGCGACGCGCGGGGCCGCGCACGCCATCGGCATCGACGAGACTGCCGGCACGCTGGCACCCGGGAAGGCCGCAGACCTGCTCATCGTCGACCGGGATCCATCCGAGGACATCCGCAACACGCGCAGGATTCGCTACGTCATCAAGTCCGGCCGGATCGCGTTCGCTCGTCCCGGAGATCCGCGATGAACGTCACCAGACGGGAAGCGCTGCGCACGATCGCGCTCGGCGCCGCTGGCGCCCCCGCAGTCCTGCGATCGCGATATCAGCTGTTCGCACAGTCCAACGCGCAGTATTCCGAGAGGGCTGTGCGGCTGGTCGAATCGTCCGTCGTGGTCGACTTGCTCAACCAGTTTCAATTCCAGGATTTCGCCGACAAGCCGCCGAAGATCGACCAGTGGCTCTCGCAGCCGGGAACGTTCACCGCCGCCGACGCGTCGCGCTATCAGCAGTCGGGCATCACCGTGTTCTCCCTCGGTGCCGGCGCCGGAGACTACAACGACGCCGTCAGGTTCTACGCGCGCTGGAACGGTTTCCTGGCGGGCTACAGCGACTGGTTCACGCGCATCGACGACACGACCGACTTCGCGCGCGCGAAAGCGCAGAAAAAAGTCGGCGTCATGCTCACGTTCCAGGACTCCACGCACTTCCGTTCGGCTGATGATGTGCCTGTATTCTTCGGACTGGGGCAGCGGATCTCGCAGCTGACCTACAACTTCAACAATCGTATCGGGAGCGGGTTTCTCGAGGAACGCGACGGCGGTCTGTCGGTGTTCGGGCTGTCGATTATGAGCCGCATGGAGCAGGTCGGGATGGCGGTCGACGTCTCGCACTGCGGCGATCAGACGACGCTCGACGCGCTGGCGGCGGCGAAGAAACCGATCGTCTTCACCCACGCGACCGCCCGCGCGCTGGTGCCGGGTCACCTGCGGTGCAAGACGGACGAAGCGATCCGGAAGATGGCCGCCACGGGCGGCGTGATGGGCATCGCCATGATTCGATTCATGGTTCGCAACAGCGAGCCGGTGACCATCGAGCACGTGCTCGATCACGTGGACTACGTCGCGAAGCTGGTGGGCCTGGAGCACGTGGCGATCGGCAGCGATCTGGACGTGGCGGGCAACCCGAACGCGATCAACGGCGGCGGCTTCGATCCGCGCACGCAGCCCAACTTTTCACGCTATCAGTACCACGAGGATCGCGACGGCGCGATCAACATCCGCGGCCTGAACCACTCCAAGCGCGTTTTCGATCTGACTGAGGGTCTGATTCGGCGCGGTTACACGGACGCGCAAATCGCACAGGTGCTCGGCGGCAATGCCGTCCGGGTCCTCGGCACGATCTGGCCGGCATGAGTCCAACGATGACCGCTCCGACGCTCCACGACGTCTACGTCGCCCGCGCGCGGGTGCGCCGCATCGTTCGGCAGACACCGCTGACCCGCCATCCGCTGCTCGATGCGGAAACAGGCCTCGACATTCTCGTGAAGCACGAGAACCACAACCCGACCGGCGCATTCAAGGTGCGCGGCGGGGTCAATCTGATCGCGGCGCTCTCCCCCGACGACCGGCGCCGCGGCGTGATCACCGCGACGACCGGCAACCACGGCCAGTCGATTGCGCTCGCGTGTCAGCGGGACGGAGTGCCTTGCACGATCGTGACCCCGCTGGGCAACAACCCCGAGAAGAATGCGGCGATGCGCGCCTACGGCGCCGAGCTCATCGAATTCGGACGCGACTTCGACGAGGCGCGGGAGCGCGTGGAGGCGCTGCAGCACGACCGCGGCCTGCGCTACGTCCACTCGGCGAACGAGCCGCTGCTGATCGCCGGCGTTGGCACCTACGCGCTCGAGATTTTCGAAGAGCAGCCCGACGTCGATGTCATCCTGGTGCCGATCGGCGGTGGCAGCGGCGCGTGCGGTTGCGCCATCGTCCGAAGCGGCGTTGGCAGCCGCGCTCAGGTGATCGGCGTGCAGGCGGAACGGGCGGACGCCTTCGCGAGATCGTGGAGCAGTGGAACCCGGGTCGTCGGGGAGAAGGCCGACACGTTCGCGGAGGGCATGGCGACGCGCGTCACGTTCGACCTGACGTTCGACATCCTCAAGCGGGAGCTCGACGACATCGTCTCGCTCAATGAGGACGAGCTCGCCGAAGGCGTACGGCTCGCTCTTCGCACGACGCACAATCTCGCCGAGGGCGCCGGCGCCTCACCGCTCGCCGCCGCGATGAAGCTTCGCGATCGGCTCGTGGGCAAGAAGGTCGTCTGCGTGATGAGCGGCGGCAACATCGACCGGGCGACGCTGACGCGCATTCTCAACCCGTAGGGCCGGTTATTACGATCCAGGTGTGCGGACCTTCAGGTCCGCCCTTTTCGACGGCAGGCCTGAAGGCCTGCACTACATCTGAACTCTCGTCACCGTTAGGGAAGCGCTCGTTACTGAAGCTTGAAGTTCACCGTCACCGTCATCACCACCGGCACCGGCTGACCGTTGAGCAGCGCAGGCGTGTATCGCCATCGCTGAACCGCATCCATGGCCGCTTCGTCGAGCGTCGGCACGGAGCGTAACACCCGCACCGATTCGACGCCGCCCTGCGCGTTGAGCACCGCCTCGAGGATCACGACGCCCTGAATGTGGGCGTTGCGGGCGATGACCGGATAGATCGGCGCGACGTCGGCGAGTTTCACGGGCGCCGTCATCCCCGAGTGCAGACGAATGGGAACCACGGGTGGTGGTGGCGGAGGTGGCGGCGCGACGGTCGTGCCGCCGATGTCCCCGATGGCGGCCGGCGGTCCGCTGTCGACGCCAGGAATCATCGTGCCCGGCGCCGGTGCTCGGTCGTTCTCGTGCCCCGTTTCATCGGTCACGCCTGATGGCGCAACCAGCGGGGCAGCATCAGCAGACACGGTTTTGGCACTGTCGCGGCTGCGGATCTGCGGCGGCGGCGGGGGTTGAACGTCGACGGGCATGAACTGCGATGCGTCGAAGAGAACAGGGCGATGCGGGGTCGGCAGTGTGCTGTCTGCGAGGATTTGCCCGTACAACACGCCGGCGATGACTACAGTGTGCGCGCCGATCGACGCGATCGTGAAGGAACGTCGCATGACGCCTCCTGACGTGAGCTCATTCACTCACGCCAGGTTGGACACCATGCGATAGGGAAGGTTCCGCTGCCTACGGCGCGTGGCTCACGACGACGGCCGTCTTGTTCTTGGACGCGTTGCCCGACGCGTCCCTGCATTGCACGGTGATGCTATAGGTGCGGTCCCTGGTCTTCCGCGCGACCGCCTTCACATCCAGCGTCAGCGCACCGGTGATCGTCCAGTCGATCACGCCGTCGTTATCGAGATCGCTCACGCCCGCAGCGACTCCCGTAATCCGGCAGACGGGCGACGGATCCACGATATCGGTGGCGAACGCCGCGATCGACACGGGCACGGTCGCGTCGGTGTTCGGCAACACCGTCACGCTCGGCGTCAGGCTGACGATGGTCGGGTCGGTGGTGTCGCGCACGGTAATGATCGCCGTATCGGTGTCCGTCCTGCCGGAGCTGTTGGTCGCCGAGCAGGTAACGAGCGTCGCGCCCACCGGGAACATCGAACCCGACGCCGGCACGCAGGTGACAGGCAGCGGGCCGTCGAACGGATCCGTGGCCGTCGCTTCAAACGTGACAATCGCGCCGGCGGGGCTCGTCGCCTCTACGCGGATGTTCTTCGGCGCGGTGACCTTCGGCGGCTTCGGGTTCCTGGGTGTCACCAGAACTGTGAAGGTGCCCGAGACAGTGTTGCCATGAAGGTCCGCCGCGGAGCAGGCGACGGTCGTCGTGCCGATCGCGAACACGCTGCCCGAGCCGGGCACGCATGTGACCGGTCGTGCGCCGTCGACGAGATCGATCGCCGATGTCGCGAACGTCACGACTGCGCCTGTCGTCGTTGTCGCCGGCGTCGAAATCGGTGCCGGCAACGTGAGCGCGGGTGCCGTGTGATCCGTGACTGTCACGCCGAAGGCGTTGCTCGCACTATTCCCGTGTGAGTCCGTTGCCGTGCAATTCACCGTCGTCGTTCCCACCGGGAAACCGGAACCAGAGCCCGGCGTGCAGGTCGTCCCAATCGACCCGTCGACGATGTCAGACGCGCTCGACGTGAACGTCACGGGCGTGGCCGCACCCGTCGCCTCCTTCGTGATGTCGGCCGGCACGGTTACCGTGGGCACGGTGTGATCCGTAATCGTGACCAGGAAGCTGCCGCTCGAGCTGTTGCCGTGCGGATCGGTGGCGGTGCAGTTGACCGTCGTCAATCCGACCGGGAATGAGAATCCTGATGCCGGCGAACAATCGGGCGTGATCGTGCCGTCCACGGCATCGGTTGCCGTGGCCGTGTAGGAGACGACCGTCGTCGGACCGGTTGCCTCGGTTGTGATGTCGCTCGGCAGCGTCAGCACCGGCGCCGTGGTGTCGGGAGTGCTGGTGCCCGTGAGCGGCACGGTCACCGCGCCGCTGTTGCTGCTGGTCACGCCGAACGCGGCCGTCTTCGCGCCGGTGCCGGACGGATGGAACGTGAGGCTCACCGTCGCACTCGCGCCACCCGCCAGCGTCGTCGCTGTCGGCGCCCCCGCGGTGAAGTCCGCTGAATCGCTGCCGGTGACGGCGGGCGCGTCCAGAGTGACCGCGACGAGGAGCAGGTTCTTGATCGTCACAGCCTGCGAGAGCGATGTGAGCTGCGGGATCGAACCGAAGTCGACGCTGGCTGGCGTCGCCGAGAGCGTGACGCTCTGCGGATTGCTGGGCGTCGCGACCTGGAAATCGGTGGCGTTGTCGTCCGAATCCTGAAGCGACAGCGCAAGGCCGCCCGGCTTCCTCTCGTAGCTGTGATCGGCATTCGTGGTTCCCAGCGACGTCAGCGAGGTGCCCTCCTTGTAGAGCGAGCCCGCGCTCAGCCCGGCCTGGTCGACGATCACGCCGTGGTTGTCGACGATCGCGACACCGCCATCGTCGGTAATCCCGCTGCTGTAGGACGTGTTGCCAGGCGTGGTGCCGGAATAACCGGCCGCGCCGGTGTTCACGAAGAGGTAGTGCGACCGCGCAGCGAGCACCGTGTTCAGCGCAACCGTGGCGCGAGTGCTGTTGGTGCCGGCGTTGTTGGAGCCGTGCAGCGTGTAGCCGCTGATGTCGATCGGCGCGTCGGTGTTGTTGTAGATCTCAACGAACTCATCGTTGCCGCCCGAGGGTCCGCGGAACCTGAGCTCGCTGATTAGAATCGGCGTCGCGATCGAGCCGGTGCCTGTGAGTCCGACTTCGACCACCGACCCGCCGGTCGGCGTGACGTTGAGCGTCGCGTTCTGCACGCCGCCGGCGACCGGCGCGAATGTGACCGTCACCGTCGTGGACCCGCCGGCGTTCAGCGTCGTGGCGGCCGGCGCTCCAACCGAGAAATGTGCGGCGTCAGTACCGGTGACCGTGAACGGCGTCGTCAGCACTACCGGCGCGGCGCTGACGTTGGTCAGCGTCACGACCTGGCTCGCCGTGGTCGATACCGGCACCAGCCCGAAGCTGACGGGCGACGGCGCCGCCGTAATCACGATGGGCGCCGGAACGATCGTGACCGTGAAAGGCGCGCTGCCGCTGCAGCCGTTTGCTGTCGCAGCTTGGACCGTGAAGGTGAACGTGCCCGCCGCGCTCGGCGGACCGGAAATCACGCCGGTGGAGCTCAGCGTCAAGCCGGTCGGCAGCGAGCCGAGGCTCACCGTAAAGGTGAACGGACCAGGATCGCCGCCGGCGGTGACCACACCGCCGTAGAGCGTGCCGACCGTCCCGTTCGGCAGAGAGCCGCCGACCGAGATTGCAGGGCAGGTTCCCATGCCGGTGAGCGCGACGGTGCGCGTCGTGCCCCCAGCCGTCGTGATCGACAACGTCGCGTTCTTGGGCCCGGGAGTCGCGGGCTGGAACGACACGGAGACCGACGTGCTCGCGCCGCCGTCGAGCGACGTCACCCCGGGCGCGCCTGCCGCGAAGTCCGCGGCGTTCGTGCCGCTCACGGCGAACGGCGGCGTCAGCGTCACGCCGGTCGCATCGGTGTTCGTGATCGTGACCGTCGACGAAGTGCTGGAACCCGGCGTGAGCACGCCGAAGTCGACCGTCGTCGGCGACACGGTCAATCCGCCGGATCCCGTGCCGCTCAACGGCACGGATATCGAACCGGCGCTCGTGCTCGTGACAACGAGTGAGGCCGATTTCAAGCCCGTATCCAACGGCTGGAAGGTGACCTGAATCGTCGCCGTTCCGCCCGCGGCAATGCTGGTCGTCGACGGTGCGCCGGCGGCGAACGCGGTCGCGTCGGTTCCGCCGACCGTCGGCGTGTTGAGGGTCACGGCGGTCGCGAGCACGTTCCTGATGGTGATCGTCTGCGACCGCGTATCTCCCGGCGCCGCCGACCCGAAGTTGATGCTGGACGGCGAAGCCGTCAGCACGATGTTCTGCGGAGCGCTCGGCGTGACGAGCGCAAAGTCCGTGGCGTTGTCGTTCGTGTCCTGCAGCGTGACCGCTGCGCCGCCGGGCTTACGCTCGTAGCTGCGATTCGTGTTGGTCGTGAGCGGCGTCAGGAAGGTGCCTTCCTTGTAGATCGATCCCGTGCTCAGGCCGACCGCATCGACCACAACACCGCTCGCACCGGCGGTGAAGATCGCGATGCCACCGTCGTCGGTGATGCCGGTCGCGTACGTCACGTTGCCGGGAACGGCGAGCGAGTAGCCGTTGGCGGCGGTGTTGGTGAACAGGTAGTGGGCGCGGGCCGGGAGAATCACGTTGGCCGGCACGGTGGCTCTCACGCTGTTGGTGCCGGCGTTGTTCGAGCCGTGCAGCGTGTAGCCGCTGATGTCGACCGCCGTGTCGCTGTTGTTGTAGATCTCGACGAACTCGTCGTTGCCGCCCGCCGTGCCGTGCACGCGGAACTCGCTGATGACGATGGGAGACGTTCCGCCAGGTGTGGGCGCGGATCCGGTGAGCGTCACCGTGGTCGAGCCGTTGGAGCTGGCGATGTTCAGCGTCGCGCTCTTCGCGCCACCCGTCGTCGGTGCGAACGTGACGGATGCCGTGGTGGACGAACCGGCCGTCAGCGTCGCGGTCAACGGCGCGTCGACGGAGAACTGGCCGGCGTCGGTCCCGGTGATCGTGAGGGGCGTGGTCAGCGTGAGCGTCGTGCTCCCGTTGTTCGTGATCGTGACCGGCGCGATCGCGGCGCTGCCGATATCGGTCGAGGGGAAGGCCAGGGTTCCGGGCGACGCGGTCAGGGCTGGCCCCGATCCGCCGGTGATGACGATGTCGGTCAACTGCCGGGGCAGCAGCTGATAGCCGCTGTCGAAAGGCGCCGATGCGAACTGGCCGAGAATGCCGGTGATCGACAGCGAGACGCCGGACGGCGGCGTTGCCGTGCCGTCAATATCGGTGTCGCTGTCAACGCGCAGCGTTCCCGTCCCGGTGGCGTCGGCAATCGTCAGGTTGCCGGAGGCGTTGGGCGCCGGGTACAAGCCGCTCGTGATCGAGACGTTGTCGACGCGGACGAGCTGTCCTTCGAAGGCTTCGCCGCCGCCGCTGACGAGTTGCGACAGCGTGATCACCTGCGGCGCAGGCGGCGTGTCGTGCGAAATCAACGAGAGCGACGTGACCGTCAGTTCGGTGAGGCCGTTGAAGTGCGTGACCGTCCCGAGCGCCTCGATGGTGTCGCCGATCGCGAACGGTCCGAAGTTCGTCCCCGAGTTGAAGAGATCGATGCCGCCGGTGCCGTCCTGGATGTAGTACTCGACGCCGTTGCCGCCGCGGAAATCGATCGACGAGACCGTGCCGTGAACGAGGACGACCTGATTCACGCGATCCGGAATGAAGTCCGCGCCCGGCGTGCCGTCGACGTTATTGACTTGATCCACGCGCGCATCAGCGATCGTCAGCAATGTCGGAGGCGCCGGTGCGGTCGCGCCCAGGTCGACGCGGCTGCGGGGCGTGACGTTGTAGCCGGAGTCGAACGGGCGGAGATAGTCGTCCTGCTGCACGATGCCGATGGCCGTGAACGGGCTCACGAGCGCGAAGCCCTCGACGTCGGTGTCGCGATCGATCTTCATCGAGAACGTGCCGGTCCCGTCCGAAATCGTGACGAAGGCGTCGAGCGACTGCGGTGACGTCGGAAACGTGCCGCCCACGATGGTGCAGTTCGCGATCGAGACCAGCTGTCCCTCGAAAGACTCCGGGTTGACCGACAGGCCGGCGATCGTCACCGTCGCCGGCACGGGCGCCGTGTTTGTCGAGAGCACAACGATCCCGTACGGAGACGTGAGGTTTTCCACGGACTCCGTGATGTCGAGGCGCAGGCGGCCGCCGTTGAATCCGATCCGGCCGAACACCTCGACCACCTGTCCCGGGGTCGTCGACGTGAACGCGGTGGCCGTATCCGTCGATCGGTACACGTTGACGCCGCCGGTGGCGTCCTGGACGTAGTCGTCGTTGGTGCCGGCGCTGAAGCCGGAGCCGGTGACCGTTCCCTGGATTCGCGCCGCGTAGCCGTTGTAGAGCGGCTCGCCTTTGGCCGTCAGCGCGTGCAGCGACTGAATCGGCGTGACGCCGGAGAAGTAACCCAGCGCGAAGGTCGTCTGCTGGACTCCGGCGGTGGCCGTGACGGCGTAGTCGACGCGAGTGCCGTCAGGCTGCGCGGGAATCGTCGCCTGATAGCTGCCGCCCGAAAGCGTCATCGAGACGGGCGGCTGCGCGACGCCGTTGAGGCTGTAGTTGAGAGAGACGCCGGCGATTGCCGACTCGCGATCGTTGACCGCGGCCGTGATCGTCACGGTTTCGTTCGCCAGCGGAAGCACCGGTGACGTGCGCACGACAACGGTCGGGTTGAAATCGGTCGTGATGCCAGGAGAGACGCCGTCGACGGCGTACGTATGCTGCGCCGCGGGAATCCGCGTGCCGCCGTCGTCAAAACTCGAGAGCGAGTACGTCGACGTTCCATCCGTCGACAGCACGATGGTTCCCTGGCCTGCGTTGCCCGCGGCGGCGCCGGTGTAGCCCTGCTGCGTCACCCGATCGTCGCCGGAGGGACTGGCCTCGTTCTGGTAGAAGACGGGCCCGACGCCGGTCGCGGGTGGAACGCCGGTGCCGGCGAACGTGTTGCCGGCGGTGTCCGGCGTGTTGAGGAATTTGTTGGCGGTCTCGCGGTTCGGGTGACCGAAGGTGTTGGTCTCGCCGGTCTGGGCGAAGGCCACTTCCGCTTTCAACGCGCTCAGGAACACCTGGTTGTTCGCCGTCGTGCTGCCGTGGTGATCCAGCTGCACGACGTCGACGTCGCCGACCATCTGCCCGACGTAGGTTTCAACGTCCGGCGTTTTCGCGGTCGACGTACTGCCGCCGCCGGTCAGGTCGCCGGACACGAGGTAGTCGAAATTGTTGTACTCGATGAGGGTGCTGATGCTTTCCGAGTTCAGATCCTGGTTCGTGATGGTGACGCCGCCTCCGCTCAGGAAGTGGCCGCCGGCCGCGACGAAGGTCGCACGCATGCCGCCGCCCAGATCGATGAAGTTGCCAGGAATCGCCGTCTGACGCGTCACGCCCGCGTGGCCGGTGGCCGTCACGTAGTTCAGATAGGTGCCGCGTGTGCTGCTGGATGATGTCGACGTGCCGGGCGGTTGGACGCCTGCGCCGTCGCCGTTGTCGAAGGCGGTGCCGGCGACTTTTCCGGCGTTGAGCACCTCGATCATCCCGCCCATGTGGTCGATGTGGTAGTGCGTGATGACCGTGTAGTCGATGGTCGCGATGCCGAGCGTGGCCAGCAGGCCGCTAATTTTCGCGCCGCTCCCCGGAGGTCCGCCGTCAACGAGCAGGGTCTTCCCGGTCGGCGACACGATCAGCGTCGAAGCGCCCGTGCCGACGTCGACGAAGTAGATATGAGCGCCCGAGGTTTGCGCATGCGGCCGTTGGCTGAGCAGGAGGACAACGAGCGAAGCAAGGGCCGCTAATTTTTTCGTTATGGCTGGCATATAGGCTTGTGGCTGAAGGGGTTAGGGGAGCAAGGGGGAGTTTAAAAGGCCGGCCGGCGCCGGTCAACGCAAATCCATGTAACGCCAGTTGCTTAGTGTCGCGCGCCTGCAGATCGTTGCACGCAATCGGCGCTCAGGACAGTGCCCGCTTGGTCGCGCGGAACACGTCGTCCAACATCCGGGGCGTCAGCTTGCCGGTGTTCGTATTCTGCCGGCTGGGATGGTAGGAGCCGACCAGGAGCTGGCCGTTCGGCAGGCGAACCGTGACGCCGTGGCCGAAGGCCGGACGCGGACGGATCGACGCGCCGCGGGTGTTGAGCAGCTGAAGGTAGGCGTCGAACGCGATCTTGCCCAGCGCCACGACGACGCGAATGCGAGGCAGCGCCGCGAGCTCGGCGTCGAGATGCGCGCGGCAATTGACAATCTCCTCCGGCGTCGGTTTGTTGTCCGGCGGTGCGCAGCGCGCCGCCGCCGTGATGAAGACGTCGCGCAGCGCCAGGCCATCGTGCACGTGGTTCGACGTCGGGATGTTGGCGAACCCTGCGCGGTGAAGCGCCGCCATGAGGAAATCTCCGGATCCACCGGCTCCATCACCCGTGAAGACGCGGCCCGTCCGGTTGGCGCCGTGCGCCGCCGGTGCGAGCGCAATCAGCAGCACGCGCGCACGCGGATCGCCGAAGCCGGGCACCGGCTTGCCCCAATACACGTCATCGCGATGCGCCTTCTTCTTCACGCGCGCGACTTCGGCGCAATAGGCGCGAAGGCGGGGACAGCGTTCGCAGGAAATGATGTCGGCGCGAACATCTATCAGGGTCCGGCTACCAGCTTTCGCGCTTTGCGCTTCGGCCTGGCCTCTCCCGTGCGATCCACCCGACCCACCCGACCCACCCGACCTACCTGACCCACCCGACCCACCTGACCTACCTGACCTCGCGATTACCACACGCGGCATTGATTCTTCCGCACCATCGGGGCGTCGGCCTTGCACGCAAAGGCCTTCTGGAACTCCGGCATGTTCGACACGACACCGTTCACGCGATCGTGGCCAGGCGAGTGCGGGTTGATCTGCGCCAGCATCCGCGCGCGTTCCGGCCTCACGTTTTCGCACCACACCTGGCCCCAGCCGAGAAAGACGCGCTGCTCGGGCGTGAATCCGTCCAGCGTCTGCGGCGGCTGATTCGCAGTCCTCGCCAGGTACGCCATCAAGGCGATGCGCAACCCGCCGTTGTCCGCGGTGTTCTCGCCCAGCGTCAGCTTGCCGTTCAGCTTCACGTCGTCGATCGCGGTAAAGCCCGAGTACTCGTCCACGAGGCACTGTGCGCGATCCTCGAACGACTTGGCATCGGCCGGCGTCCACCAGTCCTTGAGGTTCCCGCGCGCGTCGAACTGTCGTCCCTGGTCGTCGAACCCGTGCGTCAGCTCGTGGCCGATGACCGCGCCCGATCCGCCAAAGTTGATCGCGGCGTCTGCCTTCGCGCTGTAGAAGGGAGGCTGAAGGATGCCGGCAGGGAAGTTGATGTTGTTTTCGAGCGGATTGTAATACGCGTTCACCGTCGGCGGCGTCATGAGCCAGAGGGTCTTGTCGACGGGCTTCCCGATCTTCGCCATCTGCCGGTGAAATTCGAAGGCGTTGCTTCGCTGCGAGTTGCCGAGTGCGTCGCCGCGAACGATGGACAGGGCGCTGTAGTCGCGCCAGCGATCGGGATACCCGATCTTGTCGGCGATGGCGTGCAGCTTGACGAGCGCTTCCTTCTTCGTGGCCGGCGTCATCCACGCCAGGCCGTTGATATCGTTTTCCAGCGCAGACTCGAGCTCGTGGACCATCTTCAACGTGTCGGCCTTCGCCTGTGGTCCGAAGGCTTCCTTCACGAACGCCTGTCCGAGCGCCTCGCCGAGATCGCTGTCGGTGTACTGCACGCATCGCTTCCAGCGCGGCCTCAGTTCTTTGGCGCCGGTCAGCGCGGTACCAAAGAAGCGGAAGTTCTCGTCGACGAACGGTTTTGCGAGGACGGCGGCCGATGCGTGGGCGACCTGCCACCGCAGATACGCCTTGAGCTGATCGAGCGGTGTGGTGGCCAGGAGCTGGCCGAATCCTTTGATGAAGTCCGGCTCCGCGACGTTCAGCGCATACACCGGAGGCGAGCCGATGCCCGTGAAGTAGCGGTTCCACGGGAACTGCGGCGTGAGCGCCTGCAGTTCGGCGTTCGACATCTTGTGGTAGACCTTGTTCGGGTCGCGGCGTGAGACGGCGTCGAGCGCGTTCTTGGCGAGCGCCGTTTCGATATTCATGATCTGCTGCGCCGAGGCCTTCGCCTGATTGTCTGCTGCGCCGAGGAGCGCCGACATCCGCGCGAGGTGATCGAGATACTGCGTCCGCAGATCGGCCGACTTCGCGTCATCCTTGAAGTAGTAGTCGCGATCGGGCAGCCCGAGACCGCCCTGATCGGCGATCGCCATCTCCACCGACGCGTCCTTGAAGTCGGCCTGCGAGCCGAACTGGAAGAACACATTGACGCCGACGGTGTGCAGTTCGGCGACGAGCGGCGCGAGGTCGGCGACGCTCGTCACCGCGGCAATCTTCTTCAGTAGCGGATCGAGCGGTGCGGCGCCCCTGGCGTCGATCGCCGTCTCGTCCATGCACGACGCGTAGTAGTCGCCGATCTTTTTCGATTCGGGATCGCGGCCCGCGGCTGCGGTCTCGAGAATCCGGTGGAGCGTCTCATTGTTTCGTTCCTGGAGCTCCTCGAAGCGTCCCCAGCTCGCGCGGTCCGACGGCACCGGGTTCTTCGCGATCCAGCCGCCGCACGCGAATTGGTAGAAGTCGGTGCACGCGTCGGCCGTCTTGTCCAGCGCGTCGAGTTGCAAGCCGGAAGAAGAGGACGGGGCAGGAGGGGCAGGATTGGCAGGACGGGCAGGAGGGCTTGGTTGCTGCGCGCGGATTCGCGTGTGCGCGATGGTGAGAATCGCGGCCAGCGGGAGCGCGACGAACATGGCAGTTGAGATCAGGCGACGTGTCATGAATCACTCTCCGAGGTCCGGCTGAAGCCGGACACTACCGTTTTACCGACCAGTCCACCTGACCTACCCGACCCACCCGACCCACCCGACCTACCAGACCTACCAGACCTACCAGACCTACCAGACCTACCAGACCCTGCACGCATTCGTCTTGACCATCGGCGCGTTGGCCTTGCAGGAGAACGCCTTCTGGAATTCCGGCATGTTCGACACCGGACCGTTGACGCGGTACTTGTTCGACGAGTGCGGGTTCGTGGCCGCTTTCAGCCGCTCGGCTTCCGGCCGCGCATTCTCGCACCACACCTGCGCCCATCCGAGGAAGACGCGCTGTTCCGGTGTGAAGCCGTCGATTTTCGACGAGTTCTTCGCGCCGGGACCGGCGAGGTATGCGAGAAGCGCGAGGCGCAGCCCGCCGTTGTCGGCGGTGTTTTCGCCGAGCGTCAGTCGTCCGTTGACGTGCGTGTCGCCGTCGACCGCGTATCCGGAGTACTGATCCGCGACGCAGCTGGCGCGTTCCTCGTACGCCTTGCCGTCGGCCGCCGTCCACCAGTCGCGCAGGTTGCCCTGGCCGTCGAACTTGCGCCCCTGATCGTCGAAGCCGTGCGTGAGCTCGTGTCCGATGACCGCGCCGGCCGCACCGTAGTTCACGGCGGCATCCCGTCCCGAGCGATAGAACGGCGGTTGGAGGATGCCGGCAGGGAAGTTGATGTTGTTGCGATCGGGGCTGTAGTAAGCGTTCACCGTCGGCGGCGTCATCCTCCATTCGCTGCGATCGACCGGCTGCCCGATTTTCGCGAGGTCCCGCTTCCGATCGAATTGCAAAGCGCGTTGCCTGTTGCCGAGCGCATCGTCCTGCGTCACGCGGATGCTCGAATAGTCGCGCCATTCGTCAGGGTATCCGATGCGATCGACGACGGCTTCGAGCTTCACCATCGCCGCCTTCTTCGTCTCCCCGCTCATCCATGGGGCGGCGTCGATATCCGACCGCATCGCGTTCTTGATGTCCTGCACCATCTGCAGTGTGTCGGCCTTCGCCTTTGGGCTGAACGTTTCCTCGACGAATGCCTTGCCCAGCGCTTCGCCGACCCGCTGATCGGTTTCCATCACGCAACGGCGCCATCGCGGCGGCTGCTCCTGCTGTCCCGCAAGCGTCCGGCTGAAGAAATCGAAGTTGGCATCCGCGATCGCCTTGGGGAGCAGATCGGCCGATTCGTGCAGCACGTGCCAGCGCAGATACGCCTTGAGATCGTTCATCGCGCTCACGGTGATGAGCGAATTGAGCGCGCGTACGTACTCCGGCACCGCGACGTTGATGGTCGGGAGCGGAGGCGCTTCGGACGCCACCGCGTATTTGCGCCAGTTGAAGTTCGGCGACAGCGCCTGCAGCTCGTTGATCGTCATGTGATGCTCCCGCTTTGCGGGATCACGACGCTGGACCCGATCGAGCATCGCCGTGGCCATCGCGGTTTCGATCGAGAGCACCGCCTTTGCATCGGCGGTCGCCTGTTCCGCCGGCTCGCCCGCGGCCATGAATTGTTTCTGGATGACCGCGACGTACTGCTCACGCAGTTCCACCGATCGCGCGTCCGTCTTCAGGTAGTACTCGCGGTCGGGCAGGCCGAGGCCGGCCTGATCGATGCCGGCGATGGCGTTGGCAGCGTCCTGGAGATCAGTCTGCGCGCCGAAGCGGAACAGCACGGGTACTCCGTACGCGTGCAGATGCGCGATGAGAACCGGCAGGTCGTCGGGGTTGAGGATCTCGTCGATCGTCGCGAGGTCCGGCCCGATCGGGGTCAGGCCCGCAGCTTCAATCTTTGCCTCGTCCATGCACGCGGCGTAGAAATCGGCCGCCTTCTTCCGATCGCCTTGAGCGCCGTCTCCAGATGTCTCCAGGATCCGGCGCAGGACCACGAAGTTGCGCTCCTGCAACTCGGTGAAGCGTCCGTACGATCGCCGATCGGGAGGCAGCGGGTTTTTCGCGACCCAGCCGCCGCAGGCGAACTGGTAGAAGTCGGTGCAGGGATCGATCTTGCGATCCAGAGCGTCGATCTCTATACCGGATGAAACGGAGGTGGACCTGGCCGGCTGCGCCGTGGCGTTGAAGCTCGCTGTCGCGGCTGACATGCCAAGCGCGAGCGGCAGGGAGACGAAAGTCAAGGCGAAGAGGTGGCGACGCATGGGTTTAACTTCCTGAGCGGCCAAGGTACAATTGGTGGTTGTCATACAGACGTAGAGCCGGTCAGCCGACAGTTCGACGAAGGCTCACTGTCGTCCCGAGCCTCCCGAGGGACGACAATCCGACGAGCTGAAAGGATCCCGTTTCCCGTGAGATATATCGCCCCCAAAGACCAGGCGGAGCTTGACGCGACCGAAACCCGGGAGTGGCTCGACTCGCTAGATTATGTGCTGCAGAGCGGCGGGCCGGCAAAGGTCGCCAGGCTGCTTCGCGAGTTGACCATTCACGCGAGACAGAACGGCGTCAAGCTTCCCTTCACCGCCAACACCCCCTACATCAACACGATCTCCGCCGACGAACAGGCGCTCATGCCCGGCAGCCCGGATCTCGAACGCCGGATCAAGAGCCTCGTCCGCTGGAATGCGGCGGCGATGGTGGTGCGGGCCAACAAGGCCGAAGAAGGCATCGGCGGGCACATCTCGACGTTCGCGTCGGCAGCGACGCTGTACGAAGTCGGCTTCAACCACTTCTTCCGCGGCCGGAGCGAGGGCGAGTCCGCCAACGACGGCGACGTCATCTTCTTCCAGGGTCACGCGGCGCCCGGCATCTATGCGCGCGCGTATCTCGAAGGGCGCATCGACGAATCGCATCTCGAGAATTTCCGCCGCGAGACGAAGGCCGGCGGCGGCCTCTCGTCGTACCCGCACCCGTGGCTGATGCCCGATTTCTGGGAATTCCCGACCGTCTCGATGGGCCTTGGGCCGTTGATGGCGATCTACCAGGCGCGCTTCATGCGCTACCTGGAGGATCGCAACCTCAAGCCGAAGTCGTCCGCAAAAGTCTGGGCATTTCTCGGCGATGGCGAGACCGATGAGCCGGAGGCGCTCGGCGCGATCACCCTCCCGGCACGCGAAAAGCTCGACAACCTCATCTTCGTCGTCAACTGCAACCTGCAGCGGCTCGACGGCCCGGTGCGCGGCAACGGTCAGATCATCCAGGAGCTCGAGGCCGCCTTCCGCGGCGCCGGCTGGAACGTCGTCAAGGCGATCTGGGGCCGGGAATGGGATCCGCTGCTCGCCAAGGATCGCGACGGGCTGCTCGTCAAGCGCATGGGCGAGATCGTCGATGGGCAGTACCAGAAGTACGCCGTCGAATCCGGCGCGTACGTGCGCGAGCACTTCTGGGGCGTCGACCCGCGGCTGCTCGAGATGGTGAAGCACCTGTCGGACGATCAGCTCAAGAAGATGACGCTCGGCGGCCACGATCCGATCAAGGTCTACAACGCCTACAAGGCGGCCGTGGAGCACAAAGGCGGACCGACCGTCGTGCTCGCGCGCACGATCAAGGGCTACGGCCTCGGCGAGGCGGGCGAAGGCAAGAACATCACGCACCAGCAGAAGAAGATGAACGAAGAGGAGCTGCGGGCGTTCCGCACTCGCTTCGGGATTCCGATCTCGGATACGGAAGTCGGCAAGACCCCCTTCTACCGTCCCGCCGAAGACAGCATCGAAATCAAATACATGCGCGAGAAGCGCAAGGCGCTCGGCGGCTACGTGCCGACGCGCAAGGTGCGCGCCGAAGCGTTGAAGCCGGCTGCCCCCGAGATCTTCGAGGAATTCCACAAGGGTACCGAAGGGCGAAAAGCCTCGACGACGATGGTCTTCGTGCGGTTGCTGTCGAAGCTGCTGCGCGACAAGGAAATCGGCCACCTCGTCGTGCCGATCGTGCCCGACGAAGCGCGCACGTTCGGCATGGAAGCGCTCTTCCGGCAGGTCGGCATCTACTCGCACGCCGGCCAGATGTACGAGCCGGTCGACATGGACACGCTCCTGTACTACAAGGAAGCGTCCGACGGCCAGATCCTCGAGGAAGGGATCAACGAAGCCGGATCGATGTCCTCGTTCATCGCCGCCGGCACCGCGTACGCCTCGCACGGCGTGAACACGATTCCGTTCTTCATCTACTACTCGATGTTCGGCTTCCAGCGCATCGGCGATCTGATCTGGGCAGCCGGCGACTCCCGCACGCGCGGCTTCCTGCTCGGCGGCACGTCGGGCCGGACGACGCTGGCCGGTGAAGGGTTGCAGCATCAGGATGGCAACAGCCAGCTCTTCGCGCTGGCCTATCCCAACTGCGTCAGCTACGACCCGGCCTTCGCCTACGAGATCGCGGTCATCATCGAGGACGGCATCAAGCGGATGTACGTCGATCAGGAAAGCATCTTCTACTACCTGACGGTGATGAACGAGCAGTACGCAATGCCCGAAATGCCGAAGGGTGCCCGCGACGGGATTCTGAAAGGCATGTACAAGTTCCGCGCGGCGTCAAAGCCGAAGGCGGAACGGCGCGCTCAGCTGTTCGGCAGCGGCGCGATCCTGCCCGAGGTGATCAAGGCGCAGGAGATTCTCGAGTCCAAGTACGACGTGGCCGCCGATGTCTGGAGCGTCACGAGCTACACCGAGCTCTATCGCGAAGGCCACGCGTCCGAGCGATGGAACATGCTGCATCCGGGCGAGACGCCGCGCGTGCCGTACGTGACCCAGTGCCTGAAGGATGCCCCCGGCGTCTTCATCGCCGCGTCCGACTACGTGAAGGCGATGCCCGACGCGATCGACCGCTGGCTGCCGCGTCCGATGACGGTGCTCGGCACCGACGGGTTCGGCCGCAGCGAGACCCGGGCGTCGCTGCGCGAGTTCTTCGAAGTCGACTATCGGTACGTCATCGTTGCGACCCTGGCGGCGCTCGCGCGTGACGGCAAAATCGACGCGTCGATCGTCGACCAGGCGATCAAAGCGCACAACATCAATCCTGAGAAGAGCAACCCGGCGATCTCATGACAGACTTCACACTACCTGAGCTCGGCGAGCAGATTGAGGCCGGCGACGTCCTGCGCGTCCTCGTGAAGGCCGGCGACACCATCACCAAGGAACAACCGGTCCTCGAGCTCGAAACGGACAAGGCGACGATCGAGGTGCCTTCCTCTGTCGCCGGCACGGTCAAAGAGATCAAGGTGAAGGCCGGCGACAAGGTCAAGGTCGGCCAGGCCATTCTCAGCTACGACGAAAACGGTGCGGGCGCAGCCACGCCGAAGCCGGCGTCCGGCGAAGGCGGGAAGGCCGCCGCCGCCGAAGGCGGGAAACCGGCGGAGGCGAAGGCCGCTCCGGCGAAGCCAGCGCCAGCCGCGCCGAAGGCCGCGGCCAAGGCGGAACCTGCGAAGGCGCCAGCGGAGAAGGTGGAAGACACCGCTGAAATGCAGCCGCAAGTCGAGATCAAGAATCAGTCGACCCAGCCGGACAAGGCAGGCGTGAAGGATCCGACCGTCGGGCCGGATGCGGCAGCCGACAGCTCGCGGCCGGACCGTGCGGCCAACGTGGTGGACATCACGCGCGGCGCCCGTCCCGCCGCCGAAGCGGCCACGCTCGAGACACCGCCCGCGCCTGCCGCGCCGTCGGTGCGCAGGACCGCGCGCGAACTCGGCGTCGACATCAGCGAAGTGCAGGGCAGCGGACCCAACGGGCGGATCTCGGTCGAGGACGTGAAGGACCACGTCAAGCGCCTGGTGACGAGCGGGGTCGGACGTGGCGCCGCCGCCGCCGCTGCGATCGCTTTGCCCGACTTCACGCGCTGGGGTAGCGTGGAGCGTCAGCCGATGCGCGCCGTGCGCCGCAAGACGGCGGAGCACCTCAGCGCGGCGTGGGCGACGATTCCCCACGTCACGCAATGCGATCTGGCCGACATCACGGGTCTCGAGGAGCTGCGCAAGAAGTACGCGAAGCAGGTCGAGACAGCCGGCGGCAACCTCACCGTCACGTCAATCGCCGTCAAGGTGATTGCGGCCGCGCTGCGGAAGTTCCCGCAGTTCAACGCGTCCATCGATCTGGCCGCTGACGAGATCATCGTCAAGAAATACGTGAATATCGGCGTCGCCGTGGACACCGATCGCGGGCTGCTCGTGCCGGTGATTCGCGACGCCGATCAGAAGAACATCGTGCAGTTGTCGGTGGAGCTGGCCCAGCTCTCAGAGAAGGCGCGCAACCGGAAGATCTCGCTCGAGGAGATGCAGGGCGGCTGCTTCAGCATCTCGAACCTCGGCGGCATCGGCGGCACCTACTTCACGCCGATCGTCAACGCACCGGAAGTCGCGATCCTGGGGATCTCGCGCGCGCGCATGGAGCCGGTCTACAACAAGGAGACCGGACAATTTTCCCCGCGCTTCATGCTGCCGCTGTCGCTGTCCTACGATCACCGTGTCATCGACGGCGCCGACGGCATCAGGTTCCTGCGCTGGGTCGCCGAAGCGCTGGAGCAACCGTTCCTGTTGACGCTTCAAGGGTAAAAACATGTGTCCGGTCGGTCGGGTAGGTCAGGCAGGCCGGGTGGGTAAACTCCGCTCAGACCGACCAGACCCACCTGCCCTACCAGACCCGCGAGACCTACGAGACCTACCTGACCCACGAGATCGACCTGACTCACGAGACCCAGCACACCTGTTATGACTTCTGTCCAACTCGTCGTCGTCGGCGCCGGCCCCGGTGGGTACGCCGCAGCATTTCTCGCAGCAGATCTTGGCCTCAGCGTGGCGCTCGTCGATCCGGAGATCAATCCCGGCGGCGTGTGCGTGTACCGGGGGTGCATTCCGTCGAAGGCGCTGCTGCACGTGTCCAACCTGATCACCGAGTCGCGCCATGCGAAGGCCTGGGGCGTCACATTCGGAGAGCCGTCGATCGATCTCGCCAGGCTTCGTGAGTTCAAGGACAACGTCGTCAAGCGGCTGACGAGCGGCACCGGACAGCTCGTGAAGCACCGCAAGGTGCAGTATCTCCAGGGCTGGGCCGAAATCCTCGACGCGCACAACCTCAAAGTGAAGTTGACCAAGGGCGGCGAGGAAACCGTCCAGTTCGAGCATGCGCTGCTCGCCACCGGATCGGTTCCGGCCATCCCGCCGATGCTGAAGGTGGACGATCCCCGGGTGATGGACTCGACCGGCGCGCTCGATCTGCCCGACATTCCCAAGTCGTTGCTCGTCGTTGGCGGCGGCTACATCGGCCTCGAACTGGGCAGCGTGTACGCGGCGCTCGGAAGCGCCGTGACCGTGGTCGAGATGACGCCGGGTCTGCTGCCGGGCGCCGATCGCGATCTGGTCGACGTCCTCGCCAAGCGTGTGCATCAGACGATGAAGGCGGTGTTGCTCGAGACGCGCGTCGTCGAGATGAAGGCCGAGGCGGACGGGATCCGGGTGACCTTCGAGGGGAAAGCCGATCCGAAACAGCAGCTGTTCGACCGCGTGCTGGTCTCCGTTGGACGCCGGCCGAACTCGAAGATTCCCGGTCTGGAGCGCACGCACGTGCAGGTCGATCAGCGCGGGTTCATCATGGTCGACGAACAGCGCCGGACCCACGAGCCGTCAATCTTCGCAATCGGCGACGTCGTCGGCGAGCCGATGCTCGCGCACAAGGCCTCGCACGAGGGTCGAGTGGCGGTCGAGGTGATGGCGGGAGAGAACGTCGCTTTCTCGCCGCGTGCCATTCCCGCCGTCGTGTTCACCGATCCGGAGATTGCGTGGTGCGGCCTGACCGAATCCCAGGCTGCGAAGGAAGGCCGCCACGTAACCGTGTCGAAGTTTCCGTGGGGCGCGTCAGGGCGCGCGATCACTCTCGATCGTACGGATGGCCTCACGAAACTCATTCTCGATCCCGAGACGGAGCGGCTGCTCGGCGTCGGCCTGGTCGGCCCCGGCGCCGGCGAGATGATCGCGGAAGGGGTCCTCGCGATCGAGATGGGCGCGAACGCCACCGATCTCAAGCTGACGATCCACCCGCACCCGACGCTCACCGAGACGATGATGGAGTCGGCGGAGGTGTTCTTCGGCCAGGCCACGCACGTCTACCGGCCGAAACGATGACAGGAACTTCTACCTTCTAACTTTCTAAATCCCTGTCCGCGTCACTGCACCCGACGAAGTCCATCGCAGGAACGAGGCTTCGACCAGTCGGTCGATCACCTCTTTGCAGACGCCGTCATCGACTCCCCAGAGGCGCGTGGCTTGTGCCGGCGTCAGCCGCAGACCCGGCATCTCCCTGAACTCCTCGCGTATGCGGTAAACGATGCGGTCAAGTTCCATGGCTGTTCCTCGTGGTGGTGAGGAGCTGACGGCGCGCGCGCAGTCCCGCCGCGGCCGCCGCTCCTGTTTCGAACGTCCGTAACCCTCCGCTGTCGCCGGTCTTGATGCCGATGCGCGTGTAGAAGGCCGCGAGCGTGTCCGCGTTCACGACCGACGGCTCTTCCGCGATCTCGATCGCGTGAAACAGTTCGTGGCCGAGCGTCGCCATCTGCTCGACCGCCGTCCTGCCGCAGGCGAGTTCGATCACGAGGTAGCGATGGCTGCCCGCCTTCGAGAGCAGTGCCACGCGTCCCTGCAGATCCCGCTGCGCGAAGGTCTTCGTCCGCACGTAGACGGTGACGTCCAGTTCCTGAAGCCGATCGATCCACTCGCGAATCGCGGATGAACGGCTCGCCGCATCGTCGATCAGCCGCCGCATCTCGTCGTCGCCGCTGCGCACGTGAGGCTGCTGCGGTCTGTCGGCCTGCGCGGCCGCCTGTGCGGCCAGCGTCAAGAGCATCAATACGCCGGCGCCCGTCCGGCCGATCCTGGCAATGCGTTGCAGTCGACCGACGCCGTTCAGCATGGCGATCTGGTGAGCAATATGCACACCACGACGCCATGCGATCGAGATGCGCGAATTCAGGCCTGTTTTCAAGCGAGTTTGCGGTGCTCGGAAGACGAATCAGACAACCACGTAGGTTGGATGTAACGTCGCTACAAAAACGTAGGATAAGGGTCGAGACACGCCTGAAGGTCGATTCCTGGAGGGCAACACAAATGTTTGATCTATCGGCGAAAGGGACAGGATTGTAGGATGGAAACCATGTCGACCACTCTGACCGCCCGGACGCCGCGGCCGCTCGCCCCGCCGTCCGACGGAGACGCCAGCCTCAGGGAGGCCCGGCGCCTTTCGACCCTGCTCGAAGTGAGCCAGGCGCTCTCGGGCACGCTGAACCTGAAGGCGTCGCTCCACCGCGTTCTCGAAATCCTGTCCCGCCATCACGGCGCCGTCCGCGGCATCGTCTCGATCCTGGAGGAAAACGGCGACCTTCGCGTCGAGGCGGCCGACGGCATCGGCGATGGATCGCGGATGGTGCGGTACCGCATCGGCGAGGGGATCACCGGCAAGGTCGTCCAGAGCGGCAAGCCGGTCGTCGTGCCGCGGGTGAGCCGTGAGCCGGCGTTTCTGCACCGCGCCGCACGGCGGCCCGAACTGTCGCACCAGGAGCTGAGCTTCGTGTGCGTGCCGATCAGCCTGAACCGCCGCGCCATCGGCGCGCTCGCCATCGATCTCAAGTTCAAGGCCGACCGGAATTTCGAGCGCAACACGAAGTTCCTCGGCGTGGTCGCGTCGATGATCGCGCAGGCGGTGAAGATTCATCGCCTGATCGAGGAGGACAAACGCACGCTCGTCGACGAGAACACGCACCTCCGGCAGGAGCTACGGGAGCGCTACGACTTCTCGAAGCTCGTCGGCAGCAGCGGCCCGATGCGGCAGATTTTCGAACAGGTCACGCAGGTGGCCGGCACGAACACCACGGCGCTGATCCGCGGCGAATCGGGGACCGGCAAGGAGCTGATCGCGCACGCCATTCACTACAGCTCGCTGCGCGCGAAGAAACCATTCGTGAAAGTCAGCTGCGCGGCGCTGCCCGACAGCCTCATCGAGTCCGAGCTCTTCGGCTATGAGAAGGGGGCATTCACCGGCGCCGAGTCCCGCAAGAAAGGACGTTTCGAGCTGGCCGAGGGCGGGACGCTGTTCCTCGACGAAATCGGCGACATCAATCTGTCGACGCAGGTGAAGCTGCTCCGCGTGCTGCAGGAGCGGGAATTCGAGCGGGTCGGCGGAACCGAGTCGATCAAGGCCAACGTGCGGCTGATCGCTGCCACGAACAAGGATCTCGAGAAGGCGATAGCGGCCGGCACGTTCCGCGAGGATCTCTACTACCGGTTGAACGTGTTCACGCTCTTCGTGCCGCCGCTGCGCGAGCGAAAGCCGGACATGCTGCTGCTCGTGGACCATTTTCTGGAGAAGTTCGCGCGGGAGCACAAGCGCAACATCAAGCGCATCTCGACGCCGGCCATCGACATGCTGGCGAGCTATCACTGGCCGGGCAACGTGCGCGAGCTCGAGAACACCCTCGAGCGCGCCGTCCTGATGTGCGATGGCGAGGTCGTGCACGGGCATCACCTGCCGCCGTCGCTGCAGACCGCCGAGGCGTCGGGCACGATCACCCGGGTGTCGCTCAAGGATGCCGTTGGCGCCTACGAGAAGGATCTGCTCCAGGACGCGCTGAAGTCGACGAGAGGAAACCGCGCCAAGGCGGCGCGGCTGCTCGACACCACCGAGCGGATCATCAACTACAAGGTTCGCCAGTACACCATCGACGTGCGGCGGTTCAAGTCGTAAGAGGGCAGGACGGGCGGGATAGGCAGGACGGGCGGGAGGGGCAGG
>Ga0268266_10001513_pt1 | contig 27295 bp, 26 predicted proteins | sample KBSS13metaG_FD_190356 | JGI IMG/M metagenome (GOLD analysis project Ga0268266, IMG submission 190356) | Switchgrass rhizosphere microbial communities from Kellogg Biological Station, Michigan, USA - KBS S1-3 metaG (SPAdes) (version 2) | ecosystem: Host-associated > Plants > Roots > Rhizosphere... | reverse complement strand
TCCTTCGGCTTGCCCCTGACTGCAGTCGGAGCGAAAGCATCGAAGGCCTCGTTGTAGGCCGGATGAACAGCGACGAGTTGTCCTTGCAGGTGGGTGGACAATTCGGTGATCACCAGGCCGTGGCTCGCGGCCACGCCGGTAATTTCATCGCAATAGGTCTGAGAGACTGCTGCCTTGTCGAGGTCGATCAAGCGAGGATCGGAGGTCGGGACCTGAACGCCCTTGTAACCGAGCCCAGCCGCCCAACCGCAGATAGCAGCGAAGCTGTTAAACGGCTGCGCATTGCCGACGAACTGCGCCAGAAAAATCGCGGGCCCCTTCATGGTGGCCGGTTGATTAGTCGCAGACATTACATTTCTCCGGTTCAGGCCGCTGCGCCACGACAGCAGAACACCGCCTCCCTTGTCCGACAAGAATGCCGTCAGTTCAATACATGAGACGATCCTAATCGTTTCTCCGTCGCCACCCGCTTGCAGGATAGCATGCATTACTTCCAGCACACATCCGAGGCGACGATAAACCGTTGGTGGCCCTTGTCGCCCGCACCTTCGACGGTGCCGGGGCCGTAACTGCGCGCCATCTCGCCTATCGCGGCTCGCATAGGCATGCCATCTGCGCGGCGGATCAATGCTGCCGCAGCCTCCACGATGCCGGCGCAACTTGGATGCCGCACGACGATCCGTTTCCGAGACGCCTAAGCCTGGTGCCAGGGCGGTTCAGTAACCACCCCTTCTATCGCACGCTCGCTCAACACGATCGCGCTTCCCCGGGAAAGCAAAACAATGACCCCTTCGCGCCAGAAGCGGTCGTAGTGAGCACGCTCGTGGCGAAAGCCTGAATGATCAGTCGGGACTAGGGTCATTCGCTCGCTATAGAGCGACGCTGAGGGCGGGGTTGGCGGAGGGTCTCATATGACCGCTTGCTCGGCGGGGTCGATCCCGAGATCCAAAACAAGACTCTTTAGAGCGCCGTCACGAGGGCCGCGCTTTCATCCAGCATGGGCAAAATCTCGTCTCGGGGCTTGGGCGGAAGCATCAGGACGACCCGATCAACGCCGGCGTCACGGTAGCGTTTCAGCACCTCCAGGTCTCGGGGCGCCCCGAAGACGTTGAAGGAGAGCGACGCGGGATCGCGGCCGGCGTCCTTTGCCATTTGTCGGAATTGCGGCAGCACATCGAGCGGATCCAGCGCACGCCCGCCAATCGGAATCCAGCCATCGCCATAGGCGATCGCCCGTTTTGCTGCGTGGGGAAATGCGCCCCCAACAATGATGGGCGGGTGAGGTTTTTGAACCGGCTTGGGCCACTGCATCATGGGTTCGAACTTGACCAATTCGCCGTCGAATGCCGCCGTCGACTGCGTCCAGATTTGCTTCATCGCCTGGATCCGCTCACCCATCAGCTTGAAGCGGGTTGCAAACGCAGTGCCGTGATTAGCCATCTCCTCCTCGTTCCAACCCCCGCCAACTCCAAAAATAAACCGGCCAGACGAAAGCTGGTCGACGGTCGATACCTCCTTGGCGGTGTGGATGGGATCGCGCTCGACGACGAGACAGATCCCCGTCGCAAGTTTGATAGTTTTCGTCACCGCGGCGGCAGCGGCCAGCGAGAGGAACGGATCGTAGGTATCGTAATAATACTTCGGCAGCTCGGCGCCGCCGGGCCACGGCGATTTGCGACTGGTGGGAATGTGACTGTGCTCCGGCAACCACAATGAATCGAAACCTCGCGCCTCCGCCGCCACGGCAAGGTCGTGCGGTGGAACCGCGTAATCCGTCGGAAACATCGTAAGCCCGACATGCATGTCCCATACTCCCCAGTTGCGGCCAGGCTCCATCCTACGCGACCGCGCGTGACGGTCGCAACAGCGTCTAGGCTTGACCATCATGGTCGGCCTCGTCCGCGCCCACGGACAGGTTGCCCCAACTCTTCACCCGCTCCAGGCGGACCGCGATGACGGGCCGGTCGGCGATCTGCATCGCCGCCAACTGGTGGTACCGGGAGCGTAGCAGCTCTTGCGCGTGATCGTGCTCGGTCCCGGCGCGCAGGATCTCGGCCCGTCCACGCAACATCACCCAGCCAAGCCGGGTCCAGTCTTCGTCATACCGATCAACCACGATGGCGACCATCGGGTTGCGCTCGATATTGCGGACGCGCTTGAGTGCTGCTCCAGCCACGCGCTTCGGCTTCTCGTCGATGGTGATGTAAAGGGTGCCTTGCGAAATCGTAAAACACACTGGTACTACGTGCGGAATGGCCCTGCCATCGGCCGTGGCAAGATGCCCGACGCGTTGCGCCGACAGGAACCTGCGTTCGTGGTGTGACAGCATGTGACGGTCCGCCGCGCGATGACTGTCAATCGCGCCGATACTGCACGGCTTGGCTCGGCTTCGCCAGCCAGGAATCTGCGTTCGACCAAACGTCGGCAGGCTTGCCGGCGCGTTTCGAAACCGCGGTCGCGATCAATCCGGTGATAGCGCATCCGATGCTCAGCCGAGGTGGCGAATAGGACGAATTTTGTTGCGGTGCATGAGTCCGAAAATCGCTTAGCCGACATGGGCGCTCAGACCAATATCCGCTATGCGCCAGAAGCGGTCGTTAGCCGCTCATCCTGCGAATGGCCTTAGAAAATGATCGATACACATTGATCGATACACATTGTCTTGCTGATCGAGCTGAAGCTCAGCTTCCCTGACGACCTTACAGTTCGCGAGCTCTACACTCAGGGCGTCAGCACAACATTGGTTCGGTTTGACATGTTATAACATTTGAGGAAATGTCCTAACTTAACCGGCAAAAGCCGGAGCCAAGGGAGGACGGAAATGAAGTCATTCAAGCCAACACGGCGGACTTTCCTCAAGACGGGTACGGCAGCGGCAGCCCTGATCGGCATCGCACCCACTGTGCTGCGGCAGGCGGCGGCGCAGGAGGCCGATCTTGCGCCCTACAAAGCGGCCAAGATCGACTGGCAACAGGCTTCCGGCGAAACCATCACGGTTGCCGTGATCCCGGCGAGCTATTTCGAAAATCTGATTTCAATCGCGCCGCAGTTCAAGACGCTGACCGGCATCGACGTCCGCTTCGAGAAGATTCCGCCGGCACAGATCCGGCAGAAAGCCGTCATCGACCTCACCTCGAAGACCGGTACCTACGCCACCCACGCCGCCGACCCGATGTACTATTCGCTCTATGCTGCGAACAAATGGGTCGAGCCGCTCGACACCTATCTCAGCGACAAATCGCTGACCGATGCCGACTGGTTCAAGTTCGACGACATCATTCCGGCCTGGCGCGCGGCCGACAGCGTCGATGGCAAGCTCTATGGCGTGCCCTACGACGGCGAGGTCACCATCCAGGTCTACCGCAAGGATCTCTACGACGCGAAGGGCCTGAAGCCCGCCGACGATCTGGCGACGTTCGTCTCCAACGCCGCCACGCTAAACACGCCAAACGATCGTGTCTGGGGAACGGCGCTTCGTGGCGTCGCCGGTGCCGGCCAAAACATGTACATCTACCCCTCGATCTTCCGCGAGTTCGGCGGCGAATGGTTCAAGGGCGGCAAGCTTACGGTGAACGGTCCCGAAGCCGAACAAGCGCTGTCCTGGTATGTCGACCTGATGCGCAAGTCTGCGCCAACGGCGGCAGCCAACTGGAACTGGCCCGATATCGCCGACGCGTTCTCGCAGGGCACGCTCGCAAGCTACATCGATGCGCACTCCTCGGCTTCGGTGGTCAACAATCCCGAGAAGTCGAAGGTGATCGGCAAGGTCGCCTATGCCCGTTGGCCGAAAGGCCCCACCGGCAAGCGCGTCAGTTCGATCTGGAACTGGGGTTTCCCGATCAACGCCGCGCAGGCTGAAAAGAAGAAGAAGGCGACGTGGCTGTTGATCCAGTGGGCAGCAAGCGCGGAAACCCAGGCGCGCACCGCGCATCGTTTCGCCGGGCCCACCAAGCGTTCGGGCGTCAACCGGACCTCGATCTGGAAGGACCCGGAATACGTCAAGATGATGAACGGTTTTGGCGACAATTTTGTCGAGGCAACGATGGCCACGCTGCAAGGCGACACCGACGTCGACTGGCGTCCGCGGGTGCCGCAATGGCCGGCGATCGGCGACACCATGGCGACCGCCATCCAGTCGGCGCTATCGGGTCAGGCCACCGCAAAGGCGGCGCTCGACGACGCCCAGCGCCGTGTCGAACCGATGATGCGGGGCTGAACAGGTGAAGCCGGCCACAGCGACGGCAGATACTGCGACCGGAAGCGCTTCTGGCGATCTCGGCCGCGTGCTGGCGCAACGCGAGCGCCGGTTCGCGGCCGCATTGCTGGCGCCGGCATTCCTCGCGCTACTGGCAACGACGACGTTTCCGCTGATGTTTCTGGTCTGGACCAGTGCGTTCCGAATGGACCTCGCGATGCCATTCGCCGACGGCTTTGTCGGACTGGAGAACTACCGCGCCCTGCTGACCGACGATCGTTTCTGGTCGTCACTGCTGGTCAGTCTCGTCTACACCAGCGCCACCGTGGTGCTGCAGGTCGCGCTTGGACTGGCGCTGGCGCTGCTGGTGATGGACATGAAGCGCGGTCAGGGCTGGTTTCGCGTCGTGGCCATCCTGCCGGTCGTTCTCTCGCCCGCGGTCGTCGGCATGATCTGGCGCACCTTTATGCTGGCGCCCGATTTCGGCATCGTCGACTATCTCGCCATCAATGCTGGCATCGGTAGCAGGAACTGGCTCGGCGATCCCCTGCTCGCCATGATCTCGGTCATCGTGATCCACACCTGGCAGTGGACGCCCTTTGCATTCATGGTGCTGCTGGCAAGCCTCGCATCATTGCCGGAAGATATCTACGAAGCCGCACGGCTGGATCGCGCCACGGCATGGCAACGTTTCCGACGGATTACCATGCCGCTGCTGCGGCCCGCCATCGTCATGGTGGTGATCATGCGCACCATGGTGGCGCTGACCGCGTTCGCCGCGATCTTCACCGTGACCGGCGGTGGTCCGGGCACCGCGACAGAGATTCTAAACCTCTACGCCTACCGGAAATCCTTTACCGAACTGTCGATCGGTTACGGCTCCGCGCTCGCCGTCGCGTTGCTGATCGTGACCCTCCTGATTTCCGGCGTCCTGTTCGCATTGCGGAGGGCGAAATGAGGGCAAAACGCTTCCGCTTCATCGCGACGATGATCATCACACTGATCTTTCTGCTGGCGTGGGTATTTCCCATCGTCTGGAGTGTGCTGAATTCACTCAAGACCGATCAGGATGTGCTGGCTTATCCGCCGAAACTGATCTTCCACCCTACGCTTGAGCCGTATCGCGACGTCCTGTTCGGTTCGGGATCGATCCTGCCGAACCTGATCTCGAGCTTTATCATCTCGATCGGAACCACCGTCATCACCATGCTGATGGCGGTGCCGGCCGCCTATGCGCTGGCGCGCTTGCGCTTTCGCGGCAAGAAATTCGCTGGTTTCTATGTGCTCGCCACCCAGATGCTGCCGCCAGTCGGCATCATCATTCCCTACTTCCTGGTCCTGCGGAATATCGGCTGGATCGACACCTATCAAGGCATCATCCTGATCTATCTGTCATTCTCGCTGCCGTTCGCGATCTGGCTGCTGGTGTCGTATTTCGAGGATATTCCCTTTGAGATGGAGGAAGCCGCCTATCTCGACGGCGCAAGCCGGATGCGCACGCTATGGCGGATCATCATCCCGCAAGTGCGCGGCGGCATCGCCGTTACCATCGTGTTCGTGTTCCTCAATGCCTGGAACGAATTTCTGTTCGCCGTCGTTCTCAGCGGCAATACAGTGCGGCCAGTCACTGTCGCGATGTTCAATTTCGTGTCGGTCGAACAGACGCTGTGGGCGAAGCTCGCGGCGGTCTCGGTACTGGCGATGCTGCCAGTGGTCATTCTCGGCATTATTGCCCAGAAGAACATCGTCAAGGGCCTCACGGTCGGCGCCGTCAAGGGCGGAGGTCGCCGATGACCGGTCGAGGTCAGGTACGTTTTGAAGATATCGTCAAAATGCACGGCGAGTTCAGCGCGCTGAAAGGCGTGACGTTCGACATCGAGCCCGGCGAGTTCTTTGCGCTGCTGGGCCCATCCGGCTCGGGCAAGAGCACGACGCTGCGGATTCTGGCCGGCCTGGACGCGCCGACGTCGGGCCGCGTGTACATGGACGGCCGGGATATCACGGCCACGGATGCGCGCGACCGCGACATCGCCATGGTATTCCAGAGCTACGCGCTCTACCCCCACATGACCGTGTACGAAAACATCGCCTTTCCGCTGGAAATGGCCAAGCTTCCGGCGGTCGAGATAGATCTCGCGGTGAAGGAAGCCGCGCGCAAGGTCAAGATCGAGCATCTGCTCGACCGCAAGCCCGGCCAATTGTCGGGCGGCCAGCAGCAGCGCTGCGCGCTGGCCCGCGCCATCGTTCGCAAGGCGCGTCTGTTCCTGCTCGATGAACCCCTCTCCAATCTCGACGCCAAATTGCGCATGGAAACGCGCGCCGAGCTTAAGAAGCTGCAACGCTCGCTCGGGGTCACGGCCGTATACGTGACGCATGATCAGGAGGAGGCCATGACGCTGGCCGATCGCATGGCGGTGTTCATGGCCGGCGAAATCCGGCAGGTCGGCCGGCCGGCTGAAATATTCGCAAAACCCAATTCGATCGATGTCGCCGCCTTCATCGGCAGCCCGCCCATGAACTTGCTGCCGGCACGCTTTGCCGACGGCGATGTCATCATCGCCGGCCACCGCCTGAAAACGGCGATGCAGGCCGCAGGCGAGCACGATGTCGTCGTCGGCATCCGTCCCGGCGCGCTCCGGATCGCCCCTGACGGGCTCGAAGCGCGGGTGGAGCTCATCGAAGACCTCGGCGACACCAAAGTACTCGACCTCGATTGCGCGGGCACGGCGATGCGTATTCGCGTCGGCGACGAAAGCGTCCCGCCCGAAGGCGCCGTGATTTCGGTTACCGCGCGGCCGCACGACATTCACCTGTTTGATCCTGCCACAAGAAAGCGACTGTAAGACCATGCCCGCGCGCATACGCAAGAAGGCCGAGACGATCAACGATGCGGGGCCATCCGCGACGGCCAATTCCCTGCCGCTGCACATCCAGGTCCGCGAGACCATCCGCCGCCAGGTCAAGGACGGCGAACTGATCGACAAGACCGGCCGCCTGATGACCGAAGCCGAACTTGGCCGGCATTTTGGCGTCAGCCGCATCACCATCCGCAACGCCATCTCGCCGCTGGTGGATGAAGGCATGTTCGCCCGCGCCCGCGGCCGCGGCACCTTCCTTCGCTCCAACCAGCCAGAAAACTGGGTCGGAAAGCTGATGGGCTTTTCGGAAACCATCCGCGATGCCGGCTACCAGGCCGGTGCGAAGGTGCTCCAACAAGGCATGACCAATCGCCATGACGCTGGCGTTCGCGACCAATTGAAGGAACGCGCGGTCTGGCAACTCAAGCGCCTTCGCCTAGCCGACGATATTCCGATCGCCATCGAGCACGCCTTCTATCCGCCGGATATCGGGCTGGAACTCGAGAAGCGCGACCTGACTTCGATCATCATGTACAGCGTTTTCGAGGACGAACTCGGGCACGCCATCAAGGAAGCTAACCAAACGATCGGTGCGTCGCTTGCCGACACGACCAGCGCTAAGCTGCTCGGCGTCAAGGTAGGCAGTCCGCTGCTGTCGATGGAACGCCTGACATTGAGCAAGGACGAGCGCCCGCTCGAATTGCTGCGCTCGGTCTACTTGCCTGACTATTTCAGCCTCAGCATCAACCTCACGAGGCGTCATGCCTAAGCGCACCCGTTCCACCACTTTGCACGAAGGACCAATAACCATGGCAAATGGTAAAGCATCAGACAGCCCCAACATCTTGATCATTCTCAATGATGACATGGGATTTTCCGATATCGGCTGTTACGGCGGCGAAATCCAGACACCCAATCTTGATCGACTGGCCGCCAACGGCCTGCGCTATTCGCAATTTTACAACACCGCGCGCTGCAGTCCGTCGCGCGCCTCCCTGCTGACCGGCCTGCACCCGCATCAAACCGGGATCGGCATCCTTACCTACAGCAATGGACCGGAAGGCTATGCCGGCAATCTGAATAGAAGCTGCGTCACCGTTGCCGAGGTTCTCAAGCAGAACAACTACAAGACCTATCTCAGCGGCAAGTGGCACATTTCTTCCAGCTTGACCGAGCCGACCGATGCATGGCCCCTGCAGCGCGGCTTCGACTACTTCTTCGGCACCATTATCGGCGCCGGCAGCTTCTACCATCCCAATACGCTAACTCGCGGCAACGACAATATCGAGCACGAGGCCGAGAACGATCCTTCGTTCTTCTATACCGATGCTATCAGCGATCAGGCGGTGGCCTATATCCGGCAACACAAGCAAGCCAACCCCGACACACCATTTTTTCAATACGTCGCCTATACGGCGCCACACTGGCCGTTGCATGCGCATGACGAGGATATTGCCAAATACAAGGGAAGGTTCGACGCGGGCTGGGACAAACTACGCGAGCAACGGCTGAAACGCCTCGTCGACGACGGCATCATTCATCCGAACTGGCAATTAACCGACCGCGATCCGACCCAGCCACCGTGGACTGAAGCCGAGCACCGCGAGTGGACCTTGCGCTGCATGGAGGTCTATGCCGCGCAAATCGACCGCATGGATCAGGGCATTGGCCGCATCGTCGCTGCCCTCGAAGAGACCGGCCAATTCGACAATACGTTGCTCATCTTCCTGTCGGACAATGGCGCCTGTGCCGAAGACATTCCCCAAGGCGTCACCGCGCGAGAACTCGTCGATCAGTTGATGATCGCCAAGGCCAAAACTCGCAAGGGGGAGCCCGTTCGCCTCGGCAACGACCCTTCGCTGATGCCGGGCGGCGAGGACACCTATCAGAGCTACGGTACCGCGTGGGCCAATCTGTCGAATACCCCGTTCCGGCTCTACAAGCACTGGATCCATGAAGGCGGCATCGCGACGCCCTTCATCGTGCACTGGCCGCGTGGCATCAAGGAGAAAGGCGGCCTACGCCACAATCCGAGCCAGTTACCAGATATCATGGCGACCATTGTTGACGTCACTGGCGCGACCTACCCTAGGGAATACAACGGCAACACGATCCTGCCCTGCGAAGGCGAAAGCCTGGTGCCGTCGTTCGCTTCAGCCTATGGCGGTCGCGGTCCGCTGTTCTGGGAGCACGAGGGCAATGCCGCGGTGCGTATCGGAAAATGGAAGCTGGTGCGCAAGTATCCGGGACCATGGGAACTCTATGACATGGAGACCGACCGCACCGAGATGCATGACCTCGCCGCGCAGCATCCGGATCGGGTCCGCGACATGACGGAGCAGTATCAGGCCTGGGTCAAGCGTTGCGGCGTGATCCCGCGCGAGAAGATTCTAGAGTTGATGAAGGCGGAAGGCGGGACCGCTTTCTGGGAAGAAGAGAAGCAGAAATAGCAAGTAGTCGAACCTGAGCAACCTGGCACGATACGCATCGTTAGACTCTGAGATGACCAAGGGCAGTCCCAGTTGCATTCGACTTGCCGCAAGTAGCCTCTCGGAGGACCACGTATGGCGAATGCAAAAGAACCTTTCGATGCTATCGGTATCGTCGTTGATTGGATTGACGCCTGCAAGCAGCGCCGCCTGAAAGCGTTGCTTGACCTCTACGATGACGGAGCTACCGTCGAATGCTGCCAGGGCGGCAACGTCACCGGCCGATCCGAAATGGAGCGATACTGGTTGCCACGTCTCGCCGGGGCCGGGCGCGACGCGTTCGCAATCGACGCCTTGATGCCGGAAGAGGATGGCGTTTCGCTCGACTATCGTGATTACGACGGACGCCCCATGAGGACGCATTTTCGGTTCACTCAAGCCGGCAAGATCCGGCTAACAGCATGTGAACCTATCCAACTTGCTGCATGAACTCAGTGCCGGTAATCGGAGCGGCGAGTCCGACAACTCGCCGCCACAGCCCCTCACCGGGCTACATTACCGCTTTCTCCAGCGCGGCTGCCAGGTCTTTTGACGTATAGGGTTTGGCCAAATGCCCAAACTCAATCGACCGGTCGGCTGGCAATTCTGCGTATCCGGTTGCCAGGATGATAGGCAGTTTTGGATTTCGCTCCTTGACCCGCTGGGCGAGTTCGAAACCGTTCATCCCCGGCATGGCGTAATCGGTCACGACGAGGTCGAACGGAGCATCGCTTTCCAGCAGCTTGAGCGCGTGTGGCCCTGATTGGGCCTCGGTCACGCTGTGACCGAGATCGAGCAACATATCAGCCGCCCCCATGCTCACTAGGATATCGTCATCCACCAGCAACACCCGGAGGCTTCGCGCATCTTTCGGTTGCGCAAGGGGCATGTCCACATTCGCCGCCTTGCTACCTTCCTTTGCTCGCGGTAGCCAGATCGTGACCGAAGTCCCCTTCCCCGGTTGACTTCTGATCCGCATCGTTCCGCCGGATTGCGCGGTAAATCCGTGAACCATCGACAGCCCAAGGCCGGTGCCTTTGCCTATACCTTTTGTAGTAAAGAACGGCTCCTGTGCGCGTGCCAGCGTGGCTTCACTCATGCCCTCACCTGTGTCGGTAACGGTGATACAGACGAAGGGATCCCGTGATAGCCCTATACTCTTCCCGCTCGTCTCGTTGTGACAAGCAATCGTGAGTGAGCCGCCCTGCGGCATTGCATCCCGGGCGTTGACGGCGAGATTGATCAGAGCCAGTTCGAGTTGGTTCGCATCAACCTCGATTGCTCCGACCTCCTGCGAAATCTCCGCACGGATCTCGATGTTCGGACCGACGGAATGCCGCAAGAAGTCCAGCATTTCGGGGATCAGTTTTTGCAGAGCGACAAATTCGACCTTCAATTCCTGCCGTCGCGCAAAGGCGAGCAGCCGCGTCGTGAGGGTAGCACCGCGCTCGGCGCCCTGGATCGCCCGGTCCAGCAAACGGGAAATCCGCGGTTCTTGCGGGACCGCCTTCTTCAGCAGGCTCAGGCTTCCCAATATGACAGCCAAGAGGTTGTTGAAGTCGTGCGCGACCCCGCCAGTTAGCTGCCCGATGCTCTCCATCTTTTGGGATTCATGAAGTTGCCTCAGCGCGATCTCTCGTTCGCGCGTCCGCTCCTCGACCCGGCTTTCCAGTTCATCGTGACTTCTTTGCAGGGCGTCGCGTGCATCGCGCAAGGCTGCATCGGCCGCCGCCCGTTCCGTGACGTCGCGCCAGATTGTGGTGACGAAATCGCGCTGATCGGCTCGCCAATGTCCAAGCGATATCTCGAAGTTTCCGGATTTTCCATTCTTGTACCGGCCAACTATCGATATCGCAGCATCGCTTTTTTGATCGACCGAACTTTCTGACAACGCGGAAACCAACTGATTGTCCGCCTGCAACAGAATGTCGAGCGGCTGGCCGAGCAGCTCGGCGTGTCCGTAACCGAGGACATGATCCACCGCGCCGTTGACCCATTGAATAACGCGGTTGTCGTCGATCGTAATGATCGCGTCAGGCGCCGAATCGACGATCGCGTGGTACCGGGCGTTCTGACGATCCCGCAATACCCGCTCTCGTGTAACGGCGACGGTGACGTCGGTAATCTGCAAAAGACAAAAATTGTCGTGCTCTGACGATACGGGACGGACAACGATATTATGAAGGATCTGCTCCCCGCCTTCGCCTTGCAGGGGCAGTAACGCATTCAGCGTGTGGGTCAGGATGCTGGAGCTGCCAACCTGAAATGCATCTTCGATAATGCCGGGCAAGCGGGTGTTACGTACGTCGGGGAAGATTTCGTATAAGGACTTGCCGATCACCTGCTGCGTCGGGCGCCGGGTGACGCGGGCCATCCAGGCATTCCAACCAACGACACATCCGTCGATATCGACCACAACAAGGCCAATGTCGACAGTGTCAAAAACGAGACCAAATACAGGATCGGACAGGTTATCCAACATGACCGGATGGTTGCTTTTCGATGGCGTCAATAAAGTCGTTCACGATCGTCTTTAACGCGGCGATGGATGGCAAATCCATGAGGAGAGCGATGAAGCCGTGCACATCCCGCGTCTTGATGTTGAAATCGATATAGAGAAACAGAACAAATTGTTCTCCCGACGCGGGCTCTTGCACTTCAAACAATGTGGCTCCATCTCCTCGAACGATGGACGGCAGTGACATCCGCATCGTCCGATTCAGGACATTCGCGATCGTCGCAAGGCATCCATTCAGAATGATATTACCGGTTTCAGCAAGGGCCTCTTGCTCCAGATCAATGACATCCTCCAACGTGTGCTCGTCGCCGACGATCGAGCGAACCAGCTCGAGACTTTGTGCTTCGGGAAAAATCAAAAGTGCCTTGCCGGCGAAAGGCCCTTCGAAAGTCTGCTGCACGGCGACGAGTTTCTTCGCGTTCTCGCGCTCGACCAGTTTCGACGCCGCCTCGCGTGTCACTATCTTGACGGAGGGAACAGAAAGCAGGACCTCTTCGCCCACCAGCAGCCGGAGACTGTTCGCGGCGCGGCTGACACCCATGTTGGCGATTTCGGCTAGTGCATCCTGTTCGATCTCGGTGAGTTTGCTCGCGTCCTCGGTCATGTCGTTGATTTCTTGAGCCGAAGCGCAGCACCCGAAAGAAAAGCGGCGAGCCCTTCATCAGTCAAGGGCTTTGGAATGAAGCCGGCATTCAATTCCCGCGCACGTCCGATAATCTCGCTTTGGACGTTCGCCGAGACGACGGCGACCGGCATATTCGGATGTGTCTTGCGGATGTTTGCAACAAGCTCCAAGCCATCGATTCCGGGCATGTTGAAATCGATCAGCGCAATTTCAACGCTACCTCCGGAAACGGCGGCAAGCGCCTCATCAGCGTTGGTGGTCTCTACCAACGTCCAGTTCGGTCGGATGCGCCGGAATGCGCTTGCCATCACCATGCGGGCGAGCTTGCTGTCATCAACGATCAGGACTTTGTGCATTTTTCACGCTTCTCGTGGCTGAAATCTGACCTGTTCGGTCGTAGGCTGAAACGCGGCAGGCCCATAGCTCTAACCTCTTGCCGCAAGGGGGTAAATGGCCGGGTTACCCAGTTGGTTCCAATATCGAAGCGACGCCGGGATCGCTATCTCGCTGTCCCCTTTTGGGGCAATTTTGGCGCCAGCCATTGCTCCACCCATACGTCCCCGCAGGGTCCCATCGGGCTACCGCCCGAAGCCATAATGACCTGGAGTACCGCCGTATGGAGTTGGCGACATTGTGTCCAGTCGATTATCGCACCCGGCGTTGCCTGGAGCATCTGCAACAGGGACTCGGCCTCTTCCACGGCGCAAACGCCGTCGAGGACTACGATGCCTTCAACGCTTCGGCGGATGGTCAAGGCAGTATCTCCTTCACGTCCAGCACCAGCAGGACCTGGCCATCGCCCAGTAACGTCGTTCCGGCATAGCCGCGTGCCCCGGACAGCAGCCCCTGCATCGGCTTGAGCACCACATCCAGGCGGTCGCGGACCGCGTCGATCTCGAAGGCTGCTATCCTGCCGGCAGCTTCCATGACGACCAAAAGTCTAGGCTCGGCGGCATCCCTCTTTCGCCCGGGCAGTTTCATCAGCTCGGCCAGCGAAACGATTGGCACCACGCGGTCACGCAGAACGAACCCATCATTGTTCTTGATCGTGCTCACCCGCTCAGGCGGGACACGCACCGTCTCGGACACCGCTTCCATGGCAATGCCGAACGACTGCCCGCCTGCCTCTACCACCATGATCCGGGACATCGCGATGGTCATCGGCAGGTCGAGCCGAACCGTAGTGCCGATTCCGACTTTGCTCTCCAGCGAAACCCTGCCGCCGATCTGTTCAATTGCAGTGCGGACCACATCCATTCCGAAGCCGCGGCCGGAAATATCCGATACGATTGATGCGGTCGAAAATCCGGCCGAGAAAACCAGATCGACAGCCGCCTCGTCCGTCAGGGCAGCCAGTTCATCGGGCGGCAATATCTGCCGTTCGAAGGCTTTGCGCCGCACCACCGCGGGATCGATACCGCGCCCGTCGTCTGTAACTTCCACCAGCAGGCGGTCTCCACTCCGCGATGCCGCGATCGAGATTCTCGCGGCCTCTGATTTCCCTGCGGCCCGCCGTTGTCCGGGGTCTTCGATCCCGTGATCCAGGGCATTCCGCACCAGATGCACCATGGGTTCGAAAAGACGGTCCATAATGGTCTTGTCGACTTCCGTGGTCTCACCGCTCGTAACAAGCGCAACCTTCTTGTCGAGCTGCCTCGCGACGTCGCGCACCAGCCGAGGAAAGGATCCAAACAGCTGAGCGACCGGCACCATCCGTAGTTGCAGGACAGAGCCATGCAATTCAGTCACCAGACGATCGATGGCATCACGGTCGCGCTGAATCGACCTGGCGACCTCGCCGCCGTCAAGATTCCGCTCGACTTGCCTTACCGAATAAGACAGAGCGTTTCTTGCGACCACGAGTTCACCCGCCAAATTCACGAGCGCCTCGATTTTCGCCTCGCTGACGCGAAGCATGCGATCGGCCGGTCTTTCGGACGCGGCTTGGGATCCGCCGTTGACGGCCGTCGTTGAGGCAGGGCTGGCGAAGGCCGCAAGTGCCCTTTCAAGCGCAGACAACAATGGTCCGGCATCCTGCTGCGCCAGCGCCAAAGTGCCAGCGCGCCCGACAATATCGGCCAAATCCAGTCGCTGGCCGTGGCGCAAGGCATTTTCTGCCACGCGTGCCGCTGCGCCAATGCAGCCCGCCAATTCGTCCGCTCGATCCGGTACGCGCAGCAGTTCGCATTGCGCCTCGATGACCTTGCAGATCAGGGATTGACTGCCGGATCCAACATGCATCTCTGCGGCAGTAAGCGCTTCTGACGGAACGCTGATGATCTGTGTCTGATCCAGCACCAGCCGAAACAGCGCAGCAATTTCATCTCGATTGCCGATCGAAATGGACCGCAAGCGCAGATTGCAGGCGTAGGGATCGATATCCGCAAGCGGCAAAAACGGTTCACGCGGCTCGATTTGAAATGCCAGTAAGCCTGGCATCTGCCGCATCAGATGAACCGGATCGTCGCCATTGAAGAAACAGCCAGCGAAAGGCTCATATGAAATAGCCGTCACCGCCATTGGCCCCTCCTGCATCCGCGACGTGATCTCATCGCGCTCCGCTGCGATCAGCTGCGAGACCCATTCGGGCAACACCCCCTGACTTGCTTCGTTCGGAAAATCTGGTACGGACGCTGCCGGCCGCTCGCCACTTCGACGCGGCAGAAGCGATCGCAACCGTTGCGCCATCACGCGGCTGTCTTCCCCGGCTCGGGACGGTAACGCTCCGGCGGCCTCGAAGTTGTCGACCCAACGCGATACCTGATCGAGGCAGGTCAATGCGGCATCGACGATCTCGGCGCCGGCCCCAAGCGTTCGATGACGCACGCTGTCCAGCAGATCCTCGGCGGCATGGAGCACAATGCTCATGGCCGGCAGTTCGACCACGCCGGCGGACCCCTTGAGTGTGTGAAACGCTCGAAACACGCTATCGATCCGCTCCGGCGACAAGCCGTCCCGCTCTAGCGCGATAAGATTGTCCGTAGCCTGTCGGATGAGCTCGCGCGCCTCGGCAACGAATTGGTCCTCCAGGGCGCTCACAGCGCGGCTCCCGTAAGGACACAGGCATGCCGAACCAGTTCGGCCTCCGCTACCGGCTTCACGAGGTAGAAATTGGCTCCGGCAATTCTCGCTTCCGCGATATCCTGCTGCCCGGACTCAGTCGAAATCATCAACGCCGGAAGCGTCGCTACATCAGCCGCGCTGGATCGCAGCGACCGCAAAAAGGTGAAGCCGTCCATTCGCGGCATGTTGACATCGACGATCACGAGATCGAACGATTCCGACAATACCTTCTCCATTGCTTCGATGCCATTGATCGCCTGCTTGACCTCGAAGCCTGCGGTTTCGAGCGCAGAGCGGTAGTAGAGCCGCACCAGCGAGGAGTCATCGACCACCAGAACCTTCGCTTTGGACGGCGTTGCGGTGTCAGCCATGATCTGCCTCCGGCCTTTGATAGACGATCGCGTCGGGAAACCGGGATACGCGAAACAGCGGGGAGATCCGGCTCATGCTCTCCGAATGACCGAGACAAATGTAGCCGCCCGGCCGCAGGCAGTCATAGAGGTTTTCCGCGGCAAGCCGGCGCGACGCGTCGTCGAAATATATCAGGACGTTGCGGCAGAAGATGAGATCGAAATCGCGATACTGCGTCATATCCTTGGTATCGATCAGATTGACCCGCGTGAATTCGATCGAATTCCTGAGTCCTTCGTCGATCTGGTAGTTGCCGCCGGTGACCGGCTTGAAATAGCGCCCGATAATATCGCGGGACAACCGCATCAGCGCGCGATCGCCGTAGACGCCTTCGGCGGCGGCCTTGAGCGCGCGGGTGTCGATATCCGATCCGACGATCTCGATATTGTAGCTGTCCACCTGTTGCCAGTTTTCCATCAGCCAGAGTGCGATGGAATAGGGCTCCTCCCCTGTCGAACACGGGACCGACCAGATCCGTAACGTGGCGCCAGGCTTCTTTTGGCGGACAATGGCATCGAGCAGGCTCGTGGTCATACAGCGAAGCTGATGTTCCTCACGGTAGAAATAGGTTTCGTTGACGGTGAAGGAGTTGATCAGATGCTCGATCTCCTGATCGGCATCAGTCCTCAGCAGCGAGAAATATTCCTGAAACGACGATGAGCCGGTCGCAGTGATGCGATCCTCGAGGCGCCGATCGATAAAATATCGTTTGCTCTCCGCGAACGACATACCGGTGCGGCGGTAAAGAAATTCGCAGAAGCGCTGGACTTGCTCCAGGGAAATATGCACGGTAAACGACGATCCTCCCTTCGAATCGTCCATCGGGTCTAGCTTTCTTCGCCCGATATGCGGCTCATCGCTACGGAAACCGCGAACGGCAGGAACGGGGTGGCAGCAAAGCGCGCCGCGCACCTCTCCAGGGTCGGAAGCGCATCCGGCGTTCCAACCTCAGTCAGGACATCGATCGCCGCGGCGCAGACGTTCGGGTGGTGCTCATGATCGATCAACTCGCAAAGCAGGCGAGTGGCCTCGGATGCCTTCATGTTGCGCGCCAGTTCGGTCGCAAGCAGGCGCACATCGGAATCGCCGTCGCTCAACAGCGGTGTCATGAATGGCGCAATAGCGTCGGGTAGCGCCTGCAACGCTTCGATCGCCGCAGCCCGAACACTGGCGTCCTGCGATCGCAGGTATGGCAATATGACCTCGACGCTGGCCGTATTGCCGATGCGGATCAGCGCCGTCATCATTGCTTCGCGCACGCGCGGGATGGGCTCGCGGGCGAGAGCCACGGCAAGCGCCGGTACTGCGTCCGCCTGACCCGCAAGCGCACGGGCCGCCGTCCAGCGGCTGTCCGCATCGGGACTGTCCAACGCGCCTTGCTGCGAGCTTGAAGTCTCGCCGCTTGCCCCGCCCTTTTTTCCTCTAATTAGCGGCACAGGAATTCACCATTTCAATGATCGTTTCGGCAATGTCTTCCAGGGGCCGTACCGTTTCAGCACCACCATTCTTCACCAGTTCACCCGGCATGCCCCATACGACCGCGCTGGACTCGGCTTCAGCGATGGTATGCCCACCGGTGAGCCGCAGACGTTTCATCGCCTCGGCGCCGTCATTGCCCATTCCCGTCATCATGACGCCGACCAGGTGAGAGGCTTCGAGATGATCAAGCGCGCTGGCCACCATGCGTTCCACGCTCGGATGCCATAAATAGCTGCCCTTGGCGGGCACCGGCATCGCGATGAGGCCGGCCGCCCGAGGTGCGACCATTACGTCGGCATCGCCCTTGCCGATGTAGATGGTGCCGGGCTTCAGGGGCATCGGTTGATTGACCTCGACGACGTCGAGATCGCATTCCCGGTTAAGTCGTTTGGCAAAGGGGCCGGTGAAACTCGCCGGCAAATGCTGGGCGACAAGAACAGGCCAGGGAAAGTCCGCCGGTAGTTGCGGCAGCACGATATCGAGCGCCGCCGGGCCGCCGGTAGAGGTGCCAATCAGCACGAGTCCCGGAAGCATGGTACGCCCGAGCTTCTTACCGGCTTTCCTGGCCTTTGCGCTCGGTGACGGTGACGGTGAGGCGCGGCTTGGGCGGGGGCGCGACGCCAGCCCTGCGCCGCGAATCTGATGGCGAACGCGTTCAGTCAGCCGCAGGGTGCGCCGGATCCGGGCGCTAGATGCGGCTCGAACCTTTTCCACCAGCAGGGGTCGCAAGCGATCGATCTCCAGTGAAACCGCCCCACCCGGCTTGGCGATAAAATCGACTGCGCCGAGTTCGATCGCTTCCAGCGTCGCTTCGGCGCCTTCCGCTGTCAGCGAGGAGATCATCACGACCGGTCGCGGCGCTTCGATCATGATCCGGCTAAGGCACGTCAAGCCGTCCATGCCGGGCATCTGCACATCGAGCGTTACGACCTGTGGATCGAAAGTACGAACCAGTTCGAGGGCTTCGTTGCCGTTACGAGCCATGCGAATGTCGAAGTCGCCTTCTGCGATGAAGATGCCTTCGAGCAACTTCCGCATCAGGGCCGAGTCGTCGGCGATTAAGAGCCGGATCACGAAACGGTCACGGGTGCATCGAGTTTGGAATGGGCGAACTTGGCGAGAAGATCAGCTTCGACCTGATCGAGCAGCTGTGCGGGATCGACGAGCAGGATCAATTGGCCGCTGGCCTCAAGATTGACCAGGCGCGAGATCAGCCGCATCTGTTCGGGCGAAAGCTCGGGCGCCGGGCAAATGGAATCGATTGGTACTTTCATAATCCTGGAGACGCTGTCGACAAGCAATCCCGCGATCACCCCGCCGATCGCCAATATAAGAATGCGACGGGAACCGAGCTGTTCCGTCCCGCTCAGATCAAAACGACGCCGCAGGTCCACGATCGGCACGACGCTGCCGCGCAAGTTCATCACCCCGTCGATGAACGCGGGAGATTTCGGCAACCGGGTGATATGCTCGGGCGGGCGGGCAATCTCGGTTACCGCGGCAATGGGAATGCCGTAGTCCTGATTGCCGAGCCGGAAAATAATGAATTGCTCGTCTGCCATGGCGTTCGTTTCAGGTTGCAACCCGGGTTCGCTGGCCCCCTGCTCGTCCAGGATACGCTGAACAAGCTCCGACCGAAACAACCGGTCAGGCGACAGCAGCGCGACCAATCGCCGTCCGCCGTCGAGCCGGCAAATCGACGTAATTTCCGCGTCCCCCTCCCCGCGCGTCAGCAAAGTCGGCGCCGGATCGATCATGTCCGGATCAATCCGGAGAATCTCCCGGGTCGCATCGATCACAATTCCGACCGTGCCTTTGCCAATCGACATTACAACGACCTTGCCGCGCGGTCCGTCTTGATTGCCGATCCGCAGACCTAGCAAAGTGCGCAGCGACACGAGTGGCAGGAGACGGTCCCGCAGCGTCACCACGCCCAACACGGCGGTTTCCGGACGAGGCAATTCCGAGACGTGAACCGGCAGCGGAATGATCTCTCGCACTCGGTCAATCGGCAAAGCATATTCCTGCTGGCCGAGATAGAAACTCAACAGCGAGATCCGCGCCTTCGCCGGCGTCCCGACGGGCGAGCTTTTGGCGAGCAATGTCTGGGCTTGGGCCGGCGTCGAGGAAGTACCGAGCCGCTCGAATTGCCCGTGGAGAAGACGCGAAGGACTTAACAGTTTGATCGGGCTCTCGCCTTCGGCGCCCTTGATGACGCCGTCCAGCAGTACGGAACCATCGGCATCGTTGCCGGTATCGTCCTTTTCAAGTCGGTCGGTGGCAACTGCCAACAGACCGCGGATGCCGTCGACGACGATGCCGACCGGATTGTCGCCGCGCACGACGATCACGCGCGTCGACCTGTCCGTTGCTACGTCCGGCAGATCCAACAGAGCCCGCAGGCTTACGACCGGCATCACGATGCCGCGAAGATTGGCCAATCCGAGCAGGCTCGGCGGCACGAGGGGCATATGGGCCAGAACCGGCGGCCGGACGATTTCTGCGACGACGTCAAGACGCAGACCGAAGGGTTCCCCCGCAAGCTGGAACACCAGGAGATCTTCGAGTACGTCACCGGCATCTGGCGCGACAGGCGCAGCGCTTTCCCTCGAAAGTTGGGTCTTCTTCCGGGTCTGCTCCCGTCTGCTAGCCATCGCGGCTCTGCATGGTTTCGGCCAGGGAGGCAATCTCCTCGATAGCTGCTGCGAGATCTTCTGTTCCTTTCGCCTGCTGCTTGGCAGCCGCTGCCGCCTGCGCCGACGCGCTCGCGGCTTCCTCGGCGACCAAGGCGACCTGACGCGCACTTTGACTGACGTCCTGCATCGAAGCGAGGATAGCTTTGGCGCTGGTCGCGATCTGGTCGTTACCGGCGGCAATCTGGGCAACGTCCTTTTGCACGATCTCGAAGCCGGCCAGCACAGCATCGGTCTTTTGGTTTTCCGTTTCAGCGCTGCCAATCACGCGCTCCAGTTCGCGGCGCACGGCCGCAATCTGCCCCTGGATCGCGCGTACCGTTTCCTTAATGCGCGCGGCATTCTCGCTGGAATCGCGGGCGAGGCTGCGGATGTCCTTCGATACGACAGCGAACCCCTTGCCGAATTCGCCTGCGCGCGCGGCTTCCACCGAGCCATTTACGGCCAACATGTTGGTCTGTATCGACACCATGCTGATTCCATCAACAATCTTGTCGATACTGGCGCTGATGTTTTCAAGTCCGGCAATCATATCGAGGCTCTGACGCGTCCTTTCAATCGATCGCATCACGCCCTGCGACAGGTCGGTGATCTGCGAGCGGCATTCACCGAGCATGGCGTCCATCCGTTGCGTGCGCTCCATCGATGCGACGGCGCTCTCGCGGAAAGATAGCGCGGTCTTTTCTACCTGGTTCATCGCTGCGCTGGCTTGCTGGGTCGCGGCAGCCTGCTGTTGCGCACCGCGGCTGATCTGATCGACCGCAGTCATGATCTGCGCGGCTGATCCCGACATTTCTTGAACGGCGGTGGAGAGCTGCTCGGCCGCGGAGGCGAGCTGATCGGCGCTGGTCGAAGCCAGTTTGAGGTCGGTGGCAAGTGAAGACAGGGACCGGGATGCGACCTGGCTCTCGTCGAGCACGCCGGCCTGCTGTTCGACACTGCGAAGCGCCTCCGCCGCAGCAGCCGCCTGCTCTTCCGCGGCAGCGGAAATGATCTCAGCGCCCTTTTGCGCCTCGCGAGCTGCCGATTCAGCCTCCAGTGTCGACACGGAAATGGATTGGCTGCCCTCGGCCAAAGCGCCGACTTCCTTGCGAAGCTCGCCCAGCGCCAGAATGACGGTCTGGCTCTTTTGGGCCTCTTCAGTTGCCGTGGCCGCCGCCGTCTTGATGATCGACGCCATCGAACCCACCTGGGTTTCGATTTGCGCGGCGAGGCTTTGCACGTCCTGCGCGCTTTTTTCCGAGGTTTCTGCCAGTGCTCGAACTTCGTCGGCCACTACTGCGAAACCGCGGCCATGGTCCCCAGCACGCGCGGCTTCGATCGCCGCATTCAGCGCCAGCAAATTAGTTTGGTCGGAAACCTGGCTGACGGTCTTGGTGACATCGCCGATGCTCGCCGCCTGTTCGCTCAGTAACGCCATGATGTCGACGGTGCCGGCCTGCCGGTCGCCATTGTGCTTGATATTGCCGGCCCAGGTTCCAATCTGACCCGACGTCTCGAGCAGCAGCGATTCGACAGCCTCGGTTCGCCGGCGCGCGCCTTCGGCGCGATCCCGCGCTTGAACCAGCGTTGCCGCCGTGTTGGTCGCCACCGCCAGGGTTTCTTGGGCGGCGCTGGCAGCTTCCTCCGCTCCGCTGGCGATTTGCTCCATCGAACGGCGCAGCTCCTCGGCGGCGGAGGCCGCTTCGGTCAGTCCCGCCGCGAGTTCCTCCGTTGCTGCCGCGATCCGCTCTTCGATTTTCTGTTGCCGGTTGCTCAATAATCCGGTTGGCTCGGGCTTGCGGCGGCGCGTCGAAGGCGATTTCGGTTTCGAAGCTGGCTGCGGCACAAGGCGACGCGAGGCCCCCTTGCCTGCCCCTAGCTCGGAAGTCTTCATCAGGGATCTTGGACCACTGGCCGCGAGAGTTTTGGAGGCAGTTGCGCCGCCCCCGTCTTGCGCCCCGGTTTTAGAGGGCGCTACGCTCCCCACTTCGCTCGCTTGCCGGGAGCGTGCCTTGGGGCGTCCGGTCGTGGCAGGCCTTTTCCGCATCGGAACCTGTATTCTTAAGTTTGCCAGTGGATTTGGCAAGAAAATGGGATATTTGACCGCTAAACTACGCACTCTTCACGCGCCGATACAAGGCAAAACGACGACATGTCGCGAGTCCCAAATCGGGAAAGCGGTCAAGGGCACTACTGTCGTGTTAGGAAGTAAAACTCAAGCGATCGTACCATCGTCCGAGCAGAAGTTGGACCAGATTACATGCCCTCCGATCCGTTTGTACCCCTCAGCGACCTTGAGCGGGATGCTCTGGCCGAACTGTCGAATATTGCGATGGCAAAAGCGGCGAACAGCCTGCGCCAGATGGTTCAAAACGAGGTTCTGCTGTCAGTTCCGTCAGTCGAGATCCTCACCAGCGCCGCAGCAACACTGCTGGTAGCCAAGCCGGACAATCCCAAGTTGGTTGCCGTCCGGCAAGACTTCGCCGGCGCGTTCTCGGGCCGAGCGATGCTTATCTTTCCTGAGCGAAATAGCCTCGAACTGGTGCGCGCAGTTGTTGGCCGAGAGCTCCCACTCGATGACATCGTGGATCTCGAAGACGAGGCCTTGGCTGAAACCGGCAATATCATTCTGAACAGCTGGGTCGCGACCATCGCCAACTTGCTGAAGAGCGGGCTCAGAATGTCTCTGCCGATCGTGATTCGCGGCGACAGCCACCAGATGTTCGAGAGCGCTAACTCCACCCTCGTCCTATTCCTGCATATCAAGTTCGAGATCCGTCAGAAGGAAATCGGCGGCTATGTCGCCCTGCTCATGGACATCCCATCGCTAGATGAGCTCAGGTCACTAATTGCCGGCTTCGTGAAATCCATTACCTAGTGGGAAAGCACGGCCTCAATCCACGGCCAGCACCAGTTGTCGACATTCGCCAACGAATATAACGGGCCAGCATCCCCGGCCCAGGGGGGCAGTCAGGGTTATCTGCTTGTCCTCGGTCTGCATCATTAAGGTGTTCAGACCGTTCAGGCGTTGAATCTCCTCACGCAGCGTCGCAATCTTCTCGTTGAGCCGGGTGATCTTGGCCTCCGGCACCGCTTCCCCCTGACGATCGGGGCTGTCGAGCTGCGAGAGATAACGGGCAATGCTCTCGTCAATCTGCGCCAGACGGCGCTGCATCTTGGCCTGGGTGAAGTTCCGATCCCGCGTGTTGACGGCCTTGAACTTACTGCCATCGATCGCAACGCTCGCTTCGCTGAACTTTCAAGACGGCGGCACAGCACCACGAACTCACGGCAAACCCGGCGGATGGCCTCGCCATTCTCCTTGCGGAAGTCGGCTATGGTCTTGAAGTCCGGCATTAGGCGACCGGTCAGCCAAACCAGCTCGATGTTGCGCAGGCACTCCCGCTCCAGGCGCCGGCTCGACTGCACACGATTGAGGTAGCCGTAGACGTAAATCTTCAACAGCGTCGCCGGATGTTAGGCCGGCCTTCCTGTCGCCTCCGGCTCAACACCGCCAAAGCCCAGCCTGGCCAGATCAAGCCCATCGACAAAAACATCGATCGCCCAAACCGGATTGTCCTCGGTCAAATAGTCATCTAACCGCTCGGGGAACAACGTGCTCTGACTGCGGTCATCGCCAACGACAAAGCGCGTCATCGAAATCTCCCGGCAAATCACAGGAGAATCATATCATTAAGGGGCGTTTTCACACAGTCTGGGTCAAAAGGCGACCTTCGAGCGCGACCGGTTTAGGTCTGTTCGCCCCCCCAACAGCGGACGTCGAAGACGGATTGTCACGCTGGAACGCCGCTCACGCATTATCCAACTGGTTTCTATTTTCGAGCCAGTCCTTTAAATGAACTCGCCCGCAGTAAGCTTTCCGAAGTGATGTCCCGGTACTCAACATCGGCGTAGAACCTTGGCTCTACCCACGTCGCCTTCGGCTTCCTGATAGTCCTTGTTAGCTTCGACTGTGGGCTAACCATCGTATCGAGCTGCTTCCTGATCTGACTCGAAACAGTGCGAGACCAGCCGGTCCCGACCTTGCCCATGTAAACAAGGTCTTTGCCTTCCTGTTTGCCGAGATATAGCGCGGCCACTCCGCCGGGATCTTTGACGAACCCGACGACCGGAAACTGGCCCTTGTGAACTGCCTTGAAAGCTGCGCCGAATGCGATCGCGACCAGCCGCGACACGCTGGCGCCGCCTGACGCCAGGGAGCGCGACGCTGGTCATGCTCCGTTCATTTTCGCAGCGGAACAAAAAGCATCCAGCACGATTGCCGAGCATGAGGGCGGGGAACCCAGGAGGAGGTCTCCCATGAAGACGAGTTTTCTTTATTCAACAGCAGTTTTGTTGCTGATCGGCGGCGGTGCAGCGATTGCGCAGTCGCCGGACGGTTCCCAAAAGCGCGAGGAAAGCCCTCGCGCGCAAACTCCCGCCGCCCAGTCACCGGCGGCGCACTCGAAGGAGTCGGATCGCCCGGCCGCCGCTGATCGCATGAAAGAGCGCGCTCATTCCGAGCAAAAAGACGGAGCCAAGGAGACGCAGCGCGGCGAGGCGCCCACCCCGTCCGAGCGCAGTAAACAGGCGCAGGAACCGCAGGGGCGCGAATCGAAGGAGTCGCCCCGGCAAAGTCAGGATCAGACCGCCCAGCCCGGCCGCGAGCGCGCGCCCTCGAGCACGGCGCAGAAGGACGGGCAGCCGGGTCGCGACGCGAAGCAGTCTGCCGACCAGAAGCAACAGGCCGAGGAGAGGCTGCGAGGTCGCGAAGGTGAACCCAAGCAGGACCGCGCGCAGGACACGAACAAACCTGTCGATACCAAGCAGCAGACCCAGCAGCAGGTGGATCGCGATCGCAAGGATCAGCGCGACAAGGCGACCCAGCCCTCTGGCGCGTCCACGCAGCAGCAAACGTCCCGGCCGGGCGACACAGCGCCGAGCCAGAAGACCGGCCAAGCTCCGGATCAATCGAACCGCCAGTCGTCCTCGGCCACGGTGAACGACGGTCAGCGCAGACAGGTTGCCGATCAGCTGCGGCGCGACAGGGCAGCCACCAGCCAGAACCTCAATATCCAGGTCAACGTCGGCACTCGGCTGCCGCCGCGCGTGCAGGCGCGCCGATTGCCGTCGGATATCGTACGGATCATGCCGCAATACCGCGACTATGAGTACACGGTGATCGACAACCGCGTTGCCATTATCGATCCAAGGCGGCGCGAGGTCGTCGAGATTCTTGATGATGGGCCGGGCTATGGCGGGACGGCAGCTTACGGCCGCGATCGCATCGTCATCAGCGATGACACGCGCACGCGGTTTAGAGAGTTGGTGCGGAGCTCCTCGACCACAGTCGGCTCGACTTCTCCTTCGGGCGGCGGAACGGCGGCGTCGAACTGCCTCTCGCTCCAGCCGGTGCCGGAAGAACTCGCACGCACGCATCCCGAACTGAGCTCCTACCGATATCTCGCAGTTGGCGACCAGGTGGTGTTGGTAGATCCACAGCAGCACAAGATCGTGCAGGTGATCGACTGAGACTGCCCTTCGCCCTCTCTCGTTCACGGGAAGGTAGGCTAAGGGGCTGCTTCCGCGAGCACGACTCAAAAATGGGCCCGCGGAGGCTCCCCTCACCCGGATTCGAGTTACACCCAGAATTCGACCTCTCTCCGCAAGTGGGATAGGTAAAGGCACGCGCAGTTCCTCCGTCCCACCATCTCCAGCACCTGCGCCGCGGGGTGTTCGGGTCGGACGATGCCGTCGATGATGGTCATGCCGAATGCAGCCACCACATCGTGATCACTACCGCCCGATGGCCGATCACATCAGGCTGTCGGGACCGCACCGGACTTCGTCTGCACCGCGTGCGGCAAACGGGGGCGTCGGCCGGCGGGCCGGCGACCAGAAGTCCTTCAAACGATCCGGGGACAACTCGGTATAGCGCACGGTGTGCCGGATGCTGCGATGGCCCAGGACGCCCTTCAGTGGCCTTTCTGAGTCATTGAGACACTACTCGGCCACTTCATTCCCTTTTGAACGAAGTCGTTCTGACGTAACACACGAAGCAATCTTGAAACAATCCAGGCTCAGCACTCCTCTCCTCCGGGAGGACATTCAAATGACCATTTTCAAGATCGCCACCATGTGTATTCTCACCGCCGGAACGCTGGCCGCATTTCTGTCGACCGGCTTTGGATCCGATTGGCGATTGTCGCGATCATCTAGCTCGCCGGGCATCCGCGACTCTCAGCGACTCTAGCTGCCGCCTTTGAGTACGAAGTGATACAGCCGCCAGTTTAAACCCGGTCCCGAAGGGGCGACCCGAAGTTAGCCAAGGCTGCGAGCTTTGCGCGCAATCTCGAACGAGAGTTTCGCTTCCATTACGGGACCTTGAGCGTCGCGCACTTCGATGACCATTTGTTGGCCGATGACATCGTTCAAACGCATTGCATCCCAAGCTAAACCGGACAAAGCCCGCGCCGCTTCATTCTGAACGGCTCGCACATCGCACAGCTCGGTACCTTCTTCATCGGCAACAAATCCTGACTGATCGCGAAGATCAAAGAAATATAGGGCCATTTGGCGCTCCACAGATCAGGCGGGAGCGCGCTCATCTCTCAGTCACCGATAAGCCAGGATTCCGGCGGTGATGGACGAAGTATTCAATTTATGAACGGGCAAGGATGTTCAAAATTGACCAGCCGGGCGCAATAGCCGCCAGGAGTGAGCCGGCCGGCAGATCGCGTTAGGCGTGAGACTGAAGCCCCCGCGAACCTGCGGGTAGTGGTCGATCGGCGGAAGAACCGATAACTCCGATCGACGTCAGGGCTGAATAAAAGTATTCTTTCGCAAAACCGGGTTAGGACTTCTGGCCATGGGAGAACTATAATGAGCAGGATGAGCTGGCCGACGATGGCCGCCGTCGTTGTTATGGCCGTGATAGCGCTCATGTTGCTTTCAGGACCGTGGAGTCCAAGAATCGTCGAGAAGGATGCGGGCGGTATGGTTG
>Ga0268266_10001510_pt1 | contig 27433 bp, 21 predicted proteins | sample KBSS13metaG_FD_190356 | JGI IMG/M metagenome (GOLD analysis project Ga0268266, IMG submission 190356) | Switchgrass rhizosphere microbial communities from Kellogg Biological Station, Michigan, USA - KBS S1-3 metaG (SPAdes) (version 2) | ecosystem: Host-associated > Plants > Roots > Rhizosphere... | reverse complement strand
GAAAATGGTTTCGAGCATCACGTCGCAGCCAACTTTTCGCATGTTGCCGGGGCGGTAAAAGAAGCGGCGACGAAATATCTCGGCTGGCCCATGCACATGCACAGCTAGCACCGCGAGATCTCGTATTCTTATCCGATGGGCCCGGCGCTTTCCCATCTGGCCCATCGGAGGATACATTTGGCTTCCCATTCCATTCCGGAGAAGAGCACTGACATCCTCTCTTCCTTGAAAGGCCGTCTCATCGTCTCCTGTCAGGCCGATCCCGGAGATCCGATGGATGATCTCGACACTCTCACCAGAGTGGCAACATCAGTCCTTCGGGGAGGAGCCGCCGCCCTGAGAGCCGAAGGCCCAAAGTCCATCCAGTCCTTCCGAAAGATTACGGACCGACCCATCATCGGGATGGTGAAGGCAAAAGACGCAAACGGTGAAGTCTACATAACCCCGACGTTCGCGGCTGCAAAAGCTGTTTCAGAAGCAGGAGCTGAAATCATTGCTCTCGACTGCACTCGTCGTCGACTCTCTGAAGCAGAACCCTGGCCGGAGCTGATCTATCGCATTCATGCCGATCTCGGCCGCCCCGCTCTCGCCGATATCGCCAGCCTGGAAGATGGTCTCGCAGCGCAGGAAGCGGGAGCCGATGCTGTAGCAACGACACTCTACGGTTACACGGCCGAAACGGCTGGTATCCGCCAGATGTCATGGCCCCTTTTGGAAGCCTTAATCGCGCGCCTCAAGATTCCAGTCATCGCTGAAGGACACATTCAGCAACCGGAGGACGTCTGCAAAGCCCTTGGGTTGGGAGCCCATGCCGTGCTTGTGGGCTCTGCGATCACACGTCCCCAGACAATTACCGCTCGCTTCGTCGCTGCGACCGAACGTTGATCTGCGAGTTGTCTCACTCAATCGTAGTGGTCGGGACCCGGATCAACGCGCGATAGCGATCGCCCCGGTAACGCGAGCAGGCCACCTCAATCGGAATCTGTTCCGTTGTGATGATCACGCGAGAGATCGAAAGAACGCTGGCTTTCTTGGGGATGGTCAGCAGCTCGGATTCCTCTCGTGTCGCCGGTAGAGCTTCAATCACCTCATCCGCCCAGCCCACGCGAACCCCATACTGCTCTCGAAGGATGTGATAGAGCGATTGCTTCGCGAAGTTGACACGCTCAAGGCCCGGAAAAGGCCGCAGGGGAATGAAAGATTCCTCCAGCGCCATCGGAATACCGTCCGCCAGGCGAAGGCGGCGAAGTTTCATGACGGCGCTCTCAGGTTCAATCTTCAGGCTTTCGCCCAGCTCTTCGCTGGCCTTCATTACGGCCTGCTCCAAAAGCTCTGAACTCGGCTGCATCCCTCGCTGCTTCATGTCCTCGGTAAATCCGCGCAGATGCATAATATTTTTTTCGAGCTTTGGCCGGGTCACAAAGGTTCCGCGTCCTTTTTGACTCTGCGCATATCCTCGGCTTTTCAATCCATGGAGTGCTTGCCGTGCAGTCATTCGACTGACTTGATACACACGGGCCAGTTCTTCTTCCGAAGCCAACAGGTCGCCCTCTGAAAGCTGCCCCGATTGAATCTTCTCCATCAGAGCTCGTTGAATCTGGAAGTAGAGAGGAATAAATCCGTTCTTATCCAGCCTGTGGGCGTGGGAAGCGGTCTGGACCTGATGCTTGGACACGTTCTCGATCTCTTTCCTGGACGGTGGGAAATAGGCCGGTAAGCCTGCGTCCGTTTCTACCTGTATCTTCTAGCTTTTGTCTATCAATACGATGAAGTCGGCCGTTCGTTCCAAACGATGGACCCAGGCTCTTCACCGGAAAACGGGCTAATCTTTACCCAGCCATCCTAGTACAGTTGTCTATACCGTTCAGCAATTTTTATGACTATCCTTCCTTCTCTTGATCGGCGGTACTTTAGGGGTTATGTGCAAGTGTCGGAGTGGCGATGTCCTTAGGGACTCGACCCGAGATTGGAATGTGCCAGACCCCTCCACCAAAAGTGGAGATATATACCTTGCTTGAATCTTCGGGGTCGGCCTCGACCCGATGACCCCATTTGAAGTTGAAGCCTGGAATGCGGCTCCAATGTTCTCCCTTGTCGTGTGAGATCCATGCAGCGGACTCGAACCCCGAGGCGTAGAGCGTCCTGTGGTCCATCGGGTCGATCGTTACATCGTAGATATGGCGGTCTCGTTCCAGCACCCATCGCCAGGTGCGCCCCCCGTCCGAAGAAACCGCAATGCCGCCGGCAACGCCGTCGAGGACAACAGGCCGCTGCGCAACACTCGTCCGGCTTGGTTTCTCGCTTGGAGCTGCAATCGGCTCGCCTTCAGGCATCGCCCGTGCCCACAGTGCAAGATAAAGATGGTTCGGATTCCCCGGATCGATCGCGAGACCATTGGGAGCATTTGCTCCCGTCGGCAGTGGCACAGGGGTCCAGCTCTCACCGCCGTCAGTAGAGCGATACAGCGCTCCATCCCCTGAGTTGCCGATGCTGCCATCCTCGCTGCGTCGTGCGATCAGAGCATACAGAGTTCCATCGGAGGCACGGACCAGACGCCATGCCAGCGGATTCTCCTGGGTGATGCCGCGGTTTACTGGGGACCACGTATGTCCATCGTCGGTGGAACGAAAAACTCCATATCCCATTGTGGCCGCCCACAGCCTGCGTTTTTCTGCGGGGCTGGTTGGATCGAGAACAACAGAAGTAGGTGCTGTCTCAGGCATTCCCTTGTTTGCAGCCTGCCAGATCTTCCCGCCATCCAAGCTGACGCAGATGCCGCCAATGTACTCGGATGTGGGTCGATGGCGCCACATCTTGGGTCGAGGGAGATCGTGAATCTCGCTCATGGCCGCCCACATCTTTCCACGTACCTTCGGATCGAACGCAACCGAGTAGGTCGTGTTCCGCCACCGGGCCGGTGCTCCTTCGACAGAGCGCATCCAGGAGCGTCCGCCATCTTCGCTGCGAAACAAGCCAATATCGGTTGTAAGGATGAAGCGGCGTCTCGGATCGAACGGATCAAACTCGTATCCATAGGTCGTCGTAACATCGAGCCCGGTGCTGATCCAGGATGCTTCAGATTGAGCCGTCTCTTTTGCAGGTTCGGAGTAGCTGGTCACCCAGGTCGCTCCTCCATCCGTCGTCTCCATGGTTCTTCCGAGGTCTGTCACATAGGCGACATTTGGATCATGATCGTCAACCGTCAGGCTAAGAGGTTCTTCTGTCCACTCCGGCGTCATCGCCTCTGCAATCCATGCATCGTGGACATTTGCATCTTCTCTGTGGAAGGAAGAGCGCCAGACCAGTCGCCAGTGAGCGCCGTAATCGTCCGTGCGAGCCACTCCCTGAAAACGCCCGCCATCGATCTGCATGTCCTTGTACGAGGCATAGGCAGTTGCTGGGCGATTCAGGCTGGTTGCGACTGCGCGAACCTGTGCCCCATTTCCAGGCAGCTGCGCGGGAGCCCATGTCACACCCCCATCGTTGGTCAGGAACAGTTTCCGCTGTGATTGCTTATCCGTTGCGACAGCATAGAAGACAGCATCTCGGTCCTTCGTGGAGGGGAAGCCGGAGGATACATCCGTGAGGGTAAAGCCGGACGGAAGGTCACGCTGTTGCCACTGACCTCGGATGCGGGCACGAATTCCTGCAGAGGTTGCGACGTACACATCGCGCTGTCCTCTCGCTGATCTCGGATCGATCCAGAGCCGAAGCGGAGTTTCCTTCAGCGGTTGCAGCGAGCGCCAGCTCCGGCCTCCGTTGCGGGACAGAACGATCTCCGAACGCCCCTCGCGGATGGCTGCTGCATAAAGTGTGCGCGAATCCGCGGGATCGATCGCAAGGGCCGTAATGGTCCCAATCGGATTCGGCTTTGCTACATAACTCTCGTCAGCGTGATCGGAGTCCATTACGACAGCTCGCACCGTCGAAGGCCGAGGCCACAGCATCCGCCAGCTTTCGCCGTCATCGGTGCTCTTCCACAGGGCCTCGGTTGCTGCATACAGAGTGTGGCGCTGCGAAGGATCGAAGGCAAAGAAGTGGACACTTCCCCGCAGGCTGAACATTCGCCAGTGATGCCCACCATCGTGGCTGATGTAGGCCCCGGTCATGTCGCATGACAGAAGGACCTCGTTTCGATCCTTGGGATTGATGGTGATGTGAAACATCGCGCCGCCGCCGCCGGGGCCAACGATACGAGGCCCCTGTTCGCCAAACGCTGCAGATGAAAGGAATACTGCTGCCCCAAGGCAAGACAGTCGCATCCTGCGTATCTTTTTCGCTCCGAGCCCTGCGATCAATTGCCACCGCTCCTGTCCTTCATTATGATCCCGTGAAAGTTCTTTTCTTCGTCGATCATCGATTTGGGCTCGAAGAAGATATAGCAGAACTGCTAAACATGGGACCAGATGAAGATTCGACTTCCGCTGAATGGCGAATATACAGAGTACCGTTTGAATCAGGAAGGGCCGTGGAAGGTCGCTTCCGCCCCTCCCCCGCGCTCGCGTGTCGCTTACGCTGCGGCGCATGTAGTGATCGATCCATTGAAGCCTGATGTGCTCGACATGGAGGCGACGTTGGCCTTTCGCAGACATCTTTGGTCCCTCGGCTTTGGTGTGGCCGAGGCTATGGATACAGCGCAGCGCGGCATGGGGCTGAGCTGGCAGGCTGCTCGCGAGCTGATTCGCGTTTCCGCTGGTGAGCGGGCAGGAGAGATCGCTTGCGGTGCCAATACCGACCAGCTCGAGATCGGAACGGCGATCACCGTCAACGATGTGATCGCGGCTTACGAGGAGCAGTGCGAGACGATCGAAGCAGCAGGCGGCAGAGTCATCCTCATGGCCAGTCGCGCGCTGGCCAGTTGCGCGAAGAGTCATGAAGACTATCTCCGCGTCTACAGCCGTCTGCTCGGCGGTTTGCGGCAGCCAGCAATTCTGCATTGGCTTGGCGAAGCCTTTGATCCGCAGCTCAAGGGATACTGGGGATCGTCCTCCGTGGACGAGGCTATGGAGACATGCCTCGCCGTGATTCGCGAAAACCAGTCTCACATAGACGGCATCAAGATATCTCTACTGGACAAGCAGCAGGAGATCAAAATGCGGCGTCTGTTGCCGAAGGACGTTCGCATGTACACAGGTGACGACTTCGACTACGCCGAGCTGATCCAAGGCGATGAGCTCGGACACAGCGATGCTCTCCTTGGCATCTTCGATGGAATCGCTCCTGCTGCGGCGCTCGCGCTGCGTGCGCTCGACGCCGGGGATCCCGCAACCTTCGAAGATATCCTCTCGCCAACCGTCCCGTTGTCGCGGCATATCTTCCAGTCTCCGACCTTCTTCTATAAGACAGGCCTGGTCTTTCTGGCCTATCTCAATGGCCATCAAAAGCACTTCCGTATGCTGGGCGGACAGGAGAGCGCCCGATCGATTGCTCATCTCTCGCAGCTCTTCGTGTTTGCCGATAACGCCAGGCTGTTGGTCGATCCCGACCTGGCGGTTCACAGGATGAGGCTCGTCCTTGAGCTATCCGGGCTGGAGGCTTAGTGGCGAACCTCGAACAATTGAGCTTCAACCAGATGACTGCCGGCAAAGCCACCTTGCGCGAGGTTGTCGACGCCTGCGCGCGGCACGGTATTCAATGGATCGGTCCCTGGAGGCATGCTCTCGATAACGACCCTGCGAAGAGTGCCCAGCTGATCCGGGATGCGGGGCTCAAGGTTTCGAGCCTGTGTCGAGGCGGCATGTTTCCGGCTGCAACCGCGGAGGAGCGGCAGAAGCGGATCGAGGACAACCTAAGAGCCATCGATGAAGCGGCGGCGCTGGGAACCGACCTGCTGGTTCTGGTCAATGGTCCGGCTCCGAATAAGGACATCGATGGCGCCCGGCAGATGGTGCTGGACGGAATCGGAGCTGTTCTCGATCATGCGACTGAGAGCGGCGTTCGTCTGGGAATCGAGCCGCTCCACCCCATGTTCGCGGCCGACCGCAGCGTGGTGGTGACCATGGACGAGGCCAATGCGCTGGCCGAGCAACTGTATTCGCCGCAGGTCGGGCTTGTCGTCGACGTCTACCACGTCTGGTGGGATTACGATGTATATCGCGAGATCGCCCGGGCAGGGGAGCGGATCTTTGCCTTTCACGTTTCGGACTGGATCTTTCCTCTGCCCGACATCCTGATGGGCCGCGGTCTGATGGGAGATGGAGTCATCGAGATCCCCCGGCTGCGAGAGGCGGTTGAAGCTGCTGGTTATCGAGGCCCGATCGAGGTGGAGATCTTCAATCAGCAGCTTTGGAGTCAATCCGCGGACGAGATCGTTGAGGTTGTCGCTAAGCGATTCCAGGAGTGGGTTTAATCGGTCGAAAAGGCTTTTTGAGAGGAGTTTCCCCGGGATTTTTGAATTTCTCGGACCAGATAGGACCGAGTTTGTTTACCATAGAGAGATGAGCGAAGTTCTGGAACAGGAAGCGAAGGCTGGGGCGGCTCACGCCCAGAAATACACACGGAACAATCCGTACCAATCGAATGTTAATGTCAACTACCTTCTGACGGCCGAGGGCTCGGAGAAGGAGACGCGCCATGTGGAGCTGTCGCTGGAAGAGGGCATGACGTATACGCCCGGCGACGCCGTCGGCATTATCCCGGAGAACCGCGCTGAGGCGGTGGGGGATGCTTTGAAGGCGCTGGGTTACAGCGGCAGCGAGCGCGTTCTTGACCACTACAAGGTCGAGATCTCGCTGGAAGAGGCTCTGCGGACCCGCCTGGGCATCGGCAAGCTGGCACGTGGCAGTGTGGGGCAGTATGCCAAGCTGGCTCCCGACGTAGAGGGGCTGAAGGTTCTGACCGGACCCGACAACCGCGCTCGCGCGGAGGAGTACTGCTGGGGTCGCGAGTTCGTCGACCTGGCGGCCGATTTCCCCGGCGTGATTACCGATCCGCAGCAGTTGTTCAACGTACTGCAGCGGTTGACCCCGAGGATGTATTCGATCTCCTCAAGCCAGAAGGTGCATCCGGACAGCGTTCACACCACCGTTCGCGTGATCCGCTATGAGGCTCACGGCCGCGACCGCCAGGGCGTTGCCAGCGGGCACCTGGGCGATCGTGCGGGCGAGGGCACTGTGATGCCGATCTTCCTACACTCGAATAACAACTTCCGCCTGCCTGAGGATCCGAACGCTCCAGTGATCATGATCGGTCCGGGAACGGGCATCGCTCCTTTCCGTGCCTTCCTGGAGGAGCGCGAGGCGGATGGGTCCAAGGGCAAGAACTGGCTCTTCTTCGGCGAGCAGCGCATGAAGATGGACTTCCTCTACCAGGAGCAGCTTGACGGCATGGTGAAGAAGGGAGTGCTGACTCACCTGCACACCGCCTTCTCGCGCGACCAGCACAACAAGGTTTATGTTCAGGACCGTATCCAGGAGAACGCGAAGGAGGTCTTCGAGTGGCTGGAGAACGGAGCCTACTTCTACGTCTGCGGCGATGCGACTCGCATGGCCAAGGACGTGGAGAACGCGCTGCTGGACGCGATCGCCAAGGGATCGAACGGCACGCTTGAGCATGCCGCCGAGTACCTGGCGAACATGAAGAAGCAGAAGCGGTACCAGAGGGACGTCTACTAGCCCTCTCCGAGTTTTTAGTGCAAAATATTGATTCTAGACAGCTTAGCTTCGGACCTGCATCGCATGTTCCTGATTTTGCAGCACTTAGATGTAAGGTATTGATTGCAAAAGAGAACCCGCCAGATATCTAGCGGGTTCTTTCTTTTCTGCTATTTCCAAAGATAGCAAATTGAGGGAATCAGATCGGCAACCGACATCTTATTCAAAATCAATTATTTGGCTGCCATCCTCACTTGACAGAAGATAAAACAACATTTGTTGGGAAAATGTGCGACTTGAGGACCGCAGGGCACATCTGAATGAACAAACCGAGTGATTCGGGAGCAAGACAAGGAGAGATGCGATGAACGTGATTGTGTATGGAGCGACAGGGAATTCCGGCTCAGAGATCGTCAAGGAGCTGCTGCGGCGCGGACACAAGGTGACGGGTGTAGCTCGCCACGTGGAGAAGCTGAAGGACCAGCAGGGAATTACGGCGAAGACAGATGATCTTTCGAACGTGGACGCGATTGCTTCGATCATCAAAGGGGCCGATGTTGTGGTTTCGGCTTATCAGCCGCCTGCGGACAACACGGATGCGCTGATCGATGTGACGAAGAGAGAGGTTGAGGCGGTTAAGAAGGCCGGTGGTCCGAGGTTAGTTGTGGTGGGCGGTGCAGGGCAACTTGAGGTAGCCCCGGGGGTGACGCTGATCAAGTCCGGACATCTTCCACAGGAGTACATGCCGATTGCGGTTTCGCATGAGAAGGCCGCGCAGGTGCTGAAGGACTCCGACATCAACTGGACCTACATCGCTCCCGGCGCTTTCTTTGTTCCTGGCGAACGCACAGGGAAGTACCGCACGGGTACGAACAACCTGATCACGGACGCAAAGGGCGAGAGCAAGATCACGTTTGCCGATTATGCGATTGCCTTAGTGGATGAGATTGAGAAGCCGGCTCATGAGCGGGCTCTTTTTTCAGTAGGGTATTGATGGGCTGGGGGCCACTCATGGACCGGCTGCCGCTGATACCGATGCCTAGTACATAGTTGCCCTCAACTCAGCTTTAGAGAGATGATTTCGACTTCTTCGGCCTCTTCGAAGAGAAGCTCCTTGCTGTTGACTGCCCGGCGCTGAACAAGCCCGCGCATTGCGAGTGCAGCGAGGGCGAGGCCGAAGAGAGTCGACAGCTCCTGGTAAGGCTGATGCAACATTCGCGACTCGAAGACGGCTGATTTGTGGATAAGAACCAGGAACAACATCAAGGAAGCCCAGAAGACGAAGTGGATGTTTGCCTTTCCAGGAAGGTACGAACAGGTGAAGGGAATTTTGGGAAAGGTGTAGAGGCAGAACTCAACGAGGAGAACTCCGAACAGGAGCATGGCGAAGAGATGTCCGGCAAGCCAGGGCCTCGCGGGGGCCGAAAGAGCCGCACCGGAGAGGAAGAAGAGAACAGGAGCGACGGCGAGCACCAGCCAGGAGAAGCGGACGGCTTCCTGATAGGCGAGGGCGGGACGTGTCTGTGTGACCCGAATAATCCAGTTAGCCCGCAGCGCGGTGGGCATGGAGGAGACGACACGAAGCGCGGTGACAACGAGAATCATGGCCAGGATGCTGATGAAGAGAAAGGCGGTGACCCATTGCGAGTGGGCAGCCGAGGGCTTTACGACCCAGCCATGGACATACCCAGCGGCGATGGCGAGTCCCAGCCCGAGATAAAAGCCGAGAATCATAAGGTGCTGACGACTTCGGAGCAGCGTGCGGAGGCTGAAGACAGTGATGGCGTTCGGTAACGAGCGGCTGAAACGGGGCAATCCATCTCGCTTTCTCGATGCGGGAAGGATGTCGGGCTGTTCCACGATCTTCGGCAGCATGCGGAGGTATGCGAGCAGGATCGATGCAACAGCTCCCGCGGCGGAGCATGCGAGCGCAATCCATGCCCGTTTTGCAAGAGGAGCGAGCGCAGGATGAAGTGACCCATTGATCTGATTGAAGAGTCCGAGGAACCAGTAGGAGGGAAGCCAGGCGAGGGCACGCTGATTCTGGGGAGCTGTAAGTGCTTCGGGAGTTCGGAACGAGGGCTCGAGGAGGTAGAGGCTCAGCAGAAAGCAGAGGCTTGCAGATTGCAGGACAGCGGAGACACGAAGGAAGAGCTGGCGGGGAAGAAGATTGGCCACGAGCCCCTGAAGGGTAAGCATGACGAAGACGAAGAAGCCGCTAGCCAGGACTACCGTAAGCCAATAGGCGGGCCACGCCCAGAGCAGCCCGAAGAAGCCGCTGCCTTTTGCGACGAAGGCGAGGGGCCACCCCACACCAGCGAAGATATTGAGCGAGAAGATGGCAAGCCCCGGCGCGGCGAAGAGAGCCGATGTCTTGGCCAGAAAGAGGGTTCCGACACGTACGGGCAGAGGCGAGAGGACCATCAGGTCGCGACGGTCGGGGAAGGCCGAGTCCCACGCAAGGACGGCGATCAGACCGGCGACGGTCATGGAGGTCTCGATCAGGAAGTGCTCCACGGCCCAGCGCGCCGTCATCGACTTGATGTTCCAGGCTCCGAACAAGATGGGGATGATGGTGAAGAAGCTGATGGTGACGAAGATGCTCATGAACTGGCTGATGAGCCGTGTAAGGTCGCCGTCGGAGGCAAGCAGCTCAAGGTCGATGACGCGCATGAGGAAGACGCGATAGAGCACGAGGAAGCGCAGTTTTTCTGCGGCGAGGTCGTTACGCATAGATGAGGTCCGCAATCTCCCGAGAGACGGCATCGGGGTCCTGATCGACAACGAGCTGAGAGAAGATTCCTTCGAGGGTTGAAAGTTCCATCAAGGAACGAAGGTTGGCGATGGAGTCATCGGCGACGACTTTGCCTTTATGCAGGATGACGATGTGAGAACAGATGCGCTCCACGGTTTCGAGCTCGTGCGAACTGAAGAGCACGACCTTGCCGCGACGGGCGAGCTCCTGAATGAGGCTGCGGAGAACGAGCGCAGAAGCGACATCGAGTCCGGAGAAGGGCTCATCGAGAAGGACGAGATCGGGGTTGTGCATCAACGCGGCCGAGAGAAGAATCTTCTGGCGCATGCCCTTCGAGTAGGAGGATATGGAGAGGTCGCGATCACCGTGGAGACCGAATAGGCGGAGAAGGCCATGGATGCGCGCGGCGGCGGTTTTTGGGCGCATGTCACGGAGCTGCGCGACCATGACGAGATACTCCAGGCCGCTAAGGTGGGTGTAGAGATGGGGCTCTTCGGGGACGTAACCCATTCGCTGGCGATAGACCATGGGATCGCGGCGGGTGGGATTTCCTTCGAAGAGGACCTCGCCGGAGGTGGGCTCGATCAGGCCGGTCACGATCCTCATCGTGGTAGATTTGCCCGAGCCATTCGCACCGAGGTATCCGGTGATCTCGCCTGGGCGCGCGACGAAGCTTACATCGGAGACCGCAGGGATGCTGGAGTACAGCTTATTCAGATTACGGAGCTCAAGCATTGAGGCTTTCCTCTTCAGGCTTCAATAGATAGAATGCTACATAGGGTGAAGTCAACCTTTTTTCGCGAAGGCATAATTGTCTCCTTGAGGCAGGACACTTCTTGCGTGCTGACCATGTGCGGGCCTGGGGCTATCGCCCCACAAAAACTTTTCCCATAGCCATTCGAGTGGAGTAGTATGACTCCCATAGTCATTCGAGTGGAGTGTCTTATCGCGAAAAATCGACCTTCGGATGCAGGCGATATCCTCCAGGGAACTCTGGACCTGCTGATTTTGCGCACGCTGATCCTCGGCCCTGCGCACGGGTACACCATTGCGAACTCCATAGAACGCACGTCGGAAAACGCTCTCGACGTAGAACAGGGCTCGCTCTACCCGGCGCTTCACCGGCTGGAAGATCGCGGACTGGTGTCTTCCGAGTGGGGTGTGAGCGAGAACAACCGGCGAGCGAAATTTTACCGACTGACCGTAAAGGGCCGTAAAGAACTGGAAGCGGCAACCAGCCGTTGGCGGAGAATGACGCGCGCCATCGGCCTGATTCTGGAAGAACCGAACAGCTAAAACAGGAGCGAGATGTATGGGGTTCCAGCGCTTTCTGGACCGCGAGAACAAAGACCGGGATCTTGCCGAAGAGATCCAATCGCACATGGCACACGAGGTGGACACCAACCTTGCGCGCGGTCTTTCGGACGCCGAAGCAAGACGGCAGGCAAGACTGAAGTTCGGGAACCCGTTGGTTGTGCGGGAGCGCATGTGGAGTTACCGATCGTGGCCGCTGGCCGAGAGCCTGTGGCGCGACCTGCGCTATGCGTGGCGCTCGCTTCGGAGGACACCAGGATTTACGATCGTCGCTCTGCTTGTGATCGCGCTTGGAATCGGAGTGAATACGGCGGTGTTCTCGGTTGTGAATGCAGTGTTGCTCAACCCGCTGCCGTATCCGGACTCGCAGTCTCTGGTTAGGCTGGTTCTGTTTACACCGCAGCGCACGCTCGATGCCGCAAATATTCCGGAGTTCAATCTATGGCGGCAGCAGACCGCCGTGCTTCGTGACGTGGCAGGCTACGACACAGGTGGCGCCGGGCTGAATCTTACCGGCAGCGACCACCCGATGCAGGTGCAGGGAGTCCATGTTACGCACGACTACTTTAGGCTCTTCGGTGCGCCGGTGATTGCGGGGCGCACGTTCACGGAAGAAGAAGACAGCCCCCATGGCGGAAATGTGGTGGTGCTCAGCTACGGCCTATGGAAACAGCGCTTCGGCGGCGATACCAATATTGTGGGCAGAACGATCCAGTTAGATCACACACCCTATCTAGTGGTGGGAATCATCGGGCGCAACTTCGTCACCGACAACCCGGCAGATCTCTGGATCCCTTATCAATTCGATGTGAACAATCATGACATGGCCCACTACTTCTGGGTGTCAGCGCGGTTGCAGCCGGGCGTTACAGTCCAACAGGCAAACGAGCAATTGAAGCTTGCCTCCGATCAATTCCGGCGCGAGTTTCCAAACGCAATCGGCAACCAGAGTCGTTACGGCGTGATGTCTTTGAAGGAGCGGGCGGTCGGCGATACCCGTAGGCCGCTGCTTATCCTGCTCAGCGCCGTTGTTCTGGTGTTGCTGATTGCCTGCGCGAATGTGGCTAATCTGCTGCTGGCCAGGGCTTCAGGTCGTAAGCGTGAATTCGCTACGCGTGCAGCTCTCGGCGCGGGTCGCTGGCATGTCGTCCGTCAGTTGCTCGCTGAAAGCCTGCTTCTGTCTGTCTCTGGCGGCCTGCTCGGGTTGTTGCTCGGCTATGCCAGCGTTCGTCTGTTGCTTTCGGTTAATGTTGGTGGACTCCCACGGCTCGGTGAGAATGGCTCGGCGGTCACACTGGACATGCGCGTCCTGCTGTTCACTCTCGGCCTCTCGCTGCTTACCGGGGTTCTGTTTGGCCTTGTTCCTACCATAAGCGCAACGCGCCCCAATCTGATCGCCAGTCTGAATGAAAGTGGTAGCCGCACTGGTACAGGCTTCCGCAGTGCGAGCCTCCGGTCGTTTCTTGTCGTCTCGGAGATAGCACTTTCATTGGTTCTGGTGATCGGCTCGATGTTGTTGATCCGCACCTACCTTAAATTGCAGGCAGTCGATCCCGGGTTCGATACGCACAACACGCTCACCATGACGATGTCGATCAGCGGGAGTCGATTCCAGACAGCCGCTCCAGTCGCTCAGATGATTCGCCAGGGGACGGAACGCATTAGGACGATTCCGGGCGTCGTCGAAGCGGCTGCAGGCAATGGCGTGCCGCTGCAAGGCGCTTTTGGGATACCGTTCGATATCGTTGGACGACCCAAGGGTAAGGCCCCATTCACCGGAGGAGCGCAATATTACTCCGTCTCTTGGAGCTTTTTCGATGCCCTGAAGATGCCTCTTTTGCGCGGCCGTACGTTCACCGAGCACGATGATGGCTCGGCTCCCGGAGTGATGATCATCAATGAGGCAATGGCGAAGCAGTACTGGCCCAAGGGAGATCCGCTACGTGACCACATACAAAAAGCTCCTGGCGCCGGTCCGATCTTCGCTGAACCACCGCGCCAGATTGTGGGCATCGTCGGGAACGCGCGCGATGCTCCCAATCGCGATCCCTTTCCTACGATATACATCCCTATGGCACAGATGCCGGATGGTGAAACTGCGTTGAATTCGCGCATCGCCCCGCTCTGGTGGATTGTACGCACTAACTCCAACTCACAGGCTATGGTTGCGCAGGTAACTTCGGCTTTGCGAGAGGCTACCGGCGGCCTGCCCGTGGCGCACATTCGCACCATGGACGAGATCGACCGTCTGGTTATTTCTCAACAGCGGTTCAATATGCTGCTCCTGACTGTGTTCGGTGCATCCGGATTGCTGCTGGCCGCTGCAGGTATCTACGGGTTGATGGCGTTTTCCGTGGAGCAGCGCACGCAGGAACTGGGGATTCGAATGGCGCTGGGAGCGCAGGCATCGCAACTGCGCAACATGGTGCTCGGCCAGGGGATGGTGCTGACTGGTTTCGGTGTGGCGATCGGTATCGGCGCGGCATTCTGGTTGAGTCGATTCCTCGCCCGCTTTCTCTTCGGGGTGAAGGCATGGGATCCTCTTGCCTTCGTGCTGACGCCTTTATTGCTCGGCCTTGTGGCGTTGGCGGCTGCATGGATTCCGGCTGTACGCGCCACGAGGGTGGATCCTATGACTGCGCTGCGTCTTGAATAGCTTGTATCCGGCGAGCGCAGGGAAGTGTCGTACGGGTAGGAATGACGGGAACCTTTCTCCGTAAGCGGCGGTCTATCGGGGGTTCGAGCGGAACTTGCGGTAAAGCCTGGTGGCCAGCAGATTCAATCTCATTTTGCCGACATCCTGACGCGATCGGTAAGGACGTCGCGCTTGGAGGGGTGAGCGTATGCTTCCTTCGTGCAGACAATCGGCGACAAGTATTTGCTCGGCACTGGACGAAGCGATCACGACCGGCTGCGGGTGATCAGCGAGATTCACGATGGCCGGACGCGGGAGTTACTGCTGCATGCCGGACTTGCGTCGAAGCATCGCTTCGTGGAGTTCGGATGCGGGCTCGGCTATGTGACTCGTTGGGCGGCGAGCCTGGGTGCGGATGCGACCGGAACCGATCTAAACGAAGACAACCTTGCGGTTTCTGCTCAGCTGGCTCAAGAGGCAGGCCTGGAGAATGCGCGGTTTGTCTCTGCCAACATCTACGAGCCCGGACTTGAACCTGAGAGTGTGGATGTGGCGTATTCGCGGTGGTTGATGGTCCATCTGAACAAGCCGGTTGAGGCGATGCGCGCGATCTACGCGGCGTTGAAGCCGGGGGGCGTTATGGTTTGCGAGGAAGCGGACGTGAGTGCGGTTTACACGGAGCCAAGTTCAGCCGCTTATACCGAACTGCGTGACATCTGCATGGAGGGAGCCCGGATGCGCGGAGTGGATTATTCGGGCGGAAGACGCACTCATCTGTGGGCGAAGGAGGCGGGCTTTGAGCTTGAACACGGGGACGCCTATCACCCGCACTACCTGACCGGAAAACATAAGGGATTCTGGAACTGGACTCTGCACGCGGTGGGTCTGGGGATGGTGCGAGAAGGAAGCTTGTCGGCAGGCCGCCTGGAGGAGTTGGTGGCGGGCATGAGGGAAGCGGACGCTTCACCGACCACACTGGTTGCGCATTGCAGGATGCATCAGCTGATTGCGAGAAAGCCGAAGCCGAAGGCCTGACGCCTATCTTCTCGAATCGTCGCAGAGGAATTCCTGATCCCGGACGTATCCACGGCCTTGAGATCGAGAATCCGCTTCAGCACGTTGGCCGGACATTCGCGTCGGCAGCCTCGCACACAAAAGCCGCGAGGCCGCGCGGTACGCTCGTTATCGTGGCCGGTGGTGCGAAGCGTGGGCTGGCGGCACAATCGGCAGACCGGTTGCGTGCCATGCATGAAATCCACCAGCCATATCCGTCGCGCGCCAGAGTCCGAGATCCTGCAGAGCCGATGCCGCAAGGCTCGAAGTGTAGCCTTCGGAACAGAAGATGATCACCTGTACGTCATGATCCTTTGCGACCGGCAGCCGCGAACTGGAGTCCGGATCAAACCTCCACTCGAGCACGTTACGTTCAACCACTAGCGCGCCCGAGATCGTTCCCTCGACCGCACGCTGACTTTCGGGACGAATGTCGACGAGTATCGCCTCTGTTTTGGTGACGGCCTCGAAGGTTTCCACCGGTGATAGCCGCCGCAGTCGGGCGCGTGCGTTTGAGAGGACCTGCTCAATGCTCGCGGCAGGGATCCGGTTTGCGGGTTCACGCTTCTGAACTCGCCATTCCTGGTCGAGCGCCTCGGTTTTTTCAGACGCTTGTTCGCGCGGAACGAGTTGACTTCCGTCGAACTCGTATTCATTCATCTCGCTGAGCGGAGGTGAATATGCGTGAATGCTGATGGCCGGAGCGAGGGAGCTGTTGCGGACGTCGTGTGCGTAATCGGGACCAAACGCGCGCGGCTGGCCAGGATGTATTGCGTGGGTCGCTTCACCCGGACGATGTTCTTCCAGAATTCCTGTCGCCACGATGAAGGCTCCTGAGGAGACGCCGTGATCGTGAAAGCCAGTGGCCTGTCCCGGCAGCCAGCTGATCACCCATATGTCATAGTCCGGGCCGTGATACAGGCGCTCATGCCAGCGCCGTTCGGTGCGTAACCGTACTTTATCCATCCAGCCATCCGAGGCTGCGAACTGCGAGACGATATCGGCCAGTTCCTGAGGACTCTTCGAGACGGGGCTGGACAGTATTGGTGTGCCGGTCTCGAGAACAACAGATTCATCGATTGCGAATTGCATTGAAGCTCTCCACAGCTGAACCGTCGCAAATCACTAGCGGCATGGGCCGGCTTTGTCGACAGTAAGTTCGGGTACTCGATGGAGTATTTCGGATGAGCTTTGGAGAGGGCGTTTCAGGAGTTTCTAAGAATGTCGCAGCTCACCCGACGAAGGGCTGGGAGCTGCAACAACAATGAAGAAGGGAAAACGCCATAGTGTGACGCTAACATGGCTGGAAGAAGCGGGTCAATGGTCCGACGCGGTGGGATGGATTAGTCTAAAAACGCGGTGAGCGATGAGTGAGCACAGTGAGGAGTACAAGGTCTTCGAGGCACGGCTTAAGGTCCTTCTGCCTGAGGAGTATCGAGACCGCTATGAAGACGTACAGCCGGTGTCGATGGGATCGGCCGGGTTGAAGTTTGCGAGCGATGGCCGGGTTGCGTGGGACGAGATGTGGGGCTCTTTTTGTGATTTAGCGTTGGCAGGTGGGCCTCCCCATCGTGGCAGGTTGCTGGAATCGGCATCGAAAGCTGAGATCGATGGGGAGCGTGGTCGCTACAAGCAGGTGGTCGATGAGCTTTGCCGTGGAGTGGAGATGGTTACGGGGCTGGCCGCTGAAGCATCGTCGATCCCCGGATGGATTCATGTGGACTGTCCGAGCGCCACCATGGCGGGATGGCTGGTTCGAGCGATCAATATAGAGAACGTCTCCAGCTACAGCGACGGCATGGTTCTTCATCTTCCCGCTAGTCCTCGCTTTCGGCTGGAAAAAGAGATCAAGAATGTGGTCACGGCGATTGCCAAGACGAGCCATTACTGGCTTGGGCACACGTCCATCGACCAGCACAGGGCGATTGCGGATCTCTTCGAGATTATGGAGTCGGAGTTGCCGCTGATCCAAGCGCCGTTCCCTGCTGAAGACACCCGAGGCGTCGTCTTCGAAGGCTTACGCGACAGGATTGCGGAAGAGATTCATTCTTCGCTCGGCCTTCAGGCCAACGGTAGCGAGTATTACGGCTGGCTTGGTGTGAGCTGCGATAGCGTTCAGTCTGCTATTCGGATGATGCGAGCGATGGTGGTGAGCAATGTGTTGTGCCGAAGGGAAGGAGATGCGATTTATATCCCGGTCAATCCATCCGCGGATGGCTCGGGCAGTCGAGTTGTCGGTCTGCTTAGACGAGCGTATCGATTCGCCGGGTCAACTGCTACTTCTTGACGTCGCCGCCGATGGCAATCACTACATATTTGGCAGGAACATCGCCAACATTCTTAATTCGGTGAACGGTGCCGAAGGCCACGTACACTAAACCGCCTGGACCGACCCGCTCCTCCTTGCCGTCATGCTCGAACGCCACTGTCCCTTCCTGAACGACGATCAACTCCGAGTGCCCGATCCTGTGTAGATCCACCGGCGGCGTGCCTACCGGCTGCATGGATTCGTGTACACCGATCGTCTCTCCTGTGGCCAGGGTTCCGTTGAAGACGTTTCTGCCTTCGGTTCCGTTCGCTGCCTTCTTCACTGTCATCTGTTCGTACGGAAATACCCTCGAACTTGCCAGGGGATTTTGAGTTACCGCGGGGGATTCTGCTGCCGTCGCAGGTGCCTGCGCACCGGCGATTCCGTATCCAAGCACCAGTGCAGCGGCGCAGCTTAGTGTTTTCATCCTGTTCTCCCCTTCAGAGTGATGAGTTGTCAAAAAGAATGCAGCCCCACGTATGTTCAGGCCAGCGGAACTCGGCCGAAGCGATTCGATCGAGTCCATAGTATGGCATCCGATCCTCTTCCGGCATTTATCGTTTCGCAGATGACATTAAGGCGGAGGCACTTACTGTACATCCATTGCAAGCCGCCGGGGCCTCCGATTCGATTCGCCTGATCTGGTCTTCAACATGCTTCGCCTGCTGCTTCCGGTGCGCCGCCTTGAGGCTGGTCCTTTGCGCGCGGAGAATTACCAATTCCAGAGCAACAAGATATGCCGGCGGAAGGTCTGTCCGCGATTGCGCCAGCCTCAACGCCTGCTTCATCGATTCCTCACCTTCCACCTGTAGTCCAGCCTTCATCTGAATCTGTCCAAGTACCAGCCAGATTGAGATCCTCTCGATCGAATTTTCCGGAAGGCTGCCAGGAATTACGGACTGTGCCTGCGACACATCATCCAGCGCGGAACGGCACCGTCCCTGCTTGCAGCTCGCACGAGCACGCGTTAGATAAGCCATCGATACGGCACCGGCATTGTGTTCTGTTGTTCCCTCAAAACCTTTGAGTGCGGCTGTCGATTCGATCTCTGCTTCTCGATACTTGTGTTCTGCGAATAGCTCGAGGCCGAGCGCCAGATGAGCCTGTGCAGTGTTAGTCTCGTCTTTCAACGCCATGTAGATGCCGAGTGACTTCGTCAAATACTTCCGCGCCTCTTTGAGGCGACCAAAGGTATTGACCACGACACCCATCCCTTGAAGCGACTCGGCATATTGACTCTGCAAAGAAGTATCGCGAAGTAAGTGAACTGCATGCGCGTACGCCTCCTCAGCCTTTTCAAGCTCGAAGCGGTCGTGATATCGATTTCCGAGTGCGAGCCACAGTGTTCCCAATTCCTCCGGGCTCGCTTTTCGTTCTGTGGCGATTCTGATGTTGGCTCGCAGGGTTTCCATACTGGGAAAAGGGGCTTGTGGGAATGCAGCCGTGGCGAATGCGATGACTGCAAGAACCATTGGGAGTGCGCCGCGCAGGGTCTTCATGGAGTCCTCCTCGGTGGCTGACCGGAGGAATGTAGCACCAGCGACGAGATTTCGATGATGAGGCTTTCTGAGATGTTCCTCAGGTGAGATGAGTAGGTAAGAGGCTTAGAAAGAGGGCTTTGCACGAGGTGTTCAATGTCAGAGCTTCTGGCGCAGCGACGGTCCTATAATTGGGCTCCGATGCCTGCGGAGAACCATCGCGAGTCGAGTGGTGGTGTTATCCGGTTCGGCGAGTATGAACTCGACCCGAAGCGCGGGGTGCTGTCGCGCCACGGAATGACTCTGAAGATTCAGCCGCAACCGTTGCGGGTACTGGAGCTGCTGGTGACGCGGGCTCCAGAGGTGGTGACTCGGGAAGAGCTGAGCGACTCTGTGTGGGGGAACGGAGTGAATGTCGATCTGGACCAGAGCTTGAACTTCTGCGTCCGGCAGATTCGTGCGGTCCTGAATGACAGCGCTTCGGAGCCGAAGTTTATCGATACTCTCCCCAAGCAGGGGTACCGGTTCGTTGGGGATGTGATACGCGAGGTTGCGCCGGTATCGGCGACTGTTGCCGCGGAGCCTGAGCCGCCGTATGGGACGGTGCATGATGCGCAGGGGGCGATGACCCGCCGGACGTTTGCGTGGTCAGCAGCGGCAGCGGCTGCGACGGTGGTTGGAGGAGGAGCGTGGCTGGCCCGATCGCATCGCCGAACTTCTCCGAAGGCGGTGACTGTCGTCGTCCCTCTGCCGGAGGGGGCGACCAACGCTGATCCGCTGCGGATCATCGGTTCTGTGGCGGTGGCGCCCGATGGAAGCGCGATCGCTATTCCGCTTAAGACGGCTACCGTGAGCCATCTCTATCTTCGTCGTCTCGACTCAAACCGACTCATACGGTTAGAGGGGAGCGACAATTCTTACGCGCCATTCTGGTCGCCGGATAGCCAACATATCGCGTTCGGCGCTGAAGGGACCAAACTTACACGCGTGCCGGCGGTCGGTGGCAGTGCTGTGGTGCTTTGCGATGGTGTGTTTGCACGCGGGGGCACGTGGAGCCGCCGCGGAGACATCCTCTTTGGCACTGCTGACGGACCTGTCTTTCATGTCTCCGCTTCGGGTGGAAAGGCAACGAGGGTGACGCAGGTAGACAAAGCTGCCGGAGAGGATTCCCATTGGTATCCTCTCTTCCTTCCGGATGGGAATCGGTTTCTTTACACGGTCATAACGGATGATCTGGAGAAGAGAGGTCTCTATCTGGGATCGCGGGATCGTCGACAGCCTAAGCGACATTTGGTGGTCGCAGATGGTTTTTGCTGCGCAATCGCTCTCGACCCTGAGAAGAAGATCTACTATCTTCTGAGCGAACAGGGCGGGAAGATAGCCGCGCAGATCTTTGATGTGGACCGAGCGGAGCTATTGGGGCCGTCGCGTATTCTGCTGGACCGGCCCGGGATGCTCAGCGTCTCGGATACAGGAACCCTGGTGATACGAAAGTTTGGTCAGGACACGTCACGGCTGGTATGGCGCGACCGGACCGGGCGTGAGTTGGGAGTACTGGGAGGTCCGGACGACTACTGGGGCGTTCACCTGTCTCCCGATGATCGGTTCGTTGCGATAACCAGGCACGAGCCGATCAGCATACGTAGCAGGATATGGATTGCTTCGCTGCCAGATGGATTGCTGGAGCCGTTGTCGGATTCGAATCGCGCTGTGAATCCAATCTGGTCACAAGACAGCAAGACGGTCTACTACAACGACGAACGGCGAGGGCTGCTGTTGCGGCGTAACGTGTCTCCGCGAGGACCGGAGGAGACGGTGATGGAGCTAGGTAATCCACGCATGCATGTTGGTGGTATCTCTCCAAATGGGCGCTATGCGGTGGCTGAACTTATTACGAACTTCTCAAATGTCGAGACCGTGTGGGCGGAGATGAAGGGTGGGAGCAAGGACGCACCGCAGTGGCACTTGATGGATGCTCCAGGCAACGAAGGGATGCTGCCGAGCTTTTCTCCAGACGGGAGGTGGCTTGCGTTCTCTTCGAATCCGACGGGGAGGCCGGAGATTTACGTGATGGACTTTCCGGGTGGATCGCAACGGTTACGGATCTCGACAAATGGGGGATTCAAGCCGAGATGGCGGCGTGATGGTAAGGAGTTGTTCTACGCTGCCGCCGATGGAAGCATGATGGCAGCGAAGATCACTGTCGTCGGTGGGCGGCTGACAGCAGAATCGCAGCGACTCTTCGATGCGAATCTGAAGCTGCACACGAATTACGATGCGAACTATGCAGTGACTCGTGATGGACAGCGGTTTCTCGGGATCGCGAAGGAATCACCTTCCGGTGACGTCGATATCCAGATGGTACTGAACTGGCCTAGCCTGTTGCAGTAAGGGATTCCTTGAACTTAGCTTAGTGATAGATCACCGGTACGGTTAGTACCGGGAATGCACATGCGCTCTGAATACGTCAGGAGCAGAGAGCCGTTTTGCTCGGAATTTCCAGGGTTGGAAAGAGTTGGTGCGGGAGAAGGGACTCGAACCCCCACGGATTTCTCCGCTTGGACCTAAACCAAGTGCGTCTGCCATTTCGCCACTCCCGCATCGATCTAGAGGGCGTTGATCGTCTAGATCCAGCCTACTGGTAAAGGGGCGTCGAATGCAATGCTATTGCCAGGTTGATCTGGAGGGCGTCGAGAGAACGGGAGTTTGCCTGGAGCAAATTGAGGGTGGTGACAGAAGAGACCGCAGATCCTTCGACTCCGCTGCGCTTCGCTCAGGATGACACATTCCCGAGTTTTTGAGTTGTAGGACATTTGGGAGCATTCTGCTATTCGTTCTCAGCCGATGTTTTGGTCCATTCCACGGATCGCACCCAAGGGAGGGCTCGCAGGTTATCTGCAATTGTTTCCAGGATTTTGGGATCGCTGGCTGAAACTTCGAGGATGGCCTGGATGATGGAGGTATCTGTGTCTTCCACCTTCTCGGAGTGAAGTTTGCTGAGGATGAGGGGCAGGGATGCAATGGCTCGCGTGACCTGATATTCGGCTTCGGTCTGATACTCGTTGTCACACACCACTCTTAGCCGATAAACAGCGCGGGTGTCGATCGTGGCCAGGGAACGCTGGTCGATGAAGCGTGAGAGGGGGCGCAGGACGGAGTTGATCGCGATCAGAAGGATGGTGACGAAGACGGCGTCGAGCATCTCGCCTGCGCCTGCACATGCTCCCACGGCGGCGGAACACCAGAGGGTGGCGGCTGTGTTCAAGCCGTGGATGTTGCCACCGTCTTTCATGATGGCACCGGCCCCAAGGAAGCCGACACCGGAGACGACGTAGGCGACGACCTGAGTGGTTCCCGGAGCGATGGTCAGGCCCAGGTCGACGAATGCGGCTGCTCCGAAGCAGACCAGGGTATTGGTCCTGAGGCCGGCGGCTCGCTGTCTCCATTGACGCTCTGCGCCGATACAGGCACCCAAAACGAGAGCTACGAGGAGGTGAGGGAAGCTGGGCTGACGGATCAGAGAGACAGAATCAGTCCACCAATGGAGCCAGGGATTGGTCATATGTTTTTTTCTAAGGGGGATGGATCTGAAGAGTTTCCAGGTGGAGAGCCTCGGACCCCCGAAGTAACGATACACGAGCGATTTTAAGGCCGGACAGGTTTGGGTTGATCCCGGATTTGAGCAAAGTTCTGCGGAGTTTGCAGGGGATCTGGCTGAAATTTTGTGACTGGTGGTTGAGATAAATCACAACAACGGAGAAATTTTACGGTACATTGAAATTACAGATACCCGAATTTTTGTAGACCTTCGCGCTTGGCCACGATGCCATTTTGAGGCGAGGCTTTCTCTCTTTCCAAATCAGATCTTTCAACTTTCTCTGGCGATAAGAGGGGTTGAATGCAAATCCTTCCAGGGCGAGGTGCTTTTCGATGGGAATCACCAGACGCGATTTTCTTATGCGTGTAGGGCAGGCTGGCGGATACAGCGCTGCGTTCACAACCATGCAGTCGTTAGGACTGATGCCGATGAAGGCAATTGCCGCGGAGCCAATTGCGGCGGCGGCAGGTGTAGGTAAGGGTGTAAAGCTTGTTGTTCTGGGCGGCGGAGTCGGAGGACTGGTTACGGCGTATGAGGCGAAGAAGCTGGGATACGACGTTACTCTGCTGGAGGCGCGGCATCGTCCGGGTGGCCGAGCATGGAGCGCGCGCAATGGCGATGTCGTAGAGTTTGTCGATGGAACCAAACAGCCGATTACCTGGAGCGAAGGACTTTACCAGAACATGGGACCGGCAAGGCTTCCTTCGGTGCATGGCACCATGCTGGGCTATTGTAGGGAGCTCAAAGTTCCGCTTGAAGTGGAAGTAAATACGTCCAGATCATCGCTTCTGCAGAATGACAAAGTGAATGGCGGTAAGGCCATCTGCCAGCGCAAGGCGATCAACGATACACGAGGACAAGTAAGCGAGCTGCTTACAAAGGCGATTACCGGCGGAGCGCTCGATCAGGAGCTGAGCACGGAAGATCGGCAGCGGATGATCGAGGTTCTGAAGGTCTACGGTCCTCTGGATAAGGGTGGAAAATATGTCGGATCCGACCGCTCCGATATCAAGCGCTATCCTGGCGCGGGCCCGCAGACGATGATCGTCGATGACAATCCATTGAAGATGCATGAGCTTCTGGACGCGAACTTCTGGAATGCTGAGCTCTATGAAGAGGCATGGGACTGGCAGGCTACGATGTTCCAGCCGGTGAATGGCATGCAGCAGATCTCGATTGCGTTTGCGAAGGCCCTTGGGCCAGTGGTGGTCTACGACGCGCCTGTGACGGGGATTGCGAAGACGGGGAAGGGCGTACGCGTGACTTACGGAAGCGGGAAGACGATCGAAGCCGATTATGCCGTCTGCGCCATGCCGTTGACGATTCTGAAGAAGATCAAGGCCGATCTGGACCCAGCGCACCGTGCAGTCGTGGACCGTGGCGGTGAGTCGTACCGAGGTTCCTGCAAGGTTCCATGGGAGGCTCGGCGCTTCTGGGAGACGGACTACAACATCTACGGCGGTCTCTCGTTCCTGGCAGAGGGGCCCAGCCCGATCTGGTATCCCAGCGCTTCGATGTTCTCTGACCGCGGCATTATTGTTGCGGGCTACATGGATGAGGCGACTGGCGGCTTCGACAAGATGACGATGGAACAGAAGTTCGAAGCTTCTCGCGCTTCGATTGAGAAGTTGCATCCGGGCCACGGCAAGGAGCTGGAGAAGCCGATCTTCTGCGGATGGAAGCGCATCAAGTGGAACGAGGGCTCGTGGATCGGAAGGATCTCGGACGAGGACTACGGCGTAATCACCGAGCCGGATGGCCCGATCTACTTTGCTGGCGATCACACCAGCCATGTTGTGGGATGGCAGGAGGGAGCTGCCCTGAGCGGAAGACGCGCAGTGCAGATGATCTGCGAGAAGGTAAAGACGGCGCGGCTGGAAGGCAAACAGCGCGAGGCAGTAAACGCATAACTACATCAGCAAGGCTGGATAAGGAGATCTTTCGAAATGAAGAAGAGTTTTCTTGCAGTAGCGTTGGTGGCCGGGGCTGCGGTTTCGATGCAGGCGCAGACGGTCGTGAAACATATTCAAGAGGAGAAGGCCGCTATCGCAAAGGGAGTATGGGCAGGGGATACGTATTACCTGAGCGGACAGCTTGCCTCGCCTGTTACTCCAGCCGATGCAGCGAAGGGAACGCAGGCTGACTATGGCGATACCAAGACGCAGGCGGCCAGCGTGTTTGCGAAGATTCAGGCGGCTCTGAAGGAGCAGGGACTCGATATGAACGACGTTGTGAAGATGACGGTGTTCCTCGGGCCTGATCCGAAGACCGGTAAGATGGACTTCGCAGGGATGCAGTCGGAGTATGTGAAGTACTTCGGCACCAAGGAGCAACCGAACAAGCCTGCTCGCTCTGCCTTTCAGGTAGCGGCGCTTGCGGCTCCGTGGGCGGCGCTCGAGATTGAAGTGATTGCCGTAAAGAGTAAGTAAGCTTTTCGTGAGATTTAGAAAGGGACCCTGATTCAGGGTCCCTTTCTTTTATGCCCAGGGCTATTTCTTTGTGATCTCGGAGTGAATTGCCTGAGTTGAGCTTAGCTCGCGGGCGCGTTGTTCCACGGCACGCATCACGCGCAGAAGGTTTGCACCGTAGATCTTCTTGATGTCTTCCGCACTGTAGCCTTTTTCGAGCAGGGCACGAGTGAGGGCGGGGAACTTGTTGTAGGAGTTCAGCTCAGGCGGTACGCATGCGACACCATCGAAGTCGGTTCCGATACCGACGTGATCGACGCCCCCGACCTTCACTGCATGATCGATCTGCGCGACTACATCTGCCAGCGTCGCCGGTGGCACCTTGCTAGTAAATTCGGCGCGAAGCTTTTCAATCGCTGCGGCCTTGGCAGCGGCGTCCTCGAGCTTCATTGCCTCTCGGTACTGCTCCCGCATTGAGGCCTGAAGCGGTTTGGAGTCTTCGAAGTAGCGCTGGGAGAGGAACTCGCAGCCGAAGTTGATCTGCATAACTCCTCCCTTAGCCGCAAGAGCCTTGATCATCTCGTCGGTCATGTTGCGGGTATAGCTGGTTACGGCGCGGCATCCGGAGTGGGAGGCGATGATGGGAGCGGAGGAGGTCTCAAGAGCATCCCAGAAGGTCTTGTCGGCGGTGTGAGAGATGTCGACCATCATGCCGAGACGATTCATCTCACGAACGACATCTTTGCCAAAGGGAGTGAGGCCGTTGTGGTGCGCGACTTTGGAGCTGTCTGCATCGCCCTGAGAGTCGGCCCAGTTGTTCGTGTTGAAGTGAGTCAATGTCATATAGCGGACGCCGAGAGCATAGTAGTCGCGCAGCAGCCGCAGAGAGTCTTCGATGGCATGTCCTCCCTCGATTCCCATCAGTGCGGCGATCTTGTGATCGTTGTGCGCGCGGACGATGTCATCGGCAGTTGTAGCGAAGACGAATTCTTTGGGGTGGGCGGCGATGACGTCGGTACGCACAGTGTCGATCATCTCGAGGGCACGGTTGGCGGAGTGATTTCCGTTGACGTACTCTGCCCCCACAAAGACGGCGAAGAATTCGGCTCCGAGAAAACCCTTCATGCGGGCGAGGTCGGTTTCTCCATGGGTGTTTGGAGTGGCGATGTCGTAGCCTTCCACTGTGCGCGATGTGATGTCGTTGTGAGTGTCGATCAGGATGGCGTCGTGGGTGATGCGGTCGACTTCGGCCTGGGTTACTTTACGTTGTTGAGCACCGAGCGGAAGCGCAAGGAGAGAAAGAGCAGCGAGAAGAGACACGCGTTGCGTAAACAAATGGGATGCCTTCCTGCGTAAGTGATTTGATCTTTACACCATAAGCTAAAACCCGCATGGAAACACGCGAATCGACAGCAAGGAAGTTGTGTTGGTGATGGTGTGGAGTTTCAAAATTGCGTGAACATTTTTATTGACACTGTATATGCCCTCCGCTAGTCTGAACCTCAATACCACAAAGGCTATCTTTCACGTTGGGTGGGGTCGCAGTTCTCAAGGTCCACGCTCTTCGAAGTGTATATTTAGCTCCCTTCGGTAGATGTGCAAGGGATGAGCAGCGACAATGATTGTCAGCCTGCTCGATGTTTCTGGATCGTTTCACTTCCAGTACGTACGACTTCGGCGGCGCAGCCGGAGCGCAGATGTAGAGCCCCTCGGAGCGATCTACAGCATTCGATAACAATTTTAGTTTCCACGGTCCGAAGAGTCACCGGCGATAGCCTCAGTGTCTTTTGTGGCCACAGTTGCACATCCTCACTGTGCGGCTTCGCCCCAGGTTTCTCTCACCGTCGTGCACACCTGCTTGTTTTGCAGAGCTTTTATCTCCCGTGGCCTGGACGCACAGGCTGTGACCCACACATGTGTTGAATACCCGCTGGAGGCCGATATGCATCGCTTATTAAAAGAGAGAATTTACAGTGTTGTACTCCTCATCGTGTTCCTTGTGGCAACCGGAACGGTGGCCTTTGCGCAATCGAACTATGGAGCGATTCGCGGAATTGTTGCCGATGTTCAGGGAGCAGGCATTCCTGGTGCAGCCGTGGTTCTTACCTCGGAGACAACAAGAATCTCGCGAACCACGGTAACGAATGGATCGGGAGAGTATGTCTTCAGCGCGGTGGATCCCGGCAAATACACGGTGGCTGTGACAAGCGATGGATTCAAAAAGTCACAAGCGAACGGTCTGACGGTTGATGCAGGAAATACCATCGGCCATGATGTGAGCCTTCAACTAGG
>Ga0268266_10001509_pt1 | contig 27459 bp, 49 predicted proteins | sample KBSS13metaG_FD_190356 | JGI IMG/M metagenome (GOLD analysis project Ga0268266, IMG submission 190356) | Switchgrass rhizosphere microbial communities from Kellogg Biological Station, Michigan, USA - KBS S1-3 metaG (SPAdes) (version 2) | ecosystem: Host-associated > Plants > Roots > Rhizosphere... | reverse complement strand
GCAAGCCAACGCCCGGATAGTACGGGTTCACGTTGGGTGAGCCGACGCGCTGCGCGCCTGGATAGAACGGCATCACGTTCACGAGATCGCCAACATGGCCAACGGCGCCGAAGGGGTTGCCGACCTGACCGGACAAAAGTGCGGATGCGATTTGATTCGGGTCCATGAGAAAAAAAACCTTTCAGAGAAGCTCTTGCGTGCTGAGACCTTCAACGCTTCCGCGTTGCCCCTTGTGTGCGTTTCCCCCTGATTTCTCAGGTGTTCGGCGTGCCGGGCTCGATGCCTTCCTCTACCAGGTAGCGGTAGAGCGCGACGTTCAAGCCAGTGGTGCCGGCAGCGACGCTCGCAGCTTGCGCGATTGGATATTTCCGGGTGAAGAAAGCCGGAACCAATGCCGCAGCGCCAGCGATGGCGACCACGGGCACAGGCCCTACTTTCCATTGTTGACCCGCGCCCATCTTCTGGTCAGCGAATGCAGCAGCGACGGTTACGCCGAGTGCTGAAACGCCTCCCACAGCGAGCGCGGTGGTGTGTTGATTCTCGCGAGCAGCACGCACGGTTTGCGCCTTCTTGCGCTCCATGAATTGCTTGGCTCGCACCAGTAGAGAGTGCGCCATCGCGATCAGCAGTCGCTCCATCCGATGAGGACTGGCAACAACCGAACGCAGCGCGTATATATGGGGAATGGCGGAGAACCGCGATTTGCGCGCTAGTTTGTTGCGTATTGGGCCGCAGCTCCCGGGGCTTTCGCTGGACGGAGTGCTGCTCGATGGGCGAAAAAAAGCGACAATGTGTGCAGAACTCGGTCTGCATTTCGAAATCGTCGAAGCACAAACGCTCACCGAGGCCTGCTCTGTCCTGTGGTCGCGTCACCCTTCGCGCGCGCTCGAGCTCGCCGGCAAACGCAACGTGCTCGAGCTCGCGCAGCTCTGCGGCGCAACGCCCACGGCAATCGCAAAGCAGCTCGCAGCGGACAAGCCGAAGAAGTCGCACCACAAACGCATCCTGAACGACGCAGCATTTTCGCAGCTAAAAACGGCTCCCAAAATGAAACGCGTCATTCTCGTGATTGAGCCAGAGCTGCACGCCTACGCGCGCGAAGCCGCGGCCCAAATCGGGCACCGCAATTTTTCAAAGCTCGCGCGAGATGCACTCTGGGAGAAAATCGCGCTGCTCGTTCCGAACGCGCCGCAGTTTCAGCCGCGACGAGTGCAGGCGCCGAACGGAGCTCGAGCGCAACGCCGTCGAACCGGGTAGAATGCGGACCCATGTCCCTACTCGACGCGCGCCCGACGTCCGCCTGGACAACCGTGCTCATCGACTACGGGCCGAGCCACGGCAGCAAGCGTTACGGCGGGTACGCGCCCGCCATGTATCTCGACAACTTTGCGGCGCTCACCTACGCCGCGAAGTATCCGATCACCTCGTCGCTGATGCAGTGGAACGGCTCGAGCTGGCAGCACATGATCAAACCGCGATCGGCTTTCCCATGAAGTCGTGGCGGTGGAACGCGTTCTCCATCCGCCGCGGCCTGGTGTTCGCCGACCGCTTCCCCTGGTGCGTGCTGCGCTCGAGCACGGCCGCGAATGACGTGCAGTGGGGCGCGTGATGGAGCGGGGCGGCGAGCGTGATTCGGCGCGCGCGGTTGCGCTCTTGTGGCTCGCGCTCTTCTCTTTCGTCGTCGCCGGCGCGGTGACTCACCTGGCGCACTGCTGATGTTCGCGCTTCCACTTGCTCTGCAGAGTGCAGCGCTGAGCAGCGCTATCTATGGCTACATGGCGCGCGAGCACACGCCGCCGCCGCCGCCGCCACTCGAGCCGCTGCCCACGTTCGCCGTGTACGCGAGCAGCAAGGTGTTTGTTTGCGGCGAAGGATACTTCTACAGGCCATGATTCCCGCGGTCGGTTTCGCCACGCTCGAGCAGCCGCTGCGCGGTCGCTGGACCTTCAGTGGTTACCCGCCTTCCGTTGTGCTGCTCGGTCGCACGTTCAAGCGCTCGAAGTGGGCAGCGCCGCGGCGCTTGGTCGCTGCGCAGTATCGCGAAGACGTCGACCACAATTCAATGCACCTCATGGTCGGCGCCGATGGCAATTGGATCATTGAGCACACCGACGACGCGAACCCCGACCGCGGCCTGGTGCTCGAGCACACGCTGCGCGACGTCATACAAACGCCGCTCGGCGCCGTTGCTCTAACCGGCGCCGTTGTGCTTGTCGTCGCCGGCGTTAGCTACGCTCTGACACGTTAGAAACGAGCCGCAGCGCTCGCAGCGGATCACCTCTGAAAAGCCCTGCGCGGCTGCCTCTGCGAGCGCCGCGACCAAGCGCTGGTCAACGTTGAGCGAGTCCTGCATTTGCAGGCGCGCAGCGACGAGCACCTGGTCATTGACTTCGCTCATTTTGGCGAGCGCTTCCGTAAGCTGCTCGTTTTCCGCGGTGAGCTTTTCCACGCTCGCGAGCGGATGCAGCAAAATGAAACCGCTCACTTCGTGCGCGAGCCAGCCGAGAAAGATGCCGAGCAGCAGAGCAACCCAGATCATCGCGCGCGCCCAAACTCGAGCGGTAGGTTTTTCATGAAGAGCACGAAAGCCGCCTGGCACTTTGGGCACAGGTCGAGAATTCCGCTCGGCGCGTGCGCCGCGTCCGGCTCGCCGCGTAGCGTCGCCTTTGGTTCGAAGTCGTGCGCCGCGGCGAGCAGCACCTCTTTCGAAACGAGCTCGGCGAGGCTGCTCCGCTCTTCCTCGCTGCCGTCCGCGTTTGGGCCGCGCTCGATACGTCGAGCAAAGTGGTGCGACACGCCCACGCTTTCAATGCGCCGCGGGTCGAGCGGTTGCTGCGCGCAACGGTCGCACTCGATGATCGCGTGCCTCATTTGGTGCCTTTCCGCTCGAGCCAGTCCGCGGGCTCGTCGCGAACCGCCGGCGCCTCGTACGGCTTTTTTACTCGCTGCTGGTCGTGCTCCATGCTTCTCACGTGCTCGAGCTCGTCAGGGCAGAGCAGCACCGGGTGCGCGTTGTGCTCGGCGCGCGGTTTGCGGCAGACCTGGCAAATGTCCGGGTCCTTGACGAAGTATCCGCCGAAGTCGGCGCCGGCAATGTGCCACTCGTGGTTACAGAACCCGCCGGCTTCGATCACTTGCTGCAGCACGAGCTCGAGCAGCGCGTCGAGCAGCACGTCGAGCGCGTTGGCCTCGCCCTTGGAAAGGTCGACAGTAAAGCCGAGCGCAGGGCGCGCGAGCAGAGCGCGCGCGCGTTCGCGCAGCTCCTGGCGCTCGCGTTCAGTGCGCGCCATCGCGGCCGCCTGGTAGTTCGCCGCCCGGGACGTGCACGTGCACGCCGCACTTGATGAGGTAGCGCGCGAGGTCGTCTTCTTTTTTCTCGATGCGCTTCCACTCGTCGCAGGCCGGGATTCCGTGCATGACCGCAATCGGCTGCGCGCGCGGGTACATGACCGCTAGCCGCTTGCAGTGCCAGCATTTGAAGTCGACTTTTTCCGGAGCTTCGGCGGGCTCGATGAGGTTACCGCCCTCGGCGACCAGTCGCAGCGTCACGTGAGCACCTCACCTTTCGCGACTGCTGCGAGCGTCTCTTCGTCTGGTAGCAGCACGCCCTTTTTGATGTGGCCGAGCGCGACCGGTTCGAGATGCACGCCGCCGAGCCGCATTGAAAGCCGGAAGTCCTCGGCCACCCAGCCGCCATTTTCGGCACACGTCCAAGTGAATTCACTCATGAAGCGGCCCGCGGTTTCGAACGACTCCGACGCGGCCTCGAGCTCGAGCAGCAGCGCGCGCGGGATGGCAACGCAGCCAAGTCCGACGAGCCAAAGCCCCGGGCGCTCAGGCCAGCGCGCGGCCGCGAGCTTCGACGTTTTGGTCGCATAGACACCCGAGACCGCGCGCCCGAGCTCGCGGCTGCGGTCGATCAGCCGCTGCGCGTCCGCCGCTTGAATCGCCATGTCGTCGTCCATCATCAGAATCGTTTCGACGTCGGGCCACTCGCGCAGCTGCTCGCACGCGAACGAAAGCGCGCGATTCCGTGCAAATGCGACGTCGGCCGAGCCGGTCTCCATCAGTCGCCGGATTCCGTGCTTGTGGAACTCCGCAACGGTCTGCTTGGTCTCGCTCTCCAGCTCGCGGTTCGTGGAGATGAGTAGGATCGTTTTCTTCATTTCGTCGCCTCGATGATCGTTGATTCCATTTTCGCGAGCTCCGGACCGACGTCGCGGTGATGCCCATCGACGCCCGAAAGTTTGCCCTTCATGTACGGTTGTTGCACAACCTCGGAGAACCCGACCGCGAGCAGCACACCGGCGGCGCTTTCAGCCGACCACGCCATTTGATGACCCCAACCGGTGAGCATGCGCAGCATGCCGTGCCGCGCGAGCTCGGCGCCCTCGAGACCCGCCGACCACTCGCCGCCGCCCTGCTTTGCGAGTCCCTGCGCGTACACCAGAGCGCCGGCGCTGAGCTTGTACTGGATGCCCTGCGGCCCGTCTTCGAACCGCCGCACGCGCTGCGCGAGCATCCGCCCGATATCTGGGAACGCTAGGCGCAGCGTGCCGCCCGGCTCGAGCACGCGCAGCGCCTCGCCGAAGAAGGTGTAGCCCTGCGAAAAGCTCACGTGCTCGATCACGTGCTCGCACAGAATGGCAGTGCACGACGCATCGGCAAAGCGCAGGCGCTTTCGCACGTCGTGATTTGGTTCGAGGTTTTGCCACGGCTCGGGCAGCATGTTCGGGCCCGGCCCGAAGTTGAGAAAGTGGCCCATCAGAAGGGGTATCCCTCCGGCGGTCGCCAGCCTGGCAGGTTCGTCGATTCGGTCGTGCCGTCGTGCGTGTCGTCGTACGTGGCGAGCTCGCGCGCCGGCGCCGGCTCGCTGTGCCGAGCCGAGCAGTACATGCACGGGATCGGGTGCAGCTTGTGGCACTCGCAATCACACTTTTTTTCCATCGGCCTCTCCATTCTCTGGCGGCTTCGTGAGCTCGAGAAACAGTTGCCCGAGCCCACGAAGCAGACGGCGCTTGCCCTCCGGTGAGAGCAAGCGCTCGACACCCTTGCTCACCTCGGCAAAGGTCTCAGGTTTGAGAGGCACGGCGACACCCTCGCCGGCCTCTGTTGTCACGTGCAAAATCAACCCGCGCTCGTCGAGCGTGAGTGTCGGTTTCATCCCTCTTCCAGCGCGGCGTGCGCCGCGGCCTCGAGGTCAGTGCCATCGCCGGCCGCGTCGCCGAGCAGCTTATGGAACTGCCCGAGAACCGCGGCCGTGTCCGCTTGGATGATTGGCGCTGCCGTCGCTACGAGCCACGCCGCGAGCTCGAGCGCATCGCGCGGCGTTAGCTCCGGCTGCGGCGCCAGGTTGTGAATCTCGACCTTTTTTCCGACTGCACCGACCCCGAATTTGTTCCGCACGTTCGTCTCCTTTTGTTCGGCCGCTCGCGCATCGCGCCGGCGGCGGTAGTTGCCGACCAGCTGCAGCAGCTGGGTTTTCGTTTCTCCATCCTCCAGCCTGCGGGCCACGATTTCCACAGCATTGGCAAACGACTCCGGCATTAGGGGTGCTCCGGGCAGCGGCACGCGTACACGGCTCGCGCGACCTTCACGGTTTGGTCACTCGTCGGTTTTTGGTACTCGCAGTCCGAGCAGCCCGGCCCGCAGTGGTGCGCGACGTAGCAGTCGAGGATTTCGCCGCAGCTTTGGCCCGGTGCTTCGGGCACAGCCGAGCAAGTGTCGCAGCTGGAACCGCGCCACCCTTCGACCTGGCAGAGAGGCGCCGCTCCTCCTCCCGCGCCAGCCGCTGCACCACCCGCGCCTGCGCTAGCGACCGGCGCGCCTCCCGTTCCACCGCTCGGCTCAGGGTGCGAATCAGTGCCAGCCATTCCACCAACGGCCCCAGCTCCGCCGTCGGTACCTGCGCCGGCGGCACCTGCATCGCCTCCCGCGCCTGCGTCTCCAGCTGGTTCCCCAGCTCCACCAAAAACATCCACCGGCGAGCCCGCCAATCCATTCGAACCTCCAACACTCTCGCTTGCCGTGAACGGCTTGCCCGCGCACGCGCACAGCTTCATCGCGCACAGCGCGCACCAGATGATCCAGAGCAGCATTCGCGATTTGTTCATGGTGAAACCCCTTCGTTGCACGTGGAACGGATCAGCTGAAACTTTGGCCCGTTGCACGCGCTCGAGCGATACAGCGCGCATGCGAAAGACCCCTGCGAAGCGACTGCGAGTAAACCCGGTGAGTTGTTTGCGCTGCCCTGCCGGCGGCCCCGTGCACGCAAAAGGTTTGTGCTTCCGGTGCTACCAGCGCGACCGCCGCGGCTCGCTCCCCGCCGTGTCCCGCTGCAGTTGCGGGGAGACCGATGTGCGCGCGCTGACGAAGCACGGCGCCTGCCTGAACTGCCTTGCGAAAGCCAGCTGATCAGCATCGCGGCACCCTCCCGCCCTGGTGCAGCACCAGGCCGAGCGCGGAGAGCTCCTCAAGGGCGACGGCTACGCGCTCGAGCGGAAGCCCGAGCGTGTGCGCCACCTGCGAGGGGCGCGCGTCGTAGCCGTTCAGCGCGAGCCGCACCACCTCATCGAGCACCCGCGCCTGGTCGCTCGTGAGCTCGCCGCGCGCCGTCACTGCGCGGCCCCCGCGGCCTCTTTTGGCGCGTGCTGGCACGTGTGGGTGTGCATCACGCGCGGGTCGGTTTCTCCGGGCTCGGAGACCGCCCCGCAGTCGTTGCACCGCAGCAAGAGCTCTTCGTCTGCCGGCGGCAGCGGCAGCTCTTCGTCCGCGACGGGGGCGCCGGCGCCGGGCTCGAGCTCGAAGCGCTCGACCATTCGGATCACCGTGCGCCGGTCGATGCCCAGCGCGACCGCTGTGGCAGATTTGTTCCATTTGAAGTGCTCGAGCGAGCTCTGCAGATGGCGCCGGATCATCGTGTCGAGCGGTTCGATTTCTGGCCACTGCTCGCGCACAACCCCCTGGAGTTGCAGCACACCGTGCCGCATTTGCTCCATGCAGATGCGCAGCGAGTCGAACCGATGCGCGAGCGCGCTTTCGGGCTCGAGCCCTTCCGGCGACGATGACGCGATGCATTCGCAGAGCGCGATTTCAAACTCGACCAGCGAGCCGAGCACGTCGCTTTTCGCCGTTGCAGTTTTGATTTGCTGAGCAGTCGTCGCTTCGTTCGTGTACTTTCCCATTGTCTTAGAACTCCCATTCAGTTTTGAGACCGGGCCCGGCGTGTTCTCAGGCACGCGCGGGCCACCAACTATTACCAATCGCGTCGCCGTTTTTTTCCTTGTGCGTGCTCCCTTCTGACCCGATCGATTTCGGGCGCTGCGTAGAGCGCCCAGCACGACGCGCACGCGTGCAGGTCCACCTTCGTTGTGTGCACGAAGCCGTCGAAGTCCTTGGGCGTTGCTGGCATCAGCGCCGGCGACACGCCGCCAGTGAGCAGGAACAGGCGCGGATCGGTTGCCGGGTCGTGCAGCTGCCCGCAGGCGCATTTGCCAGTCTTCGGCGGCGCTACGTCCAGCGTCGGCTCAGTGGACATCGGGCACCTTCGCATCCGGAAAATCACGCGCGTGCAGCTCTTCCATGCGCGGCATGCCCTGCAGGTACAACGGCAGCTCGAGCCGCCCGCCGTGGTTCCGCTCTTGCGCCCTTAGGTGCCGCTCTCCCTCGTTTCGCCACTTGCACCAAGCCGCCATCAGCTCGGCGCGGTTGTGGTTTTCCTCTTCTGCCGTGCTGAACGCCCACCGGTTCGCCGCCTGCAAAAATGCAAGCTGTGCAAATGCGAAGTCGTAGAATGCTTCCTCGACCAGAGCGCGATCCATGTTTCGCTTCCATCTGCGGCCCACGAAGCGCACGCGCCGCGCGACTGCTTGGCCCCAAGGTGTGCGCATCCATGGCGGGCAAAATCGCATTATCCCCTCCGGCGCCGGCGCGCGCGCGAGCTGGTCACTGCAGAGGTAAAGCGCCGTCGCGGCCGCGTTGAACGCCGCGACGAGAAGCCACGTCCAGTCACGTTGCGCGCACGCCATCGCGACCGAACCGAGGCAGCAAACGCCGTGATAGCGCGAGAGCCATTTCGCCGACTTCGCCATTTCGAGAAAGAGGCGCTGCAATCGAGCCGTCACGCCTGCCCGGCCTTCCTGCCCGTGATGAGGTCCGAACCGCGCGCCACGAGCTCGGCAATGTAGCTTTCTGGCCAATCAGTCAGCGGCAGGTCCATCGCGCGAATCACCTGGCAGGCCTGGAACGCGGTCGCCTCCATTGCCGTCGCGCGGTCGAGCGCGCGTAGGAATGCGCGGCTGCGGCGGTTCGGCGCCAGCATCGCGATCGTGTCGTCGGTCAGTGGGGCGATGAACATGACGCCCTCGGGAGGCAGCGAAAACGCTAGGTCGGCTCGGCCGTGCGTCTCGAGCCATTTCACGGCAGCGAGCGCGATTTTCTTCATCGTTTTCAAGTAGGCCGCGTTCTGCTTGGCGCGGCTCATTCCCTGCAGCTGCTCGCGCACGGCCGCGGGCAACGCGGCCACCTGTTCCGCTGTCATCACGCGCAGCTCCATGCTCTCGCCGAACTCGAGCACCGTGCCGCACTCAATGCAGACAGTGAGCGAGCCCGGCTTCGGCGAATCGTCGTGCTGGACCGCCGTCGCCGCGCTGAGCTTGGTGCCACACGTCGGGCATTTTTGGTCCGGAACCTTGAACGTGTGCATTAGCCCTTTAGTTCTGCGAGCCAGTCGAGCTCGCGATCAATCACGGACAGCAAGCAAATCGCCACGAGCCACCCGGTGTGTAGAGCGTGGTCGATGATCCAGCCGAAGCCAACGAGGCACGCGCCGCGCCAGAGCGCACGAATGGCGAAAGCCAGAAGCCTTTTTTTCATCGCTCTACGTCCGTCGGGTTCGACCGTTGCTCGCTCGTCCACTGCATGAGCTCGAAAATCGTGCCCTCGCTCGGCGCTTTGCCCGTCACGTAGATCCAGACCGCGACCAGCTCATCGAGCGAGGCGAGCAGCCGCTCGAACCGCGCGCGCTGCGGCTGCGTCGGGCCAACGCGGAAGCCGTAGACAGTGCCCCCGCTCGGGATTGCGTCACCAGGGAAAAGAATCTGCGGCGTCGCCGGCGCGCTCTCTTTGCTCGGCGCCGGCGCCGGCGCCGGCTCCAGAAAATGAAAGTAGCTAGCGACGATGTTCAACGCACGCGCACGCCTGCCAGCACCGCTCGGCGCCGCGGCGCCGAATGTCGTGGCTAGAGCGCGGACGTCGCTGAGCGCCGTCTCGCGCTCTTCAGCTGACAGATTCCGCCAATCGTGGAGCACTAGATCGATCGCCTTCAAGTGTGCCTCTTTCGCTCGATGGTCGCGGGTCGCGTGCGCTGCGATCTCCTGCTCGGCTTCCTCGCGGGAGCTTTCGAAGCAGAAGAACGCGGGCGCTCCATTTGAGGCGAACCCGATGCACTCGGTTCGCTGCACCGCGCCGGCGTCGGTTTCGAAATAGATCACATCACCGACCGCCTTCAGTCCGCCGTTGGCGAGCGTGCAAAAAATGCACTCGCCGGGCTCGTGCTCGAATTCGGCCCATGGCCCCTCTCCGAGCTTTCGGAGGCGCGTCTTGGTCATGCGTCGGGCGCTCCCGGAATTCGGCCAGTGCTCGTCACCTGGAACGCCGCCGTTAGCAGCGCCTGCTCTTCTTTGCTGTTCCGCTCCACTTGCACGCCGAGCTCTCGGCACGCTTGCGCGAGCGCGACGCCGTACGTGTAACGCTGCGTCTTCGAGCTCAGCAGCTCGATCATTCGCTCGAGCACGCGCGCGAGCTCCGCCTGGCGCTCGTCCTTCGGCCGCGCTGGGTCCTCTCCCCGCATCACGAGCCCGACCATTTGCGCGGTTGCCAGCTTGAACTTTTCTAGCAGCTCGGCGTCGCCGGCGCTGAGCTCGGCGCCTGGCGTGAGGATTCGCTCGGCGACGATTTGCGCATACTCCGACGAGTAACCGGCCGCGCGCAGGAAGCCGACCGCGAAAAGGATCTCTTTCTTCGTCGGTGCGCTTGGCCAGCTCACGCGCGCACCACGCAGTCCGGGCAAGCCTTGATAGTGCGCAGCTGCTCGCGCTGCTCGTCACCGAATGGCCGCAGCTGCTCGGGCGTCGTCGTCTCCTGCAGCCGGCGCGCGAGCTCGGCCTCGCTGCGTCGATGCGCTTCACACGGAATGTATTTCATCGTCGTTGCCCTTCTGCGCTGTCCGAAATCTACGGTTTTCGGCGCGCACTCATCACGCTACGTTTCGCGCGCGCCTTCGTTGCCTTTTTTGGCCCACCTTTTTCGGACACGCCCAACGCGCGCGCAGTGAAAGGCCAGGTCGCGAATCGACGTCTCTTCACCAACAAGCGAACGTAGCTCGAAGCGGTAAGCCCGAGCTCGGCCGCTTCTTGCTTCACCTCTGCTAGCAGCTCCGAACCTAGATCGGTCTGCAGCACTCCCACTCGACTCATGCACTTGATTGTAGTACAACGCGGCCCCATGCACAACGGGCCCTTTTTTCCACAGGGTGGCGGATGTCGCCGCCAGTGAACCGCGTTCGCTACTTCGAGAGGCGTTTCGCAGCGAACGAACGCGCCGATTTCAATTGGACGGTTTGCCAGACTGAGCACCTCTTCGGCTTTCGCCTACAAGGTGAGTATCGGCTCGCGCTGGCAATCTCGCTCACGGTTGACGGGCTTGAGATGCTCGCCGGGCCGCCGGCGCCGCTCGAGCTCTTGCAGGGCGCGCCGCTGCTCTTTCCGGCCTGGAAGCGCGGGGCAGTGCTCACGCTGAAGATTTGGAACACGAGCTACGACGCCGCGATTATTCGCGTGCGTCCGCTCGTTCGTGGAGACGAACGCGACGCGCCCGAAGCAAAGCGGGTGACGTCGTGAATTGGTGCTATTTTGGCCTGGGCCGCGTCGCATTTGCGTGGGGCGAGCAGCGCAGCGTGAGCGCGGAACCCATGCGGCTTTTGGTGCCGTATAAGTTCATCGTGACGACTGAGGCGCACGGCTTGCTCGTGCTCTCGTTCAAAATCGGAGGGGTCGAGATTCTGGCCAAACCGGGCGTGGGCGTTCCGATCGAACTACTTGCCGACGTGTCGACGTTTCCGCAGGTGCGCTGGCCTCCAATTGGGCCAGGCCTCGCGGTGGTGATTGAGCTGCAGGCACCACCAGAACCACCGGCGCCGCCGCCGTTGCGTTGGTGGCGTAGGCTCTGGAATTGGATCACTCGCAAGCCGGCAGCGAAGCCCGCTTCGCCGCCGGTTTTCTCTGGCTCCTTCTATGGTTCGATATCGTGACAAGTGGCAAAGAACGACGGAAAGAGGCGCGCCGAAAAGTCGCCGAGCGCCTGGCGATGAAAGCCGTTGGAACCATCGGCGTGAAACTGATCGAGTCCAAGCTCGACCAGCACGCGAGCGAATTCCTGCAGAGCCGCGAGCGCGTGCTGCACAACGCGGCTGCTCTGTACGCGAGCACGGCCGCTCACTACGCGAGCACGGTGGACATTCGACCCGTCTACATGCTGCCTCGGTACACTGGCGCGACGACGGGCCTGGTGCACTTCCCGCCGATGTGCATCCGCTGCAGCGCGCGGCCCGTCGTGTCGTCGGTCGGCTCGCGCGCGGCCTATTGTGAGCAGCACTGGCTCGAGCTTTGGAACGCCGGCACCTAACGCTGCTTGAGCGCTGCACGCGCTGCCGCAAACACGGCAATTTGACGCCGGTGACGCTCGACGTCGCCGGCCGCGCGCCTACGCGGCACGAGCTCTGCGTTTCGTGCTTTGCTTCGCTCGTTCTGTTTTGGACGTCACTCGAGTTTGTGACGACGCCGGCGCCGGCGTTGCGGCGTAGTGACCGCGGCCGCTGAGCGCGTCACTCAGCGTCGAACGCGGAACCTTCAAGGCCTGCGCGATTTCGCGCAGCGTCTTTTTTTTCTTCTGCAGCATGCGCGCGCGCTCGAGCGTCGCCGGGTCGAGCCGCCGCGGCCGCCCCCAGCGACCGCCGGAGGCCTCGACGCGCACGCGCGCCGCTCGGATGCGCTCGCCAATTCGCGCGCGCTCCATCTGCGCCGCCCACGCAAGGACAGCGAGCACCACCTCAGCCGCGGGCCCGTTGAGGTCGAACGCATCAGTAAGCGACACGAGCTCGGCGCCGTGACGCTTGAACTCTTCGACCACGCCGAGCACGTCGCGAATACCTGAACGCCCGAGACGGTCGATCGCGAAAACGTACACGCGGCCGACAACACCAGCGCGCACAGCCGCGCGGAGTTTTTGCAGCGCTGCGCGGTCGATGGTAGCCGCTGATTTCTTCTCTTCGAACCAGAAGGCTTTTCGGATGCGGTCGCCGCGCGCGGCCGCTGCGCGCGTGATGGCGTGCCGCTGAGTCTTCACGTCCTGTTTTTCGGTGCTGACTCGGAGATACGCCGCTGCCGAAACCATGCCCCATTTTTAGCCTCTTTTGGCGCCGCAGGCGCGCGGCCGCGAATGCGGCCCACGTGAGCTCTCCTGGCGCCGGAGGCGCGCGCACACGGCGCCCAGCCGCGGCGCTGTGCACCGCTGCGACCGTTGACCGTGTCGGCGCTCGAGCTCTCGCAGCGAGTGGCGCCAGCGACACTAGGCAGCGGAGCAGAGAAGCGGATCGCTGGTCTGTTGATTTGGTCATCTACAGTAAGAGGGACTTCGAGGGGGCGATCCGCTAGCTTGGTCTGACCCAACATTCTAAGCAGTGATCTGAGCAGCTCCGCACGCGTTCAGGAGTGCTGAACGCTCTACAAGTTGTCCACAGCGCGCCCGCGAGGCGATGGCGTGCAACGCCTACACGGATCGCGATACACGTCCGCGCTGGCGAGGCGTAGCTCGCAGCGCGCAACGTGCGCGGCGCGTCAACTACTCAGGAGGGGGCCGCTCTGGAGCTCGCAGGATGCTCGAGCCGCCGCCGGCGTTGCGCGCGACCTGCAGTGCTCGGCGCTGCTCGTTGCGTTCTTGGGCCTGCTGCGCGGCTTGCGCGAGGCGCTGCAATTCCGGATCGAGCTCGGTTTTCTGCCCTGAATACACGTGCTCGACGTGGTGCGCGATGTGCCTGGCTCTCGGCGGCACGACGTCGCCGGCGGCACGCGTTGCTGCGGCTTGGTGTTGCCGGCGCTGGCGTTGCTCGCGTCGGCTAAAGGGGTTCTTCTCGCCGATGGCTCGCCACAGGAACGTTTTGAGCGTCGTGCCGTGCGCGCTGCGAAATCTCGCGTTCGGCATTTTCTCGCCCACGTGCACGCGCTGGCTTGTGATCACTCCTGCATCACGCAGCTGGCGACGGCACCGGGCAATTGACTCAACGTGATACGCGCGGCCATCTGGGCGGCGCAGCTTTTCAGCGAGGCGTGCGTCTGTCTGGTAGCAGACGTCCCCAAAGCTAGCGACGTGTCCACCGACGAGCGCAGCGAGACGAGACCAGCCTTTGCGCACGAGCTCGCCCGCTGCGAGGCGCTCTGCATGGTCCCAGCTCCCGAACACCGTCACGGGTGACGCGCTCCAGTGTGGCGCCGATGTACGTCACGCCTGTTTCGGCTCGTGGCTCGGTCAGAATGTGACCGCCTGCACGTTGCCGGGGGACTCGTTTTGTGGTTCGGTTGGTTGGCCAATTCGTGGAGCTCCTATCTCCGCGTGTTGCCCCCCAGAGCCCATCGGCGTGTGATGACGTCCGGTGGGTTCGGCTATTTGCCGACCCCTTGGGGGAGCTGATCGGGGGTTATGGAAGTGCACCCCGCGTCGTTTTGGCAACTTTTTTTCTCTCGGTGGCGGAATCCGACACTGCGCGGCGCCCCCGTAGGGGCACAAAACAGGCGCTAGGACGTCCGCGGCGCCCGATGCGGGCGGCTGCGGCCGCTTCGGGCGCCGCGGACGTCCTAGCGACGGTTTTGTGACCCGGAGGGGGTGACGCGCGCCCCTGCCCCCGGAGGGGGGCCGGGGGTTCGGAGCGCGCGCCACCCGCTCCGGGTGACTAGCTCGCCTGCCGCAGGCGCACGTCGCACTGGTAGCTGAGCGAGGTCGCGTCGGTGATGCCCGTGACCGAAAACGAAACCGCACTCGCGCCGTTCTGCGAAATCGGCAGCACGCCGCGCACCTTCGATCCAATTGCGCCGGCGACGTTGAGAGCTGCAGTAGTGACCTGCTCGGTGACCAGCGTGCCCGTCATGTCGGTATAGACCGCGTTGAGCACTGCGTTCCCCGCCGTGGCGCCTGCGTTGGCGAGCAGCGTGAGACAGCACTCCATCACCATCAAGCCTTTTGGCATCACTCCAGCGATCGGCGTCACGCCCACGTTGGTGACTTGCGGACCGGTGAAGCCGCGACCGATGTTCGAGAAAAGGCGCACATCGCCCACCGTTGGGCAGCTGACACGCATCAGCTCCTCGTTGGTGACGTCGTCGGGCTGCAGCTGCAGGAAGCCGCCGGAGTTCGACGTGAATGTAAGCGCACCACCCAAAGCATTTGCGCAATCGAACAGGTAGAGCAACGCGCCGCCCGAAGTCCCCGCGAAAATCGTGTTCGGTGGCAGCAGGCAGTTATACAGCGCGCTCGTCTGAGTGAACGAGAGCGACACGCCGAAGATCGCGCCAGTGCCGGTCACCGTGCCTTGCACCGCGACCGCGGCAGAGAAGCTACACGCGCCGACCCCAATCCCAGAAAAAGCCTCGCCCGACCAGCAGCCGAACGCGAGCCGCTGAGTTCCGCCGCTGGCCGTCAGCAGCGTCACCGTGCCGGTAACGCTGCTCGACATCCAAAGGATGCGCTGCACGACGCCGGTGGCCGTGCCGGTCACATTGCCATTGATCCGAATGCCGCGGACCGTGGCTCTTCGGGCGGCAGTCGCGCTCAGGTCGACATTGCCTGTGATCTGAACGCCGGTCAGCGCTCCGATGCAGAGCGGCCCGCAGATCTCCCATTCCCCAGTTGTTGGAAAAGTAACGTTCTCGACGCAGTTAGAAGTGGGCGCGATCGTGATGATACCGGCAGTCAGCGCAAGCGCTGCGCCCGCTGCAAAGGCCGCCGCGATCGTCGTGAACGGGTTCGAGCTGCTGCCGAGCTGAGGCCCCGTGTACGTGGGGTCAACAAAGAACTGACCACGCAACGGCGCGTCTCTCAGCTTCCAGTCTGCATTTGTGATGCCGCCAAAAAGCTCGTAGCTCGCGCCGGTATCCTGCAGCGTCACCTCCATGCCGATGGAGCGAAAGTTCGCTGGGATGGCATCGCGCGCCGTCGCATTCGCAACCGACCGATACCCGCCGAGCTCGAGCGCTGGATCCTGCGTGGGGTACGGCGTGATCGTGCTCGGCAGGTTCGCGATCAGACCAGAGACGCCTACGCCGCTCATTGTTCCACCAGGTCAAAGGCGCCTAGGCCCGTGTTGTCGGAGCGAAAGCAGTCGTATTGCTCAGTGATGCCGTTCGCGTTCGTGACGTTGACCGCGGCCGCGACCTTCGAGCACGCGAACGGGAAGCCGCCCACGAAAAAATTGGAGACGGTGAGACCGAAGGCCGTCCGCGCCCAGAAAAACGCGCTTTGCCCTGCCAGCGTGTTGTAGCTGTAGGTTCCCTGCGGCCCGAGCTTCAGTGTCGCCGCGAGCGAGTTTGCAAAAGCTGAGTTGTACACGCCCGGGTCCACTGCCGAGCCAAAGAACACGTTTTGCCCCCAGACGATTGAAGCGCCGGCAGTGTCCGATCCGGTACCGGTCGGGCCCGTCGCGTGCAGCGTGAAACCCCAGCTCGCGCCGTAGGCATTTTTCGTCACCGCGTGCGGCGAAATGAACGCAGTACCCGGCAGCGTGATCGGGTCGTTGTTGCCCTCGGTGTCGGTGAGGCTGACCAGCGTCGCCGCTTGGTTGTAGGAGGCAGCGAACGCCGGGTTAGTAACTGTCGCGCCAGCGAGCACGAGCGTCGCGCCGGTGAGGCCAAACCCGGTGATATCGAACGGCGTTAGCACGTCGATTTCCAGCTGCTCGTTCGCGCCGGGGTTCAGGGTTGTCAGCTGCAGGCCGGCGCCGGCGGTGAGCTTCACTCCCAGAAATCCGGGCGTCGTGTCGCTGCCGCTGACCTTCAGCAGTGTGACGAGCGCCCAGATCGCATTTAGCGCGTCTTCGACGTAGCCGCCTGGCGCGTCCGAAGTGTTGAGGATTTGACTCGCGTCGTAGTCGCCGATTTCCGGGACCGCCGCCGGCGTCGTGCGGCCGTTGAAGCTGATCAGAACGCCGCCGCCGCCGCCCGCTGGCTTCGGCGTGATGTGCATGCCGTCGCTGTCGACGGTGAGCACATAGCCCGGCGTAGACGGCGCGAATGTCGGGCCGCTAGCCGCCTGTCGGAGAACCAGCGAGGGGTTCATGGGCGCTCAGGGCGACGAAGGCACGTTCGCGAAGTTGATGACCTGCACCGCGCCCGCGGTCGTTCCGAAGAAGCGCACGACGATATCCCCGGCCGCGTCGATCCAAGCGTTCGCAATGCCCAGGTTTGGCTCGCGCGGCAACGCGACCGAAGTGCCGAGCGACACCAGAAGCGGATCGTTTTCCTTCCCGAGGAAGCCCCCGCCGGAGATCGTCACGTCCGCGAAAGAGCCCTGCTCGATTGCTGGCACCGTGATGACGCCCTGGCTCGTGCTGTGGTCGGTGACCACAGTCGAAAGCGGCAACGGGTTCGGGACCGGAGGATTTACCCGCGACGCGCGCAGGCTGAACGTGTCGGCCGTCACCACCGTTGCAACGGTGAGGCCGTCCGCAATGCTGGTCTGCTCGAGCGTGGCCGTGTGCGCGGTCAACGAGCCGTCGACAGTCGTCACGTGCAGAAAGGCGTTTTCGACATCGATGTCGCCGGCGATGTGAGTATCCCAGCACTCGAGCCGGTCCGCGTGAAAGCCGCCCTCTGCGCCAAGCACAGCGCCCACCTCGCAGCTCCGAAACGAGAGCGCGCCGAGCACGTCAATGCAGGTCACCAATCCGAAAGTGGAATTGACGCCCTCGAGCCGCGGCTCTCCCGTCATGCTGACCGCGCCATGCAGGCCGCCGCCCTCGACGTGCGTGGGGTGGCTGCCGCCAATCAAAAACGACTCCGCCGCAACGTTCACGTTGTAGAGGCTGACCCCGGGAACGGGCGCGACTTCCGTGCCGAGCAACGCAACAGTGATGGGCGCGCCGGTGGCGATGATCGAAATGTCGATCGGACAGGTGAGCTCTTCTGCACTGTAGTCGCCGGACGCAACGAGCAGCGCGCCGCGCCCGAAAGCCGATGCGACGATGAAATCGATCCCGGCCTGAATCGAGAGAAACGGCTCAGCGATGGAGCCGTCTTGCGTCGAGCCGGTGCGCCCACTGTCGACGTAAAACTCGAGAGACAACGGGACGATTGCGCCACCCCCACCACCCGGCGGCAGAAACTTCGCTTTGCCGTCGCTCTGCATGGTGAGCACGTCGCCGGCGTTGCCGTCGAACACGGGACCAGAAGTAGCGGAGCGGAGTGCGTAGGCCTTGGACATTGGGATTACCTCTCAGAAAGGAACGGCTGCGAGCAGTTCGCGCAGCTCTTCGGGTGACTGTTTGTAGCGTCCGGCTTTGCGCATCACGCGGCCGCGCTCGCGCTGTTCTTTCAGCATCGCGCGCAGTGCCGCGTCTGCTTCGGCCTGTTGCACCGCAATGATTTCGTCGGGGTTCTCCTCGGCCCATTCCAGAAAGGCCTCGGTGCGCGAACGCTTCGCGCTGCCCTTGATGCGCTTCGCAACGCGATTGAACACCGGCACGAGCTCGGCGGGCAGGTTCGAGCGGACGCGGTCGTCGTCTTCCTGCGAGCGTTCGCGCTTCGTGCTGCGCTCGACCACGTTGCGCCGATCGGCGTTGCGCACCTGGCGCTGCAGCGTTCGCGCTTCCTTGAACTCGCCGGCAGCCAAGGCCTCGCGCTCGAGCCCCCTGCTGCGTGCCGATGCTCGGCCGCTTGCGCACGCGGCGCGCTCTTCGACGCGCTGCCCGCGCTGCCTGAGCGTGAGCTCTTCGCGCTCGCGCTGCTGCTGGTCGCGTAGCGCGAGCCTCGCCTCGCGGCACTGCTGGCGCGCGCCGTGGACCATGTGCCGGCGCTCCACGCGCGCGGCGTGAATGCGCGCGCGTAGTAGCCGCAGCTGCGCCTTGTCCTGCTCGCGCAGGTATCCGGCTAGCTCGGCTTGGAGCCGCCGCCGCTCTCCGGATGCCCGCGCGCGCGCCACGTGTGCCCCTGCTCTACTTCTTTCGGTCGGGGTTGCGGTTGGTGGGCGGAACGCTGTCGCTCGAGCTCGAGCTCGAGCTCGAGCTCGAGCTTGTTGCGGGCCGCTGGCTTTCGCGAATCGACGCCGCGGGCGACGGCAGCTTGATTTCCGGCCGCGTCTTTTCGGCGGGCTCGAGCTTTTCGGCGGGCTCGAGCTTTGCGTCGACCTTCGCGGGCTCGTCGAGCTTCGCAGGCTCGTCGACCTTCGCAGGCTCGTCGACCTTCGCAGGCTCGTCGACCTTCGCAGGCTCCGAGCTCGGCGCGGCAACGACTGGCGCAGCCGCGGCGCTTGCGACCTTCTGCACGAAAAACGCGTAAGCCTGTGCCACGACCGGATCGGACGGGTCTAGCTGCACATCCACGACGTTCGCGCCGTTCTTCGCCTTGGCGTGGCAATAGAGCCGCGCGCCGTCAGACCAAAATGCAAGCCAGAGCCGCGGCAGCTGCGCCGGCGCCGAGCTCGCCGGCGCCGGTGCGCTGTCGATGATTGGCGGCGCGTAGCCGCGTATCACCGGCGCCGCCGCCGGCGCCGAGCTCGCGGCGGGCGTCTCGCCGACGAGCGCGCCGGTGCGCTCGCGGGGAGCCGCCTGCACCGGCCGCGGATTCTCGCGCGTGGTGCTCATGGCTAGTAGACTTCTTCCAGGGACATGTGGATCGTCCCGGCCAAACCGGTGACGGCGATTCCGCCCGACACCGCGGGCGAGTCCACGAAAATGAACGGATTGCCCTGCGAGGCCTGCGCGCGCGCGCGCAGCTTGATGGACGGCGTCGTGTTGGTGACGACTCCGAGATCGGCGCCCGAAATCTTCGGCAGCCAAATCGAGCACTGGCGCGTGAACGACTGAGCCGAAGCGTCGCCGAGAATGCCGGGCCGCAAGAGGTGCGAGTTCTTGACCTGGTTCGTGTACGTAACGCCACCGTCGACGGAAATGTCGAGGTAGAGCACGGCTTCGCCGCCGCCGTTGGTGGTGGTGTTGCGCAGGTCGAGCGCGAGCTCTGCGCGATACGAGAGACCAGCGCTCGGCGTCGGCAGCGTGAGCACGATGGCGTCGGGGTCGCCGAAGCCGTCGGGCGAAATGACGTCGGGCACGGTGGGCAGCGCCAGCGAGCCGCCCATGGTGCTCGTCGCCTCGGTCAGGCGCAGACGCGCGCCGGGGCCGAAGGACAGCGGGCCGCCGTCAGAGTTGGCAATCGGGGGACCGGAGGGGGCGAGACGGATCTGGGTCATTTAGGATGCTCCATTTGCTGATGTGACAACGGAGGCGAGCGCGCCACCGTTGGGGACCTTGTTCGGGCTCTTCGCCCAGTGCTCGACGAGCGTCATCACGAGCGGCATGGCCTGCGTAAGCTGCTCGCTCATGATCTTGGTGACGGCGTTTTCCTGCTCGCCCGACTCGAGCTCGACTTTCTTGATAGCCATGAAAAGCTCGTGGCACTCGGCGAGCTGGCGGTCTTTCGTCTCGAGCTGCGAAGACTGGAAATCGAGCATCTTGCGCGCGCTCTCGAGGACCGCGTCCGCAGTCTTCGCTACGCTCGCAATTGCATCGGCGAGCGCCTTTGCGCCGTTCTGCGTGCCGAGGTCCTGCGCGCTTGCGTTCTGCCCGGTGACGGTGCGCAGCATCGTCGAAAGGCTCGCGCCGGTACTGTCTTCGGCGACAAAGGTCAGCTGCACGCGCCGCTTGGGCAGCTCGGGAATCAACGCCTGGATCAGCGTCTCGGCATCGCGCGCCCAGATATCGGGCTCGATGCCGGCGTCTTGGATCGGTTCCCACGTTTCGAAAACGGTGCCCTCACACATGAGGCGCACGCGGCGAGCCGCCTGCATCCCCTCGGTGACTTCGCGGGTTAACTTCTCCATAAACGCAACTAGCTGACTCATGCTGCCGCCGCCTTCCTTGACGTATTTGCGAGAGCGATCACGAGCACAGTGGCGAGCACCAAGCCCCCACCGATCGCAATCACCTTGACCACGGTTTCCGCGTCTTTCGCGATGGCCGTGGCCGAACCTGCTAGCGAGCCAGGCGCGGCGCCGTTGGTGATGGAGTTGCTCGAGCTCGGCACAAACGAGCTATCGAGCAAAACATTTGCATCGTGCGGCCAGGGCATGACCGACTGCTCACCGCGGTTGAAGAACCGCACGAACACACGCGACGCCTTGCTATCCTTATTGCCGAGCTGCAGGGAGCCGGCGAGCTCGGGAATGTCCGCGCGCGTTGCGTCGACCTTGAGGCCGTTCGCGCTCGGAATGATCTGAATCTGCGCGCCGCGCAGCGCCGCGGGGTTGAGTGGATCGGCGACTGCTGCGCCGTGCGCGTTGTCCTTGATTTGGTCCTCTACCCAGACGCGCAGCTCTTGGTCTGCCGACATGCCGAGCGTCCAGATCGTTCCGAGGATGCCGCGGTCCGGATCATCGGCGCGCCACAGCGCCCAGACATTCCAGCCCGGAAAAACCGTCACGAAGCCGGGCGGGCTCGAGCTCGAGCTCGCCGCCGGCGCCGGCGCAGCATCGCCCACGCGCGCGCGGTAATGCGCGCGACCGATGCCGCGTGCTGCGCGCCGCACGTTCAAGGCAGCACCCTCACCGGTGAGAACCGCGCGACGGCTGGCATCGGCGTGCGGCCGGTGCTCGAATCAAAAACCCATACCTGCCGCTGCAGGTACTGCGCGCCGAGAAACGCGATGGTCTGCGCAAATGGCAGCACGTCCGACGCGCCGATCGCATCGTCGAACGCAAACATGGATCCCTCTGGCGCCAGCGGGAACACCCAATAACGGCCCTTCATTTGTGAACGAGCCTCCAGAGTTCCTGCAGATAGGGCGACAAAATCTCGTAGGCGCCGAACGCTGCGCCCATCCAGCCGGCGACGCGCGTGGCTGTCTTCTTCGCCGCGGCTTTGCTCGACTCGTGAACGAGCTTCGTCTGGTCTTCCTGCGCGCGGTTGCGGTCCTGCTCGAGCAGCTCGCGCAGCTCTGCAAAATCCTTTCGCAGGCCCGTCACCTCGGTTCGCATGACGCCCTGATCGCGTTTGATGCTCGCAATGTGGCGGCCGTTGCGCGCCGTCGCGCCCATCAGCACGCCGAGCGACTCATGCACGTCAGACGGCAGCGGCGGCAGCGAGCCGAGCGGAACGCCTGGCGAAGTGTCGTCGTCATCGGCAGCGCGAAACGCGCCCGAGCTCGCATAGTCGTGCTCGCCAGGCAGCGAAGCCGCTGAGCGCCGGTCGTGCTCGCGCGGATTCATGCGACATTCTCCGGCTCGAGCCACGGGTCGATCGAATAGAACCAGGTCCAGTGGTGCAGCGGATGCACGTGCAGCAGGATCGGGCTCTGCACGCCCTGATTCCCGTCAATGGTGTGCACCAGATCACCCTCAACGCGATGGACGATCGCGTGGTGCTGATAGGGCTGATCGAGGTAGGCGACGTCCCCAGGTTCTGGCAGCGCGTGCTTTCCGAGCTGGTGCAGCGCGTAGCAAAAGCCGTAGTGCGGCGGTCCAAACATCCACCGTTGACCGAGACCGAGCCCGGCCTGGTGAATGTGATGCAGCGCAAACGCTCCGCACCAGTGCGGCGGGTGCGGCGCGAGCTCGCTCTGGTGCAGCACGTCGCCCCAATAGACGCCGAGCCGTTCCTTGACGAACGCCGCAACGGCTTTCGCGTCGTTACCCAGCGCGCGCAGGGCCTCGTAGTCTGCGAGCGCAGACTGCACCACCATAAGGCGGCGCGGATCGATTGAAGAAAGGTCGACGCTGTCCATGTCGGCTCACTTCACGCCCGCGGCGAGCTGCTGAGCGATGAGCCCGCCGATCGGTGTTTGGCTGTACGCCAGGACGCCCGCGCCTTGCGTCGCGTCGTTCTTGAAAATCAGCGCCCAATCGTTCGAGTTGGTCGCCGACTGCAAAAGGATCATCAGTCCCGCCTGCTGGCCCGAGCCGTCGGCGTTCACGTGCCACATGGTGCGTTTGAGCGCCGGCAAACCGGGGCCACTGTTCGCCGGCACGTTGTCGACGGTTGCACCTGGTCCGGGTTTCGGCGGTGGGTTGCCCCGCGGCTTGGCGCTCGCCATGCCGACGAGCAGCAAGCCAGCACTGACAACAACACCACCAACTAAGAGCGCTTGGATCGCTTTCATCGTGCTTCACCCGGTTGATGCGAGACGGCGCCGGCTTCGCGGACGTGTGAGCGCGTACGACGCCGCAACAACTGCCCCCAAGCCCAGAACCACAACCCAGCCCGCTCCTCTGGACGGGCGGGGTGCCCGGGGGCGTGTACCTCCGGGCACCCCTGTTTTTTTTTAGCAGGCTCGAGCGCGGCAAAGTAGCCAGCGCTTCGGATCTCTTTCTGGAGCTTCGCAAAGCTCGGCGCGGAGTTCTTGCACGCCTCGTCGGGGCAATACCCGCTCGACCAGTACGCCGCGGCGAAGCGAGTCGGATCACCGGTCGCGGCCGCGTCATACATGCTCGGCTTCACCGCGCCGAGCCACGCCGCGATTCCCGTCTCGTCGTCCGGGAACGCGCGAAATGCGCTCGGCGCTTTGCCGTCGAGCATCCGTTGATGGAGCTCGAGATAGCGCTTTTTCTTGTCGTTGGTCTTGCCCTGCCCGAAGCCGTCCGCGGAGACGTTGTCGGGCATGGCCTCGACCTTTTCGAGGTCGAACCACGGCGGTCGCCAATAGTCGACGGTGGGGCCGGCGGTGACGGACAGGTTTCCCCAGTTGTGCTCAATGACTGCGCGCCCGTGGTCGTTCTCGATGAACAACAACGCGAGCAGCAGCTCAGCCGTTTCGCGATCGGGCTGCTGTCCAAAACGACGCGCGTACGCCGCCGGCACGGCCGCGGCCATGTCGCTCGGTGTCACTGGTGTTGCACGTCCGGGGAATTCCACCTGTCTATCCTTCGCCTGGTCCTGGTGCGCCTCGCGCCGCTTGCAGCTTCTCGATCAGCTTCGGCACGTTCACGCTCTTCGCGCACTTTGGGCAGAACATGCCGAGCATCCACCCGCTGCTGCTGACTTCGCACCAGTCAGCGGGCATCTGTCCAGCGTTGCCGGGCGCCTGCATCGCGCACCCGTCGCAGCTGAGCGTGATCGTCTTCATCGGCTACGCGCCCTCTTGGCTTTCGCGCGGCCCTTGGCCATCCGCGCGAGAAACTCTTTTTTGCTGAGCTTCTTTTTCTTCTTCGTGGTCTTTCGCTTCGCCGCTTTCTTCTTCGGCTTGCGCTTCTTGGCGGCTTTTCGCTTCGGCTTCCGTCGCTTCACAGCGTGACGGCCGAAGGTTGCCTCATGCAGCCGCTTTCGCTCGCGCGCGAGCTCGCGGCGCAGCTTCTCAGCTTCGCTCAACCCTTTGCGCTTGCGCTTGGTCGTCCGCCGCTTGGCCTTCTTTTTGGCCTTCTTTTTGGCAGGCGACTTTTTGCGCTTCAGTGCGCGATCGAGCTCGGCAAGTGTTAGGCCCTTCATGGTTCAAACTCCTGGAAGCCGCTTCCGGTGTTGAGCACACTGCCCGACACGAGCGGCACGACTGACAATGCTGGCACAGCGACGGCAACACCGGAAATAGTCAGCGTGCACGCGTTCAGAGCAACGAAGCTCACCGCGTCGTCCGACAACGCGACCGGCCCCGGCCCGACGACGTTCCGCGCCTGCGAGCGCGCGCCGGCGGTTGCCTGCGTGAGCGTGACAAAGCACTCGGTGCCCTGGTCGTCGAGCGGTTCAGCGGTCGCCGTGAATTGGCCCGGAAGCGTGATGACTACGGGGGCGAGCACGCGCAGAATTTGGCGCGTGCCGCGCGTGCCGTAGTCGATGGTGATGGCGACGCGACCGAACGCCGAGAAGCGCCAGAGCGCCGCGGCTTTGGTGACGTCGCAGACCTGGACGGCCTTCGTGTCGCCGGGCGCCCATTTTTTGCGCTGCTGCGTGCCGTACACGACTCCCGTATTGCCGACCGACCCTTGTGGCGGCGGCTGCGCCGGCGGCCCGCTGACGGGCACCGGCTCGTTGATACGGTAGCCGTTCCCGTTCATCGGATGACGAGACCCGGGTGCGGCGCCTGCGGCGCCTTGAGCAGGTTGAGTGCCTTGACGATGTTCGTCGCCTGCGGGTGACCCGCTTGCGCCTGCTGGACGATTTTCGCGGTGGCTGCGTGCGCGGCCTGCGCCTTTGCAACGGCAGCGACGAGCGCCGGCGCGCGAATGCCGGCGGCGAGCTGCGCCGCGGCCGCCTTCCCCTGAGCCGTCGCGGTAGCGAGCTGCGCGGCCCCTTGCACCGCGGCGCCGGCGGCCTGCTGCAGGTTCTTTGCATGCCCGAGCGCGACACCCACCTGCACCGCTTTTTGGTATTGCGGCGGCAACGCCTTCAGCGCGTTGTCTAGGACCGTCGTCGCGACGTTCTTGCCCGCCGCAATGTCTTTGGCTGCCTGCAGGCCCTGCGCCAGCGCGGTCTTTGCCTGCGGCGAAATCGGCAGCGCGTTGATGGCGATGGTTGTGATCGGCTTGCCCTGCATCGCGTCGGACGCGACGCTAAAAGCAGCCTGCGCGAGAGGTCCGCCCGGTAGCGCGCTTTTAGCCGCGGCGAGCATCGCTTCGGTGATGGACTGCCCCTGCGCGAGCGCAAGCGCGCCGCCGATACCGGCGCTGATGCCCGTGCCGATGCCAGGCACGAACGAGATCACGGTTTGCACGTACGGCGCGAGCGTCTTTGCGGCGCCGAGAGCGCCCTTGAAACTGTCGACCGCAACGCGGTCGATGCGTCGCCCGTCGAGTAGCGCGGCCGTCGATTGCAGCGGCAGATTCGCGAGCGTGCCGGCTGCCTTCACGATGGTTCCGAGCACCGGAATCTTCGTGACTGCCGTGGCTGCTTTCTTCGCCACGTTGACCACTGCGGAGGCCGCTTTCTGGACGACTTTTGGAACGACGGCTTTCGCAACGCTCTTGACCGCGTTCGCGATGCTCGAGAAGAAACCGCCGACCGAGTAGTCAGCAGCACCAACCCAGGCCATCCCAACGCAGCCGACTTTTTGCAGCTCGTTGTCGAAAGCCAGCATCACGTGCGAGAGCGGAACGAACGCGCGTAGCGTGCGGCCCGAAACGACGACGGACAGCAGCACGCCCGGACCGAGACCCATGCCGACGCCGTCGTCGCGCCAGTCCCAGCCGAGCCGCTGAATCAATGTGATCTCGTCGGCCATGGTCAAGCCACCTTCGCGAGAGCAACCTGCATTTCGGGAGGCAAAGCGGCGAGCTTGCCCTTTGTCGAGTAGGCGCGCGCGTCTTCACGCGCTGCCGAGAGGCGCAGCTGCTGCGCGTGATTTGGATCGGGGCTCTTGTTCGCCAGGTCGAGCAGCGCGGCCTTGAAGTCCTGCAGCGCCTTCGCCTTCGTGGTGCCGAGCGGCCAGAAGCGAATCAACGGCAGCGTGCCGATTTCGAGCGCCGTGGCGAGCGCGGTACCGGGCCCGAATTTCGCGTCTGCCGTCAGGCCGCGAGCTTTCTGGAACACCTGCACGTTGGGGTCGGTGACGTTCCAGCCTGCGCGCGTCTCTGCGTCGAGCAGCGCCGCGACCATCGCCGCTGTGTCTGCCTTGACCGTAGTGACTGGCGCCGAGACAGGCGGCTGCACGGGCGGGGGCGCTTGCGGCAACGGGGGCAGCGTCGGCGCCGGCGGCACGACTGGCACGACTGGCGGCGGTTGCTGCGCTGCAGGCGTCGAGGGACCGAAGCCGGGGATCTTCACCTGCTGACCAGTGGCCGCAGTGAAAATGCCGCTGTTCGGATCGAATGTGCCAATGATCACACCGTTCGGTCCGAACACGTTGCCCGTCGCCGGATCGAACGTGCCGAGCGGCGCGCCGCCGAGCGGATTTGGCAAGCTGAACGTGACACCCGGCGGCACTTGCTGCTGCGGATTCGGCGGCGAGGGCTGCGCCGGCGAGGGCTGCGCGGGCGGCTGCACGAGCGGCGGAATGATTGGCACCTGTGGCAGCTGCGGCAGCTGCGGCAGCTGCACCGGTGGCGCAGGCTGCGCCGGCGTTGCGGGCTGCTGCGCGCCCGGCGGCGGCACGATCACGTCCGGCGGCTCGTTGCTGCCTGGCACTTGCGGCTTGGGTTTCGCCGGCGCTGCGCTTGCGGACTTCGAACCGGCGAGCGCGACGATTCCGAACAGCGTGCCCGCGCCGGCGAGAGCGAGGAAAAGTTTTGCTCCGGGTGACATCAGGGAAAACTCCGAATCAGGGGGACCTTTGGAGGCCAGCCGGGCGGAACACTCGCGCCGAGAACCGTTGACGGGTCTTCAAGCGGGCCGGTGTCGTTCCAGCTCTTGCGGCCGACAACGTGCATGTTGCCGCCGAGAAAATACGTCGAGCAGCGAGCGGGGAGACCCTGCGCCCATCGTTCGCAGAGCCACCAAATGAGAAGCCGATCGCAGTCGCCCCAACCGTCCCGGTAAGTCTGGATCGGTAGCAGCATGAGCTCGAGGCCCGAGCCGTGCTCTGGTGGGAGTTGGAAGCGAACGCCGCTCTGGTAGAGCGGCGGCAAGCCCCAGCGTTTGAACGCTGGCAGGCAACCAATTGCGAATCCTTCGATCGCGCACTTGATTGCCCAAGCCTTCTCAGCCGGGGCGAAATCATTGCCGAGCTCGGTGGCGACGCGCACCAGCGAACCGCCTTAGCGGCGGACCTGAGTGCCGTAGAACGCGCCGGAGAAAACGAGCGGCGCGCCCGTCGGATTTGCGACGACGAACTGCACGCCGGTCGCCGTGTCGAGCGACGGCCAGAGCACCTGCGGAAAGGTCGAAACCTCCGACAGAAGCTCGATCGGCGCGCCGAGCGAGTTGGCCAAAATGTTCGTGCCGCTCACGTTCACCTGCGTGATGAGCAAGCCGATCACCGTCGACGGGCAGCCCATTTTTTGCGGGGTGAAAGGGCGGTTCGTCGAGACGTCGACGGCCGTACCGACAGAGCCGGCGGGAATCGTCGTTGCGCCAAAGCCCAAATAGGTGACGTCACCCGCGAGGTATTGCGGGGGAGTGAAACCGATTTGACCTTGCTGCGCTTCCTGCGCGACGGCGGGCAAGCCAACGCCCGGATAGTACGGGTTCACGTTGGGTGAGCCGACGCGCTGCGCGCCTGGATAGAACGGCATCACGTTCACGAGATCGCCAACATGGCCAACGGCGCCGAAGGGGTTGCCGACCTG
>Ga0268266_10001508_pt1 | contig 27466 bp, 27 predicted proteins | sample KBSS13metaG_FD_190356 | JGI IMG/M metagenome (GOLD analysis project Ga0268266, IMG submission 190356) | Switchgrass rhizosphere microbial communities from Kellogg Biological Station, Michigan, USA - KBS S1-3 metaG (SPAdes) (version 2) | ecosystem: Host-associated > Plants > Roots > Rhizosphere... | reverse complement strand
GTTTTGCGGTCAGCCATCGATTTCGATGATTTTGCCGTCATAGGCAGGTTCTACGCCCGCGGGCAGGGTTTTCAAAAGATCCCGGTAATCCATTGAAAAATTGAGATGTGTGAGAAGAGTCCGCTCGGGCCTCACACGCTCGATCCAGCCCAGCACCTGGTCGAGATGGGCGTGGGCGATATGCGGCTCGCGGCGCACCGCCGCCACCGTCCAGATCTTGACCCCGTCCAGGGCGGCGAAGGCTTCCTCCGGCAGGTTTTTGACATCGGTCGAATAGGCGAACGAACCGATGCGGATGCCGATCGTCCGGCAGACTGTGTGATCCTGTTCGAACAGGGTGAAATCGAGCGCTCCGATCTTGAGCCGGTTCGGCGTCTCTTGGATTTCCAGGATCGGCTTATCGTAATAGCCTTTCCTCGCCCCTCCGAACATATAGGAGAAACGCCGCTCAAGCTGCTCCAGCAGCTCGGGATAGCCATAGATCGGCAGCGGCGTGCCGCCATAGACCACGAAAGGGCGCAAGTCGTCGACCCCGGCGCTGTGATCGGCATGGACATGAGTGAAGATGACCGCATCCAGCTTGCGGACGTTCGCCGCCAGAAGCTGCTGGCGCAGGTCGGGCCCGGCGTCGATCAGGACCGTGGTGTCGTCCTTCTGGACCAGGACCGCCGACCGCAGCCGCCGGTTGCGCGGCTCGTTCGGGTCGCAGGTACCCCATTGGCCGTCAGCTGACGGCACGCCGGTCGAGTTGCCGCAGCCCAGGATCGTAATGCGGATGGTCATTGCCGCGCCGGAACCGCCCGATCGAACAGCCTGAAGAAATTCTCGGTGGTGCGCTCGGCCAGCGCCTCATGGCTCAGACCATGCAGATCGGCCAGCACCGCGGCGGTATGAACGACGAAGGCCGGCTCGTTGCGCTGGCCGCGCTTAGGCGTCGGCGCGAGGAAGGGCGCATCGGTCTCCACCAGCATGCGCTCCAGCGGCACCTTGCGCGCAGTGTCGCGCAGCTCCTCCGACTTCTTGAAGGTGACGATGCCCGAGAAGGAGATGTGGAAGCCGAATTCGATAGCGTTTTCAGCCAATTGTGGGCTGGAGCTAAAGCAGTGCAGCACGCCGGTGAGGCCCGTCCCCTGCCCCTCCTCGCGCAGGATCCGCATCGTATCGTCCTCCGCGTCGCGGGTATGGACGATGAGCGGCATCTTGAGCTCCAGCGCGGCGCGGATATGGCGGCGGAACGCCTCCTGCTGCAGATCGCGCGGGCTGTTGTCGTAATAATAGTCGAGGCCGGTCTCACCGATGCCGACCACCTTGGGATGCTGGCCCAGCGCGACCAGCTGAGCCGTCGTGATGTCGGCCTCCTCCTCCGCGCTGTGCGGGTGAGTGCCCAGCGAGCAGGAAATGTCGTCATGTGCCTCGGCCACCGCGGCGATCTCGTCGAAACGGTGAACACGGGTGCAGATGGTGAGGAAATGCCCGATCCCGGCCGCGCGAGCCCGCTGGATCACGGCATCTTGCTCGGCGGCGAAATCGGGAAATTCCAGGTGGCAATGGCTGTCGACGAGCATGACGCCTACTCCGCCGCTACGATACGCGGGAAGAGGCCCTGCGGCGGCGGCAGCATCGTACCCGGGACAAGGCGCTGAGGCCCACCGCAGGCGGCAAAAGCTCGCTTATCTCCAGGCACCGCCAACTGATCGAGCAGTCGGTTCATTGTATCCGGCATAAATGGCTGCACGACGATGCCGATGGCGCGTAGCGTTTCCGCCAGCACGTAAAGCACGGTGCCCATCCGTGCCGGATCGGTCTTCTTGAGCGCCCACGGCTCCGTGGCGGCGATATAGCCATCGCCGGCACCGACAACGCCCCAGATCGTCTTGAGCACTTCGTGGAACGCCTGCGCGCGCATATCGGGCTCGATGGCCTGATGCAGCGTATGCGCCGATTCCAGCAAAGCCTTATCTTCGAATGTAAATTCCCCCGGCTCCGGAATCGCCGCGCCGCAGTTCTTCTGGATCAGCGTCAATGTCCGCTGCGCCAGATTGCCGATGCCGTTGGCAAGGTCGGCATTGATCCGGCGGATCGCTGCTGCGTGCGAGAAGTCGCCGTCGTTGCCGAACGGCACCTCGGCCATCAGCAGATAGCGGGTTTGGTCGAGGCCGTAGGTTTCGACAAGCTGGCTGGGCGCGATGACGTTGCCCAGCGACTTGGACATTTTCTGCCCTTCGATCGTCCACCAGCCATGGGCGAACACGCGCCTGGGCTGCTTCAGCCCGGCGGCCATCAGAAAGGCCGGCCAATAGACGGTGTGGAAACGGATGATATCCTTGCCGACCAAGTGCAGATTGGCCGGCCAGAAAGTGTGGTACTTGCCCCCCTGCCCGACCTCGGGATAGCCGAGCGCGGCGATATAGTTCACCAGCGCGTCGAGCCAGACATACATCACATGCTTCTCGTCGCCCGGCACCGGCACGCCCCAGGAGAAGCTGGTGCGGCTGATCGACAGGTCGCGCAGCCCGCCTTTGACGAAGCTTTTGACCTCGTTGCGGCGGCTCGACGGCGCCACCAGATCGGGCTCGGATTCGTAAAGCGCGAGCAGCGCCTCGTCGTAATCCGACAGGCGGAAAAAATAGCTTGGCTCCTCGACCCAGGCGACGGGAGCGCCGGTGGGCGCCAGCTTGCCGCCGTCGGGACCTTCGGTCAGTTCGCCCTCATCGTAGAAGGCCTCGTCGCGCACCGCGTACCAGCCGGAATAGGAACCGAGATAGATCGCGGGGCGCCCCTTGGGCGTCGTCGCCCCGGCCATCGCCGTCCACAGCGCCTGGGCGGCGGCGACATTGCGCGGCTCCGTGGTGCGGATGAAATCGTCGTTCGAGAAGTTCATCAGCTTGGTCAGGTCGCGGAAATTCTGCGACACGCGGTCGGTGAATTCCTGCGGCGTGATCCCAGCCTGCGCCGCCGACTGCGCCACCTTCTGCCCATGCTCGTCGGTGCCGGTCAGGAAGAAGACCTTGCGCCCCGCCAGACGATGGAAACGGGCCGTCACATCGGCCGCCAAGGTAGTATAGGCGTGGCCGATATGGGGCTGATCGTTCACGTAATAGATTGGCGTCGTGACGAAGAACGTATCTGTGCTGCTGCCGCTCATATCAACTCCGGAAGCCGGGCAAGGCTTTGCCAAGATCGCTCACCGGAGCGCGGCGCTTACCGTATTCAGTGCGGAAATCACCGTCAGCCGCCGATCGAGATTGGCGCCGTCCGACCGGGCGAACAGGTGTGTGACCTTTTCCCATACCTCCAGCAGCTGTTCAAGCCGCCCAGCCCGTGCAAGGCGCTGGATCAGCTTTTTTTCACCGTGAATCCGCTCGGTCAGGTCGCTTTCACCGCGCCCGAGCTCACGCGCCGCGCGCCCCAGCCAATCGGTCAGCAGCTCGGTGAAGGCATGGTAGGATTCGTCCGCCGAGGGTGAGGACAACTTGTCGGCCAGGGCATGGGCGGCCGGCCAGTCGACCGGCTCGCCGCCAGCGATGGTCAGGAACTGAGCCAGCAAGGCCAGCCCATCGTGCTTGGCGATATCGAGCGCCCGGCCGATCGACCCCGCCGCCACCCGCACCAGCCCGGCCCGTGTCGCCGCGTCCATATCCGGATGACGCCGGGACAGCAGCTGGTCGACGATCCCGTCTTCCAGCGGCGGCAAGGTCAGCAGCCGGCAGCGCGACCGGATGGTCGGCAGCAGCGCCGACGGCCGCTCGGTCAGCAGCAGCAGCAGCGCGCCCTTCGGCGGTTCCTCCAATATTTTCAGCACCGCGTTCTGGCCGGCCCGGTTCATGCCGTCGGCCCCGTCCAGCACGACAGTCCGCCAGCCGCCCTCGGCCGCGGTCAGCCGCAGGAAGGGCGCGATCTTGCGGACATCGTCGACCGCGATCTCCTTCTTGTAGCGGCCCTTATCCTCGTCGAACTGCCGCTCGACCGTCAGCAGGTCGGCATGGCCGCTCGCGGCGACGCGGCGGAAGACCGGCTCGTTCTCATCGACCGCCATCGAACCGGCCGGCCGGTTCACGCCAGCGAACAGGTAACGGGCGAAACGAAAGGCCAATGTCGCCTTGCCGATCCCGCCCTGGCCGCAGATCAGCCAGGCATGGGGCAGCCGACCACTTTGGAAAGCAGTCACCAGCTCCGCCTCGGCCGCGCCATGCCCCAGCAATTCCGGGTTTGCGCGTGGTGGAAGAATTTCGGTGTCTTGAGTCTCGGCCATCGCGCGACTTTCGGGCAAGCGCGCGATGGCGTCTAGTCTGCCGCCGCGTGGCCCCCACCGCCGATTGAACGATGGGTCAGCCAGACCAGCGGCAGGACAGCGAAACAGAGCCAGCCGGAGACCCAGAAGAAGTCGAGCGAGGACAGCATGTAGGCCTGGTTGACCAGGTTGCGGCCGAGCACGCCCAGGCTCTGCGCCATCGACAGCCCGTCATGTTGAAGTCGCGACAGCGCCTGCATCATGATCGGGTCGTTGAAGCCGGAACTGTCCGACAGCCGCGACTGATGCACCGCCTCCCGTCGGTCCCAGATCACGGTGGTGAGCGAGGTGGCGAAGCTGCCGGCGGTGATGCGGGCGAAGTTGCTGAGGCCCGAGGCCGCCGGAATCCGGTGCGGCTCGATGCCGGCCAGCAGGATCGTCAGCATCGAGACGAAGAACACGCTCATCGCGATTCCCTGCACCACCAGTGGGATCATGAGAGTCACGAAGCTCGAATCCGGCGTGTAGTTGGCGCGCATCAGATAGGAGATTGCGAAGGCGACGAAGGAGACGGTCGCGGTCCAGCGCGCGTCGATCTTGGACATAACCCGCGCCGCGATCGGCGACAGGATCACCGCCGATACGCCAGCCGGCGCCGCCACCAGCCCAGCCCAGGTCGCGGTGTAGCCGAGCTGGGTCTGCAGCCACAAAGGCAGCAGCACCAGATTGCCGAACAGCAGCGCGTAACCCAGGCAGAAGGCCAAGGTGCCGATCGAGAAATTGCGGGACTTGAAGAAGCTCAAATCGACTATGGGGTTGGCGTCGGTCAACTCCCAGATCAGCCAGGCGGCGAAGCCGATCACGGTGACCGCGCCCAGCGTGACGATCATCGGCGACGACCACCAATCCGCGTCCTTGCCCTTGTCGAGCATCACCTGGAGCGCCCCAACCCAGACGACCAGCAAGGCGAAGCCGACCCGATCGATCGGCAGCTTGCGTGTCGGCGTCTCACGGCTGGCGAGCATCCGCCAGCAGACGACGGCACAGACGATGCCGACCGGCAGGTTGATGAGGAAGATCCAGGGCCAACTCCAATTGTCCGAAATATAGCCGCCGAAGATCGGGCCGCAGATCGGCGCGATCAGCGTGGTCATCGACCAGATGGCAAGCGCCGTGCCGCGCTTGTGCGGCGGGAAGATCGCGATCAGCAGCGCCTGCGAACCCGGGATCATCGGGCCGGACACGGCGCCCTGCACCACCCGGAAGAAGACCAGCGAGCCCAAGCTTCCGGCCACGCCGCACAGCAGCGAGGCGAGTGTGAACAGCACCACCGAAATGACGAAGGTCCGCACCACGCCATAGCGCTGCATCAAGAAGGCGCTGACCGGCACGGAGATTCCGTTCGACACGGCGAAGGAGGTGATGACCCAGGTGCCCTGGTCGGAGCTGACACCCAGATTGCCGGCGATGGTCGGGATCGAGACGTTGGCGATCGAGGAGTCCAGCACCTGCATGAAGGTGCCCAGCGCCAGCGCGATCGCGGTCAGCGCCAGCGGCCCGCCTTTGAGCGGCGCCGGCCCGCTGGGCTGGACAGCCGGGGCATCGCTCACTTACCGGCTCCGCCGGAGATATTGCTCATCTGCCGGCTCCGCCGATGATATCCCTCATCTGCCGGCTCCGCCGGCGGCCACGGCGCCCGGCCCGCCGCCATTCTCGGCGATGATCCGGTCGATCAGCGCCCCGACCTTGGGGTCATCGCCATCGCTATCGAGCTTCGGCAGCGGCTGGTTGCGCACCTTGTCGCCGACCCGCGGACCGGACGTGTCGGAAACATCGACATCGACCGTGGTCGAGAGGCCGATACGCAGCGGATTGGCTTTGAGCTCCTTGGGGTCGAGCAGGATGCGCACTGGCACGCGCTGGACGATCTTGATCCAGTTGCCGGTGGCGTTCTGCGGCGGCAGCAGTGCAAAAGCGTTGCCGCTCCCGGCCGCCAGACCGGCGATGGTCCCGTGATAGGTCACCTTGCCGCCATAGATGTCGGTCGAGACCGTCACCGGCTGGCCGACCCGCATGTCCTTGAGCTGGACTTCCTTGAAGTTGGCGTCGATCCAGACATCCTCGAGCGGCACCACCGCCATCAGCGGCGTGCCGGAGTCGACATGCTGGCCCGGCTGGACATTGCGCCGGGCGATGATGCCGTCGCTCGGTGCTTCGATGCGGGTGCGGCGCATCGCCAGCGCGGCGCTGCGCAGCTTGGCGGCGGCGGACAGGACATCGGGATGGGACGCAACCGGCGTCGTGCCGAGCTGGGCCAGCACTTGGTCGAGCTGCGCCCGGGCCCCGACAAGGCTGGCCTCCTGCGAGGTCGAATTGTCCTGGGCGTGGTTGAAGTCCTCGCGCGATACGGCGCCGGTGGCGATCAGGGCCGCACGGCGCTTGGCGTCGTCCTGCGCCTTGCGGACATCGGCATGCCGCGCATCGATCTGGGCGCGCAGCTGGTCGGCCTGAGCCTGCAGCGCCTTGACGCTACGCACTGCCTGAGCAAGCCCCGCTTCGGCCGACTGCATCGCGATCGCAGCTTCCGCTGGGTCGAGCTGGATCAGAAGGTCGCCGGGCTTCACTGCCTGGGTATCGTCGGCGTGAAGCGCGATGACGGTGCCGTTGACCTTGCTGGTGACCTGCACCACGTCGCCCGAAACATAGGCGTCGTCGGTCGAGACGATATGGGCATTGAGGACGAAATCGTAGAATGCCCAACCCGCACCGGCCAGCAGGACGACGGCGGTCAAGGCCAGCAAGGCGGGACGACGGCTGCGGCTTGCCCCCTTGGCGGGGGCGGCCTGGGCGGGGGCGGCCTGGGCGGGGGCGGCCTGGGCGGGGGCGGCCTGCGCTGCGTCGGTCATTCCAGGTGCTCCAATTCTTCGGCCGTCAAATCCGGCACGGCGTTCACGCCGTCGATCAGCTTGTTGAGAAGCCGGGTCAATGTAGACGCTTCGTCATCGGTGAAATCGACAAGCGCCATGTTCAGCAGCCCGACAACCGTCGGCACCAACCCGTTGACGGTCTCGAGCCCCCGATCGGTCAGTGTCAGCGTGACGGTGCGGCGGTCTTCCTGGCCGCGCTGGCGTTCGACCAGGCCGCGCTGGGCCAATTGGTCGATGATGCGGGTCAGGGCGCCGCTGTCATGGCACATGTCGCGCGCGATCTCGGCCGCCGTGGTGGCGATCCCGTCGCGCAGCTTCATCATGACCAGCCACTGGGCAAAGGTGATCTCGTGGTCGGCGAACACCGCCTCCACCCGCGTGGTCATCAGGTTGCCGGCGCGGCGGACCAGATAGCCGACGCTGTCGCGCGACCTGTAGGTCTTCGAGTTATAGAAGGATGACATTGCTGCCTCGGCGATTGCTGCCTAGGCAGGCATATAGGCAAGCGGACTACCTCGTCAAGGTGGTGAGCCCAGCAATGCCACGTGAGTCCTGGCCGCGCAGATGATGAAACCGGAAAGCCTCAGCGCCATCAGGTAACGGATGGTGCTGCGTAGCGGGGCGGCGAGCAAAATCGTGCCGTCATCCTGCCGGGTCAGCAGCCCTTCGTCCTGCCCGCGGTCCAGCAATCGCCTTATATGGGCGCGGGAAACCCTCAGGCGCTGCGCGGTGGCATTGATGGAGATCGGAATCGCCCGGGTCGTCGGAAATTGTTTATCGGCGCTGCCCATAATCACGATCAGGTCGATCAGCTGCACGCCGGCATGCGGCTCGATGAACGTGTCCATGAACTGCTGGTAGGGCCCGCCGATCACGGACGGCAGGAAGCTGGTGCCCAGTTGCGCCATGAACTGGCTCAGCACCTCAGCCTCGTGCAGGCGTTCCAAGACACTGGAGACAGCGGGTTCGACGATGACGGCCGCCGCCAATCCCGCCCGGATCATCGTGCCCCAGGAATTGAGCATCGCTTCGGTCGGCACATATCGGGTGGGCGCGCCCCGCTCCTTCCCCGGCTGCATCTCGATATAATGTAGGAACAGGAAGAACTGGAGCAGCGAGCGCGCCCGGCCGGGGCTCATGATGCCGGCGCGGGCGCATGTTTCCTTGAGCCGCGGCAGGGTCAGACCGCCCGAGAGGTGCAGCGACATCGCCCAGCATCCAGCAATGAAACGGCCGGCATCCTTATGCAACCCGTCGAAGGCGGGATCGGCCTCGGCCTGGGCCATCAGGTTCGCAGACAGCGCCCGCGCCGCCTCGGCGAATCTCGGATGCCGGGAGACAAGCGCGAAATGCTCCTCCTGGGCGCCATTGTCATCGGCCGTCCAGCGCAGCAGATCACCAATTTTCCAGCCACTGCCCAAAAATTTCGCGCCGATTCGATGTGGGAACGGAAATTCTCAATAACACCAAGCACATAATCGCGGAAGCACGTACAATATACCCTGCCGGACGAGTGTAGGAAGACTTTACATCTCAGCCCTGCTACCCGCCGGCGGCGAGGTGAGCACCCCGGGCGTCATCACCGTGCCCGGCCGCCGGCCTGTCCATCGCGCTGTCAAGCGTCGGGGAGCAGCCGGCGCAGAACAAAAGAACAGCGAAGGCGAGGGTGTGGCAGCGCATTTCCGCACAGTGCAGATAGATAAATTTGATTCTGCCTTAACGCGCCGATACCCGCAAGCTGCTGGTAGAGCCCTCAAATCGGTCTTTTTCGCCGGGCTGCTCGCCCTCGTCACGGCCGACCCCGGGTACGCCCAGACGCCGTTTCCGTCCTTCGCCTATGTCGTCGGACGCAGCCCATCGGTCGATCTGGCCGGGCGCGGCAAGACGGTCGGGCCGGACGGGTTGCCCGATATCTGGATCGCCTTCATCCACCGCAACCTGTCGACCTCGCTGCCCCACGGCGGCAACGGCTATCACGTGAAGTGGATGAAGCTCTACCAACCCACCCTGCCCGGCTATCGCTGGGACACAATCCCCGGCAGCAACAATCCACTACTGGTCGTCACGCTCGACCAGGGACGTGAGGTCCTGAACCGTAAAGACGGATCGGTCGACGGGCTGAACCTGGCGCAGGAGGGGCGGCTCGACCTGTTCGTCTCGGACCCGACCTTCCGCATGGCGGACAGGTTGGAGGGGCTGATGCTGGAGGTCGAGACCACCGACGGCACCATCCGTGTGCCCGTGGCGCCCTCCAGCTTTTACGAACATCAATATTGATGCCCCGGAATTGATGAAAATCCGGATCGCTGACGGCCTCCCCGGCCTGCGTTCGCTCAAGGGCGATTGGGATCGGCTTCACACTGCCGGCAAAGGCAGCCTGTTCCAGAGCCACGCCTGGATGGAGGCCTGGGCGGAAGCCATCGAAGGCCAGAACCAAGGCAACATCCGTATCCTGGTTGCGGACGAAGACTGCATCGTCCCGCTAATCGTCCAGCGCCGCTTCGGCATCCGGCGGCTGCGCTGGCTGGGCGACGAGGTGACCGACTATTGCGACGTGATCGCCGCCAGGGATGTCGCGGCCGATTTGAGTGCGCACCTGCCGCCCGCCGATATCGTCGCGCTGCGGCAGATGCGGGCCGGCAGCGCAGCGACCCGGCTTTTCGCGGCATCGGTGAAGCCGGGCGGACAATCCTGCCCCTATATCGTGGTCGCCACCGCCGAACCGCCGAAGGACATAATCTACGCCGAACGCAGAGCCGGCGATCTTTCGCACCGCGTGGCGATGGATGCCGCGGAGCGCGAACGGGTCGTCGCCTTCGTCATCGCGCAAAAGCGGGCGTCGCTGGTGCGGCAAGGCATCGGCACCGAGGAATTCGACCGCAGCGTGACGCCCTTCATGCGCCGCCTCCCAGCTCTGGAATACCCGGCCGAAACCCAGCCTTATTTCTCCAGCCTCAGCCTCGACGGGCAGACCGTTGCCGCCCAGGTGGGGTTCATCGAAGGGCGGTCCCTGCTCTACTATCTGCCGGCCTATAACACCGCCTTCCGGCAGCATTCGCCCGGCCACCTGCTGCTGCTCAACCTGCTGCGCGCGGCGCAGTCCATGCGGCTGGAAACCATCGATTTGCTGCGCGGCCAAGAGCCCTACAAATTCAAATGGACGTCGCAGCAACAACCCCTCGCCGCCGTCGAATGGACAACCGGCCTACGCGGCCGGGCCTTCGCCCTCGCCCGGCGGTTCAAAGCCTAAGCCGGCCCCACGATCGGCGCCTCACCGATCACACCCGAAAGCGCGGCGCGCAGCCGCTCGACCATGCCGTCGCCACCCAGCACGATCCGCCGCAGCGCATGCCGGTTGATCCGGTTGGAGCGGATCAGGCCCGGGATCGACGTTGCAGCCGTGGCGAAGCCGCAATCGCGCGCCAGCGCGATCTCGCGGGCCGAGACGCTGGCGCGGTCGCCATAGGGATAGGCGAAATGAGCGACAGGACGGCCGATATGCTCGCGGATCCGCGCGGCCGAGGCCTCCATCTCCTGCTTCACGCCGGCCGCGGCCAATTGTGACAGGGGCATGTGCGAGGTGCCGTGGCTGCCGATCTCGACCAGCCCGCCCTCCGCCGTTTCCCGCACCATGGCCCAAGTCATGGCATGGGCGTCGGCGCAGTCCCGAAAATCGATGCCATAGCGCTTTTCGACAACCCCGAGCAGCCGCGGCAGGTCGGCGGTCGCGGTGGTGATGATGCGGTCGTTCAGCGCAGCGAAATCGTCGATCTCCTCGCCGTTGAAGGCGATGGCGCCGTGCTTCCTGAGCAGCGCGTCGATTCCGTACCACCACATCGGCGCGGTTCGGTCGATGAAGCCGGTAGTGAGGTAGATCAAGGCTGGCGCTCGCCTGCGGGCCAGTTCCGGCAACAGGACCTCGTAATTGTCGCGATAGCCGTCGTCGAACGTCAGCACGGCGAATTTCGCCTTGGCGCCGGGACGAGCCAGCCGGCCCATCGCCTCGGTCATCGAAACGATCTCGAAGCCGTGGGTGTCCAACAGGTCCAGGCAGTGGCGGAACTCGCCGATGCCGACATTGAGCCCGCCCAGGGGATCGTCCACGCCCTCGGCACGCAGCCGATGCAGCGCCAGGATAACACCCTTGGGCGCAACGATCCGGCCCATCAGCCGGTCCATGTCGGCTGCGAAGGCGATATTCGCGATGTTCCGGCGAACTCTCAGTCCCGTCCTCAAGGCGTCAGCGTTCCTTCACCGCAAACCCCGATCATCTTCTTCGATCGGGTCAAATGTTACTAACCGTATTGGCAGGCCTCGCCGCCCAGGCCGAGCCGCCAACCGAGATAGCGCAGATATCCCTCCGCCTTGACCTGCTCGCCGTGGAATAGGACCGCGACGGCGAGCGCGATAACCGCGAGCACGAATACGGACCGGCGCCGGCCGCTGGCCGGCCTGTAGAGCGCGACGAAGGCAGCAAGTGAAATGCCCCCGATCGCAGCGCCGATCGCGATCTCGACCGGGCTGTGTTTGTGCAGGATCAGCCGGGAGACGGCGATCAGGACAACCAACGCCGTGCCCAGCGCCACGATCAGCCGGCGCAGCCAGCGCCCGCGCGTCGATGCGGCAAGAACCAGGGTGATGCTGCCATAGACCAGTATGCCTAAACCTGTATGGCCGCTGGGGCTGCGCAAAATGTCGCCGGCCGGACAGGACAGGAAATAGAGCTTCAGCGCGCCGATGACGAAATTGCACGCGACCACGATCAGCAGCCAGGTCAGCGCGGTTGCCGCGCGATGGGTCGCCAGGAGCCAGATGAAGAAGACTAGGGAAAGCGGCAGCAGAACTGCTGTGTCGCCGAAATCGGTCAATCGTTCGAGGTCGTGCTGCAGGGTTCGGCCGACGGTTCCGATGATCATATTATGAATACCCGTTGACGGACTTTGTTGCCCGACGGACCGTCAAATCGCGGTCGAGCCTACGCGATTCTTTCTGATGTGTCAGGGACATGGGAATAAAATCTCAGAACGCGCGTTTCGTATTTTTGAAGATTGCGCCGAGCCGCGCTCTGGTGAACCACGGATCGCAAAAACGCGTATAATTTCAGGCAGGTGACATGCCTGATAGTCTCCACCAGAGGTCAGCCGTCATTCAGACAAGAACAAAAGCTTCCGCGTTTCTCCTCCTCGCCGCAGTCAGCATGGCCGTGCGTTCGGTGCTTGCCGGCCCGTCCATCCCGGCCGACGACAGCCTGGTCCTGCAGCGGGTTCTGCCGACTGCCGATCCGCGGCTCCAGGCCATCAGGCAGAAGACCGCCGCTCTGGCGCAGCATCCGGGCGACCCCGGCCTGTCGCTCGACCTGGCGTCGCGCCAGCTCAGCGTCGGCGTCGCCGAGGCCGATCCGCGCTTCGTCGGCTATGCCCAGGGCACCCTGGCGCAATGGTGGCGCGATCCTGACCCGCCGGTGCCGTTCCGGGTGCTGCGCGCCCGGATCCTTCAGGCTCAGCACGACTTCACGGCGGCCAAGCGCGACCTCAAGGCCGTGCTCGCCATCGAACCCAACCATGTCGACGCCCATCTGGTGCTGGCCGGCGTCAGCGAGACGACAGGCGATCTGACGGCCGCCCGCGCCGCCTGCGACGACCTTGCCCGCATCCGCCCGACCCTGGCGGCGACCGCCTGCACGGCCAGCGTCGATTCCGTCTCCGGCCATGCCGATCAGGCCTATATGGCCCTTGAGACCGCGACCGCCCGCGCGCCGTCGCGCGACCCGTCCTTGCAATGCTGGGCGCTGACCATTCTGGCGGAGATCGCCGAACGGCGCGGCGATCCCGCCGCCGACCGGCATTTCAAGGACGCGCTGGCCGCCAGTCCGGCCGATATCTACACGCTGACCGCCTATGCCGATTACCTGCTGGACCAGAAGCGCCCGGCGGAGGTGACGAAGCTGCTGGCCGGCAAGAACAGGATCGACGCCCTGCTGCTGCGCCTGGCCCTGGCGGCGCGCGACACGGGCGCTGCGGAAGCCGGACCTGATGTGGAAGAGCTCGCTGCTCGCTATGAAGCTGCGCGCACCCGGGGCGAGCAGCTGCATCTGCGTGACGAGAGCCGCTTCGAGCTGGAACTGCGCCACCAGCCGCAGCGGGCGCTGGAGCTGGCCAGGCAGAATTGGGAGATCCAGCGCACCCCGCTGGATGCCCGCCTCTACCTAGCGGCGGCGCTGGCCGCGAACGACGCTCCCGCCACCCGTATCGTTGCCGATTGGTCGGCGAGCACGGGACTGGAAGACCGCACCCTGCGCGGCATGCTGGCAAAGGCGCCGCTATGAGATTTCTCGTTTCCGTCCTGCTCGCCCCCCTCCTGACCCTAATCCTGGCTGCGCCAGCATCGGCGCATCTGGCGTCCGACAGCTATCTCAGGATCGAAGCCGGCGACCAGGCGATTACCGGGCAATGGGACATCGCGCTGCGCGATCTCGACGTCGCGGTCGGGCTCGACGCCAACGGCGACGGCGACATCACCTGGGGAGAGGTCAAGGCCAAGCGGCGGGAGATCGAGGTCTACGCCTTCAGCCATCTCACCATCGGCGGCGGTGGTGGCGACTGCACGGCGAACCCGACCGCGCTGCTGGCAGACCAGCATGCCGACGGCGGCTATGCGGTGCTGCGCTTCGACCTCGCCTGCCCCGCCAGGCCGGCGGCGCTCACCGTGCGCTATCGCCTGCTGTTCGACCTCGATCCGACCCATCGCGGGCTGCTGACCATCAGCGATCGCGGCGTCGCCCATACCGCGATCCTGGGGCCGGAGCGGACGGGCTACAGCGTCGCCTTCGGTGCCGCCCAGACCGCGGGCTTCCTGTCGTTCCTCAGGCTGGGCGTCGACCATATCGTCAGCGGGCGCGACCATCTGCTGTTCCTGGCGGTATTGCTGATGCCGGCGCTGGGCGCGGTACGCCGGCGCGGCATCTGGTCGAGCCTGCTTGAAGCCGGCGCGCTGCTCAGCCTGTTCACCGCCGCCCATGCGGTGACCGTGACCCTGGCGGCGCTGCGCGTGATCGAGGTACCGGCGCGCATCAGCGAGGCGGCCATCGCCTTCTCCATCGCCGTCACCGCGGCCGACAATATTCGTCCCTTCCTCGGCAACCGGCGAAGCGTGATCGCCTTCGGCTTCGGCCTGATCCATGGGCTGGGCTTCGCCAGCGCGCTGGGTCCGCTGGCGCTCCACGGCTGGTCGCTGATCGCCGCGCTGGCGGGGTTCAATCTGGGGATCGAACTGGTGCAGCTGACCCTGGCGCTGATCGCCTTCGCGCTCGCCTATATGATCGCCAAAACCAAAAGCGCCGTCATTGCGAGCGGAGCGAAGCAATCGAGAGTCACAAGCACCGGCAGTCCCGGATTGCTTCGTCCGGCCCCAACGGGGCCTTTGCGCCGCGCAATTTGGGGCGCATTGCGCCCCTTGGCTCCTCGCAATGACGTTTTTTGGGGGCGGGCACTGCTCCCCCTCACCTCGCTCGTGATCCTCGGCTTTTCGGCCTATTGGTTCATCGACCGCTCCTTCCTGCTGGTGACCATGCCATGATGCGCCTGACCGTTCCTTGGACCCTGGCCCTGACCTTGGCGCTGCTCGCCGGACCGGCCTTCGGGCACGGCGTCGAGACCCGGACGCTGACATCCGGCGCGGTCGCGGTCGAATTCCGTTTCACCGATGGAACAACGATGGCGCTGGCCGATGCGATTGCTTTCGCCCCCGGCCACCCGAACGAGCCCGCGGCCTCTGGACGCACCGACGAACATGGGCGCTTCAGCTTCTTCCCGGACCAGGACGGCGACTGGACAGTGGAGGTGCGCGATAGCGATACTCATGTCGCGCGCGCGGTGGTAACGGTCAGCGATCACAAGGTGGCCGAGACGCGGCACGCCTTTCCCGACTGGCTGGTCGCGGTCAGCCTGGTCTTCAACGTGCTGGCGGCCGCCCTGCTCGGACGCCGGCGGACAGCAGAGGTTGCCAAGGCATGATGTCCCCTATCGCGAGTTTCGACGCCGGCTTCCTTCACCCGCTGCTGGGGTTCGATCACGAGCTGGCGATGATCGCGGTCGGCGTCTGGTCGGGGCAGATCGGCGGGCGGATGATCTGGGCCGCCCCGCTCGGCTTCATGGCGATGATGGCGGTGGGCGGTGCGCTCGGTATGGCCGGCGTCCCCTTCCCGTTCGTCGAGGGCGGAATCATCGCCTCGATCATCCTGTTCGGCTGCCTGATCGCCAGCGCCTACAACCCCAAGCCGTGGGCGGGCGCGGCTGCGGTCGGCGCCTTCGCCCTGTTCCACGGCCATGCCCACGGTGTCGAGATGCAGGACGGCAATCTGGGCTTCTGGTATGCGGCCGGCTTCGTGCTGGCCACCGGTCTGCTGCATCTGACCGGCATCGCGCTTTATAAGGCGCTCGAATGGAAACGCCTCCAGACTCAGGTGCGCTGGGTCGGCGTCGCGATCTCGCTGGCGGGTGTCGGGCTCGTCTTCATCTGACGAGCCCGCCCTAATCGCCTTAGTTGGCCGCCGCCGGCACCGTGTGCGGCAGCGCCACCCACGGGAAGTGGTTCAGGAACGGCTTGTCGTTGGCATTGACGCCATCGCCGAACCCGCCGCCCAGCTTCTGGTTGAAGACCAGCTGCAGCTCGGTATCGATGACGTCATCCTGCAGCCGCCGGCCATTCGGGAAGCCGTCGGCCTTCGACAGATCCAGCTTCAATGTGTCTGGAAAAGCGACAGACGCCAGGATCTTGGTGTTAGCCGCATTGGTGCCGTACTTCTTGAGCGACGCGGTGACGATGGCGCCGTAATCGGTGGCATCGTTCTTCGGCAGCGCCGTATTGAAGCCGTCCTTCTGCGCAGCCGTGATGAAGGCGGTGTTGATGGCCGGGTTACCCATGCGGTCGACCGACTGGTACTTTACCCCTTTGACGGTGATCGTCCGGGCGTCGCCACGCTCTTTCGGCCCTACCTTGCGATAGCTGAAGGCGGAAATCCCGAATTTCTTGGCATTGCCGACGAAATCGGCGATCGGCGCCTCGATCACCAGCGCCTGGACGTTGAAGCCGGCGAAGGCGTCGACATGGGTGAACAGCGTCGGATCGGCGACGCCGGGGCCGCCATTGACCGAGGTCTCGTTGATATGGGCGACTACGCGGTTGAAGCCGGCCAAGTCGAAGAAGAACGGGTCGTCACGCGGACCGGCAAAGACGCTAACGCCCTTGCTGTTGATGATGGTCGGCTTCGGCGCCGGGGGCTGGATCGTCGGCTGAGTGACGTTGCCGGTGATCTCCTGGCCGCCGGGCAAAGTGATCGTGACCTGCTGCAAACTGCCCGCGCCATTGCTCAACGGCGAGAACTGGGCGGTGACGAACTTGCTGAATACGCCCGTGCCAGTGAGGTCGAAGCCGATCTGGAAGACCACGTCCGGATCATACTGATAGGAAGTGGCAAAGCGCGGATTCTCCAGCGGGTAGGTCGACAGGACCAGGACCAGCCGCTTTGCATTGTTCGGATCGCGGAACATGTAGACGTCGTTGATGTCCGCCGCCGGATCGTCGTCGACAACCGGTGCGTCCCGATGGTCCGCAGCCATGGCCGGCAGGCCGGCGGTCATCAGCAAGGCAGCGAGAGCGCTCGCGGCGCTGAGTGCAAATCGTTTCGTCACGGGCATTCCCTCCGTCATTGGTTTAGCTTCGACGCTGCGTATATTGTACAGCGGCTGACCATATTACGTCACGGTTTTGCACACGGATCATGGCTGGTCAGTAAAAAACGGTTCTGCCGAGCCTGCTGGGATAAACAGTTGGTAAGTGCCAATTGGATAAAAGCTGAATTTACTTAATACTGAAATAAAAGATCTTTATTCTGGCAGGTTCAGTCTCTTAGCCACCGCATCCTTGAGGGCGGCGGAAACGGCCTCGATTCCCTGGTCGGCGGCGATGACCGCGCAGCGCCCGGGCTCGGCCTGGGCGATGGCGTGGAAGCCGGCCCGCACCCGGTCGTGGAAGGCCTCGTTCATCCGCTCATAGCGGTCTTCGTTACCCGGCCGGGCGGCAGTACGGGCGCGGCGGGTTTCGGGGGAGACGTCGAGGATCAGCGTCAGGTCGGGTGCGAAGCCGCCCAGCACCGTCTCGCGCAGTCTGGCGATGGTGCCGAGATCGATCCCTTGGCCATAACCTTGATAGGCGGTTGTGGAATCGATGAAGCGGTCGCAGATGATCCATTGCCCGCTGTCCAAGGCCGGCAGGATCAGCCGGGCCATGTGCTCGCGCCGGGCGGCGTAGTGGAGCAGCGTCTCGGTCAGCGAATCCCAGCGGCCGACCGCGCCGGTCACCAGCAGATTGCGGATCTCCTCGGCGCCCGGCGTGCCGCCCGGCTCGCGGGTCAGCTGGGCGGAAATGCCTTTCTCGCCCAACCACGCGGCCAGCAGCCGGGCCTGGGTCGACTTGCCGGCCCCCTCCCCGCCTTCGAGCGTTATGAACTTGCCCCGCTTTGGGCCCTTGGCGCTCAATTCGTTTTGTCGCCCTGCACTGGAGAACTTGGCGCCGCGGCGGAGCCTGGCGGCGGAGCCTTGCGCGCGGCGCTGGAGGGCGGGGGCGGCTTGGGCGGCGCGGCCTTCTCTTCCGGCTTGTCGGCGGGCGTATCGGCCGCGTCCTGCGGCACTTCCGGGCGGCCACCCAGCATATAGTGCGCGGCCATGGCGACGCGCGGGAAGAACCCCAGCCGCCCGACCGAAGCGCCGGCCTTGAGCGGGAACGTTTCATCCGGCAGGCCGGGCGCCGAGACAACCAGCGTGCCGATCTCCTGCCCCTGGGCGATCGGCGCCTTCACGGCCTCCGGCATCTTCACGACCGCCTTCAGTCCCTTGCGCTCTGCCAGGCTCAGCGTGATGGCGATCGGCTGGTCGACGACCAGCGGCACGAACGGCTGATCGCCCAGCCAGGTCGCCTCGCGCTGGATCGTTTCGCCCGGCTTGAACAGGGTGAAGGCCTTGAATTCGTTGAAGCCGTAATCGAGCAGAGCCTGCGGATCGTCGGCGCGCGCCTGCATGCTGGGCAGGCCGTTGACGACCACGACCAGCCTGCGCCCGTCACGCAGCGCGGAGGCGGTCAGGCCATAGCCGCCGGCGTCGGTATGGCCGGTCTTCAGCCCATCGACGCCCGAGCCGGCATGATAGAGCAGCGGGTTGCGGTTGCCCTGCTTGATATTGTTGTAGGTGAATTCGAGCTCGCCGAAATAATGGTAATATTCCGGAAAATCGACGACCAGCCGTTCCGCGAGAGTCGCCAGGTCCCGCGCCGTCGAATAATGGTTCGGATCCGGCATGCCGTGCGGGTTCATGAAATGGCTGTCGGCAAGGCCGATCTGCTTGGCCTTCTCGTTCATCTCGTCGACGAACTGCTGCTCCGACCCGCCCAGCCCCTCGGCCAGCACCACCGTGGCGTCATTGCCCGACTGTATGATCACGCCCTGGATCAGCTCCTCGACCTTCACCCGGCCGTTGATCGGCAGGAACATCGAGGATTCGTCCTGCTTGTAGGTCTGTCGCCAGGCATGCTCGCTGACGGTGAATTCGTCATCGAGCTTGATCTTCCCGGCCTTCAGCGCGTCGAAGACCATGTAGATGGTCATCATCTTGCTCATCGACGATGTCGGCATGTGCTGGTCGGCGTTCTTCTCATAAAGAACGCGACGGCCGGTCAGGTCGACCAGGATCGCTTGCCTCGCGCTGCTTTCGAACGCGAGGGCAGATAGGGGGCTCAGCAGCGTCGTGGTGGCGAGCGCTACGGCTAAGGTGGCTTTGACGGATATGCTCATGGGGCCATGATCCAAGGAAATAAGGCTAATTGACGACGATCTTGGCGCCGTTGGCGCCGGCGCCAACGACCCGGTTTAAGAGCTCGTCGGCCTGGTCGACATTGGCGACGGGACCGACCCGCACCCTGTAGAACATCTTGCCGTCGACATTGGCGACATAAATGTCGGTGCGGCCGACACCTGCCAGCTTGGCCTTCAGCCGCTGCGCATTCTCCTCGACCCCGAAGGCGCCGGCCTGGACATAGATCGCGGACGGCCTGACCTTCTGATAGGTCGCGACCGGCGCCGGCAGGAAGCGGCCGCCGACATCCGATCCCTTGACCGTCTGCTGCGGCATGTCCTGCTGGATCAGCGTCTTTTCGCTGACCGTCGGCACCGCGACCGGCACCGGCGCTCCGGTCTGGGCCTCGGCCTGGGCTTCGGCCACCGCCACCTGCTGGGGCGGAGGCTGATAGCGCGGCGGCGGAGGCAGCGGCGTCGCGGTGGGCGCGCCCGGCCTGGTATAGGTCGGCGTGCCGGCCGGCAGCGCGGGATTCTCATTATCCAGGCCGGCGACATCGACCGTCAGCTGGCCCTGCTTGGCGGCGGCGGCCAGAATCATGCTCTCTCGCGCCATGATCTGGACCCGCACCTTGGCCGTCCCGGTCTTCTCATAGCCCAGCAGCTGAGCGCCGCGCCGCGACATATCCAGGATACGGCCGCGCGCATAAGGCCCGCGGTCATTGAGCCGCACGACGATGGTGCGGCCGTTATCCAGGTTGGTGACCCTGACCAGCGACGGCATCGGCAAGGTGCGGTGCGCCGCCGTCACCTCGTTCATGTCGTAGAGCTCGCCATTGGCGGTGATCTTGCCGGTGAAGTTCGGCCCGTACCATGAAGCGATGCCGGTCTCGTCGTAATTGTAATCGACCGCCGGGGTATAGGTGACGCCGTCGATCTGGTAGGGCTGACCCACCTTGTAATAGCCTTGGGTCGGCCCGCCGCCGTTGCGCGAAGAGGGTCCGGTCGCATGCGAGCCGGACCCGCTCGAGCCGCTGCCGCAGCCGGCCAGCAGGGCCGCACCGGTGAACAGCAGGGCGCAGACTGCGGCGCGCCTCAATTGCCGATCCCATCGGCCAGCATGTTCACCGCCAGGGCGAAATACGTCGAGCGGTTCCACTTCATAATCACCCTGAAATTGTCATAGACCAGGAAGGCACGGCCGCCGGGCCCGTCGGGCTGCACGATCGAGCCTGCGATCGCGCTCGCCGGCAGCTTGGCACCGCCGACGCGGTGCACGCCCAGCCTGCCCCATTCGCTGACCGTTCGCTTGACCTTGAGGCCGATCAGGCCGGAATCGAAACTGGCCGGCAGCTCGACCTCGCGCCCCCAGCTTTCGTCTCGTTTCCAGCCCAGGGTCGACAGGTAATTGGCGGCCGAGGCGAAGACATCCCCCTGCGTGTGCCAGATGTCGGGCTGGCCCTCATGGCGATAGTTGACGGCATAGTGGAGGTAGGTCGACGGCATGAATTGCACCTGCCCCATCGCCCCGGCCCACGAGCCCTTGAGATCCCCGGACTCGAAGCGGCCGCGGCCGAGGATCTTGAGCGCGCTGATCAGCTCGGCGCGAAACATGTCGGGCCGCCGCCCGTCGAAGGCGAGGGTCGCCAGCGCATCGACCACCCTGAAGCTGCCCATCGTATCGCCGAAGCCCGATTCGACCGCCCACAGCGCCATGATCACCTTGGGCGGCACGCCGTAGCGGTCGGAGACAGCGTGCAGCAGCGCCTTGTGCTGGAGCTTCAGCTTGCGGCCTTTCTCGATCCGCTCCGGCTTCACCACGTTGGTGAGATAGCGGTCGAGCGTGATCGTCGATTCGGGCTGCTTCTGGTCAAGCTCCAGGACGCGCGGCAGCGGCTCGACGCCGGCAAATGCACGATCCACAGTCGCTGCCGGCACGCCCTGGGCGACCGCGTCGCGCCGGAGGCCTGCCAGCCACTGCGCGAAATCGCCCCCTTGCGCATGAGCCGGGCGCGTGAACCCCAGCATCAGGCCCAGGACGATGGCAAGCAGTGGAAATCCGTAGTTTTTCATGCAGATGCCAACCGAAATACACGATCAACGGTGGAGAATCCGGGGAACCTCCCGCGAATCCGGGGCCTGCCCGACGCGACTCGCCCGCCGCCAGACATGATACGGCAGATGGCGATGGCGTTGGGAATTTCGTGCCGTTTATGAAGCTGTTGTTACGGCCCCGGTTAATCGGTGAACCGTAACCCGATGTTTGTTATTGCTTATTCCGATCGAGTAGATCAGAGTTACATTTCAATTCGCGAAATTTTTATCGGGAAGGGAAGAAAATCATGATCGGGAAATTTGCTCTCAGCGCTACCGCTGCCGTCGCGCTGGTTTTTGCAGCGTCCGCCGTCCAGGCCAAGGAATGGCACTTCACCGCCAAGCTCGACGGAGCCAGCGAGTCGCCGGCCACCACCAGCAAGGGCACCGGCGAAGCCAAGCTGAGCTTCGACGACGCCACCAAGAAGCTGAAATACGAAGTCGATTATAAAGGCCTCTCGGGCGACGTGGTCGCCGCGCACTTCCATGGCCCAGCCGAAAAGGGCGCCAATGGCGGTGTCGAGCTGCCGCTCACCGCCGGCCCGTCGCCGATCAAGGGCGAAGCCACCCTGGACGACGCCAAGATCGCCGATCTGACCGGCGGCAAGTGGTATGTGAATCTCCACACCAAGGATAACCCGGCGGGTGAGATTCGCGGCCAGGTCGAGCCGAAGAAATAAGGGGATAAAAAACAGCCAGCGGACTTCAACCGCTGGTATAAGTGTCAGCTCAAAGGGGTCCGCGTTTCGGCGCGGCCCCTTTTTTATTGCCGCTCGCACCCATGACGCAGTCGACGCCCGTTCGCATACAGCTTTCCCGCCGCGCGGGATGGCGCAAGCCCGACAATACCGTCGTCGTCGCCCGGCCGACCGTCTGGGGAAATCCATTCCCGATCGGCAAGCTCGGCCGTGAGGAAGCCGTCCGACGCTTTCGTGAGATGACCCAGGACCCGCGTGAAATGGCCGCTTGGCTCTATCCCCCGATCAGGCAGATCAAGGCCAAGCTGCGCGGCAAAAACCTTGCCTGCTGGTGTCCGCTGCCGGCCCCCGGCGAGCCGGATCTCTGCCATGCTGCGATATTACTGGAGATCGCCAACGCACCGGACTGAGGGCTGTGACAACGCGGCGGCGCAACTATCCGTGCGCCGGCGGCGCTGTCGCATCGGTCAGCCCTCCCGTAAGGTGAACTCCGCAAAACCAAAATCAGCTCCCGTTGGATAGGCGCCGCGATGGACCGGCCTGACACGATCGAACACGAGCCTGCCCGCGAGCAACCGCTGCAAGGCTGGGCCGCCCTTCTTCACGGCCGCAATGCCATCAGCTCCCTGACGCTCGCCGGTGGCGTCGCGCTCCACGCGATGAATGTCTTCATCGCAACCACCATCCTTCCCTCCGTCGTCAAGGATATCGGTGGGCTGCCGTACTATGCCTGGAACACGACAGCGTTCGTCGTCATGTCGATCCTGGGCTCGGCCCTGTCCACCCGGCTGTTGCGGGTGGCCGGCCCCCGGGGCGCCTACGCCATCGCCGCTCTGCTCTTCGGCCTGGGCACCGCGGTGTGCGGCGCGGCGCATGCCATGCCGATGTTTCTCGCCGGGCGGGCACTGCAGGGCTTCGGCGGCGGCATGCTGCTGGCGTTTGCCTATGCGATGATCCGGCTGGTCTTTCACGAGAGCCTGTGGCCACGGGCAATCGCCATCGTCTCGGGCATGTGGGGCGTGGCGACGCTGATCGGGCCGGCGGTCGGCGGCATCTTCGCCGAGCTCGGGATATGGCGCGCGGCGTTCTGGACGCTGGTCCCGCTCTGCGTGCTGTTCGCCGCCCTGGCGTTCGTCGTGCTGCCCAGGCCTGCGCCCGGGCGCACCGCACAACCGCGGCTGCCCGCGGCCCAGCTGATGGCGCTGACAATAGCGGTCATAGCCCTTTCCGCAGCCGGCATCGCCGAGCACCGGATCTGGATCGCAACCGGCATAGCCGGCGCGGCTATGTGCCTGGCCCTCCTCGTGCGGATCGAGCGCCGGAGCTCGAGCCGCCTGTTTCCAGCCGAAGCCTTCAGCCCCGCCGGCCGGCTCTTCGCGCTCTATGCGACCTTGACGCTGCTCGAAGGCTCGGTCGCGCCCTGCGAGGTTTTCTCGCCGTTGTTCCTCCAGGTCCTGCACCGGCAGCCACCGCTGCTGGCCGGCTATCTCGCGGCGCTGCTGGGCGTCGGCTGGACGCTCGGTTCCTTCGTCAGCTCCGGGGCGAGCGGGCGCGCGGTCTCGCGCTATATAATCGCCTGCCCGACCCTTGCCCTGGTCGGCATGGCGACGCTGGGGCTGCTCCTGCCGCGGATGAGCGATGGCGACTGGGTCGCGCTGGTGCCGATCTGCGCCGGGCTGACCTGCATGGGCTTCGGGATCGGCATCGGTTGGCCGCACCTGCTGTCCCGTGTCCTCAGATCCGTGCGCCAGGGCGAGCAGGACCTGGCATCGGCGTCGCTGACCACGATGCAGCTCCTCGCCACCGCCTTCGCCGCCGCCCTGGCCGGGATGGTCGCCAACTTCGCCGGCCTCGTCCACCCCGGCGGCCTTGCCGGGACATCGCATGCGGCGCTGTGGCTGTTCGCCGGCTTCAGCCTGATGCCGGCACTGGCCATCCTGACGGCGCGGCGGAGTACGAGCCTTTCAGCGGATGCGGCGGCACAGTCGAGCGTCAGAACAGACCACGCTCGGCCACCTCCGCCTCCAGATCCGCTGCATAATCGTAGGCTTCATGGGGATCCACGCCGCGCAGACCGGCTATGACATAGATGTCCAGCAACTCGGCGGCCTTGCTGTTCAGCTTCAGCCTCCGAGCCTCGGCTTCGATCTCTCGGGTCGCCACCGTCTCATACGTCCCGTCATTAGGCAGCGTAGGGTCGAGGCGAGCAACCAGGTTGCGTGCCATCTCCAGCAGCCGCTCCAGGGCCTGCGGCGGATGCTGCGGGAGTCTTTCGCCCTGCTCCACATCGCCCAGCGTGATGTCGCCGCCAGAGGCCGCAAGGGGCGCGAACGAGGGCGGCGTGAACAGGGGCGGCGCGGTCAGCGGTGCCCGGCCCACATCCACCTGCGGCTTGCCAGTGATAGCGTCCATGGCTTTGGCCAAATTCACAGCCCCGGCCTTATTGCCGCGCAGCTGCCAGATCAGGCGGGCGAGAACGGCGAGATAAGGCGCACTGCTGCCCGTGTTGATATAGGGAACCACCCAGGTCTCACCTTCGACAACGACCTGCGAAGCCGCGAAGTCGGCCGTCTCCGGTCCGACCCTGACTTGTCCGATTCCGATCTTGCGAGAGAGTATCGGGGCGATGGCCTTGGCGGTCCCCAGCACGTCCGGAACCTGATGATTCTCCAGCTTGCCGCCATAGGCTGCTTTCAAGGCAGCGAGTCCATACCCGCCGAACAGCCCGCCGGGATTCTTCAATGCCAACTCGACTTGGTTGACCGCCATCGGAATCGCGGAACAGATATGCTCGATGATGCCCAGGGCGAAATCATGGGCCGGGTTGTCCGTTCCGCCGGTCTGGCGCGGCTCGCCATGCGCCAGGGACAGGGCGTAGACATAGGAATCGGCGTTGTCGAGCGCGGTCTGCTTATCGTTCGGGCTGTCGCCGGTTTTCAGGAAGCGGAAGATACGCTGCTCGATATAGGCAACATCCGCTACCCCCAGCACCAGATGGCAGGTCTCGTGGATCACCGTGTCCACCTGCCGCGGGACATCCACTTCGAAATACGGCTTCCACAAGTTGATCCGCCGATTGACATGATTGGTGGTCGCCAGGGCCCGCTGATCCTGTGGGGAGACGGTACCGGGATGGGAGTCGAAGGCCGATGGCCCTTTCCGCTTCAAATAGTCCAGCACTGCTTCCAGCGGCCTCCAATATCGGAGGATTTCGCTGTCGGGCGCCTGCTCGGACAATCTTCTGAAATAGTCGACGCCACGGTCGAGCCTGGCGACGGCCCCCTCCACCACCCCGCCGAGATTCCCGGACTGCTGGGCCACCTGTGGAAACGCGTGTGACGACGGCGAAAAGAGCGGGCCCTTAAGGGTCCCGAAGGGCTGCTGCCCAAAGGGCTGGCTGCCGAAGGAAGGGCTGCCAAAGGGCTGGCTGCCAAAGGAAGGAATGCCGGAGAAAAACGGCGCCGTCCCGAACAGCGAGCCGCCACCTTCCGGCTGGCTGCGCAGGACGTCATAGTCTCGCGCCTCGATGGCGGCCTGAATTTCCGCAGCCAATCCGGGGTTTGACGCGGCCCATTTCCGCAGCTCTTCCAATGTCATGGTCGCGGTATCGCGGCCCTCGATGATGCGCCGCTGCACGACCGGCCCAGAGGCGGAGGATTGGACTGCATGAGCCAGCGACGCCAGCCTCCGCTGGGTCGGCGCTCCATTCATCAAGGTCCGCAATTCCTCGAGCCGTTCCCCTGCCGGCGTGATCCTCGAACGATTGGTGGCACTCGCCCCGGATCCGCTCTGCCGCTGCTTCGGCGCGCTCTGGTACAAGGGGCCCCTCCCTCGGGTCGCGCATCGATTCCCATGACCGCAACGGGGACGCGCCATTATGCCGATTCGTGGCACAGTTTCCGCTTCGCGCAAAGGCCGTGCATGCGGACGAGGGCAGCGCGTTCTGCTAAACTATCGATGGCGGAAGGTGAGTAGCCGACACCGCCGAGGACACATCCACAGCAACGGGAAGACAATGGCTAAGCTAGGCAAATCGGTGATTGTGGCGTTGATTTCCGTCTGGTCGATTTCGGCCTACGGCCAGGACGCCACCAGTCCGTCGAAGCCCTCGGCCGGCGACATCGCGGACGCCGCGAAAACGATGAAAGAGGCCTCCAACTACATCAAGGCAAAGCGCGTCGAGGCCGCCGCCTGTGAGGACAAGGTCCGCAAATCGGACGAGTTCCGCCCGCTCGCCCGGCGCATCCCGCCGCCGGGCAAGAAGCCGGCCCCGGCAATGCTTGGCGACCGCAGCCCCGCCAGCGGCGACGAAGCTCGCGCTATGGCCGAGGTTGCTCCGAAATTCCGCACCTGCCGATCGATCTGGGAAGAGGCCGAGACTTCGCTCGTCCCAGCGATGAGCCCGGTCCTGAAGCAATATGAGGAGAAGCATGCCGCCATCGTCGGCGACCTGGTCGCCCGAAAGCTACCCTGGGGCGGCTATTACCGGGCGCAGATGGCGCTGTCGGCAAGTCTGAGAGCGCAGAGGGAAAAAACCTGGGCGGCCAGCGGCCGGAACGCCAAGCCCGACTGATCATCAGGTGGCGTGAGAGGCCGGCTTGATGTGCCCCGCCTGATTCGCAATCAAGAGATATCGATGACAACCTCGACACGCCGGCGGCGCAGCGCGCTCTATCTGCCGGCTTCAAATGCAAAGGCGATCGCCAAGGCGCGTACGCTCCCTTGCGACGTCGTCATTCTCGATCTGGAAGATGCCGTTGCTCCGAACGCCAAGGCTGTTGCCCGGGCGCAAGCAATTGAAGCCGTCCGCGAAGGCGGCTTCGGAGACCGCGAAGTCGTCGTGCGCGTCAACGGGTTGGACACTGAATGGGGAGCTTCAGACTTGGCGGCCGTCGCAAATGTCGCGACAACCGTGCTCGCCCCAAAAGTCAGCTCTGCCGCGGATGTTGTCGCCTATGCCGGGTCTCTCGCTGATGGGGCTAAGCTTTGGGTCATGGTGGAAACCGCAATTTCGCTCTTCCGGCTCGAGGAGATCGCTGCGGCAGCCCATGCGACGCCGCTCACCGGCTTCGTTATGGGCACCAACGATCTCGCCAAGGAAATGGGCGCACAGCCCGACATCCTGCGTGCCCCGTTTATCGGCGCGCTCGGCCTGGCCGTGGCCGCAGCCCGCGCTCACGGGCTGGCGATCCTTGACGGGGTGTTCAACGATTTCCAGGACGATGAAGGCTTCCAGCTTCAAACCCGCCAGGCCCGATCCTTCGGCTTCGACGGAAAAACCCTGATCCACCCGCGCCAGATCGATCCCTGCAACGCCATCTTCACCCCCGACGCCGACGCGGTCGCCTGGGCCCACCAAGTGATCACGGCGTTCGACGCCCCGGAAAATGCCTCCAAGGGCGCCATACAAGTCGCAGGGAAAATGGTCGAACGCCTGCACATCTTCCAGGCGAAGCGAATCCTCGCCATGGCAGGTGAGGGCGTTTCAGCGGCCTCGTAATAGCGGCGTGGGGTGCGACTTTCTATCCGGCAGCCGCCCTGCTCGCTCTAGGCGACAGACTCATTAAATCGCATCCAGATTCTGGCTGAAGCGAGTTTAACGGAAGCGAGGTAATTTTCGGGGTTTTTGTCGTATCGTGTGGCGACGGCGCGGAAGTGTTTGAGTTTGTTGAAG
>Ga0268266_10001507_pt1 | contig 27507 bp, 25 predicted proteins | sample KBSS13metaG_FD_190356 | JGI IMG/M metagenome (GOLD analysis project Ga0268266, IMG submission 190356) | Switchgrass rhizosphere microbial communities from Kellogg Biological Station, Michigan, USA - KBS S1-3 metaG (SPAdes) (version 2) | ecosystem: Host-associated > Plants > Roots > Rhizosphere... | reverse complement strand
CTGCGGCTGGCCGAGCTTCACCAAGCCGATCGATCCCGAGATGGTCAACGAGCTCAGGGACAATTCGCACGGCATGATCCGCACCGAGGTCCGCTCGACCCACGGCGACAGCCATCTGGGGCATGTATTCCCGGACGGCCCACAGGATCGCGGCGGTTTGCGCTACTGCATCAACTCGGCATCGCTGCGTTTCATCCCGAAAGACGAGATGGAAGCCGAGGGCTATGGCGCCTATCTCGACCAGGTCGAGGACATCTGAACCGCAGCCTCGAAGGCCGCCTTACGCCGGCTCGGCCCGGGCTGCGATCCAGTCGCGGACGGCGAAGATGAAGTCGCTGTGGGTCAGGTCGTCGAAATCGAGTCGGCGTGGGGCCAGCAGCGCACCGGCTTCGGACTGGAACTGGCGGTAGTCGGCCTGCATCGCGGCCGCGCCGGGGAGCGGCAGGGCGCCGTGCGGGCGGTGTTCGGAGAGCCAGTTGCGGACGCAGCGTATGGCCTGCTCGGGATCGTTGCCATGGGCCTCGATGTCCTGGCCGCCGATGTCCGACAGGGCCGCCTGATAGCGGTGCCGTTCGGCGTCGAGAATCAGTGCCCGCTTACGGCGATGACGCGCCTCGCCCAGCAGGCGGGCGCCCAGATGGAGGCCCAGCTCCATCGCCATGTTGAAACGCGGCAAGCCGCTGACGCCGATCTCGACCCGCGACAGGTCATGGATGCCCCAGTCGCACTCCCCGATCATCGCAGCGATCTTGGCAACTCGGACCTCCGCGCCGTCCATGGCATCGAGCGCGCACCGGACGTAATAGCCCGATGAGATGACGGCAAAAGCCATCGCCCGCAGGATCGGCCGGAACCTGTCGTCGAACGGACAATTGATGAAGACCGATTTGGACGGCGATACTCTACGCCGGGGTCGGCTCGTCACGCGCCTGCTCGGCCATTTCCCGGAACCCGTCACGGATCGCCCGCGCCAGCGGCGACCGCTTGCCGACCGCCGGCTGGATCATGACGCCGCGATACATCACCGCCCGCTCGGCTAGCTTCGAACGGCTTGGGCGAACTTTCTTTTTGGCTGGTGCGACCATGCGATGAATATGCGATTCGGCGGGGGCCGAGGCAAGTGCCGCAATGCTTTGGCAGACACTAAAACCCAAGCGGACTGACGGGCGTGAGCATGCCGAATGCACCGTCCAGCTCCAGCAGGAGGCCGGTGGTGAAAAACAGCCTCCGCGGGTCGGAGCTGGCGCCGCCGCCGAAGCTGAGCGCCCACAGGCCGGGCACGACGATCGGCTCGCGGCGGCTATTCATCAGTTCACCCGCGACACCGCCATTCGGATTCACGGCGAACAGACGGCCGTCGCCGAAATTGCCGACGATGAGCTTGCCGCTGCCGCTGCCGAAACCGGCCGGCGCGAGGGCGACGCCCCAGGGCGCGTTGAGAGCTCCACGGGCGGCCAGGCGCCGGACCAGGTTGCCACTGGTGTCGAACATATCGACGAAGCCAGCGCCCTTGCCCGGAGAGACGAAGTTTTTCGCCGCGTTCCGGCGCGCATAGGTCACGACCAGATTGCCGCCGACCGCCTGGATGTTGAACGGCACGAACCCGGCCGGGATGTCCGGGTCGATAAACTTGCCGGGCTGTTCGGCCGGCCTGAACGCCGAATCGAAGACGTCGATGCGGCCGGCATGAATGTTGGCGGCATATAGAAAAGCACCCTTTCCCGTCACTCCGAATGCCAGGCCGGTATAGACGGCGCCGAACCGCGCATTGTCGACCACGGTGACGGCCCGCCGCGGCGCACCCGGCAGACCGGGGGCCGAGGCGGCGATCGTCCCCTGCAGGGTCGCGAAGATGAAGTGCGCGGCCGATCGCGTCCCGGGAACGGTAAAGCTCTTGCTGGGATTCCAGACCACGCCGGTTGGGCCGGCCGACCGGCCCGCTGCCTCCGGAATGACCAGGGCGGGCCCAACGCGACGGCCGTCGCCATCATAGAGCGTGGCGACCCCCTTGGCCCGATCAGCCACCCAGAACCGGCCGTTCGGCTGCACAGCCAGGCCCCAGGGATCGACCAACATGGGGTCTACCCGCTTGGCGACTCCCAGCTTGTCGCCGACGAGGATCTGCTGTTGGTAAATAAGCGGTCTCTGGGTGGCGCCCTCGGCTTTGCCAGGAGCAGTGCCAGACACCAGTATCGCCGCGGCCAGCGCAGCCGTGAGACTTGCAAGTTTCGTATTCATTTTCGACTTCCTCGTCGTTCCAGATCGCACGATTTTGCGGTTCTTCGACGAGAAGAGCCTCTTCCCTCCACATTACGTGGCGATTTCAAGGCGCGGATTTTCGATTACGATTACAGCATTTCACTCCCCAACTGACTCCAGAGAAACCGCTCGACCGGGCAGTGCTGAAGGCGTTTGGGGTGGAAGGGTAGTAAGACCGAAGGGTGTGCCGCCGCTGCGCGGCGCCTAAGCGCAAATGAGGTAAGCCTCATTTAAGAATAATGATGAATAAGGAAAAAATCACCTCATAATTAAGTAGTCCATATTAGGACGTTCACTACAATTATACTTAGTTGACCCTAGGTCTTCCTGATTTATATTGTCCTCCGGCGAGGTAAAATCCAGGCAAATGAGCTTACTCATGGGAATTAAGATCGCAGATTTAATTAAAAAGGTGAATCCTGCTTTGCGTGGCAATATCCCCGCGGCCTTGCTCACGTTGCTGTGTATCGATTGTTTTTTCGGCGCGGCTGCATCGGCCGCCTCGGTCACTACGTATCACGGCGACAGCCAGCGCACCGGCTGGAACCAGCAGGAAACCGTGCTCACGCCGGCCGCAGTGGGAAGCGCCGCGTTTAAGCAGCTCGGCAATGTCGCTCTCGACGCGCAAATCGATGCCCAGCCCCTGTATGTCGCCGGCCAGACGATCACCGGCCAGGGCACGCACAACGTCGTCTACGTGGCGACCGAGAACAACACCGTATACGCGATCGACGCGGACACCGGCGCCATTCTTCTGCAAAGGAATTTCGGCACACCGATCCAGATCAACCAATTGCCGGGCGCCTGCGACAACAATTCGAACATCGTCGGCATAACGGCAACGCCGGTCATCGACGCTACAGCACAGACTTTGTATGTGCTGGTCTACTCGTTCGAGAACAACGCGGCGATCTACCGGATGCGCGCGCTCGATCTGCGCACTCTGGCCGATAAAGTCACGCCCGTTGTCGTTACCGGCACGGGCACGTTGAATCCGTCGAACGCGAAATATAACTTCAACGCCAACTATGCGCGTTCGCGGGCCGCTCTGCTGCTCTCCAAGGGAAATGTCTACGCGGCCTTCACCAGCTTCTGCGATTTCAACGCGAACGTCGCCCGCGGCTGGGTGCTGGGATGGAACGCCAGTACGTTGCAGCCGTTGCCCCAGCCGGCCCTGCTGAATCGGCAGTCCTCGACGCCCAACAATTATTTCCTCAGCACCGTCTGGATGTCGGGCTACGGCCCCGCCGTCGACAATGCCGGCAGCCTGTTCGTCGTCACAGGCAATAGCGACCCATCTGGCATGTCCTACAATCCGCCATACGGAATCGCCGAAAGCGTGGTCAAATTATCGTCCGACCTGACAACCATTCAATCGCTGTTCACCCCGGCGGGCGGAAGCGGTTCGGATTATGCGACTCTCGAAAGAACCGATGGCGATTTCGCCGCGGGTGGGGTGATGGTCATACCGACACAGCCTGGGCCAACCCATCCGAACATGGCCGTCGCAGCCGGCAAGTTCGGCGCGATGTACCTAATGGATTCGAACGATCTCGGTGGATACCGTGAAGGCTCTGCCCAATACCCAGACCGCGTCCTGAATGCATACACGATCGGCAGCTGCTATTGCGGCCAGTCCTATTTCAAAGGCGCCGACGGTATCGGCCGGGTGGTCAGCAGCGGCGGTAACACCGCCATGGTCTGGAAAATCAATAACGGGGTCAACCCAAGCCTTACCCGCGAAAGCATTTCGGCGCCACTCGTCAACGGCGCGAATAACGGCTTCTTCACCACGATCTCGTCGAACGGGACGGTGGCCAAAAGCCAGGTGATCTGGGCAATCGGGCGGCCGATCAGCAGTACGCCCGGAACGATCAATCTCTACGCCTTCGACCCGTCGACCGTCGACGCTACAGGCAAGATGGCCACGCTGTTCAGCGGCGCGGCCGGCACGTGGCCGATGCGTGGCCGCGCCAATCTGGTTCCGACTGTTGTAAATGGGCGCGTCTTCGTCGCCAGCTATAAGCAGCTTGCGATTTTTGGAACGGGCGGCAGCAGCAACTCCGACGTCGTGTCTTTCACCGCGTCGGGAACACTAGCCGGTGGCGTCGGTCCACTGGTTACTGTCGTGGCCGACGGCAGGATACTCGGCACCACCTCTGTCGGCACTGCGGTGACAACCTATTCGTTCAGCACGAGCCTGGCGCCCAACACCGCGCACAACATCCAGATCCAGTACACGAACGACGATGTGATCAACGGGCAGGACCGAAACCTGATCCTGAGGTCGATCGGCGTCAACGGGCAGACGGTCTTGGCCACCAGCCAGTATGAGGTTTATCACTCGGGGGCATTCGGCGGCCCCGGCGATCTGGCTTCTAACGGAAACATGTATTGGTCCGGAACCGCCGAGTTCAAACTGCCCGCCTCGCTGTTCCCTGCCATGGCGCCGGCGGCCAAAACCGCGAAGACGGCGGCTGTGGCCAAAGCGTCGGCGGCGCCATTGGTGCAGGCTGAGGCAGACCCTGTCCTGCCAGGCCATTCAATCTATGGTGTCCTCGTCGCGATGAAAAAGGGCGAGCTGACACTTCGCACCCGAACAGGTGCCCTCGTGAAGGTGAACAACACTGCCGCAGTGAAATCCTTTCACAGCGTCATCCCAATCGTCGGCGGGGCGCTGCTCGTGCGCGGGGAGTATGACAAAAGCGGCGTCCTGCAAGCCCGCAGCATCCAATCCGTCCAAAATCTGAAGGCGCTCTGGGGAAAGGACAGCTAATTTCGGGCATCGGATCGGACGTGAGTGGATAGAACCCGAACACGCGCTCGGCGAAGCCGGTGCTAGAAGTTGAGCTGTCTCACAGCAGGGGTCCGAGCGTCGCAATGCTGTTGTTCCAAAGGCGCCGCGGCAGGGACCATGAAGCCACCGTCTCGATTGTGACCGGTGTCGAGCGAGCGATGTAGTCAAGCTGGTGTTGCCGCATGGCGGCAGTGAGATCGGGATCGTAAAACAGGATGTTGTTTTCGTAGTTCAGATCGAAGCTTCGGCGGTCCATGTTCGCCGAGCCGATCAAGGTGACCTCTCCATCCAGCGTCAGCGATTTGGTATGGAGAAGGCCGCCGACGAATTCGTGGATCTCAACGCCTGCGCCGAGGAGATCCGCGTAGTAGCTGCGACTGGCGGCTCCCACGACCCGCGAGTCGTTCCTGGCGGGAAAGACAACCTTCGTATCCACGCCCCTGCGGGCTGCCGTGCAAAGCGCGCTTTGCAGCGATTCGGTCGGCACATAATAGGGCGTCGAAATGATGAGTTCGCTTTGAGCCGCGTACATCAGGGACTCAAACATTTCCGTCATGGCCGAAAATCGTGCTGTCGGTCCGGTTCCGATCACCTGTGCGGGCATTGCATCGGATTTGGCCGGGAGGGGGGCTCTGCGAAAGAGGCCTTCCAGATCCTCATCCACGCGGGACATCCAGTCGCTGGCGAACAGTAACTGGTTCTGGCGGGCAATCGGGCCCTCGAAGCGCATCACCGCATCAACCCAGGGTGCGTAGCGTGCCTTTACCAGAAACTCCGGATCAGCACAGTTTTGACTTCCGCAATAAGTGATGTGACCGTCGATAACGACGATCTTGCGATGGTTGCGAAGGTCGATGCGTCCCATGAACGGCCGCAACAGGAAGCTGCCGACCGGCAGCCCGTTGGCCACCTGCACGCCCGCCCGGCGCAGGGCCTGCCAATGATCGGAGCGGATCAGCGTGCGCGATCCCAGATCATCCGCCATCGCCCGGCACATGACACCGCGCGCGGCCGCGCGCTTCAAAGCTTCGATGACCTTGCGACCGTTGTTGTCCGGCAACCAAATGTAAAAAAGTAGATGGACGTGTTCCTTGGCCGCATCGATGTCGGCCACCATTGAATCGATCGTGGCATTGGAATCGGAGAGCAGCCGCGCCGTATTGCCGCCGACGGGCTGAAACCCGCTGATGGACTGGCCGAGGCGAAAGAGACTCGCATGACGCTCGAGCACGATCGCCCCGGCCCCCTCCGCCTGGATCTTGTGAAGTCGCGCGAGAACAGCGTGGCGGCGGGCCACACGGCGCCGGCCGATGCTCACCTCACCGAAAAGCAAATAGGCGAAAATGCCCAAAAACGGGAATACGCCAACGACAAAGAGCCAGGCGAGCCGGGAAGTCGGATCACGGTTCGGTCGCAGGAGAATGCGTGCGAGCACAGCCAACTCCACCAGGATGAAGGCGACCGTTACCAACGAATATTCGAAAGCAACGCTCATGAAGTGGGGGCTCGTAACCTCAATTCCCTGACGGGCCTCTATATGCTGGACCTGCTCGACGCCTTCGACAAGGACGTCGCCGCCGCCTGCGTGCGGCGATGATGTCACTGCGTCCTACCACCCTGCAGCGTGCCAGCGGCATTCCTCGAGCGGAGCCGATGGGAATATGCCAGTCTGTGCGCCGTCATAGAGCGTGCCGGTTCGCATTCGCTAAACCGGAGACCGAATCCGCGGTGCGTTGCTCCTGTTGCCGGCGCTGCGAAACTCTCAGCAATTCGAGGGCAACGTGCTTCGCAGTATCTTTTTCTCCGCCGGCCTGACGGTCGCTGTCGCCCAAAGCGCTGCCGCGGCCTGGCAGGGCCATGCTGGAAACGCGCAGCATACGGCGCTCGCCGCGGCGCCGGCGCAGAGCCTTAGCCGCATCCATTGGAAGACGCCGATCGATCTCGATCCGCAGCTGCGGGACGGCGACCTCAAGATCCACTACGCTTCGCCGCTGATCACGGCAGCCAACACCGTCATCATCGCGGTCAAGACCGGGAAGGCCGGGAGGTATCGGCTCGAGGCGCATGACCATGCGAGCGGGGCTGTGCTGTGGGCACTCGACAGCGCCTATCAGCCGCCGCCGCATGACTGGACGCCCGCCTATGGGCCGGTGCTGACGCCGCAGAACCGGATCTATTTCGCCGGGCTGGGCGGGGTGGTGCGCTATCGCGACCGCCCGGATGCGAAAACCGGCCCAGGCGGCGCCATCGCCTTCTACGGCAAGGCCGCCTATGCGGCGAACCCGGCGGCCTATGCAAAGACAGTGCAGATCGGCACACCGATAACCGCCGATGCCATGGGCAACATCTATTTCGGCTTCGCCGCCGCACCCGGAGCACCAGGAGCCTTGAGGAGCGGCATCGCCCGGATTGGCGCCGACGGCAAGGGTCGCTGGATCGCCGCCGCCGCGGCCGCCGGCGACGATGCGATCACCAAGGTGCAGACCAATTGCGCGCCCGCCCTCTCTCGCGACGGCCGGACGGTCTATGTCGCGGTCAGCAACGGGGTGAACGGCTATCTGCTGGGCCTGGACGCGGCGACGCTGAAGCCGAAATACAAGGTGCGGCTGAAGGAGCCGTCGAACGGGAGCGACGCGGTCGTGTCGGACGACAGCACCGCCTCCCCCACCGTCGGGCCGGACGGCGACGTCTATTTCGGCGTGGTCTCGGGCACGTTGCCCGCCCGTCACAATGGGCGCGGCTGGCTGCTGCATTTCAACGCCACGTTGACGCGGGAGAAGGTGCCCGGCTCGTTCGGTTGGGACGACACGGCGTCGGTGGTCCCGGCTGCCGCCGTACCGTCCTATGCCGGCGCGTCGTCCTATCTGCTGATGACCAAGTACAACGACTATGCCGGGATCGGCAGCGGCAACGGCCATAACGAAATCGCCGTGCTGGACCCGAACGCGGTGCAGCGCGACGCCTTCTCACCCACCAACGTCAGGGTGATGAAGGAAGTGCTGACCATCGCCGGCCCGACGCCGGTTCCGGGTGGCAGGCCGGGGCAGGTCTATGAATGGTGCATCGATACGGCGGCGGTCGACCCGGCGACGAGCTCAGTCTTCATCCCCAACGAGGACGGATATCTCTATCGCTGGAACCTCAAGACCAACAGATTCTCGCAGCGCCTGAGGCTGAACGCGCCGCGGGGCGAGGCCTATACGCCGACCGCGATCGGCGGGGACGGCACGGTCTATGCCATTAACGACGGCATGTTCTACGCGGTGGGCAAGTAAAACCGTACGTCCACGGATTGTATCGCACTTCAGAACTGTTCTTTTTCGGAAGATTTTGGTTTATACTTTAGTATAAGTGGGCCTAACCGGTTCCCATCGCCGGAACCCGCTCTAACTCAATAACAGCAGCTGCTTAAAGCCGAGGGAGAGGGATGGCGATGAATGAACAGGCGCAGCATGTATTGAAGAGAATCGCGGCCTTGTCCGCGACCCCGTCCAAAAATCCCGACGACGCGCGTTGGCTGATCGATTTCCGCTGCGGTGTCGCGCAACTACGCTCCTTTGCCCAACCACCGGAGCCGGTGGCCAGGGTCTCCAACATTCTGGTCGGCAACCTGCCGGTACGTCTCTACCGGCCGCGCGAGGGCAAGCTGCCGCTGCTGCTGCACATGCATGGCGGTGGGGCGATCGCCGGGTCGGTCGACGGCCACGACCCGGCCCTGCGGGCACTAGCCAACCGCACCGGCTGGCTGGTCGCGGCGCCAGGATATTGCCTGGCACCCGAGCACCGTTTCCCGGCGCAGCTCGACGACGGCTGGGCGGCACTGACCCATCTGGCGCAGAATGCCGGCGGATACGAGATCGACCTCGAACGGATCGTCGTGTCGGGCGACAGCATCGGTGGGGCGCTGGCGACCGCGCTGGCGATCCAGGCGCGTGATCGCAAGGGGCCCAGTCTTAGGGGCCAGATCCTGCTCTATCCCAACACCGACCTGCGCGAAAATGCGCCACACGCCTCGCTCAAGGCCAAAAACGGGATCATCATCAGCCTCGACATGCTGAAGCGGCAGGTCGATCTCTATCTCCAGACGCCGGCCGACCGGGAGAACCCGCTTGCCTCGCCGCTGCTGGCCGAGGACCTCAAGGATCTTGCCCCAGCGCTGGTTGTCACCTGCGAGGAGGATCCGCTTGACGACGAGGGCATCGCCTATGCCAGGCGCCTGGCCGAGGCCGGCGTGCCGGTGAAGCAGGAACGCTTCCCGGGTATGATCCATGCCTTCCTGCAAATGGGCGGCTATATCCAAGAAACCTCGCGCCTGGTTAACGTGATCGCCGAGTGGCTGCGCGGGCTGGGGTAAGGCCGCTGCTTGAGCGGTCCGCGCTCACAAATGCCATATGCGCAGTGGTATATCGGCCGCCCAGTGCCTAAGTTGACGCGATTCATGGCCCGCCCGACCCGCGCACAGGGGATAAACGGGCGGTGCATCGTCTGTGGGTGGCGGGGAATCGGGGAACAGCCTGGCTGGCCCCGATAAAAGCAGGGTCGGCGAAGCTTGACTGTCAGAACTGCGTTCATCAGCGTTAACCGTGCCTTGGCACGGCTGGTCGTTTTCAGCCACGCCCACGCGGCGGCGATCGTCATCATCGCCGCGCTGTCGGCGATCGCCGGCGGCGTGATCGGCAAGAGCCGGCTGGACGTCAATACCGACACGTCGCTGATGTTCCCGGAGACCCTGCCCTGGCGGGCGGCGCAGCTTGAGTTCAACAAGGACTTTCCTCAGTTCACCGACCTGATCGTCGGCGTCATCGATGCGAAAATCCCTGAAGAGGCCGACGCCACCGCCGCGGCACTGCGGGCGGCGCTCAAGGACGACACGCGGCATTTCATCGAGATCCGGCGGCCGGACGCCGTGCCCTATCTCCAAAAGGAAGGGCTGCTGCTGCTCGACAAGGCGCAGCTGCAATCGACCCTCGACACGATCATCACCGCCCAGCCCTTCCTGGCGGAGCTGTCGGCCGATCCCAGCGCGCGTGGCATCTTCAACGCGCTGGGGCTGATCGGTACCGGCGTCGCCCAGGGCCAGGCCGATATCGGCGGCTATCTGCCGGCCTTGCACAGCTTCCACACCACGATGGCGGGCGCGATCGCCGGTAAGGCCGAGCCGCTGTCGTGGCAGAGGCTGCTGGGCGGCAAGCTGGCCGAGCTCGGCGGCAACTATAAGTTCGTGCTGTTCCGCATCCATCCGGAGTTCGGCGCGCTGAAGCCCGGAGGCGCGGCGACCGATGCGATCCGCGCGGCCGCCTCCAACCTGGAATTCGTCAAGTCGGGCGATGCCCATATCCGCGTCACCGGATCGGTCGCGCTGGCCGACGATGAATTCTCGACCGTTGCCCAGGGCGCCGTCGCCGGCATGATCGGCAGCGTGCTTCTGATCACGCTGTGGCTGTTCCTGGCGGTCCATAGCTGGCGACTGATCGTGCCGATCCTGCTGACGCTGGCGACCGGCCTCGTCTTCACGCTGGTCTTCGCCGCGTTGGCGGTGGGAACACTGAACCTGGTCTCGGTCGGGTTCGGCATTTTGTTCATCGGCATCGCCGTCGATTTCGCCATACAGTTCAGCGTCCGGCTGCGCCAGGTGCGCATAACTGTCCCCGAGCTGGTCCCAGCGCTGAACGAGACGGGCAGGCGGGTCGGGCCGCAGATCCTGGTCGCCGCGGCGGCGACAGCGGTCGGCTTCCTTGCCTTCGTGCCGACGGATTTCCGGGGCGTCGCCGAGCTGGGGCTGATCGCCGGGGTCGGCATGATCATCGCCTTTTTCTGCACGATGATCTTCCTGCCCGCCTTCATCGCCGTGTTCCGGCCGAGCGGCGAGCATGACGATGTCGGATTCCGCTGGGGCGCGCGGCTCGACAAGGCGATGGTCAGGCGGCGCTGGCCGATGCTGGGCGCATTCGCCGTGCTGGCCGTGCTGGGGATGGCGCTGCTGCCCCGGCTCACCTTCGACCCTGACCCGCTGCACACGAAGAACCCCGATACCGAGGCGATGCGGACCCTCTATGACCTGATCGATTCGCCGGTCACCAATCCCTTCCCCATCGATGTGATCGAGCCTGACGTGCAGGCGGCGGAGGCGACCGCCGCCAGGCTGGCGAAGCTGCCGCTGGTCGCCAGCACGCTGACGATCGAAAGCTTCGTGCCGACCGATCAGACCGCGAAGCTGGACCTGATCGCCGACACCGCCTCGCTGCTCGGCCCCACGCTCGACAAGCCTTCGACGATCACTGTCGTGACGCCGGAGAAGATCCGAGCGGCCGCCGCCAATGCGCTGAAAAAGATCGCGCCGGCCCTGCCCAAGCTGCCGGCCGATCACCCGCTGGCGCTGATCGCCGGCGACCTCAAGCAGCTCCAGACCGCCAGCGACCACACGCTGCTCAGCGTCGACCAGGCATTGTCGCGCTTCCTGGCTCCGCAGCTGACGCAGCTGCGCGATCTGTTCGACGCCAGGGCTGTGACGCTCAAGGACCTGCCTCCCGAGATCACCCGCGACTGGCTGCTGCCCGACGGCCGCGCCCGGGTTCAGGCCTTGCCGAAGAAGGAGGCGCGGGGCAACGCCGGGCTGCGCCGCTTTTCCGAGCAGGTGCTCCAGGTTGCGCCCAATGCCGGCGGCGCCGCGGTGATCGTAGTGGCGACCGCCGACACGATCATCGGCGCCTTCCGCACGGCGGCGATCACCGCGCTGATCGCCATCGCGATCATCCTGTACATCACCCTGCGCAGAGTCCTGGACATGGCGCTGGTGCTGGCTCCGCTGCTGCTGTCGGCGCTGTTGACCGTGGTGATCGCGGTCGCGGCGGCACTGCCCCTCAATTTCGCCAATATCATCGCCCTGCCCCTGCTGCTGGGCGTCGGCGTGTCGTTCAATATCTATTTCGTGATGAACTGGCGTGCCGGGCGCACCGATATACTGAGCTCGGCGACAGCGCGCGCGATCCTGTTCTCGGCGCTGACCACCGGCACCGCCTTCGGCTCGCTGGCGCTGTCGGCCCATCCGGGAACGGCCAGCATGGGCACGCTGCTGCTGATCAGCCTGGGCTGCACCCTGGTCGCCAGCCTGACCTTCATCCCCGCCCTGCTGGCGGTGGCTCCGAGGCCGCGGAAATAGATCAGGTCTTGGCCGCGGTCGGACCGGCGTCACTGTTGGTGCCCAGCCTGTGGCCGCGCCAGACTACCTCATCGACGCCGAAGCTGGTCGCGATCTCGGCCACCGTCAGCAGGTCGCGGAGCGGCAGCATCCAAAACGGAGTCGGCAGGGCCGGGCGGCCGACCATCGGCTTCAATGCCGTGTCGATCATGCCGGCCGCGCCCCAGCGCACGATCCAGGCGACGACGAACAGCATCAGGCTCCAACCCGCGCCAGCACTCGCCAGCACGGCCAGTAAGGCCCAGAACAGGGGATATTGCAGGGTCGAGCCGCAGAGCGAGACCGGCGCCAGCGCGCGGATGGTACTGGTCCAGCGGATCTCATGCTGCCACAGCGCGGGCAAGTCGGGCTCGGGCACGGTCGCGGTCGGGATCGTGTCGGCGAGGCCGACCTTGAGGCCCAGCGCCTTGACCCGCTGGCCCATCACATTGTCCTCGGCCAGCAGCTGGACCAGGCCGCGGAAACCGCCGGTGCGCTCAAGCGTCTCCTTGGTTAGCATCGCCGTACTGCCCAGGCAGTCCTCGCGCCCCAGCGCACGGGACAGCAGGACGCCTGGCAGGAAACCGTGGGTTATCTGAGTCGAGCCCATTTTTGCCGCCCAGCCGGCCACGACCGGTGGCGCGCCGATATAGAGCGAGGTGACCAGGCCGGTTCCCGGCCTTTCCAGCGCCACCACCAGCCGCTCCAGATAGTTGCGCGGCAGGTGCAGGTCGCTGTCGGAAATGACCACGATCTCGTGCTTGGCCGAGGGCAGCATGTTGATCAGGTTGGCGACCTTGCGGTTCGGCCCGTGCGGCGTCGGATCGACGACCACGGCGATGTCACGGTCGGGAAAGCGTCCGCGCACCCGATCCAGCACTTCGAGCGCCGGGTCGTTCGGGTTCTGGATACCGAAGACGATCTGGAACCCGGGATAATCCTGGCTGAAGCAGGAGGTCAGCGCCTCCTCCAGCAGCGGCTCGTCGCCGCAGAGCGGCTTCAAGATCGTCACCGGTGGCGGATCGGCCGGCAAGGCGCCCTGTCCCCGCGCACCGGCGAATCGTCTGGCCAGCCAAAGCCCGGCCAGACATTGCAGCAGCGCGAGGCTGGCCAGAACGGCCACCAGATCGGCAACGAAGGTCATTGACTGGTCCGGGCGTTATAGGGGCGCGTCATCCGTTCAAGCCATCCCAGTGGAATCAGGCGATAATCGGCACTTCTTATCCGTCACCCATAGCCGTACCATTGAGACCATGGATTTCCTGCCCCGCCTATGAAGAACTTTAAGCTTCTGTCGATCGTGCTGGCGCTGATCGGCGTGACCGGCGCGACGGTGCTGGTGGCCTGGTTCGGTTTCGACCGGGTCGCACATGCGATCCTGTCGGTCGGGGCGGTGGGTTTCGCGGCGTTCTGCGCCTGGCAGCTGGTGGTCATGATCGTATCGGGCATCGGCTGGTGGGTCGTGGTGCCGCCGGAACAACGGCGGCCGTGGCCCGTCTTCGTCTGGGGCCGGATGGTGCGCGACTCGGCCGCTGTATGCCTGCCCTTCTCGCCGGTCGGCGGCTTCGCCATCGGCGCGCGCGCGGTGACCTTGCATGGGATTTCCTGGCCGGTCGCGGCCATCTCGACCGTCGTCGACCTGACCGCCGAATTCGCCTCCGAGATCCTGTTCGCGCTGGGCGGGCTGATCGTCATCGTGGGCCGTACGTCCGACGCCGCAATCGCCCATCCCGCAGAAATCGGCATCGCCGTCGCGGTTGTTGCCGCGCTCGGCATCTTGAAGCTTCAGCGCGGCGTCGCATCTATTTTTGTGAGGCTGGGAAAACGGCTTCTCGGGCAATGGTTCGCCGGAGCGGAACAAGACGGGATTTCGACCGTTGAATTGACCGCGATGTACGGTGACTCCGGACGGCTGGCCCTGTGCATGGTTGCGCACGCGCTGGGCTGGATCGGAAAAGGTTTGGGCAATTGGATCGCTTTCCGCCTGCTGGGATCGGATTTGGACCTGATGGGGGCATTGGCAATCGAGGGATTGCTCCACATCATGATGGCCGCCGGCATCCTGATTCCGGGCTATGCCGGGGTGCAGGAGGCGGGCTATGTCGCTCTCGGTTCGGTCTTCGGCGTTCCGCCGGAAATCTCGCTTGGTGTGTCGCTGGTGCGGCGTGGGCGGGATATCGCGATCGGGATTCCGACCCTTCTCGTCTGGCAGTTTATCGAGGCCAGGAACCTCAAAAGTGCGCCTGCGTCATAGGGGCGCTGCCTGACAGATATGAGCAAACCGCATTTGCGATGTGCTGCGACGCAGCATACGCTGGCCCCAGTTAAGGAGCGGAATTATGCGACCGTCGAATTTTCAAGGTAATATTCACATCATCAATTTTCCCCCGAGCACATCGGCCGCCGAGCTGGCGGAGCTGTTCGATGATTTCGGCCTGGTGCTGGGCGCCCACATCAAATCCATCCCCTCGACCGGTGGGCATCTGCGCCTCGGCATCGTGTCGCTGGCGCCGGACAAGGTTGCCGACAAGGCGATCGAGGCCTTGCAGGGCTATCAGTTGGGCGGGCAGAAGCTGAAGCTGAAGCGCGCCGTGAAGCCGGTGAAGGGCGAGAAGAAGGCCGGCGCCGCGCCGCGCCGTCCCACCGGGGACCGGCCGGCCCAGGCGCCGCGTCCGATGTCCTATAACTCCGCCGAGCATTTCCCGGCCCAGACCCCGGCCGAGCCGCCGCGCAAGGTCATCGTCGAATATCGCGGCCGCCGTTCGATCAATCGGGCGATCACGCGCTGATTACACGGCGGGCGCGGCCCGCCGTTATTCTTTCGGCCCTTACTCTTTCGGAATATCCAGCACCATCAGAGTCGTGCCCATATGGGCGCACAGCCTGCCTTGGCTGTCGGTGATCCGCGCCTCGGCGGTCGCGGTGCGGCCGCCCAGATGGATCACCTTGCCGATACAGGTCGCCCGGCCCGACGCCACACTGACGGCGCGGATAAAGTTGATATGCAGCTCCAGCGTCGTGCAGGTCTTGCCGAAGGGCAGGCGCGAATGCACGGCGAGGCCGGCGGCGGTGTCGCAGAGCGCACTCAAGATGCCGCCATGGACGCAGGCGATCAGGTTGTAATGCTGCTCCGCCGGGTCGAGCGCGAACACCATCTTCCCCGGCTCGACCGAGATCGGCTTGAAGCCCTGCAGCTCGAATGACGGCGGCATCGGTATCTCGCCTGAGACCATGCCGCGCAGAATGTCGATCCACGGCAGCTTCTTCTCGACGCCCTGCAAAAGGGCGGGGTCAGCCCAGGAGACGCTCATATGGCGGTTATGTTCGACAGGCATCGGCGGTCCTTGTGAGATTTGGCCTTGGGAGATTGGCTTGTGGTGTTGGTGCTAACCGAGGTCGGGCGGCAGGACGATAAAGGTCGTGCTCATCAAACTGCAGAGTTTTCCGGCCGAATCCAGCACTTTCGCTTCGGCGGTTGCCGTGCGCGACCCGATGCGGCCCGCCTGGCCGACCACGCGGATCCGGCCCGAGGCGATCGTCACCGGCTCCAACAGACTGACCTGCAATTCCAGCGTGGCGCAGCGCACGCCGAGCGGCACGCGCGTATGGATGGCATAGCCGGCGGCCGTATCGGTGAGCGCCGCCAGGATGCCAGGCTGCACCGTGCCGCTCAGGTCCAGATGCTGCTCGGCCGGAGTCATCTCCATCACGATCTCGCCTGGCGCGACCTTGGTGAGGCTCGCGCCGATGAGCGCCATGGCTGGCTCCAGCGGCACCCGCCCGTCCCTGACAGCGCGGAACAGGTCGATCGAGGTCGACTGCTTATGCGCGGCATACAGCACCGCGGGATCGGCCCAGGTGACCGTCATCCGATGTTTGTGATACATGCCCGTTTCCTAGCGAAAACCGGGGCTTACAGGAAGCTGTAAGGATCGATATCGACCTGGACGCGGACATTGCCGGACACACCGACCTTGCCCAGCCATTCGGCCAGCAGCGGCTGGACCGGCACGTCGCGGCGCGCCTTGAGCAGCAACCGCTCCCGGTGCAGCCCGCGCAGCATGGCGAGCGGGGCGGGCGCCGGACCCAAGACCACCATCCCGTCGCCGCGCGGGGCCGCCAATGCCAGGTTGCGAGCGACATGGCCGACCTCAGCCATGTCCGGGCCCGAGACGATCAAGGCCGCCAGCCGGGCATAGGGCGGCATAGCGGCATTGCGCCGCTCCTCCGCCTCGACCTCCAGGAAGGCTTCGCGCTGGTCGTCGGCCAGGGCCTGCATCACCCGATGTTCCGGCATGTAGGTCTGGAGCAGCACCCTGCCCGGCCGCTCCGCCCGGCCCGCGCGCCCCGCCACCTGATGCAGCAGCTGATAGGTCCGCTCCGACGCCCTGAGGTCGCCGCCTGTGAGGCCGAGATCGGCATCGACCACGCCGACCAGCGTCAGCATCGGGAAATGGTGGCCCTTGGCGATGATCTGGGTGCCGATGACAATATCGACCTCATGATCGCGCACCTGGCGGATCGCCTCCTGCAGCGCCATGCCCCGGCTGCCGAAGCCAAGGAACATGTCGCTCGCCAGCAGCGACACCCTTGCATCTGGAAACAGCTCGTTCACCTCGTCGGAGATTCGCTCCACGCCGGGGCCGCAGGCGGCGAAGCTGCCGACGTTGTCGCATTGCGGGCAGTTGTTGGGGATCGGCTCGGCATGGTCGCAATGGTGGCAGCGCAGCAGCCCTTGGAAGCGATGCTCGACCAGCCAGGCGGTGCAGTTCGGGCACTGCATCCGGTGGCCGCAGGTCCGGCACAGTGTCAGAGGGGCATAGCCGCGGCGGTTGAGGAACAGCAGCGCCTGTTCCCCCGCCGCCAAAGTGTCGGTCACCGCCTGGGTCAGCACGGGGCTCAGGAACCGGCGCGGCGGCGGCCGGTCGTGGCGCATATCGATCAGCCCGATCTTGGGCAGCGCCGCCCCGCCATGGCGGGACGGCAGGAACAGCCGCTCGTAACGCCCAACGTCGGAATTGACCACGCTCTCCAGCGAGGGCGTCGCCGAGACCAGGATGACCGGAAACTTGTCCAGATGCGCGCGCGCCACCGCCATGTCGCGGGCGTGGTAGATGACGCCGTCCTCCTGCTTGAATGCCGCCTCATGCTCCTCGTCGACGACGATCAGACCGAGGTCCGTATAGGGCAGGAACAGGGCCGAGCGGGCGCCGACCACCACCTTGGTCTTACCCTCGGCCACTCCGCGCCACGCCATACGCCGCCCCGCCGGACCGACATCGGAATGCCACAGCGCCGGCACCGTGCCGAAGCGCTTGGCGAACCGGTCGATCAGCTGCGCCGACAGCGCGATTTCCGGCAGCAGCACCAGCGTTTGGCGACCGGCGGCGATATTGGCGGCGATGGCTTCGAAATAGACCTCGGTCTTGCCCGCGCCGGTGACACCGTCCAGCAGCGTCGCCGAATAGCCCTGCCCCAGCTTTCCCTTCAACCGCTCCGCCACCATCGCCTGATCCCGCGAGAGGGCCGGGCCCTCGATGGTCTGGTCGAATTGCGAAGCCGGATAACGCGGCGGCAGCATCACGGTTTCCAGCACCCCGGCATCGGCCAGGCCGCGCACCACCGGCACGCCGCAGCCGGCCGCCTCGGCCAGCTCTGCGGCTGTGCCGAAGCCGCGCTCCTCCAGCGCGTCGAGCACACGGCGGCGGGCGGCGGTGAGGTTGAGCTCCGGTTTGAGGTCGCCGCGCCGGAAGGCGATGGTCGCGCGCGGCGGCTCCAGCGCCTTGGGCGCGGTCAGCGACATGCGCATCACCGTCCCCGGCGGCGACAACGTGTAGCTGGCGACCCAGTCGATGAAGCGGCGGTGCGCCGCCGGCATCGGCGGCGCGTCGAATCGCCCCGCCACCGGCTTCATCTTGGCAGCGGCGACGTCGCCCTGCCCCTCGCCCCAGACCACGCCCAAAATCTCGCGGGGCCCCAGGGGAACGACGACATAATCGCCCACTGAAAGTTCCATCGACGGCGGCACGGAATAGTCGTACGGCCCCAGCGGATAGGGCAGCAGGACGGCCACCCGCCGCGGCCCGGAATTCTGCGAACTGGCAACCGCACCGCCCATGCTCTAAACTCGGGCCAAGGGAATCGGGCGTTTCGGCCCATTAACCGACCACGCGTTCATACTATCCGGGCCTATCATGAAGTTCTTTGTCGACACCGCCGAAATCGCCGATATCCGCGACCTGGCCGAGACCGGTCTGCTGGACGGGGTGACGACGAATCCGTCGCTGGTGGCGAAATCCGGGCGGCAGTTCATCGATCTGGTGAAGGAAATCTGCGAGGTAGTGGACGGCCCGGTCAGCGCCGAGGTTGCCTCGACCGATTTCGAAACGATGTTGGCGGAGGGCAAATATCTCAGCACGCTGGCTCCCAATATCGCGGTGAAGGTGCCGCTGACGCCGGCCGGACTCAAAGTGTGCAAGACATTGTCGCGCGACGGCACGATGGTCAACGTGACGCTCTGCTTCTCCGCCGCCCAGGCGCTGCTGGCTGCCAAGGCGGGCGCCACCTTCGTCTCGCCCTTTGTCGGCCGGCTGGACGATGTCGGCCAGAACGGCATGGACCTGATCGCGGACATCGCCCAGATCTATGCCATGTATGACGATATCGACACGCAGATCCTGGTGGCGTCGATCCGCCACCCGATCCATCTGGTCGAGGCGGCAAAGCTGGGCGCCGACGTCGCGACCATGCCGCCCGCCGTCATCCGTTCGCTGTTCAACCATCCGTTGACCGACAAGGGCCTGGCCCAGTTCGTCGCCGACTGGAAGAAGACCGGCCAAACCATTCCGACCGCCCCGATCGACCCCAAGGCCAAATCGGCCGTGATGTGATGGCAGCGCGCTCATGAAAAACCCTCGCGAAACCGGTCCCGTCCCGCGCAAATTGGCCCAACCCGCGCCCGCAATGGACGAGGGCATGGAGGCCGCGATCGTCGCCTATCTGGTCGAGCATCCGGACTTCGTCGAGCGGCACCCGGCCTTGCTCAAGACGCTGACCCCGCCCTCGGTCGATCGCGGTCGGGGCGTGGTCGATTTCCAGCGCTTCATGGTCTCTCGCCTGCAAGATGATATCGACCAGCTGAACCTCGAGAACACGGCGCTGATCCACACGGCGCGGGCCAATGCGCATAGCCAGTCGCGCCTCCATGCCGCGGTTCTGGCGCTGATCGAGGCGCGCAGCCTGGGCCAGCTGCTGGAAATCCTGACCGGCGACCTGATGGACATTCTCGATGTCGACGTCATCGCCATGGTCGTCGAATCGAACGGCGTCGACCTGCCCCATGTCGCCGCCTCCGGCATCCGCATCGTCGAGCAGGGCGCGGTCGACGAGTGGCTGGGCCGTCGCGACGTACTGCTCCAGGGCGGCGTCGCCGGCGACCCTGCCATCTACGGACCCGGCGCCGGGCTGATCCAGAGCGAGGCGCTGCTTCGCCTCACCATCAGCTCTCGCACGCCGGCCGGCCTCGTCGCCTTCGGCAGCCGTGATCCCAACCTGTTCCAAGAAGGCCAGGGCACCGAGCTGATCGGCTTCCTGGGCGGTGTCATCGAGCGGCTGCTGCGCGCATGGCTGGACCTGCCGGTCTGAAGACCGCCCCGGCGAAAGAGACCTCCCTCGCCCTCGCGGCGGCCGACGATCTGGCCGCGACACTCCCGCGCTGGCGCGATTGGCTCAGCATCGAGCGGCAATTCTCGGACCATACCGTCACCGCCTATCTGGGCGACGTGACCGCCTTCCTAGGATTCTTCGCCGGCCATCGCGGCCATCCGATCCGTCTCAGGGATTTGGCCGAAGCCGGCCTGGCCGATTTCCGCGCCTGGCTGGCGCGCAAGACGAATGCCGGGGCGACCGCCACCAGCAGGGCGCGGGCGGTTTCGGCGCTGCGCAATTTCTTCGGCTGGCTCGACCGGTCGGGCATCCTGCACAACCCCAAGATCGGCGCCCTGACCACGCCCAAGCTGCCGCGCACCGCGCCAAAGCCGTTGCCGGTCGCCGATGCCGCCACCTTATTGGAGGCGGCGGAGAGCTTCGTCGAGGAGCCGTGGATCGGCCTGCGCGACCGGGCGCTGTTCACCCTGCTCTATGGCTGCGGCCTGCGCATCTCGGAGGGGCTGGCGCTCGACCGCGGCGCCTTGCCGCTCGGCGATTCGCTGAAGGTGCTGGGCAAGGGCCGCAAGGAGCGGGTCGTTCCGGTCCTGCCCGCCGTCGCCGACGCCATCGCAGAGTATGTCGCCGCCTGCCCTTATGGCGGTGGAAAGGACGAGCCGCTGTTCGTCGGCGCCAAAGGCAAGCGGCTGGACCCGGCCATCGCCCAGAAGGCGATGCGCAGCCTGCGCAGCCAGCTACAGCTGCCGGACACAGCAACGCCGCACGCACTGCGCCATTCCTTCGCCACCCATGTGTTGGGCGGCGGGGGCGATCTGCGCGCGATCCAGGAGTTGCTGGGCCATGCCTCGCTATCAACGACGCAACGCTATACCGAGGTGGAGACGGAGCAATTGTTGGCCGTCTATCAGGGGGCCCACCCGCGGGCGCGGTAAGCTAGTTCAGAGCGCCACCCGCTTCACATGATCCTCGTTATGGATCTCCTGGAGCTCGATCACATTGCCGAATGGGTCGCGCCCGTACGTGGTGCTGACGCCATAGCCGTCGAGCGGTATTGTATGGAAATCCATCCCAGCGGCCTCCAACCTCGTATGGATCGAGGCGAGGTCGGTGACGTCAAGCGCCATATGGGTATAGCCGTAGTTGCAGACAGGCCGGTCCGGCTCCAGCGGCGCCGGCTTGGGCGTTGCGAACTCGAAGAACTCGAGGAAGATATTACCGGCCCTCACGAACATGGCGCGGCCCGATGAACCCGTCAGCCGCATGATCCGGTCGTTCATCGCCGTCCCCGGTGCCCACGACCCCGCCGGCCCTTCCTCAAAACCGAGCAGGCCGACATAGAATTTGCGGGCCTTGTCGAGGTCCGGCACCGAAAGGGCGATGTGGTGAACGCCGTTGATCCGCCCTGCCATGGCGTGCCTCAGCTCAAGGGCCGGATGAAGCGTTTGGCGAAATCTTCCATCACGCGCTTCTTGTCGTCGATCGAGGAAGTCATGCCCAGGCTGAAATAGAACGGGTAGCTGACGCCCGACGTCATGCCCTGTTCCTCCAGGCGCTTGAACGTGTCGACGTCGGGCGGCGTATTGAGGCCGATCACGGTTTCGAACGGCAGGTGCGCCCGGCCCGCCTCGGCCCTGAGGCGCTTCATCTCGGCGAGCAGCCCCAGCACCTCGTCCGGCATGTTGCCGTTGCCGATGAAGCCGTCCGCCACCCGGGCGACGCGCCCCAGCGCCTTGGGCGAGCTGCCGCCCAGATAGATCGGCACGGTCTTTTCCGGTGCCGGGGCGATCTGCAGGTTGGGGAAACCGAAGATCTCGCCCTCGTAGGACACCATGCCGCCGGCCCACAGCTTGCGCAGGATCTCGATCATCTCGTCCATGATCTTGCCGCGCTTACGGAAATCGACGCCGTAAATGTCGAACTCGTCTTTCATCCAGCCGATGCCGGCGCCCAGCACGAAGCGGTTGTTCGTCAGGATCGCGAGCGTGCCGGTCGCCTTGGCCACCTCGAACGGGCTTCTGAGCGGCAGGACATAGACCGAGGTCGACAGTTTCAGCGTCTTGGTCGCCGCGGCCATCGCCATGATGGTGATCCAGGCGTCGGGATAGGGCCAGTCCGGGCTCATCAGCGGCTTGCCGTTCGGCGAATAGGGATAGGGGGCGTTGACCACCTCCGGATAGACGGCGTGGTCGGCGTTCATCACGCCCTCGAACCCGACCTCCTCCGCGAATTTGGCGACCTCGACCAGCTGCTCGGTCTCCATCCACGGGACCATCTGCCAGAATTTCATTGCCTTCCCCCACTCATTGGTCAGCCAAAATTAGTGAGGATTACCCATTCCTGCAAGCATGGTTTCGTTGGACAAGCCCGCTTGAACCACCTTAAGAATAGTGTAATCTCACCATTCCTATGCTCGCCCCCGCACACAGCCAAACCGAATCTCCTAGCCGCATCGTTGCGCTGACGCCGAAAAGCGCCGCGACGCGGGCGAAGCTGATCGCGGTCGCCGAGCGTCTGTTCGCGGAGAAAGGTATCGAGGGCGTGTCGCTGGCGGAGATCAACCGTGTCGCGCGGCAACGCCACTCCAACGCCTGCCACTATCATTTCGGCAGCAAGGACGGGCTGATCCAGGCGATCCTGGACAAGCATGTCCCAGCGATCTCGGCCAGCCGCAACGCGATGTTCGACGCAATGGAGGTCTCGGGCGCAACCACGCTGGGCGAGATCGTCCGCGCCTTCGTCCGCCCGGTGGCGGCGAAATTGTTCGACCCGAACGGCGGCAAGGATTTCATCCGCTTCAACGCCCAGCTGGTGGCCCGTCATACGCTGGCGTCACGCGGGCTGGCCTCGCCCTATTCGATGCCTGAGATCGACCGGCTGACCCGCAGGCTGAAGGCTGCGATGGCGTCGCGAAACCTAGCGGACGGGCTGGTTGAGGGCCGGCTGATGATGGCGGCGATCATGCTGTTCCACGGGCTGGCAGACTATTCGCGCCTGCGCGATGCGGCGCCGGCCCCGCAGGACCGCGCCGATACCGAGCGCTTCATCAGCGACCTGGAAACGATGATCGAAGGGGCCTTGACCGCGCCATCGGCTGCGGGAATGGTCAGCCAAATCGAATAAGACGCGCCAAAGGGGAAGTTTGCGACATGTCGACTGACATCGTTATCAACGATCTGCGTCACCCGATCCTGAGCGAAACCCAGAAGGCCGGCCAGGCCTGGGGCAATGCCAACCCGGTGACCTTCAGCGAGGCGGCGGTGCTGGAGCATGCGCGCAAGACCACGGGCCTCAGCGACTTCGGGCCCGAGGATTTCCGCGAGCGGCTGCGCATGCTGGCCGACGAATGGAATGCCGACCGGGGCATCAGCAACATCCATCGCCATACGCTGCTCAGCTACGTCAACCGTTACGCCGTCAACCGGCTGCTGATCCAGGACATGCTGAAGAAGCATCCCGAGATTCACGACGAGAAGATCGAGAAGCCGATCATCGTCGCCGGCCTGCCCCGCTCCGGCACCACCCACATGGTCAATATCCTGGCGGCGGATGAGCGGCTGCGCTCGCTGCCTCTATGGGAATCCTATGAGCCGCTGCCGATGCCGGGCGAGACCCAGCTCCCGGACGGTACCGACCCGCGCTACAAACGCTGCGCCGATGCCTGGGAGCAGCTGCGCGCCAGCGTGCCGCTGCTGGCCGCCATGCACCCGATGGAGCCCGACCATATCCATGAGGAGCTGGAATTGATGGGGCCGGACTTCGCCTCCTACAATTTCGAATGGATATCGAAGGTCCCCAAATGGCGGGACCACTACTATGCCACCGACCAGACGCCGCATTACGAGTACATGAAGACGGCGCTGAAGATGCTGCAATGGATCCGCGGGCCCAGGCGCTGGGTGCTGAAATGCCCCCAGCATCTGGAGCAGCTGCCGGTCCTGAAGAAGGTCTTCCCCGACGCCACGGTCGTCATCACCCACCGCGACCCGGTGGCGGTGATCCAGTCGGCGATCACGATGATGGGCTATACCCAGCGTTTCTATCGCAACGAGGTCGAGCCGGAGAACCTGTTCGCCTACTGGTCCGACCGGGTCGAGCATCTGCTGCGCGCCTGCGTGAAGGACCGGGCTGTGTGGCCGGAAGCGCAGAGCTTCGATAGCTATTTCCACCAGTTCATGAAGGACGATATGGGCCAGATCGAGAAGATAGAGGCCAAGGCCGGGCTGCCATTCACTCCGGCGGTGAAGGCCCAGATCGACAAGTTCCTGAAGGACCATCCGCGCGGCAAGGAAGGCCGCGTCGTCTACAACCTGAAGCGCGATTTCGGCGTCACCGCCGACGAGGTCCGCGCCCGGTTCAAATTCTATTTCGACGCCTTTCCCGACGTGAAGGCGGAGGTCGATTAAAGGAGGAAGACATGGGAAGCCTGGACGGAAAGCGCGTCATCATTACCGGCGCGGCCGGCGGCATCGGCAGCGCAGCGGTGGAGGCCTTTGTCGCTGAAGGGGCGCGGGTTGCCTGCACCTATAACTCGGCGAAACCAGCCCTGCCCGACGGGGTGGTGGCGAGCGATCGCTGCGACATCACCAGCAAGGCGTCGGTCGACGGCGTGTTCGACAGCTTCGCCGAGAAACTGGGCGGGCTCGACGTGCTGATTCAGGCCGCCGGCCTGCACGGTGCGTGCCCGGCGGACCAGATCAGCGAGGATTATTGGGACAATATGTTCGCGCTGAACGGCAAGGCGACCCTGTTCACCAACCAGGCCGCCTTCCGCCATATGCGCGCGCACGGCGGATCGATCGTCAATATGGGCTCGTGCGAGGGCGTGCGCGGCTTTGCCGGCAACGCCGCCTACGCCGCCACCCGCGGCGCGGTGGGGGCCTGGACCCGCAGCGTGGCGCTGGAATGGGGCCGCCACCGCGTGCGGGTCAATGCCCTGGCGCCGGTCGCAGAGACCGCGCCGGCCAAGCGCATGCGGGCAAACCAGGACGAGGCGACCAACGCTATGATGGATGCCTATCTCGCCCAGGCCATCCCGCTGGGCGGGAAGATGGGTGATGCGTTGAAGGACATCGCCCCGGCCCTGGTCTTCCTGGCCAGCGACGCCTCCCACTTCATCACCGGCCAGACCCTGGCGGTGGACGGCGGCTTCATGATGCTGGGGTCGTAGGCCTGCAAGCTCATGATCGGGCTTCGGTTCCCTTCACCTGCGCGGCCACCTGGTCGGCGATCTTTGCCGCCGTGTCACGGGCACCGCGATCGAGATCATGACCGGCCAGGACGAACTTGGCCGCCGCCGCATAGGGATTGAGCGTCACGACCGCGCCCGGCAGCTTGTTGCTGGTCGCGTCCGTCTGGGTCTGAAACAGGGGCGAAGCCCCCGCATCCGCCGAAAGATCGTCCGTGGTGGCGGCGACCTCGATGTCGGTCTGCCCTGACCCGAAGCCGATGATCGCGCGCTTCAAGCGATCGCCCTCGTTCACCTCGATGAAGGTACCGCGCACCAGCCAACCCTGTTTCGGCAAGGGACTGTCCACCGGCAGGCGTTCGGCAACAATCCCTTTCTTGGTGAGATCCTGGACGATCGCGTCGCTCATCGTCGGGATGAGGGATTGCGCCTTCGATTGCTCGAGATAGGCGTGGATCGGCAGCGCAGCGCTGGGGGTTCCCGATTGCACGCTGTTGGGCGCCAATTCGAAATCCGCCACATAGACAACGGCCGGGGGGGCGGCGGCGGTCGAGGAATCCTTGACCGAGGTGATCTTCCCTGTCGCGCATCCGGTCAGCGCGAGGCCGATCATAATGCCGCTCGCGAGAAGGAGTGTCGTTGCCGGCAGCTCTGCCGCCACGTGGGAATGGTTTGGATGAAAGGACATTGTCTTGCTCGCGTTTGTGTCTCCGCCCCGCCTCCCGCTTTGCCGGCGACGGGCATTGGAGATATCATGAGCATTCCTCAGGTTTTCCACTCGCGTTTACGATTCGGGATTTGAAACCAGTGCTGGAGCCAGAACCCATTGAAAGATCGAGAAGAAGGCCGTCCCAGGCCCGCTCGGTCCAAACAGTCGAGTTCATTTTGGAGGCGGCGGCTCAGATTTTGGAGCTTGAAGGCGAGGGTGCCATCACTACCAACCACCTGGCCCAGCGGTCCGGATTTTCGATTGGCACGCTGTACCAGTACTTCGCCGATCGCGATGAGATCCTACTTGCCCTGTCGGAGCGCGAGCAGAAACGCATCGCTGAACATATGCGTGCGCTGATCGGGCAGATAGAGCTCGGAAACGGTCAGGATTCTGCCAGGGCCTTCATCAAAGCATTGGTGAACTCGGTCAAGCGCCGCCGGGGAGCGAGGTTGTATTTCGCCCTGACGGCGCGCATTCGGGACGGCGGAGCGGCACCCCAGCTCAGCGATGAGTTTGCTCAGATACTGGAAGAAACCTGGAACCGGATGGGCGACAGCCGCGGCCCGATGATCACCAAGATTCACGCCTACATATTGACCCATGCGGTCCTGGGTGTCCTGCGCGACGCCGCTATCGGGGACTCCAGCCTTATGGATGAACCGGAGTTCGAGGAGGCGCTCCTCCGGATAGTTACCGCCCTCAGTCGCAATGCCATACCCTCGCGGCCATCCGCCGGCTGACCCGCTTCGCGATGGAGTCGATCGGCTCCATGAGCGTTCAAGATTCGACGATGGTCGTGAACCCTGAAGGAGGTAGAAGGGTTCGTGTCACAATGTGGTGGACGCTTCGCATGCACGGATACCAGAGTCGGCGTTTGAATCGTCGCCGGCGACCCCGCTTTTGTCGGCATGGCTTCGCAAGCCTTCTGGTAACACTTGCAGCGGTATCCGTCTGCGGACCGCTGATGGCAGCCTCACCGGCCGCCATCTCGGGACAATATGCGCCTCTGACCCTGGCCGTGGTCGGTGGGAACGTTTCGGGGGCATTTTCAGATGGCCGCGGGGAAAATGGCCCGGGAGGCGCCCCGCAATTCACCTGCGCGTTCCTGTTCCGTGGGACGCTGGAGGGAGACAGGGCCACCATCACAAGCTGGACACCGGGAGACGGGAAGCGCATCGCGGGCGAGCTGGTCTTCAAGGGCGATGCGGTGACCCTGCAGCTGCAAGAAGACCAACCCGGCTGCGCGATGACCAGCGGCGATACGGTGCAGATGCCTTATGAGGTTTCACGGACAATGGATGGCGCCGGCTGGCTGGGCGTCGCATTGGTTTCCGCACGCCGCGCATCCATCCGTGTCGCACCCGGGGCGCCCGCACCACGCAAACCCTATCTGGTGGCGTTCGACCCGGTGGTGATCCTGGAGCGCGCCGGTGAATGGACGCGCGTGGCGTATCTGGGCGGCGCAACACCCGTCAGCGGATGGCTTCGCGCGACCGAGCTAGTAGCACCCTAAGTAGCGAATCGACGAGCTCCGGATGGTCAGCATGTCAAAGAGTAGCATCGTCGCCATGGCCATCCCGTTCTTTATCGGCCTACTCTTCACGGTTGCGACCATCGTCACCTTTGCCCAAGCGGCTTTCTTCGTCAGCGCCGCTGTGCGAGCAGACGCGACCTATGTTGGCAGTGTCTCGCGGGCAGGCGGCAGAAGCGGC